>WNGG01000782.1_pt1 | contig 35036 bp, 34 predicted proteins | sample 5400661 | NCBI WGS metagenome assembly WNGG01 (sample SAMN13153372, study PRJNA577476) | soil metagenome | isolation source: 100 cm soil or saprolite under Garry oak tree replicate 1 | place: USA:California | collected 2016-06-15
GTCCGCCGGGTGGGCGAGCAGCAGGCGGTCGTAGGCCTCGACGCGGTCGGCGTCACCCGCCGTGCGGAATATCCAGAGGCCGATCGGCTCCTCGTTGGTGCGCAGCCAGAGAACCAGGTCGTCCAGCTCGCGCGCGACGGCCAGCGGCCAGAACGCGGCGCCCTGGGCGAGCGCCGCCGCCGGATCGGCGGGCGGCGCGGCCGGCGGCGCGGCCACCGTGATCTCGGCGAGGCCGCGACGCCGGTCGACCGCGCACGTGACGTGCGCGTAGGCGATCCGGTCGCCCTCGATCGTCCGGACGATCGGCGTGAGCGCCACTCCGCGCGCGCCGCGCGGGCGGTCGGTTCGGGCGGCCAGCTCTCCGGCCCGCTGGCGCGCCGCCTCGATCAGCCGGGAGCGCGGCACGACTTCATCGACGAGATTCCACTCCACGGCGCGCTTGCCCTTGACGCCCTCCTCCGTGGTGCAGAAGAAGTCGGCGCGGTCGCGGCGGACCTTGCGCTTGTCCACCAACCGGGTCAGCCCACCCGTGCCGGGCAGCACCGCGAGCAGCGGCACCTCCGGCAACGAGACCGCGGTGTTGGCGTCGTCGGCCATCACGATCCACTCGGTGGCCAGCGCGAGCTCGTAACCGCCGCCCGCGCACGGGCCGTTGACCGCGCAGAGCCAGACCTGCCTCGACTCCGCCGACGCCTCCTCGATGGCGTTGCGCGTCTCGTTGGTGAACTTGCAGAAGTTCACCTTGAAGGAGTGCGAGGACTGGCCGAGCATGCGGATGTTCGCGCCGGCGCAGAAGACGCGCTCCTTGCCCGAGGTCACGATCACGGCCCCGACTTCGGGATGCTCGAAGCGCAGCCGCTGCAGCGCGTCGTACAGCTCGATGTCCACGCCCAGGTCGTAGGAGTTGAGCTTCAGCTCGTAGCCGGGGCGGAGACCTCCGTCCTCCCGCACGTCCATCGTCAGCGTCGCCACCGGGCCGTCGAGGGTCAGCTTCCAGTGCTTGTAGCGAGCCGGCTCCGTCCGGAAGTCGATCGGTACCCGATCCGTCGTCGTGTCGGCCATGGCCTATCCCAGGATGACCCAGAGTACCCGGGCCTTCTTGCCGCCGGGGTTCTCCCAGCCGTGCGGCATGCCACCGTCGAGGAGCGCGCTGTCGCCGGCCTCGAGGGTGTGCCGCTCGCCGTTGTACTGAAGCGCCACCCGGCCGTCCAGCACGTAGAAGAGCTTCATCTGGCCGGGCTTGATGACGACCTTGTCCGTCGCGATCCCCTTGGAGCGCGGCTCGAGCGTCGAGACGACCGCGCGGATCTTGCCCTCGAAGAGCCCCGCCCCCAGCACCGACCACCGCTCCGTCGAGCCGTCGAAGGAGACGACCGGGTAGTCCGGGCGGCGGCTCACCTGGATCCGCCCCGCGGCCTGGCCGTCGAAGAGGGTCGCGATCGTCACGCCCAGCGCGTCCGCGACCTTGCGCAGCGTATTGAGCGAGGGCGTGAGACGCCCCGACTCGATCTGCGACACCATGCTGGGAGCCAGGTCCGCCTTCTCCGCGAGCTGGCGCTGCTGCAGCCCGCGCTCGAGGCGGAGCGACTTGATCCGCGCGCCGAGCGACGTCATGCGACCTCCTCCGAAGCGCCGCCCGCGTCGAGGCCGGCGAGGCGGGCGAGCGCGCGCGCGACGTAGACGCGCACGAGGCGCTTGCGGTATGGATGCGTGAAGTCCGTGTTGTCGAGCGGCTTCGCCGGCCCGGCGGCGGCGTCGGCCGCGCGCGTGATCGTGTCCGGCGTGAGGCGCTGGCCGACGAGCGCCGCGGCCGCGGCGGGCGTCTCGCGCGGCGTCGAGGCGACGGCGCCGAGCACGATGCGCGCCTCGCGAACGACCTCGCCCTCCAGCCGGACCGCGACCGCCACGCCGAGCACCGGGAAGTCGAACGAGCCGCGGCGGCGCAGTTTCAGGTACGCGGACGCCCAGCCGTCCGCCGGCGGCAGCAGGATCTCGGCGACGATCTCCTCGGGGCGCTTGGCGAGGTAGGCGATGCCGTCGTCCTGGTACAGGGCCGCCAGCGGGATCACGCGCTCGCCCTCGGGCCCGGCCACGCGCACGCGCGCGCCGAGCGCCCAGAGCACCGGCGCGGTGTCGGAGGACGACACGGCCCAGCAGCGCGAGCTCCCCGGCGCGACGAGGCAGATGTCGCCGTCCTTCTTCATGCAGAAGCCGGCCGCCTTCCGCCACTCGTGCGTCTGGTTGTAGTAGTTGCAGCGCGTGTCGACGCACACGTTGCCGCCGAGCGTGCCCATGTTGCGGAGCTGGGGCGACGAGACGAGGCCCGCCGCGGTCGCGAGCGCCGGATAGTCCCGGGCGACCGCCGCGTGACGCGCGACCGCGGTCAGCGTCGTCATCGCGCCGACGGCGAGCCCGTCCCGCTCCGTGCCGCGCACGCCGGCGAGCTCCCGGATCCCGCGCAGCCCGACGAGGACCGTCGGCTCGAACTGGCGGCGCTTCAGGTTCGGAAAGAGATCCGTGCCGCCGGCGACGACCATCGCCTCGGCGCCGTGCTCGGCGAGCGCGCGCGTCGCGTCCGCGATGGTGCGCGGCACGACGTACGTGAACGGGGGTAAGCGCATCATCGCGCGTTCGGCTCCGGGTCCCCCGCCCCCGCGAGGTCGGAGAACGGCCGCACGGCGACGGGGTCGGCGGGCAGCCCGAACGCCGACTCGACCACGATCGGCGCCTTGAAGGTGAAGAGCGGCAGCTTCTCGGGTCCGACGCGCGGCGCCTTCCCCTGCCTCTTCAGCTCGAGGCCGCGCAGGATCTTCTCGGGCGTGATGGGCACCTCGTCCACGCGGACGCCGACCGCGTGATAGATCGCGTTCGCGATCGCGGGGATCACCGGCAGCAGCGGCCCCTGACCCGCCTCCTTCGCGCCGAACGGACCCTCGGGGTCGTCGGTCTCGACGAGGAAGGTGTGGATCTCGGGCGTCTCGAGTGTCGTGGGGCTCTTGTATTCCAGCATCGAGGGCTGCTTGTGGAGGCCCTTGCGGAACACCTGCGCCTCCATCAGCGCCTCGCCGATGCCCATGTACACGGAGCCTTCGACCTGCCCCTCCACGAGCAGGGGATTCAGCGCGCGACCGACGTCGTGGCCGATCCACACGTCGTCGAGCGTGACCTCGCCCGTGTCCTCGTCCACGGTCAGCTCGACGACGGACGCCGAGTACGAGTAGCACGGCGACGGGCCGACGCCGCCGCCCTTGTATTTGCCGGCGCGCTTGGGCGGCGCGTAGGAGCCGGGGAACGCGAGGACGCCGTGCATCGCCTCGCCCAGCTCGACGGCCTGCGGCCACGGCACCGCTTTCTCCCAGTCGTCGGGCACGCCGACGGCACGGTCGCGCGCCGCGAGCGACTCGAGCGGGACTCCGAGCTTGGCCGCGACGGCCTTGAAGATCGCGGCGCGCAGACGCCCGGAGGCCTGGATCGCCGCCTGGCCGCACATGAGCGTCACGCGCGAGGAGTACGAGCCGAGATCCACGGGGGTCAGGCTCGTGTCGGCCGCGTGCACGTGCACGTCCTCGGGCTCGAGGCCCAGCACCTCGGCGACGAGGTAGGCGAGGATCGAGTCCGAGCCCTGGCCGATGTCGGTGGCGCCGCACTGGATGGCGACGCCGCCGCTCCGGTCGGCCCGCACGACCACGCCCGAGTGCGGCATGTTGTTCCAGTAGATCGCGGTCCCGGCCCCCGTGAGGTACGCGGAGGCCGCGATGCCGACCCCCTTCCGCCGCCGGGCCTGCCACGGTCGGGTGCCGCTCGGCGCCGCGTTCGCGATCGAGAAGCGCCCACGCTTGTCGCGCCAGCCCGACGCCTCGACGACACGGTCGATGCACTCGCCGAGGCCGATCGTCGTCACGGTCAGATGGTTCGCGGTCTTCGTGAAGGGCTCCGCCAGGATCCGCCTGCGCATCTCGGCGGGATCGAGGCCGAGCTGCTCGGCGGCCTTGTCGAGCTGGACCTCCAGCGCGAAGCGCGGCTGCGGCGTGCCGTGGCCGCGCTTGGGGCCGCACGGCGGCTTGTTGGTGAAGACGCGCGCCCCCTCGAACCAGTACGCCGGCATCTTGTAGGTGACCGGGTTGACCACGCCCGTGTAGAACACCGAGGCGACGCCGTAGGAACCGTACGCTCCGCCGTCGAGCCAGGTCTTCAGATGGCAGCCGGTGATGTCGCCCGCCTTCGTGAAGCCCGTCTTGATCCACATGAGCACCGGATGCCGTCCGCGGTGGATGTAGAAGACCTCCTCGCGCGAGCACGCGATTTTCACCGGGCGGCCGATGAGCCGGCTGAGCCGGCACGCGGCGATCTCGTGCGCGAACGGGTCGAGCTTTCCGCCGAAGCCGCCGCCGACGGGCGCCGCGATGACCCGGATGTGGGCGGCGGGCATGTCGAGGATCTTCGAGAGCAGCCGATGCACGTAGTGCGGCGTCTGGGTGGACGACCAGAGCGTCAGCTTGCCGTCGGCCGCGTGGTGCGCCACCGCGGCGTGCTGCTCCATCGGCAAGTGCGTGCTGCCCTCGTAGTAGAAGACGTCTTCCCGCACCAGGTCCGCGGATGCCCACGCGGCATCCAGGTCCCCGAACTTCAGCGACACGTTCTTGTGGACGTTGGGGCCGTCGCCGTACTCGTGAATGCGGACCTCGGGATGGGCCAGCGACTCCTCGATCGACATGAGCGCGGGCAAGGGCTCGTACGCGACCTCGATGAGGCGGCAGGCCCGCTCGGCCGTCTCCTCGTCCACCGCCGCGACGCCGGCGATGGCGTCCCCGACCATGCGGACCTTTTCGGTGCAGAGCGCCTCCTCGTCCTGCGAGACCGGCAGGATGCCGAACTTCACGCGCGGCAGGTCGGCGCCGGTGATGACGGCGTAGACGCCCGGGACCTCGCGCGCCCGGCTCGTGTCGATCGAGACGATGCGCGCGTGGGCGTGTGCGCTGCGGAGGAGCTTGCCGTGGGCCATGCGGGGCAGGACGAGGTCGTCGGCGTAGCGCGTCTCGCCCGTGACCTTGGCCCACGCGTCGATCTTCGGCAGCGGGCGACCGATGACGGAGAATCGTTTATCGGTCATTTCACCGCTCGCCTCGCCGGAGGCACCGTCTCGGCTCGCACTGTCTTTCGATCATTTCACCGCTCACCTCGTCGGAGGCACCGTCTCGGCTCGCACTGTCTTTCGATCATTTCACCGCTCGCCTCGTCGGAGGCACCGTCTCGGCTCGCACTCCCATTCTCAGTGCCGCCAGCTCCACGGCGTCGAGGATCTTCGTGTAGCCCGTGCAGCGGCAGAGGTTGCCGGCGAGCGCCTCGCGGACCCGCTGCCGGGTCGGCGTCGGCTCGCCGACGAGGAGCGCCTGGGCCGTGAGGAGGATCCCGGGCGTGCAGTAGCCGCACTGCGCGGCGCCGAGCTCCGCGAAGGCCTGCTGCAGCGGGTGGAGCTCGCCGCCCCGCGCCATCCCCTCGACCGTCGTGACACGCGCGTCCTCGAGGTCGGCGGGCAGGGCGAGGCACGAGAGCACGGGCTCGCCGTTCACCAGCACCGTGCAGGTGCCGCACTCACCGAGCTCGCAGCCGTGCTTGGTGCCGGGGAGATCGAGGTCCTCACGCAAGACCTCCAGCAGCGTCTTGTGCGGGTCGACCAGCAGGTCGCGGGCCTCTTCGTTGACGGTCAGCCTGACGCGGCTCTTCATCGACGCCGCTCCTCGGAAAACACCTGATTCAGTAGGCTTGAACGCAACTTCGAAAATACTGAATCGAGGGGGTGCCTGTCAAGGGGGGAGCGCTGCCGTACTATGGCGCATGGCTCACTTCCGCACCGACGACCGCATCCGCATCTACTACGAAGAGCACGGTGCCGGAACGCCGCTCGTCCTCGCCTACGGGATCGGCGGCAACGCCGACCTGTGGGACGTGAACGTCCCTGCCCTCGCGAGCCGTCACCGTCTCGTGCTCTGGGAGCCCCGCGGTCACGCGCGGAGCGACAGCCCCGAGGACCCGGCCCGGTACTCGTTCCAGCGCTGGGCGCGGGATCTCAAGAATCTGCTCGACCACCTGCGGCTCCGTACCGCCCACGTCGGCGGACTCTCGCTGGGCGCCGGCATCGCCACGCGCCTCACCCTGAACTGGCCGGCGCGGGTCCGCTCGCTGCTCGTCACCAACTCGTCGTCGGCGTCGGGGCTTCCCCTCACGCCGGACAACCTGGTCATGCGCGCACGCTCGATCGAGATCACGCTCGCCAAGGGCATGGACGCGATGGCCGAGTTCGCGATGCGCGAGAACCCCAACGTCGCGGCGCGCCTGGCGCTCGACCCCGGGTCGAAGGACGAGTTCTACGCCTACTACCGGCGCCTGACGCCCATCGGCTACGCGAACTCGCTGCGCGCGCTGCTCGCCATGGACCTCGTCCACGAGCAGCTGGCGCGAATCCGCGCGCCCGTGCTCCTGATCGGGGGCGACCGCGATCCGTCGCTCGGCCCGATGCGGCAGATGCACGCAAAGGTCCGTGGGTCCAGGCTCGTCGTGCTCTCGCCCGCGAGCCACTTCGCCAACCGCGATCAGCCCGAGGCCTGGAACCGCGCGGCCCTCGACTTCCTGACCGCCGTGGACGCGCGGGTCGACGGGCGCCGGCGCAGGAAGTAGTTGTGGAGCGCCCGCGGGTTCTCGTCGCCGACGACGAAGCCGGCGTGCGCCAGACGCTCGCCGAGATCCTGAACACCTGGGGCTACGCTGTCGAGACGGCGGAGACCGGCACCGACGCCGTCGCGCTCGCCGAGCGCCGGATCTTCGACGTCGCGCTGATCGACATCCGGATGCCGGGCCTGGACGGGCTCCAGCTGCTGAACGCGCTCAAGGAGCTCGACGGGACGATCGAGGTCGTCCTGATGACCGGCAACCCGATGGTCAGCACCGCGGTGCAGGCGCTCAAGGCGGGCGCGTACGACTACCTGACGAAGCCGCTCAACTTCGACGAGCTCCAGCACCTCATGGGGCGGCTCGTCGAAAAGCGCTTTCTCGCGCGCGAGGTGCGCGCGCTCCGCGGGCGTCTCGGCGAGCAGCTGACGGCGAAGACGCTCGTCGGCGGGTCGTCCGAGATGGCGCGCCTGAAGCAGATGATCGGACGCATCGCCGCCTTCGACTCGCCGGTCTTGATCGAGGGCGAGAGCGGCACGGGCAAGGAGCTCGTCGCCGCCGCCATCCACGCCCAGTCGACTCGTGCCGCCGCCGCGTTCGTGCCGGTCAACTGCAGCGCCATCCCGGCGGAGCTGCTCGAGTCCGAGTTCTTCGGCCACATCCGCGGCGCCTTCACCGGCGCCGTCGCGGACGCGCTCGGCCTCTTCCGGTCGGCCGACAAAGGGACCCTCTTCCTCGACGAGGTGGGCGAGCTGCCGATCGCGCTCCAGGCCAAGCTGCTCCGCGTGCTCCAGGAGCAGATGATCCGCCCGGTCGGGGGAACGATGGTCCACTCGGTGAACGTGCGCGTCATCGCCGCCACCAACCGTGACCTCGACGTCGCCGTGCGTGACGGAGGCTTCCGGCAGGACCTGTTCTACCGGCTCAACGTCGTGCGGATCCATCTGCCGCCGCTCCGCGAGCGACGCGACGACATCCCCGCGCTGGTGGCGACCTTCGTCCGCCAGCTCAACGAGCGCTTTCGGCGCCACGTCACGGGGCTCAGCGGCGAGGCGCTGGCCGCGCTCCGGACGTACGACTTTCCCGGCAACGTACGCGAGCTGGAGAACATGCTGGAACGCGCGTTCGCCCTCGGCTCGGGATCCGAGATCGTCCGCTCGGATCTGCCCGCGCTCACCGGACGCGCCGCCACCCTGTCTTCGCCCGTGCCGCACGACGAGCCGCTGCCGACGATCGAGCAGGCCGAGCGCGATCTCATCGCGCGCGCGCTGGCGCGCTTCGCGAGCGACAGGGAGCAGGCCGCCAGGGCGCTGGGCCTGACCGTGCGCACGCTCTATCGCAGGATCCGCAAGCACCGCCTCGCGTAGCCGGTCGGCGCTCCGTTAATCCCCTGACCAGGGGTGCACCATTTCCGTCCGTCAGTTCTGACAATGCCTCGGATATCCGGAACGACGCGGACGTCTAACCGAATGATTTTACGGGCGAGGCTCCGCTGGCATCGATCCTGCGATAGCACGAGGCCATGAAGCTCGCGAGAGGCAAGACTGGGGCGGCCGTGGCGTACGGAGTCGTGTTTCTCGCCCTCACCGCCCTGGGCCTCGTCCTCTTTCGGGGCGCGGAGATTCCGGACGACCCACCCGCGCAAGTCCGCGAGTCGGTCGCGGCGGAAGCCGGGACGCCTCCCGCCGCCGGCGCGCATGTCGTCCTCGTGACCGGGGTGTGCGCGGCCGCGCCGGGCTTGACCGCGGCGATCCCCCAGCGGCATCCGCTCCGCCGCGCGATCGCCCGCGGGAGCCGTGAGGGACAATGCCTCCAGTAATCGACGTCTCCGAGGGTTCCATCCGGCGCGGCTCGACGCGTTTCCAGAGCCTCGCGCGACTCGGCCGTCTCGTTTCGGCCTCGCTCGACATCGAAGCAGCACGACGGCTACATCAGCGTTGCCAGCGAGCCGGGGAGCGGCACCACATTCGCGATCTATCTGCCTCGCTCGGCCGAGGCCGCCCTCCGCGAGGAGGGTGAGACGACGGACCGTCCGGTCCATCTGATGCTCACGGACGTGGTGATGCCCGGCGCGAGTGGTCCGCAGCTCTCGCAGGAGCTCCGGCAGGTCTGGCCCGATCCGGCGTGATCTACATGTCGGGCTACCCCGACGAGGCGCTCGGGCGGCGCGGCGTGCTCGAGCCGGACACGATCCTCATCTCCAAACCGTTCACGCCCGCCCAGCTTATCTCGACGAACGGTTACTGCTTTCGGAAGGCGTCGAAGAGCTCGCCGAAGGTGACCCAGCGCTCGCCGTCGAAGCGCGCGAGCTGCTCCTGCTCGATGGGCGCGTGGTCGGTCGGGCTCGTGTTGACCTTGATCCCGGGGAGGAGCAGCGGCAGCTCGACGTTCTTGAGGTTCGCCGCCTGCCTCATGATGTTCTCGCGGGAGAGGTCGTTGCCGCACTGCTTCAGTGTCTGCACGACGAGGATCGCGACGTTGTAGCCGTAGCCGTTGGCCTGGTCGTCGAGCGCGCCCTCCGGGTAGTACTTCTTCATGAAGGCGACCCAGTCGAGGAAGCCCTTGTCGTTCCTCCACTGGGGATCGGTGACTTCCTTCATGTAGAGCGCGGTGATCAGGCCCTTGGAGGCCTCGAGCCCCGCCGGCTTGAGGACGGTGGCCAGCGAGCTGGACACGTTGTTGAGGTAGTGCGTCGGCTTCCAGCCGATGTCGTGGGACTTCTTGATCGCCTGCACCGCGAACTTCGGGATCGTGATGTTGAAGAACACGGTGGCGCCGCTGTTCTTTAGATTGACGATCTGCGAGTCGATGGTGGGGTCGGTGACCTCGTGGCTCTGCTTGAGCACGATCAGATTCTTTTTCCCGGCCTCGGTGAGGGCGTCCTCGAAACCCTTGAGGTAGTCCTTGCCGTAGTCGTCGTTCTGGTACAGGATGCCGACCTTGGCATCGGGGTGGTTCTTCAACATGTGCGCGGCGTAGACGCGCCCTTCCGTCTGGTAGTTGGGCTGAAAGCCCATCGTCCACGGGAAGTTCTTCGGGTCGTTCCACTTGGTGGCGCCGGTGGCCACGAAGAGGTGCGGCACCTTCTCCTGGTTCACGTACTTGTGGATGGCGCTGTTGGTCGGCGTCCCCAGCGTCTGGAAGACGAAGGCCACCTGGTCCTGCTCGACCAGCTTGCGGACCATCTCCACCGTCTTCGGCGGAGCGTAGCCGTCGTCGTAGGTGATGTAGTTGATCTTGCGCCCGTTGACGCCGCCCTCGTCGTTGACCTTCTTGAAGTAGGCGCCGATGGCCTTGCCGATGGTGCCGTACGCCGACGCGGGGCCGCTATACGGGTTGGTGTTCCCGACCTTGATCTCCGTGGCGGTCACGCCCACCACGGTCTGGGCGGCGGCCAGCGCGGGGGTCAGCCCGGCCAGGGCGACGGCCAGAACGGCGGCGAGCAGCTTCGTGTTGCGTGTCATAGAGTCCTCCGTCTACGTCGTGGTGTGGGCATGCGAGGGAGCGGGATCCCGTCCCTCCTGGGTAACACGAGATCGGGTCATCCGGATCCAGATCCGCCGGATAGCCCCGGCGATGCCGAAGGGCATCACGTACATGAACACGATGAGAAAGACGCCGAAGATGGCCCAGGGCGCTGCCTTGGAGATGTCCTGGGCCCAGTTGGGCACGAACTGGATGAAGAACGCCCCGAAGATGGCGCCGGAGATCGACGCCAGGCCACCGATGACGCTGCCGATCAGGAGCGTGATCGAGAGAAACACGTTGAACGAGTCCGGGGCGACGAAGGCGATGACCGAGGCGGAGAGCGCGCCGGCCACCCCTGTATAGGCCGCGCTCACCCCGAAGACCAGCGACTTGTAGAGCGAGGCGTTGATCCCCATGGCCTCGGCCGAGATGTGGTTGTCACGGATCGCCACGATGGCGCGGCCCACACGACCCCGTAGCAAGTTCGCCACCAGCCAGAAAAGGATCACGAGCACCGCCAGCGTCAGGAAGTACAGCCATTGGTCCGGGTTCAACGGTACTCCAACGGGGGCTTTCGGCTTCGACAGCACGATGCCCTGCGAGCCGCCCGTCCAGTGCTCGAAATACTTGAGGATCTGCGGCACGGCCAGCGCGAGCGAGAACGTCGCGAGCGCCAGGTAGAGCCCCTCCAGGCGCAGCGCCGGCAGCCCGAAGAGGAAGCCGACGACCAGGCAGATCACGCCCGCCACCGGGATCGTCCATCCGTAGGACACGTTCCACCGATCCATCATGATCGCCGCGGTGTAGGCGCCGATGGCGTAGAAGGCGCCGTGCCCCAGCGAGAACTGGCCGTTGTAGCCCGTCAGCATGTTCAATCCCAGGATCGCGATGGCGTAGATGTACACCTGGGTGAACTGGAAGAGGCGGAAGTTGGACATGAGGAATGGCAGCGCGGAGGCCAGCGCCAGCACCGCGAGAAGGCCGATGGTGCGGGCGAGGTGCCGAGTCATCACACCCGCTTCACCACCGTAGAACCGAAGAGGCCGCTCGGCTTGACCAGCAGGACCACGATGATCATGGCCAGCGCCACCGTGAACTTGAGCTCGGTGCCGATGAACGACACGTAGGTGCCCACGAGGTTCTCCACGACGCCGACTATGAAGCCACCCAGCACCGCTCCGCCCGGGCTGGTGAAGCCGCCCAGCGTGGCCGCGGCGAAGGCGTAGATCTGCACGCCGCCCATGAGGTTGGGCTCCAGCGTAAGGCTGGGCGCCACCATCATGCCCGCGACCGCGCCGAAGACCGCGGCCAGCCCCCAGCCCAGCGCCAGCATCCACCCCACGCGGATGCCGCAGAGCCGGCTCGAGACCGGGTTCTGCGCGGCCGCGCGCATGGCCAGCCCCAGGGGGGTGAACCGGAAGAACAGGTAGATGCAGAGGAGCACGAACAGCATGATGGTGATCTGCCCGAGGTCGTGGGCACCGAAGATGATCTCGCCGACCTTGAAGGGCGTGGACGGGAACGGGCTGGGGAAGGGCTTCTGCACGTAGGTCCAGATCCAGCCAGCGACGCTGTTGCAGATGACCAGCAGGCCGAGCGTCACGATGACGATCGACAGGATGGGCGCGTTCTCGACCGGGCGGATCACCACGCGCTCGATCACGAGGCCGCCGATGAAGGCGATGCCGAGGGTGGACAGGAACGCCACCCAGTAGGGCAGGCCCGCGTTGAGCAGCGACCAGCAGATGTAGGTGGCGAACATCGCCATCTCGCCCTGGGCGAAGTTCACGACGTCCGTGGCCTGGTAGATCATCACGAGGGCCAGCGCCACGCTGGCGTAGATGCCGCCGGTGGCGAGTCCCGAGACGACCTGCTGGATGAAGATGTCCAAGAGTCGTGGTTCCTCAGTAGCCCAAATAGGCGCGACGGATCGCGTCGTCCTTTCGCAGCACGTCCGACGGCCCCTCCAGCACGATCCGGCCCGTCTCGAGCAGGAACACGTGGTCGGCGAGATCCAGGGCCATCGCGGCGTTCTGCTCGACGAGCAGGATCGTCACACCCGCCTGGTTCACCGTCCGGAGAATGCGGAAGATCTCGCGCACGATCAGCGGGGCCAGGCCCAGCGAGGGCTCGTCCAGCAGCAGCAGCCGCGGACGCAGCATGAGCGCGCGCGCCACGGAGAGCATCTGCTGCTCGCCGCCGGAAAGGGTGCCGCCCATTTGCCGGCGCCGCTCGCGCAGCACGGGGAAGTAGCCGAACACCCGCTCGAAGTCCGCCTCGAGGCCGCCCCGCTGCCGCCGTCCCCAAGCGCCGAGCTTCAGATTCTCCTCGACCGTGAGGTGGACGAAGGTCCCCCTGCCCTCCGGGGCGTGTGCGATGCCGAACTGCACCACGTCCTCGGTGGTCTGCGCGTCCAGCGGCCGGCCTTCGAAGCGGATGCTCCCCACGGTCCGCACCATGCGGGAGATCGCCCGCAGCGTGGTGGTTTTCCCGGCGCCGTTGGCGCCGAGAATGGTGGTGATCCCGCCCGCGGCCATGCTGAAGCTCACGCCGTGCAAGGCCTTGGTCCGCCCGTAGAAGGCCTCGAGGTCCTGCACCTCCAGGAGCGCGCTCACGCCGCCACTCCCAGATAGGCTCGGATGACCTCCGGGTTCCGTTGCACCTCGGCCGGCGTGCCCTCGGCGATCTTCCGGCCGAAGTCGAGCACGACCACCTTGTCCGAGACCTGCATGACCAGACCCATGTGGTGCTCGACGAGCAGCACGGTGAGCGCGCGGGCCGCGCGGACTTTTCGGACGAGAGCGACGAGCGCGCCCACCTCCTCGTGGTTCAGCCCGGCGGCCGGCTCGTCGAGGAGGAGGAGCGAGGGCCGGCTCGCCAGCGAGCGCGCCAGCTCCACGCGCTTGAGCGTGCCGAACGGCAGGCCCGCCGCCGGATGGTGCGCGAGCGCGGCGAGGCCGAGGAATTCCAGGAGGTCGAGCGCCGCGGTGCGGATGCGTGCTTCCTCCCGACCGACCCACGGGAGACGCATCGCGTTCGAGAAGAAGTCGCTCCGCGTCCGGCTGTGGACGCCGACCATCACGTTCTGGAGCACGCTGAGCGTCGGGAAGAGCGCGAGATTCTGGAACGTCCGGCCGATGCCGAGCTCGGCGATGCGGTGCGGCGGCAGGGCGAGGATCGGACGACCCTGGAAGAGGACCTCGCCGCGGTCGGGAGTGTAGAGCCGCGAGAGGCAGTTGAAGAGGGTCGTCTTTCCGGCGCCGTTCGGCCCGATGAGCCCGACGATCTGGCCCTCGTCGACGTCGAACGAGACGGACTCCAGCGCGATGATGCCGCCGAAGCGGACCGTGAGATCGCGAACGGACAGGATCGGGGCCACGGCTAGCCGCTTATACGGGCTCCCGCCGACCGTGTCAACGTGCGCGGTCGGGCGTCACGCGCGCCGCCGCCGCCCGTGGCTCGCGAGCCCGCGCTCCCAGAGATACTCCTTCTCGCCGCCGTGCTTGCCCGCCCAGCGGCCGAGGACGAAGAGCGCGTCGCTGAGCCGGTTCACGTACCTGAGCGGCCCGTCGCCGACCGGCTCGGCGCGCGACAGCGCCAGGATCTCGCGCTCGGCGCGCCGGCAGATCGTGCGTGCCAGGTGCAGAAAGCCGTGGACGCGTCCGCCTCCCGGCAGGATGAAGGACTTCAGCGGCGCCAGGTCTTTCTGGCAGCGATCCATGATGCGCTCGAGTTCCTCGACCTCGGCCGCTCCCACCCGGAACATCCCCTCGTACGCGGCGTCGGGCGGTGTCGCCAGCTCGCTGCCCAGATCGAAGAGCTGGTTCTGGATCTTCTTGAGCGTGGCCTCGAGCCAGCGGACGCGCGCGCCGCGCTTCTCCGCGTTGAACACACGCGCGAGGCCGACCGCCGCGTTGAGCTCGTCGACGGTCCCGTAGGCGACGATTCGCGGCGAGTCCTTCGGCACGCGCCGGCCCCCGACGAGCGACGTTTCGCCGCCGTCGCCGAGCCGGGTGTAGACGCGGGTGATGCTGATGGGCATCGCGGACCTATTCTACTTGAACCGCGGTGTGGCTCCGGGGATGATCGAAGCGTGCGAGCGCGAAGCCGCGCAGTCCTCGCCACCGCGAGCGCCGTCCACTTCGTCCACGACGGCTTCTCCGACATCCTGATCGTGCTCCTGCCGGTCTGGGCGCAGGAATTCCGACTGGCGCTCTGGCAGGTCGGCGTCATTCGCACCGCCTACACGGGTGGGATGGCGGCGTTTCAGATCCCGGCGGGCTTCCTCGCCGAGCGCTGGGGCGAGCGGGCCTTGCTCGCCCTCGGCACGGCCGTGACCGCGTCCGGCTTCGTCGTCGCCGGTTGGGCCGGCGGCTTCGCGTCGCTCTTCGTGATTCTGCTCCTCGCCGGCCTCGGCTCCGGGGTTCAGCACCCCCTCTCGTCGTCGCTCGTCTCCAAGGCCTACGAGGAGGGACCGCGGCGCGCGGCGCTGGGCACGTACAACTTCTCCGGCGATCTCGGCAAGGTCGCCGTGCCCGCGGCCGTCGGGCTCGCGGCCGCCTTCATCGGCTGGCGGACCGCCGCGGCCGGCTACGCGCTCGTCGGGCTCGTCGCCGCCGGGCTGATCGTCGTGATCCTGACGCGGCTCGCGGCGGGTGGCGCGCCGACGACGGCGCGCGAGTCGGGCGCCGGGGTGGCGCGCGAGAGCAGCTGGGGCATCCGTGACGCGCGGGGCTTCCGGGCGCTGACGGCGATCGGCATGATCGACAACTCGACGCGCACGGGCCTGCTGACCTTCCTGCCCTTCGTGCTGATGGCGAAGGGGCTCACGGTCGCCGGCGTGGGCGGCGCGCTCGCGCTCGTGTTCGCGGGCGGCGCCGTCGGGAAATTCGTCTGCGGGCACATCGCCGAGCGCGTGGGCATCATCCGCACCGTGGTCCTGACGGAGACGGCGACGTCGGTCGGAATCGTCGCGGCACTGGTGGCGCCGCTGCCCGGCGCGCTCGCGCTCCTGTTCCCGCTGGGGATCGCGCTCAACGGCACCTCGTCGGTGCTGTACGCGACGGTCGCGGACTTCGTCACCGCGGACCGCCGCTCGCGCGGGTACGGCCTTTACTACACGCTCTCGATCGGCGCCTCGGCCGCCAGCCCGACGATCTACGGCGTGATCGGCGACGCCTTCGGCGCGGAGAGCGCGCTCACGCTCCTCGCGGTGATCGTGCTGGCGACGATTCCGCTCTGCCTCGTCCTCCGCCCGTCAGTTCAGATGGGGGGCCCCGACATGGCCCCCCATACTGTTCAAGCGAGGGGGGCCACGCCCCCCTCGGACTCCCCCGGCCAACGCTCGGGGCGCCCCGGCAAAGCCGCGGCGCCCCTCGATCACCCGACGGACTCCTGATCAGCGGGGGCCATCTCGGGGCCGCAGGCGCGCATCGAGGAGCGCCACGGCTGTGCCGGGGCGCTTCCGAGCGCGGGGGGTTTGGGGGCCATCTCGGGGCCCCCATGTCAGTCAGTCGGGTGGCCGGCGGCCGCGTCGGCGATGAGGTGATCGTTGTCCGCGGGGACGGCGCCGCTCACGCCGACCGCGCCCACGATTCGGCCGCCCTCCACGACGGGCACCCCGCCCTTGCCGAACACGACCCGGACGTCGCCGAGCGTCGCGACGTTCGAGGCGAAGAGGAGCCGGCCCTTGTTGAACCGCTCCTCGAGCTCGAGCGTGGTCGCGCGGAACGCCGCCGACGCGTTGGCCTTGGCGCGCGCGATCTCCGGCGTGATCCAGAGAGCGCCGTCCATGCGCTCGCACGCGACGAAGTGACCCGCCTCGTCCACAACCGCGATCGCCACCTCGAAGCCGAGCTCCCGGGCCTTGGCGATGCCGCGCGCGATGCACGCGCGCGCCGTCTCGAGCGACGGCGTCATCGTGGCGCGTCCGGGGTTCCGGGAAGCTCGACCCACACGTCGTCACCGTCCACGCGCACACCGTAGGACGCGACCGCCTGGCCACGCCCCGGGAAGGCGCACTGCCCCGTGCGGACGTCGTAGATCCAGCCGTGCCAGGGACACGCCAGGCGCGTGCCCGAGAGTCTCCCCTCGCTGAGCGGGCCGCCACGGTGGGCGCAGGCGTCGGCGAGGGCGTAGACCTGGTCGCCGACCCGTGTCAGCACGATCCGGGCGCCGGAGAGCTCGACGAGCGTCGGGCGTCCCGGCGCCACCTCTCCGAGCGAGGCCGCCCGGATCACGCGTCTTCCCGGCTCATGCGTCTTCCTTGAGGACGTACGCCCGGTGCAGGCCGGTCATGTACTGCCACCGCATCTCGGTCGCCTGGCGTACCGCGTCGAGCGCCTCCGCCTTCCGATCGGGCGTCGTGCAGTGGCGCTCGACGATCTGGTAACCGCGCTCGCCGTGGACCGCGTCGGCCTCGATGTGGATCGCGAAGAACTCGACCTCGTGATCGCTGAAGCCGTAGTGCGTCTTGAGCGGCGGCAGGTTGCGCTGATAGATCCCCGGCACCTGGGACTCGAGGCCCACGAGGAGCCCCGCGGCGGCGACGTGAAACGGCGCGTGCGACATCTCGAAGCACCAGGCCGTGAGCCCGCGCGTCGTGGGCAGCTGGAGCGTACCCTCGACCTCGGCGCGCTTGACACCGCACGCCTCCGCGAAGCGGATCAGGAGATCGACGTGCTTCGTCCCCGACTCCTCCTCGATGATGTTCTCGAGCAGAAAGTCGCGCGCGTCGGGATCGGGACAGGTGCCGTAGACCGTCGCGCACCAGCGCGGGAACTGCGAGACGTACTGGTGGTGCTGCGCCGCCCACTGGCCCAGCTGGACGCGCGTGAGCTCGCCCTTGACCCACTTCTCGGTGAACGGATTCAGACGGCTGTGCTTGGCACTGACCGCCGCCTCGAGCTGCCGACGGAACGCGCTCGCTTCGGCCATGTCGGCCTCCTTCCGCGGTCCCACGCCGCGCCGGTCAGCATCGGCGAGGCGCCCGGCCGGTGTCAACGGTCCAGATGGCGGCGCCCCGGCGCATGGTACGCTCGATACGAAGGACGGAGGTGGCCTCATGGCGGGGTCCAAGGCGGTCGTCGAGCTCAAGGTCCGGGCGGACGCGGCGTGGCGGAACGTGACCCGGCAGCTCGAGGGCATGGCGCCCTACATGGAGCGCGCGGACGGACCCGACGAGTGGACCACCCGCGAAGTCCTCTCCCACCTGCTCTTCGAGCCGGGCTGGAAGCCGTCGGCCGAGCTCCGGACCTTCTCGACCACGAACCTGCCCGTGATCGAGATCGGACCGGGTGACACGTTCCTCGACGACGCGCGTCGCCGCTGGACGCTCGAGCAGTTCGTCGAGGCGCTCGACGCGCAGCGCCGCGACGCCTTCGACTATCTGGAGGCGCTACCCGAGGCAGAGCTGGAGCGGAAGGCGCGCATTCCGCTCTTCAAGACCTTCATGGGCACGGAGGAGATCACGCTGCCGGTGTACGTCGGCGCGATGTTCGACCACCACTGGAACGACCACGCGGGACAGCTCGCCAAGATCCGCAAGGCCGTCGGCCTGCCCGAAGCGAAGTAGCGATATCGAGGAGCGCCAACGGCGCAGCATGGGCGCTTCCGAGCGATGGGGGGGCTTGGGGGGGCGCCCGGAGCCCCCCATTTTCTAGACGTCAGTCAGGCCGTACTCGTCCCACCGCTCGCGCACGCGCGCCTCGTCCTCGGGCGCCGGGCGCACGGTCGGCGGGAAGCGCTCGCCGCCCCACTCCGCGCGCCGCTCGAACGTCCAGTTGCGCGTGGCGTCGATGAGCACACGGTTCCAGAGCCCGGTGCCGAGCTGGGCGACGTTGCGCTCCTCGAGCGGCGTGGAGGGATCGATGGGCGAGCCGAAGATGCCGGGGAAGATCACGATGCCGTCGTGGCCGGCGTTCACGCGATGCGCGACGGCCCAGTCGATCTGCTCGTAGGACGAGATGTCGATGTCGTCCTCGACCACCCAGACGTGCTTGTAGCGGTACTGGGCGGCCGCGTTGCCCCAGAGGGCGGCCGCGATCTGCTTCGGCTGGCCCTGATAGTGCTTGGCGATCTTCACGCAGATGTTCACGCCGTTCGTGATCGGGTGGACGTAGACGTCGCGGATTCCCGGGATGCCGGCGCCGCCCAGAATGTTCCACGCGATGGCCGCGCGCTGCACGGAAGACATCACGCTGTTCTCGCTGTAGGAGCCGGGCAGCGTGCCCTCGAGGCAGCCCTGGAAGATCGGATCTCGCCGGTGCGTGATGCACGTCACCTTCATCGTCGGGCGCGGCGTCGGCACATCGGACACGTAGCCGGTGTACTCGCCGAACGGCCCCTCCGACTCGTAGGTCGCCGGATCGTCGGAGATGAACCCCTCGAGCACGATCTCGGCGCTCGCCGGCACCTCCAGGTCCACCGTCTCGCACCTGACGACCTCGGCGGGCTCGCCGCGGTAGGCGCCCATGACGTCCCACTCGCAGACGCCGGTGGGGATCGGCGAGCCGGCGAGGAACGGCATGATCGGATCCCAGCCGATCACGCAGGCGACCGGCATGGGCTGGCCCTTGCCCGCGTACTTCACGAAGTGCGCGCCCCAGTGCTGACCGCCCTTGATCAATAAGAATGGCGTCGTGTCTTTCTGGCCGATCATGCCGCGGTAGATGCCGACGTTCATCACGCCCGTGTCGGGATCGCGCGTGACGATGCCGGAGAACGTGTGGATGTAGCGCCCACCTTCGCGGAAGTTCCACCTGGGGACGGGAAACTCCGTCTGGTCGACCGCGTCGCCGCGGACGACGACCTCCTTGACCGGCCCCGTCGTCACCAACCGCGGCGCGATCGTCTCGCGATTCTTCTTCATCACGTACTGGACCAGCTCGGCGTTGCCGACGTCCTTCGGGAAGCCCAGCGCCAGGGCCAGCCGGCGGCGGTCGCCGAGCGCGTTCGTCAGCACCTTCGTGCAGCGGCCCGACGCGTAGCCCTTGATGTTCTCGAAGAGCAGCGCCGGGCCCTTTCTTTCCAGACATCGGCGCGAGACGGCGCCGATCTCGCGGTCCCAGTCCACCGCCGCCTTGACGCGCCGGAGCTCGCCTTCCTTCTCCAGCATCGCCACCCACGCCCGCACGTCCATGAAGCCCATCATCGATCCGCCTCCTTCAGACGAGCACGAGATTCGCCCCGAGGGTCTTGGTGGGATCGAGCACTCCGGGCGCGACCGCCCGCAGCGTCGCGGCGTATGGCGACGGTCCCCGCGCGCGCAGCCATTCCGCGAGAGGGCCGCGCCCGCCCTCGGGCGCCAGGAAGTCGAGCGTGTGAGGGCCGAACGTCGCTCGAGCGCCGGCGCCACCGACGTCCGCGCGCCTCACCGTCTGCCTCGGGCTGCCGAGCGCGCGCGCGAACCAGCCGCCGGCCTCCGCGGGGTCGGCCACGGCCACGGTGACGGCGCCGATACCGGTCACGCCGTTGGCGTGCTTCGTCTCCCGCGGCACGCGCTCGTGGCGCGGCGTTTCGTCCTGGATCAGGAACGGCGCGACGCCACGGTGCGGCTCCCTCGGAATCGAGAGCACCCAGTGCAGCTCGAAGCCGTCGGGGCGCTTGCGCGAGAGCGGCGACGGGTCGTCGATCGCGACGCCGGCCGCGCGCAGCGCGCGCGTGTCGGCCATCAGGTCGTCGGTCTGCATGCAGAAGTCGACGAGGCCTCCGCCGCGGCGCAGGGGCTCCCACCACTTGTGACGCGGGTTCGGCTCGTAGAACGCGATCAGCTCGATGTACGCGCCGTCCTCGAACGCGATCAGCGAGTTGTGTGTGCCGACCGGATGGCGCCCGCCGGGGACGACCGTGAAGCCGAGGTCGTGATAGGCCTTCGTGGCCTCGTCGAGGTCGGGCACCGCGATGACGATGTGGTCGATTCCCGTGAGCATTCAGCCTCCGAACGCGGGCGCCACTTCCCGGAGGAAGCGCTCGAACTGGCCCCGCTGGTTCCACGAGGTGAGCCGGAGCGCCATGTGGCCGAGGCCCGCCGCGAAGTACCCGCGGAGCTCCTCGACGCACTGCTTCGGGCTCCCCGCGACCGTCCACTGCTCGACGAACTTCGCGCTGAAGTTCGCCGTGTAGTACGTGTCGAGGAACTTCTTGGACTCCTCGAGCGCGGCGCGCCGGTCCTCGTTGACGTTGATGTTGTGATAGAGCGCGCTGCCGAGGCGCGCCGGATCGCGCCCCTCGTCGAGCGCCATCGCCTTGATCCGCGCGAACTGGTCGGCGAACTCCGCCGGCGAGAGCTTGTTCGTCATCCAGCCGTCCGCGTACCGCGCCACGCGGCGGAACGACCGCTCGACGACGGTCTCGGACGCGGAGGCGCCGCCTTTCCAGGTCAGGCCCGTCGGGTTCGAGGCGATCCAGATGGGGCACGGCTGCTGCACGGGGCGCGGCTCGAGCGTCACGTTGTCGAACCGGTAGAAGCGGCCGGCGTGCGAGACGCCTTTCTCGGCGAAGAGGCGCCGGAGGATCACGATGCCCTCCTCGAGCCGTCCGACGCGCTCGGCAGAAGGGATTCCCATCACCGCGTGCTCCGCGGCCTGCGCGGCGTTCGCGTCGCTCGGCCCGCCGAGACAGACGGCGAGCCACGCGCGCCCGTCCGAGAGGGCGTCGAGGCTCGCCCACTGGTGGGCGAGCATCACCGGATGTCGGTGGACGAAGGTCGCCATGCAGCCGACGGCGAGCCGGACGCGTCGGGTCACGCCGGCGAGCGCGCCGAGCAGCGTCACGGCCTCGAGCCTGGGCTTGGCGAGCAGGCTATCGCCGACCCACACCGCGTCGAAGACGCCGGCCTCCTCCGCCGTGATCGTGAGGTCGAGCAGGTCGCGCGCGGCGAGCGCCCCGAGGACGACCGCGCGGTTCGCGAGAATCAGCCCGAACGACGGACGCGCCACGCGCTCACCTCCCCTCGTACTTCGGCGGCCGCTTCTCGACGAACGCCCTCACGCCCTCCTCGTAATCCCGCGTGGACCGGAGCCACGCGTACGCCTTGCGCTCGAGCTCGAGCGCCGTCGCCAGCGGCGCGTCGGCGCCGCGGTCGAGCACGAGCTTCAGCGTCCGGAGCGCGAGCGGCGGCCGCTCGGCGAGCTCGCCCGCGAGCTCCCGCACCGCGCCGTCGAGGGCGTCGTTCGCCACGGCCTGCGTGATCAGCCCCCACGCCTCGGCCTGCGCCGCCGCGATCCGCCGGCCCGTCAGCATGAAGAGTTTCGCCCGCGTCATACCCATCAACCTGAGAGCACGCTGAGTCCCACCGCTGCCGGGGATCATTCCCAGGCGAACCTCGGGGAACGCGAACTCGGAGCGGAGCGTGGCGATACGGAAATCGCACGCGACGGCCAGCTCGAGACCGGCCCCCATCGTATACCCGTCGATCGCGGCGATGACGGGCTTGCGGCAGCGCTCCGCCTCGGTCAGCGTGTCCCCCCACGTCTCGAGATCCGCGGGCGCCAGGGTCAGGAACTCGGCGACGTCGCCGCCCGCGCTGAAGGCCTGGCCGCCCGCGCCGCGCACGATCACCACGTGCACCCGCTCGTCGCGGTCGAGGTCGCGGAAGATCCCGGGGAACTCGTTCCGCATCGCGACCGTCATGGTGTTCATCTTCGCCTGGCGGTCGATCCAGATCGTCGCCAGGGCGCCGTCACGCTCCACGCGCACGAACTCGCTCATGCCTTGATCTCCGCGTACTGGCCGTCGCGCAGCAGGCGCCTCAGAATCTTGCCCGACGCGGTCTTGGGGATCTCCCGTACGAAGACGACCCGGCGGGGGCGCTTGAAATCGGCGAAGTCCGCCGCCGTGCGGCAGTGGGCTTCGAGCGCCTCGGCCGTGAGCCCGGGCGCTGCGGGCGCGACGAAGGCGACGACCCGCTCGCCCAGCCTGGCGTCCGGCTCGCCGACCACGGCGACGTCACGCACGCCGGGATGGCGCGCCAGGACCTCCTCGACCTCCACCGGGTGGATGTTCTCACCGCCGCTGATGATCATGTCGTCCACGCGTCCCGCCACCCAGAGCTCGCCTGCCTCGTCCAGCCAGCCCATGTCGCCGGTGAAGTACCAGCCGCCGCGGAGCGCTCGCGCATCGGCGTCGGGGCGGTTCCAGTAGCCGGCGAACGCCTCCTCGGAGGCGAGGCTCGCGATGATCTCGCCTTTCTCGCCCGCCGGCACGATCTCGTCGGGGCCGACGCGCCGGTCGGTCGACGCGGCGACGACGCGAAGCGCTCCGTTCCTGCCCGGACGTCCCGCGCAACCGGGCTTCGCGTGCACGTCGGAGCGCACGGAAAACGTGTAGATCTCCGTCGAGCCGTAGTGATTGACGAAGACGCGCGGCTGGAACGCGCGGGCGCACGCGTCCGTCAGCGCCGTCGACATCGGCGCGCCCGCGTAGCCGAGCTTCCCCACCGACGACACGTCCGCGTGTCGCAGCTCGGGGGCGTGGACGAGATCGTAGTAGAGCGTCGGAATCAGGTAGAGCGCGCTGATCCGCTCGGCCTCGACCCGCGCCAGCGCTCCCGCCGGGCTCCAGTCGGGTTGGCAGACGAAGCACCCGTTCACCGCGGCCATGCTCGTCAGCGAGTGGATCCCCATCGTGTGATAGAGGGGCATGACGCCGAGGGTCCGCTCGCCCCACGCGTAGCCGCACTGGAGCGCGTGCGCGAGGGCGCCGGCGTAGTGGTTCCTGTGAGTACGCGGCACGCCCTTCGGCCGTCCCGTCGTGCCGGAGGTATACAGGATCAGCGAGAGGTCGCGCTCCGCGGGCCCGTCCCGCACCGGCGGGCGCCGCGCCCCTTCCGCGCCCGCCAGCCGGTCGAAGGGCGTCGCGCCGTCCGGCGCGCGGTCGCCGACGAAGACGCGCTTCACGGCGGCGCCCGCGGTGGCCTCGAGCATCGCCGCCGCCGTCGCGTCCTCGAAGAGGACGACGCACGCGCCGGAATCGTCCAGGACGTACTTCAGCTCGCCGGACGCCAGCCGGAAGTTCACGGGCGTCGGTACGGCGGCGAGGAGCTGGAGCGCCCAGTAGGTCAGCACGTGCTCGAGCCGGTTCCTGAGGGCGATCAGGACACGGTCGCCGCGGCCGACGCCGAGGCGTCCGAAGCCGTCGCCGATCGCCAGGGCCCGCGCGCGGAGCTCGCCGTAGGTCAGGCGCCTGCCGCCGTCCACCACCGCGTCGGCGCCCGGGTGGCGCAGCGCGGCGCGCTCGAGGAGGGCGGCCAGGGTCACGGGACGAGGAGAACCTTGCCCTTGTTCTTCCGGTCGAGCACGCGCTGGACGGCGTGGCGCGCCTCCTTCAGCGGGAAGGCGCGATCGCGCGCCGGCGCGAGGCGGCCGGCAACGATGTAGTCCAGGATCGTACGCAGCTCGAGGATCGAGCCGAGGTTGGTGCCGATGACGCGCAGGTTCTTCCCGTAGACGTGACGTAGGTCCACGCGCCCCCAGTGTGTGTCGTGCGAGCCGATGGAGACGAGCGTCCCCAGGCGCGTGAGGGCGTAGACCGACTTCTCGAACGTCTCGCCGCCGATGTGCTCGACGACGACGTCCACGCCCCGCTTGCCGCTCCACTTCTTCGCCTCCTCGACGAAGTCGCCGGTCCGGTAGTTCACGACGTGCTCGGCGCCGAGCGCCCGCGCGAACTCGATCTTGTCGTCGGCGCCGACCGTCGTCATCACGCGCGCGCCGATCAGCCGCGCGATCTGGATCGCCGCGCTGCCCACTCCGCTGCCCGCCGCGTGGACGAGCACGGTCTGTCCCGGCTGGAGCCGCGCCTGGTGGACGAGCGCGTGCCACGACGTGAGCATCGCGAGCGGAACCGCCGCGCCGATCTCGAACGAGATCGCCTCGGGCAACGGCAGGACGTTCGCCGCCGGCGCTTTCACGAGCTCCGCGTAGCCGCCGTCCTTGTGTGCGCCGAGGTAGCCGTAGCGGAGGCATACGGTTCGCTCGCCGCGCAGGCAGAATTCGCACGTGCCGCACGCGAAGCCCGGGAAGATGATGACGCGCTGGCCGCGGGCGAGGCCCCTCACCGCGCCGCCCGTCGTCTCGACGGTGCCCGTTACCTCGCAACCGTTGACGTGCGGCAACCCCTCGGGCGGCGGGAACCGGCCGTCGAGGAGCAGCATGTCCACGTGGTTGAGCGCACACGCGCGCACGCGGACGACGACCTCGTCAACGGTGGGCGCCGGATCGCGGTAGTCGTCGTAGAGGATCTTGTCGCTGCCGCCGTGCTCCCTGAAGAACGCCGCCTTCACTCGCACCTCCCACCGGGACGCTATCTTCTAGCACTGGATCACCGCCGCCGCCAGATCCCCTCCCACTGAGCCCAGGAGCCGGTCTGCGGCGCGTCACGCGCGATGACGTCCTCGCGAAGCTCGACGAGGGGCTCGAACCCCTCCCGCGTGAGCGCGAGCAGCTCGTCGCGCGAGTAGAAGTGCACCGGCACTCCCGTCTTCGGGCCGGTGTCGTACCGCGCCGTGACGCCCCCGAGTCCGCTCCGCTCGATCACCGTGTGGGCGTGATAGATCTGCGTCGACACGGAGTTGACCCTCAGGAAAAACAGGCCGCCCGGCCGGAGCAGCGCCCCCGCGCGGTCGAAGTAGCCCGCGATGTCGGCCACGGTCCCGTGCTGGAACACCTGGAGCGCGATGAGGTAGTGGAACGGCAGCGCGCTGCGGAACATGACGAACTCGCCGCAGACGAGCGGCAGGGCCCTCCCGGGCCGACGGCCGGCGAGCTGTCGGAGCGATTCCAGAGAGAGATCGAGGCCGCAGAGACGAAGGCCGGAATCCACGAGCGGAAGGTAGTTCCGCCCGTTGCCGCAGCCGACGTAGAGCCCGAGACCGCCCCGGACCTCCGGATGCCCGTCCACGACGTCGAGGATCTCACCGACGAATCGGAGCGGGGGCTCCTCCGTGTAACGGCCCCGCCGGTACTCGGCGTCCCACCGGCGTGCGACCAGCTCGCGGTCCATCTCGGTCACTTCACCGGCAGGAACAACAGCAGCTCCCTCTGACTCCGGTAGAACTCGATGGAGGGCCGGCTCGCGTCCGGCTCGCATGTGGCGCTCATCTGCGCGAAGGTCGTGCCGATCTCCGGAAGCCTCTTCTCCCGATCGGGTAGCTTCCGCCGGGCGTACTTCCCGCCGGGTATGGTCCACGTCGGCAGACCCAACGCCGTCGGGTCGTCGCCCGGAACCAGAGCCACGCACGCCCGATACGGCCCGGCCGGGCGCTGGAAGGTTCCGTAGAATCTGCGGCCCCGGAGACTCGGCAGGTGCGCCTCGAGTCGATCGAAGGCGGCAGCCGCGCCCGCCAGACCGTTCGGCGACTCGACGTACATCACCGCCGCCTCTTCCAGCATCACTTCCTGCTCGCCGGTCATCAGAACGGCACCTCACTCATCAGAATGGCACCTCGCTGCGCTCGTCCTTCACGCGGCGCGCCTTGTGGTCCCACCGGGGGAGGGCGCCGGGCGCGGTCACCTCGACCGTCGCGCGGATGCCCAGGCCGAGCTGCAGATCGTGGGCGACGGCGATGCTCAGCCCGTCGCGGTCGATCGCCGAGAGCGACGGCGACGGGTCCACGCGGATGAGGATGTCGTCGAGCCCCTCCATGCGTCGGAAGACGATCTGGAACTCGTCCACGCCCTTGTGGGGGCGCACCAGCTCTTCGACGCGGCGCGGATAGACGATGATGCCTCGCACCTTTTTCATGTCATCGAGGCGGGCCAGAACACCGCCTTCGAACGCGACGAGCGTCCGACCGCAGGGGCATCGACGCTCGGCGAGCTGGACGATGTCGCGCGTGCGGTACCGAATGAGGGGCATCGCTTTCCGATAGAGGCTCGTGAAGACGAGCTCGCCACGGCCGCCGGGCGGTACGGGCGCGTCGTGCTCGTCGAGGACCTCCGCGTAGCAATAGTCTTCGTGGACGTGCGTGAGCCCGGCGCGCGCGTCGCACTCGAAGCCCCACGCCGCGATCTCGGTGAGCCCGGGCAGGTCGTAGGCCCGGGCTCCGAAGGCCGCCTCGATCTTGGCCTTCGTGGCGGGAATCGACGCGCCGGGCTCGCCCGTGTGCCAGGTGATCCGGATCTTCGTCTGCTTCGCCAGGTCGATCCCCTTCTTCGCCGCGGTCTCGGCGAGGAACAGCGCGTACGATGGCGTGCAGCCGAGCACGGTGATCGGCCACGTCGTGAGGGCGTCGATGCGCTGCTCGGTCGAGAGCCCGCCGACCGGGTAGACGAGGCAGCCGAGGTCCTGCGCAGCGTAGAAGCCCGACCAGTAGCCGATCCACGGCCCGTAGGAGAAGGCCGCCATCACCATGTCGTGCTTCCGGACGCCGAAGGCGTGGAGCGAGCGCGCGTAGGAATGATAGAAGCCGCGCCAGTCGTCCTTCGTGTCGAGGAACGCGAGCGGCCGCCCCGTCGTCGCCGACGTCATGTGGATCCGCAGCACGTCGGCGAAGGGGACCGCCAGGAGATCGCCCCACGGCGGCTTCGCCGCCTGATTCTCCTTCAGCTCGTCCTTGGTGGTGAACGGCAGCCGGCGGATATCTTGAAGGCTGCGGATCGCTGACGGCGTGACGCCGGCGCCCCCGAGCTTGCGCCGGTAGAAGGGGCTGTGGGCGTAGGCGTGGGCCACCTGCTCGCGGAGACGTCGCGCCTGCAGCCGTCGCATGTCGGCGCGCGACGCGCGCTCCAGCTTCGGTTCGAGATAGCGCGAGGCCATGTCCTGAGGCGCGCCCGGCTCAGGAGGTGAGCAGCTCGCCCATCTTGCCGAAAAACTTGTCGGCCATCATCTTCGAGACGCCGCCGAGCATGCGCTGGCCGACGGAGGCGATGAGCCCGCCCACCTGGACGTCGGCGCTGTAGGCGACGCGCGTGCCACCGCCCTCCTCCGTCAGCGAGATGAGCGTGTCCGCCTTGACGAAGCCCGGGCCGCCGCTTCCCTCGGCCGCGAGGCGATAGGACTCCGGCGCCTTCTTGTCGGTGAGGCGCACCTTGCCCTCGAAGGTCCCCTTCACGCCCCCGACGCCCACCTTGAGCGTCGCCTTGTATTCGTCGTTGCCGAGCGCCTCGAGCTTCTCGCAGCCGGGGATCGCCTGCTGGAGGACGGCGGGGTCGAGGAACGCGTCCCAGACCTTCTGGCGGGGCGCGAGGACGTCGTACGAGCCTTCGAGCTTCATCGGGGATGCTCCTTCTAGCCGAGCGCGCGGACCGCGCGGTCCATGCGCGCGAGCCCGTCGGTGATCAGCGCGTCGCTCGTCGCGTACGAGAGACGGACGTGGGAATCGGAGCCGAAGTCGAGTCCGGGCACCACGGCCACCTTCGCGTCTTCGAGCAGGAAGGCGGCGACGTCGAGCGACGAGGTGAGCCTCTGCGTCGTGCCGCCGTCGCGCTTCCAGGTCCGCCCGAAGAGGCCCGACACGTTGGCGAACGCGTAAAAGGCACCCTTCGGCATGACGCACGTCACGCCGGGGATCGCGTTCAGCCCCAGGACGATGAGTCGCCGGCGCCGGTCGAACTCGCCCGCCATCTTCGCGACCTCGTCCTGGGGGCCGCCGAGCGCCTCCACGGCGGCCCACTGGGCGACCGACGACGGGTTCGAGGTCACCTGGCTCTGTACGTCGGTCATCGCGCGGACAAGGTCGCGCGGCCCGGCGCAGAACCCGATCCGCCAGCCCGTCATCGCGTACGCCTTCGAGCACGTGTTGATGACGAGCGTCCGCGCCTTGATCTCGGACGAGAGTGACGCGATCGAGACGTGGCGCCCCTCGAAGGTCAGCGCCGCGTAGCACTCGTCGGAGACGACGAGCAGCTTCCGCTCGACGGCCAGCCGCGCCACGGCTTCGAGCGCGGCGCGCGAGAAGACCGCCCCCGTCGGATTGTTCGGGCTGTTCAGGATCACGACCTTCGTCCGCGGCGTCACCGCGGCGGCGAGGCGCGCCGGATCGAGGTCGAAGCCCGTCGCCTCGCGTGTCTCCACCGGGACAGGAACGCCGCCGACGAGCCGCACCTGTTCGGGATACGAGACCCAGTACGGGCGCGGGATCAGGACCTCGTCGTCGGGGTTCAGCACGGCAACGGCCAGGTTGAAGAGTGTGTGCTTGGCGCCGCACGAGACGAGCACGTCGGCCGGGTCGTAGTCGAGACCCTCGTCGCGCTTGAACTTCGCGCAGACGGCGCGCCGGAGCTCCGGGATGCCGCCGACCTCCGTGTACTTCGTCTGCCCGTGGCGCATCGCCTCGACCGCCGCCGCCTTGATGCGCTCGGGCGTGTCGAAGTCGGGCTCGCCGGCGCCGAACGAGATCACGTCCACACCCTGCGCGCGCAGCTCCTTGGCTTTCGCCTGCACGGCGAGCGTCGAGGACGGGGCGAGGGTCTTCAGCCGGTTGGCCAGCACGTCGCGGCCTTACTTCGGCGGGAACTTCTCGGCGAGCCGCTTCTCGACGATCGGCGGCACCATCCCCGTGACCGTGGCGCCGAAGGAGGCGACCTCCTTGATGAGGCGCGAGGCGATGTACGTGTACTTCTCGTGCGGCATCAGGAACACGGTCTCCACCGTCGAGCGGAGCTTCCGGTTCATCAGTGCCATCTGGAACTCGTACTCGAAGTCGGAGACGGCGCGCACGCCCCGCACGATGCAGTCGGCGCGCTCGCGCGCGACGAGGTCGATGAGGAGTCCGTCGAAGGCTACGATGCGGAGGTTCGACAGGTTCGCGGTCGCCTCGTCGATCATCTCGAGCCGCTCGCCCACGGGAAAGAGCGGCTGCTTCGACGGGTTGGCGACGACGGCAACGATGAGCTCGTCGAAGATCTGGAGGCTCCGCTGGATGAGATCCAGGTGGCCGTTGTGCATCGGATCGAACATCCCGGGGTAGACGGCGCGCTTGGCCACGGTCACGCTCCTTCGCGCGAGTGTGTCGCCGTCGCATCGTAGCCGCCGCCGCGCGCCGAAGTCAAGGCGGGCCCGCCTCGTGACGATAGAACGTCAGCGTCGTCTCGCCGAAGCGGCGCGTCCGGTACATCGCGAGGCACCCGACGCGGTCGGGTGGCGGCCGCTTCGTCGGGTGCTGGGCGACGACGACCGCCGCCGGCGTCGTCAGGGCGCCCTCACCGAGGCACGCGACCGTCGCCGCCACGTCCGCTCCCTCGTAGGGCGGGTCCAGGAAGACGATGGTGAACGGTCCGCCGGGCGTCGCCAGGCGCGGAAGCACACGGGCGACGTCGCCTCGCACCACGCGCGTGCGCGCGGCCACGCCGAGCGCCTCGACGTTGGCGTCGAGCGCGGCGAGGGCGCGTGGGTCACGCTCGACGAACGTCGCGTGCGCGGCGCCGCGCGAAAGCGCCTCGAATCCCACGCCGCCCGCGCCGGCGAAGAGATCCAGCACGCGGGCGCCCGGGAGCGACGGCGTGAGCGCGTCGAGCAGCGCGAGGCGCACCTGGTCCGCGGTCGGCCGCGTCGTCGTCCCGCGCGGGACGACGAGCCGCCGCCCCTTGAGCGCGCCGGCGAGGACGCGCACGGTCAGCCCGCGGACGCCAGGGCCAGCTTCCCGCGCCAGCGCGCGAGGAGCGCCGCGCGGAGCCCGCCGTGCTGTGGGGCGCGGAGGTCCGGGTCCGCCCCGACGATCTGGAGCGCGTCCTGGTACGCGTCCTCGAGCAGCGCCCCGTCGCGCAGCAGATCGGCCATGCGCAGCTCCGGCAGCCCCGACTGCCGCGTGCCGAAGAACTCCCCGGGACCGCGCAGCTCCAGATCCACCTCGGCGATCTTGAATCCGTCGTTGGTCTCCGCCATCGCGTCCACGCGCCGCCTGGCCTCGGGGCCGAGGTCGTCGCCCGTCACGAGGATGCAGTGCGACTTCCACGGGCCACGGCCGACGCGGCCGCGGAGCTGGTGGAGCTGCGAGAGCCCGAACCGCTCGGCGTGCTCGATCAGCATCACGGAGGCGTTGGGCACGTCGATACCGACCTCGATCACGGTCGTGGAGACGAGGACGTGGATCTCCCCCGCCTTGAAGCGCCGCATGATCTCGTCCTTGGCGGGAAAGTCGAGACGGCCGTGGAGAAGGCCCACGATGCGATCGGGAAAGACCTCCGCCTGGAGCCGCCGCGCCATGTCGGTCGCGGCCTTGAGGTCCATCGCCTCGGACTCCTCGATCAGCGGATAGACGACGTAGACCTGGCGGCCCTCGCCGATCTGCTCGCGCAGGAAGTCGTAGATCTCGCGCCGCTTCGCCTCGGTGCCGGTACGCACGTGGGTCGCGACGGGACGCCGACCAGGGGGCAGCTCGTCCAGCACGCTCACCTCGAGGTCGCCGTGGAGCGTGAGCGCGAGCGTGCGCGGGATGGGCGTCGCGGTCATGACGAGGAGATCGGGTGACTCGCCCTTGCCCTTGAGGAGCGCGCGCTGTCGCACGCCGAAGCGGTGCTGCTCGTCCACGACGGCGAGGCCGAGCCGCTTGAGCTCCACGCCCTCCTGGACGAGAGCGTGGGTGCCGACGACGCAGTCCACGTCGCCGGCCGCGAGGGCGGCACGCCGCGCGGTCCGCTCGCGCCCCTTGAGCGCCGACGTGAGGAGCGCGACGCGGACGCCGAGCGGCTCGAGGAGGGCACGGAAGGTCATGAAGTGCTGCTCGGCGAGGATCTCGGTCGGCGCCATCACCGCCGCCTGATATCCCGCCTCGACGGCGGTGACGACGGCGAGCGCCGCGACGATCGTCTTGCCGGAGCCCACGTCGCCCTGCAGCAGCCTGTGCATGGGATGCGGCTCGGACATGTCGCGGCGGATCTCCTCCCACACCCGCTCCTGCGCGCGCGTCAACGACCAGGGCAGCCGGCCGCGGAGCCGGGTGGCGAGGGCGCCGCGCGGCCGCATCGGAATGCCTTGCTCGCGCGCCGTGCGCGAGCGGTTGATCGCGAAGCCGAGCTGCAGCATCAGCAGATCCTCGTACGCGACGCGCTGGCGCGCCGTGGCGAGCGCCGCCTCCGTCTCGGGAAAGTGGGCGTCGCGGAGCGTTCGCGCGAGCGCCGGCAGCCGTCGGCGCGCCAGCAGCGCCTCGGGGAGGGTCTCGGGCGCCCGCGCGGCGAACTCTCCGACGAGGTTCCACATCACCCGGCGTAGCCACCCCTGGCGCAAACCCTCGGTGACAGAGTAGACGGGCACGAGCCGTCCCGTGTGCAGGCGGTCGGGGGCGTCCGACTCGACGGCCTCGTAGTCGTCGGCATCGATCTGGAGCCGACGCTCCCAGCGACGCACGCGGCCGTGGACGAACATCCGCTGGCCATGCTTGAGCACGCGCACGAGATAGGGCCGGCCGAAGAAGACCGTCGGGGCGAAGCCGCTCTCGTCGCGGAGCAGCACGACCAGAGGGCCGCGCGACCGGCGGGGCGGCGGTGGGCTGATGCCGGCGACCACGCCCTCGGCCGTGACCGTCTGCCCCTCCTGGAGCGACGCGAGCGGTGTCGGGCGCGTGCGGTCCTCGTGCCGGATCGGGACGAAGAAGAGGGCGTCCTGCACGGTGCGCAGCTCCTTCTTGGCGAGGAGCGCCCCGAGTCTCGGCCCGACGCCCTTGACGAACTGGAGCGGCGTCGCGAGCCCGACCTCGCGCGTTTGCCTGACCGCGGTCACCGTGCTATACAGAGAACTCGCTTCGTCGCGAATACCTCCACCCTCAAGGAGCGATCATGGCCCAGCGGTGCGACGTCTGCGGGAAGGGTCCCGCCGTCGGCAACACGATCAGCCACGCGCACAAGCTCACGCGCCGGCGCTGGCTGCCGAATCTCGTCTCGATGCGCGCTCTCGTCGGCGGGAAGGCCACACGCATGCGCGTGTGCACCCGCTGCCTCAAGGCGGGCAAGGTCACGAAAGTCATTTAAGCACAAACGGGAGGGGGCGCCGCCCCCCTCCCGTTTGGTGTCTGGTGGGAGGCCGCCACCCCCCACCAAGAGTGACGCACGTACTACTTCTTCTTCTTCTTTTTGGTCGCCTTCTTCTTCGCCATCGAGGATCTCACCTCCTTTTTACAGCGAGATGTCGCCGCGCTAGAAACCCATCGCCTCGCGGCGCAGGTGCTCCGCCTGCTCGGCGCCGCGGCGCTCGTAGTGCACGAGGTCGGCGTAGAGCTGCGGCAGGCAGACCACCTTCAGCCCGCCCTTCTCCAGCACGCCGTAGAAGACTCCGGGGTCGTAGGGCGCCAGTACGTGGAGCGCGCCGTCCGCCTCGGCCGCCGGCCGCAGCCCGAGCGCCGCGGCGAGCGGCGCCGGATCGCCGTCGAGATAGCAGTGCACCTGCGGCACGCGCGGCTGCGGGGCGACGAGCGAGAGCCCGGCGTTCAGCGTGAACGCGTAGCGCCGCCCCTCGCCCGCCGCGGCGCGGGCCACCTCGCTCATGAACTTCCGCGTGATCCGCTCGGGGACGAAGTACGAGGTGATCTCGTTCGCCCGGTACGTGTAGGACTCGCACCAGGCCTCGAGCAGGTCGGCCAGTTTGGTCGGGTGGATCCGCTGGGCGTCGTCGCGCTCGGCCCAGCGCAGATCTTCCAGGCTGCTGACGACGTTGTGCGAGTGGCCGAGGCTGACTTGGGCCGCCTTGGCGAGCTCCTCGAGCCGCCACGCGCGAGCCGGCTCGGCGAGCAAGGCGCGTACCACGCGGGTGGCGCGCGGGGCGAAGAGCGAGCGCAGGGGGCGCGTCGAGGGGCGCACGTTGCGCTTGCCTTCCTTCTCGATCAGGACCTGGTCGAGGGCGAGGTAGCAGTTGCCCGACAGGTCCACATAGCCGAGGTTGTGGTCCCGTAGGATTCGGGCACTCTGCGGAGAGATGTAGACGGCGCCCGCGACCGGGTACACCCCGGGCAGCTCCCGCCGCAACTCCGCCAGGCGCGTCACGGACGCCCGAATCTGACGCGGCTGACCGAGAGAGCTGACCTCAACGACCAGCGTGCGCTCCTGGTCGCCGAGTCGGAACTTGACGAGCAAGTCCCCGACCTGGCTGCGTATGCGGGGCCTGGGGATCTCCTCCCACCCCTTCACCGCCCGCCCGAGGAGCTCGCGGAGCCGTTGGCCTACCTGCCGGCGAATCTCCTCGGGTTTCAGCATGTTTCGCTCGCTCCATGTCTTTCAGCACCTGCTGAAACCATACGAAGTATTGAAACTTCAAGTCAAGAGTAAAGTTAGGGGCCGCGCCCTCAGGACTGGGCGAGCCGCCGGAGGACCAGGTACAGCCGGCGGTGGTGGTCCAGGTGGCGCGCATACACCCGCTCGGATGCCACGCCCTTGGCTCGCATCAGGCCGACGAGCGCCGCCCGGTCGGACGACGGCCAACGGGCCAGGTCGGGCACGAGCGCGGCGACGAGCGACAGGTGCTCGAAGGCGCGCCGCTCCTCCACGCGCCACCCCCCCACGCCCCGCACGCCGAGAGCGCGAGCCACGTGCCGCGCCGACTCGCGCGTCGCCGCCCGCCGGTCGCCGCCGAAGTCCCGCGCCACGTAGCGCGCGACCAGCGTCGCCACGTCGGTCGCGCGCAGTCGCTTCTCCGGCTCCGGATCGCCGCCGGGGAGCGTCAGGAAGACCTCGTCGCCCGCGAGCCGCTTGAGGACCGGGACCGGCGATCGATACCCCGGGTCGGCGGCGATCCGCGCCCGCTCGGCCTCCAGCACGCGGAGGATCTCCGGCCGCCGCGGTCGGAAGCCGAGCCGGTGGTAGAAGTAAAAGGAGCCCGACTGCAGCGCCTCGGCGCTCTCGTGGCCGAGCTGGTATCGGTCGACGACGATCGTCCGCATGCCGAAGACCTGCCGGTAGACGCGCAGGAGCTGCGTCGCGAGGAACACCGACTCCCCCTGACGGAACGAGGCGAAGATGTTGATCGCGAAGTCGAGCGTGCCGAAGAGCGCCCAGCCGCCCCCGTAGGCGACGGGCACGCCGTTCTTCAGCGCGAGATAGGCGTAGTAGGCCTCGAGGGGTAGTCGAAAGCCGGGCCGGATCCCGACGAAGAAGATCCGAACGCCCCGGCCGACGTCCGCGACGAGGACATCGTCGGGGTTCGGGTACGAGAAGGCGTGGAGCTCGCGCTGGCGTGTCGCCATCGCGACGCGGGCGGTGTCGATCACCCGTTCGGCGAGGGCGCGCGGCGCGCGGCGGACCGACGGCTGCGGTCCGGCGAGCGCCTCGACGAGGCCCGGGCCGCGACGCTCGAGATCGTCGTCGTGAAAGAAAACGCGCGCGGGCGCGAGTCGCGCCAACGTGCGCGAGGCCGCGGCGCCGCGGGGCGTCCAGAGGACCGGCAGGCCGAGGCTCTCGAAGAGCCAGTCGCGCGTCTCCTCCCGGGTGCCCGCGTGCTCGAACACTTCGAGGATGAGCCGGAGGTCGCTCATCCGGCGGCCGCCCTTGGCGACACGGAGCCAGGCTCTCCAGCCGATCCCGCCCTCGCTGAAGGCGTCGCCCTCGGCGGGGCTCGCCAACAGCGCCAGAGTCTCGTCCAGGCGGTCGGCGTCGTCGAAGCGGTCCCAGGCGATTTCACACTCACCGGGGAACCGCCGCGCGAGCCAGCGCGCCATCGGCAGGCCGAACGGATAGTCGAGCGGCGCCTCCGCGACGCCGGAGTCGCGGAGACGGGCGCGTCCGGCGTCCGCCAGGGCCCGTACGCGGGCCGGGAACGCGTCGAGCGCCCGGTCGACGGCGGCGAGGACCCCCGGATCGTCCGGATACGCCTGGAGGAAGCACAGCGTCTCGTGCAGCCGCAGAAGGGCGGCGGCATGACGCAGCCGCTCTCCCTCGAGGGCCTCGAGGATCCGAAGCTTCTCCTTCCGCGCCTCGGGCCCGTAGCGTGACGCGACCGTCGCCAGAGCCTCGACCAGAACCCGTCCCACCGTCACATGGGGG
>WNGG01001331.1_pt1 | contig 35026 bp, 33 predicted proteins | sample 5400661 | NCBI WGS metagenome assembly WNGG01 (sample SAMN13153372, study PRJNA577476) | soil metagenome | isolation source: 100 cm soil or saprolite under Garry oak tree replicate 1 | place: USA:California | collected 2016-06-15
CAGGCCTCCTCGCGGGACCCGTAGAACTCGTCGAACGACCAATCCATCATCGTGTACGGTCCGGTGATCATCCCCTTCACCGGCCGCTCCGTGCGCGCCTGTGCGAACTTGAACCAGTCCACGCTGATCGGACCCTTGCGCTTCAGCTCGTCGACGATGATGGGCTTCTTGTAGTACCGGTTGCCGTAGGAGCGGACGAGGCCGGAGATCTCCGTTCCATCGATGTTCTCGGCGAAGTACGTGGCCATGTCGCCGCGGTACTGTTCGCCGTCGACCGGGATGTCGATCCCGATCTCCTCTTGGAATTGGATCCACTCGGCGGTCGCCTTCTCCTCCAGCGCCCGAAGGCCTTCATCGGACAGCTCGCCCTTGGACGCCTTCGTCCGCGCGCGTAGCAGGTAGTCCGGTTTGGGGAACGACCCGACGCTCGTCGTGAGGAGGGCGGTCACGCGGCGACCCCCACCTTGCGAGCGGCCGTCGACAAGATCTGGAGCTTCTCGCGCGCCCTCGCGCGGGGAAGGAACTCGAGGCCGTTCGACGGAGCGAGGAACGACGTCTTCAGATTGATCTGGTCTTTCAGGTCGAGAACCTTCTTTGCGACCTCCCCTGGATCCTCCTTTTTCGTGTTGCGGGCGTCGACCAGACCGAGGACGAGCGGTTTCTTCGAGCCATGCTTCGTGATCGCGGGCCAGGTCGCGGCCCCTTGGACCAGGTCGAGACCGATCACGTCGGCGGGGCCTTCGACGAGTTCCTTGAAGATCTTCGAGACCTCTCCGAAGTAGCTGAATAGGGTCAGCGCCGCAGAACCTTTGCGGGCGCGAATTCGCTCGAGGCCCTCGACGGCGAGCGAGAGGTCTTGCGGATGGCGGGTGAGAATCGGCTCGTCGACTTGGATGTGCGCCGCTCCTGCCCGGACCAAGGCGGAGGCTTCCTCCCCCAGAGCGTTCGCGAGGTCGAGAGTCAGCTTCTTCTTGTTGTGGTAGTGCTTGTCAAGCGCGAGCGATGCGAGGGTGAGCGGCCCTGTGAGAACCGCTTTCACGGCGGCCCTTGAATTTTCCCGCGCGAATTTCCATTCGTCCGCGAGGATGGGCTCCTTCCACGCGACCGGCCCTTGGACCACGGGCTGACGGTAATAGGTGTTCGTATCGAAATACCGTGCGAGGCCGTTGATCTCCACGGACGCGAGTCCGCGGGCGATGTGGCTTTGGCTGTCGTACCATGAGATCTGGCCATCCGTGACGACGTCAATTCCCGCATCGTTCTGTTCCTTCAGGACGGCCTTCACGACCTCTTGCTCGGCGGCTCGGAGGTCATCGGTGCCAATCTCCCCCTTGTCGAACCGGGCGATCGCCCGCCGCAACGATTGCTCTTCGAAGGTGTCGCCGACCCGGGGATAGTTCCCGACGACCGTGGTTCGAACCAAGTTTGGAGCCTCCCGGCGGTGGGTACGAAAACGGATAATGGGAATAGTATAAAAGGTCTACAATTCCGATACGAATATCGCAGACAGAGCCGCCGGGTCACTTTTCGACCTGCTCCTCGAGGAGCTTCACTTCGCCTTGGAGGTTGATGTGGTAGAATCCTTCCAGATCCTTGTAGCCGATCTCCTCCATGTGCAGGCAGTCCACCGGACAGACGTCGACGCACTGCTGACATCCGATGCACTTCGTGTAGTCGAACTCCGGGATCACGATCGGTTTGCCTTTCCGATCATTCGGGCCGTCGAGCATGTCGATGCATCGGGTCGGACACTCGCGTTCGCACTTGCGGCATCCGATGCAGACGTCCACCTCGAGGATCGGATGCTCGCCGATGCGGTTGATCAGCACGATCTCCTTGTCCGAGTTCTCCTTCGGCATCCGCAGCTCGTCCGCGCGGTAATACAGGTCCTCACGCGCATAGTCGGCGAGCTCGAACTCTTGGGTGAAGTTCCAGGCGTCCGTCGGGCAGTACTCCATGCAGTTCCCGCAGAACAGGCAGTGCCCGACGTCCACCGCGGGTCTCCGGATGATCTTCTTCATCTCATCGAGTTGCGCTCGACTCGGATGGAGATACTCGGAGGTCGGTTCGACCTCGTAGAACTCGAAGTAGATGCACTCGTTCGGGCAGACTTTCGCGCACAGCTCGCAGCCGATACACTTGAACCAGTCGATGCTGTGCTGCCCGCGGAAGGCGACGGGGAGTTCGACCTTCTGATACGGATAGAGATGGGTGACGGGCTTGCGGCCCCCGGGGATGAGGCGGTTGATCCCCGGCATCGTGACCAACGCTTGCTTGATCGTGGCGAGAAGCGGGCGGACGGTGCCCCCGATCGTGCCGACCTTCGGGCCCGATCTAGCTTCGGACTTGCGGGACTTCATAGGTGTACTCGCCCTTCTGCATGTCCATCAGCTGGCCCTCGCGCGCGCTGACGAGTCGGCCCTTCTTCGTGCGGACCCAGCCGGTCCGCTCGGCCTTGATCTTCGCGCTCAGCTTGAGGAAGCCGTCAATGAGTGCCTCCGGACGGACGGGACAGCCGGGGATGAAGATGTCCGTGGGCACGAACGTGTACGAGCCCTTGACGACCGAGTACGAGTCGTAGTACGGACCGCCGCAGATCGTGCACTCCCCCATCGCGATGACCCATTTGGGTTCCGCCATCTGCTCGTACAACCGGCGGACCGCGGGGCGGAGCTTCAGGGAGATCGGGCCGTTCAAGAGGAGGACATCGCATTGCCGCGGGGACGAACGGTAGATGACCCCGAACCGCTCAATGTCGTACCGCGGATCCGAGGTCGCCGCCATCTCGATCGCGCAACACATGATTCCGAAGTGCAACGGCCACGTGGAGTTCCGTTTCGCCCAGTTGAAGAAGTCCCCGACCAAGCCTGCTTTGAGCCGCTCGAGGACGGCCCCGCCGGGCCCGCGTTTCATCGGGGCGTCGATGTTCTGCTCGACCCATTGTACGAAATCCTTCGAGCGGAGGCCGACGATGTTTGCCTGTTCCGCCCGCTGGATCATCCGATCAGGACCCCTGAGATACGGCCCGCGACTCGCTCCCAGGACGCTCGAATATCGGGGCCGCTCTTAACCCTTCGTTCGCGGCTTCGCATCTCCGATAGCCTCCGGCAACGACCCGTGGTCGCAGCTCGATGAAACGAACTCCCCGGTCGGCTTAAAGGTTCCACATCTATCACATCGGGACGCGGGATTCGAGTCCGCCCCAGGTGGTCCACCACGGATCCGCCGAGAACAGGACGCCGGGGTTCAGGAGCCCGCGGGGATCGAGCGCGTCCTTGATTCGTCGCATGACGCCGTAGACCTCGTCGCCCCAAACACGCGGCAGCGTCTCGGCACGAATCCGTCCGATCCCATGTTCGCCAGACGGAGCGCCGTGAAACCGATCGAGAACGGCCCGATCGAACTCCTCCCGCAGCGCCTGCATCCGCGCAAAATCATCAGGATCCGTCGGGTCGAAGAACGGGCGATAGTGCGTGTTGCCATCCCCGATGTGGCCGTAGATGCCCGCGACCGTGTCGTGACGCCGGGCGAGGTCCACCAGGAATCTGATGAACTCGGGGACCCGGTCCCGCGGGACGATCGGGTCTTCCACGAACCCCCAGGCCTTGCGCGCACCCGGTCGTTGAATGATCGTCGGGAAGACGGACCGGCGCACTCGCCAGAGGAGCGATTGACGCGCCGGACCCGACGCGACCTCGGCGGCCCGACTCAATCGGTAGCGGCTCGTGATGCGGTCCACGACTCCCTTTGCGGTCACCTCGACATCGCCCTCGTCGAACTCGACGAGGAGCATCGCCTTCGCGGACCGGGGAACGTCCAACGCCTCCCTGTCCAGGAGCGAGAGGGTGTCCCCGTCGACGGCTTCGATTGCGCTCGGGCCCGACGCCAGGATGTCGCCGACGGCCGGGCCGAGATCTTCGAAGCGGTCAAGGTAGAGGAGCAGGGTGACGCGATGCTCCGGGATCCGCACCACCCGGAGCGTGGCTTCCGTGATGACTCCGAGGGTACCTTCGCTGCCGACGAACAAGGACGCGAGAGGGAAGACGCCGCGGTCGAGCGACTCCGCGAGACCCATCAGATCGTATCCGCACGAGTGCTTGCGAATCGGGCGGCGACTCGCGACGATTGCCTCGCGATGATCCGCGATCTCCCGCCGGATGTTCTCCAGCCCGCCCACGCGGCCGACCAACTCGCGCCACTCCGCTCCGTCCAAGGGAACGTCGTGCGCGTCGACCGGGGTGCCGTCCGCGAGGAGGATCTTCAGAGCCGCGACGTGATCCCTCGTCTGGCCATACTTCACGCTCCGATATCCAGAGGCGTTGTGCCCAACCATGCCGCCGATTCGGCAGAGCTCTTGGCTTCCCGGATCCGGGGCGAATCGCATCCCGCGGTCCGCGAGGTATGCGTTCAACTCGGCAAGGAGGATGCCAGGTTCGACGCGGACGAGCCGACGTTCCGGATCGAACGCGAGGACGCGATGGAATCGTGTCGTGTCCAGGACCACGCCCGGTCCGATGGCGGCACCGGACAGAGAGGTCCCTGACGCGCGTGGGGTGACGGGCACTTCGAGCGCCCGACAGACGTCCAGGACCGCACGGATGCCGGCCTCGGAATCGACGAATGCCACCGCGCGCGGTTCGACCGCGCACGGGCTCGCGTCGGTCGAGTATGTCCGGCGGCTGGCCTCATCGGTTCGGACGGCCTCGGCTCCGATGGCCTCCTCCAACGACCTTCGAAGGGTCGCGTCGTCCACCGCGTCGCTCATCCGAACGGCGCATCAACGCCAGCGACTCACTTGCCCTTTTCGCCGGTCATCTGTCACCGAAGGGAGGAACAACGTTTATGGCGCTCCCCGCCTTCGAAGGCTCGCGTGCCGATCAATCAAGACCGCCTCCGGAAGATGGCAGACCATGGACTGACGGAATACCAGGCGCGCGTGTACCTCACGTTGTTGGACCTCGGCTCGGCGACGGCGAGCCAGATCTCGCCGCTCTCGAAGGTCCCGCGGACGCGCATCTATGCGACGATGCAGCAGCTCCACGAAAAAGGGCTTGTCCAGATCTTGCCCGAGACGCCCCTACGCTACAAGGCCGTCCCGTTCGCGACCTACCTGCAGACCCTCGCGGACGACATGCGATCCCGGGCGAAACAAATCGACACCGGGCTCGACGGCCTCGCTCGCGAGTTCGCGATCAGCGCGCAACGGGAGCCGGAGTCGCGGGGACGGTTCGAGGCGATCTACGGACGGAAGAACGTCCGGGAGCGACTCCTCAAGATGTACGACGGGGCGACGCGGGAGGTGATCGGCATCGGGACGACGAAGAGCCCCGGGCGGATCCTCGGCGCCTTCATGCCGAACCTCGTCGACAAAGCGAAGCAGGGCGTTCGCCTGAAGTACGCGTTCTGCTTCACGCCGGATAACCGCGGCGATGTGACGGCGCTCCTGAAGATCGCGGAGGTGCGCCACATCGACTTCATGATGCCCGTCTACATGCACGTCTTCGACGGCGAAGAGTTCCTCATGAGCCACCCGATCCCGGACGACGACTCCTCGTACCGCGGCGACGACATCGCGATCTGGACCGACGATCCGGCGATCGCGGATGCGATGTCCGAGATGGCGGAGCGGATCTGGGAAATGGGGAAGCCCGCTGTGGACGTCCTGGAAGAGGGACGCGAGGCGAAACGCGTGCCCGTCACTCGGCCTTGAACGTCAATGGCTGCATGAGCCGCGTGAGGTCCGTCCTCGGCTCGCCGTTCGGGCCCGCGATCGGTTGGAGGGCCGGCGGGTGCTCCATGTAGGTCGGCACACGCTGCGCGATGCGCTCCTCGAACGTCGGCACGTGTTCGTTCTTGTAGAACACGCCGATCGGGATGCGGTCTCCCCATTCGAGTGCTTTCTCGAGCGCCTGCGTCGTCTTCTTCTCGACCCCGGACGGGTCGCGGACCACCGGGTCGTAGCCTTCGTCCTCGAGCTTGTAGACGCGAGGCATCGCTCGATTGCTCGCGGGATCCTTGCGGTCCTCGCCTCCGTACCACTCTTTCGTGTTCAGGTCGTTGTACGTCGGGCACGGCTGGAGGACGTCGAGGAAGGCGTAGCCCTTGTGCTCGATCCCCGCTTTGATCGTGGCGACGAGATGCTTGATATCGTACGAGTAACCACGGCCGACCCACGTCGCGCCGGCGGCGAGGGCGAGCCAGATCGGGTTGACCGCCTCGTTGATGTTCGGATGGGCCAAGGATTTCGTTTGCACGCCGAGCTTCAGGGTCGGCGCCGCCTGGCCTTTCGTCAGGCCGTAGACACCGTTGTCGTGGATGATGTACAGCATGTCCAGGTTCCGGCGACCCGCGTTCACGAAGTGGCCACCGCCGATTCCAAGGCCGTCCCCGTCGCCGCTGAGGCACAGGACCTTCAGCTGGGGGTTCGCAAGCTTCACGCCGGTCGCGTAGGGGAGCGCGCGGCCGTGCAACGTGTGGATCCCGTACGTCTTCACGTAGTGGACCGTCTTCGCCGAGCACCCGATCCCGGAGACGATCGTCACGCGGTGCGGTTCCATCTTGAGCTCCGCGAGCGCCATCTGAATCGTCCGGAGGATGCCGAAATCCCCACAGCCGGGGCACCAGTCGTTGTGGACATCGGTCGCGAAGTCGGCGGGTTTCAGGACCTGTTCAAGAGCCACGGGTCAACACCGTCCTCTTCGCCGCCTTTCCGCGGATCACCGTCTGGATCGCGTCGTACAATTCCGTGTTGGACATCGGCCGGCCGTTATACTTCAGGATGAAGTGGGTCATTTCGACGCCCGTGTGCTCCCGCACGATCCCGGCGAGCTGCGCCCCGAAGTTCATCTCGATTCCGACTCGGCGTTTCGCCTTCGCGAGATACGGGAGGATCTCGTCGCTCGGGAACGGATTGATCAACCGGAGGTGGAGGTAGCCGACCTTGGCGCCTTCTGCCCAGAGGCGGTCCAACGCATCGAGGAGCGCGCCCTTCGTGGATCCCCAGCTCACGATCACCGTGGCCGCGTCCTTCGGACCGAAGTATCGGAACTTGACGTCCCGCGGAATCTCCTTCGCGGCGAGGTCGAGCTTCGCGAAGCGCTTCTCCATCATCGCGTCTCGGACCATCGGGTCTTCCGTGATGTGTCCGCGCTCCTCGTGTTCGTCGCCGGTGTTCCAGAAGATTGTCCCAGGCTGACCCAGGAATGCACGGGGCGACACGGGTCCGTTGCTCAGGTCGAACCGCTTGTACGGATGTTCCGTCGAGTACCCGTTGTTCCCATCGACGAGGACACCCCGGTCAATCCGCAGATCCGACAGGTCGGGGACCGGCGTCGTGGCGTAGCTATTTGCCAGCGCCTTGTCGACGAGGTGGATCACCGGCATCTGATACCGGTCCGCGTAGTTGAAAGCCAACAGCCCGTCACGGATGCACTCCTCGAAGTCCCCCGACGCCAGCAGGATTCGCGGGCACTCGCCGTGGCCGGCATGGAGCGCGAAGCGCAGATCGCCCTGCTCGTGGCGGGTTGGCATCCCGGTGCTCGGGCCGGCGCGCTGGTACAGCGTGATGACGACCGGCACCTCGTTGATCGAGGCCCAGCCGATGCCCTCCATCATCAGGCAGAATCCGGGGCCCGACGTCGCGGTCGCGGAGCGAACGCCCGTCAGCGCGGCGCCCGTCGCCATCGTGATCGCGGCGATCTCGTCTTCCGTCTGGACGACGAGCATCGAGGCCGCTTCCTCCTTCGCCATCCCCGTTCCCACCGCGTCGGGCGCGAGCCCGTGCCCGTTCAGGTCGAGGATCTCGTTCTCCTCGAGGAACTCACTCTCGTCGGACGCGGGGGTGATCGGGTAGTACGTCTGGAAACGCATTCCGCCGTACAGCTTCCCGAGGGCCGTCGCTTGGCTGCCCGTGAGGAACAACCGCGATTCCTTCCGCGGGAGCTTCTCGAGCCGGTACGGGAACTCCGGTACGAGGGCCTTCGCGATGTCGTACGCCTTCCGTGCGCCCGCGGCGTTCATGTTGACGACCTTCGCCTTCGCACGGAAGACGTCCTCCAGGGAGAGGCGCATCATCTCGAAGTCGAATCCGAGGATGCCGAACGACGCGCCGACCGCGAGCATGTTGACGACGCGGGAGATCTTGCTCAACTGGTCGATCTGGAACTCGTCGGCCACCTGTTCGAGGAGATCGTGGAACGGAATCGGAACGAGGCTCACCCCGCGCTGCTTGGACGCCGCGAGCATGTCGTCGAGCGTCTCCCCGACCCCTCGCGAGATCAGGTATGTCTTCAGGTCGGCGTCGAGGCGCTTCTCGATCGTAGGGACATCCGAGAGACGCGTCTTCCCGAGCGACGGGTCGTAGATGATTGCACCGTCGTCGGTGACTTCCCGGGCGTGCCGGAACAGGGTCTCCGCCTCGAAGGTCGCGAGCACATTGACGTCGTCGATGTGAGACCGGACGAGCTTCGAATCGGCTCGAAGGGCAAAGTAGGAATGCTCGCCCATGATGTTCGAATAGAATTCGCGCTTCCCGAAGATGTGCAAACCTCCGGCGGCGCAGGCGCGCGCGAACACGTTCGCCGATGAGTCGACGCCGCTTCCCTGAGGACCTCCAATCATCCAGGCGAGGTCATTCACCCGGACCGCCGGTGGACTCATCGGATCATGCCGCCCTCACGCCCAAAGGCGAGAGCCTTCTTGGGAGTTTTCCAATTCCGTGTTCGAAGGGAGAGAGGGGTCGGACGTCCGTCCCTCGAAGTCGTCGATGGCGCCACGTGGTCCGATCACGGAGTGAGGGACGCAAGAACACCTTATCAAACCTTTCCTCCAGATTCCGCGGCACGGAACTCGTTCGCGGCATTCCTAGGGAGAGCCTTGCGATGGCGGGCCGATTTTTGGCGCGCGCCCCCGCGGCAGGACGAGCTGTTGCATGAACCCCTCCATGAACTGGAAGCGGTTCCGGAGGGTCACCTCGCTGACGCCGGCGATCTTCGCGATGGCTTTCTGAGGACGACGCTCTCCGCATGAAAGGGACGCGAGGTAGATTGCGGCCGCCGCGGTACCGGACGGAGAGAGGGACATCGAGCTGTCGATCTTCTCGAGTTCCTTGAGGATCTTTTGGGCCTCCGCCTCGACCGTGTTCGACAACCCGAGCCTCGAGCAGAATCGGCTCACGTAGTTCATCGGCCGGGAGGGCGGCACGCGCAAGGTCAGGGTCCGGAGCAACGCGCCGTAGGCCTTGCCGATCGTCTTCTTCCGGACGCCGGTCACCTGTTGCAGTTCATCTAGGGTCCTCGGGACGCCATCAATCCGGCATGCGGCGTACACGGCCGCGGCAACGATCGCCTCGATCGACCGGCCGCGCACGAGGCCCTTCTCGAGGGCCTTCTTGCAGATGAATCCGGCTTCGTCCTTCACCGGACGGGGCAGGCCCATCAGCGAAGCGACGCGGTCGAGCGACCGAATCGTCTCCGGTAAACTTCGCTCTCCGGGGCGCGAGTGGCCGGAGTGACGTTGGAGTTTTCGCATTCGGTAGAACTTCTCTCGCTCACGCAGCGGGATCGTGTTGCCACGGGCGTCCTTGTTCGCGAGCGGAATCACGGTCGTGAGTCCCGACGCCCCTGCGACGTAGCTTCGCGGAGCGCCCGTCCGCGCGAGGCGGTCGTTCTCTTCGACGGAGTACGCGGACCACTCCGGTCCTTCATCGATCGCACCCTCGCTAATCACGAGGCCGCACGAATCGCAGACGAGCTCGCCGCGCGCGTAGTCGCGCACGAGGTGCTCGCTCCCGCATTCGGGGCAGACCCGGTCTTCTTCGACGACCGGTTCCGCCGGCGTACTGCTCGGCATGGCCACCCTTCTGGTCGGCTTGTGCTCCCGAGACTCACTCGTCCTAAATATAACGTGCTTATATGATACCTTGTCATCGTGCGCAGTGACAGCTTAGGGCGTACCTGGCCCAGATGGAGTGGCCGAAGGTGGCTAGGACGAAGGACGTCCTAAGCGCCAGTGACGCGGTTGGGATGGGTGGCCCAGGTCGGATCTGCGCCTCAGTGTGAGGCATTCTGGCGGCGCCAACGATCTCGCTGGCGGTCCGTCGAGGCGCCACCCATCGCCTCGAACATGTACGATTCATTGGCAATGTTAATGCCCCGCGGGCTCTGTCGGCCACCTCGGCGCATTCGAATGGCGGACTTTCGCGTCGAGAAAGATTTCCTGGGGGAGGTCAGAGTCCCAAAGGACGCGTACTGGGGCGTCCAGACCCAGCGTGCGATCGAGAACTTCCCGATCAGCGGGATCCGGTTCGGGCGGCGGTTCATCTACGCGCTCGGCCTGATCAAGATGGCGTGCGCCCAGACGAACGTGGAGCTCGGGCTCCTCGACGCCAAAATCGGCAAGGCGACGGTCCAGGCGTGCCAGGAGGTCATGGACGGGAAACTCGATGCACAGTTCCCTCTCGACATCTTCCAGACCGGTAGCGGGACCTCGACCAACATGAACGCAAACGAGGTCATCGGGAACCGCGCGAACGAGATCCTCGGCCATCCGCTCGGGGAGAAAGGGCCGGTCCACCCGAACGACCACGTGAACATGGGCCAGTCCTCGAACGACGTCATACCGACCGCCATCCACGTCGCCGCGTTGCTGGAGATCGACCATAGCCTGCTGCCGGCGCTCCGCGAACTCGAGGACAGCCTCGCGAAGAAGGCGAAGGAGTTCGATCCGATCGTGAAGGCGGGACGGACGCACCTGATGGACGCCACGCCGATCCGGCTGGGCCAGGAGTTCTCGGGGTACCAGTCCCAGATCGACCACGGAATTCGTCGCGTGTCCGCGGCCCGGGCCGCACTCGCCGAACTCGCCATCGGCGGGACCGCCGTCGGCACCGGAATCAATGCCCATCCGGACCTGCCCGGCCGAGTCGTCGAGAAGATCAGCGGCGCGACGAACACGAAATTCCGGGTCGCCGAGAATCACTTTGAAGCCCAGGCGGCGCGCGACGCGTTGGTCGAAGCGAGCGGCGCGATCCGGACCGTCGCGATCTCGATGATCAAGATCGCGAACGACCTGCGGTGGCTCGGGTCCGGACCGCACACCGGCCTGCGCGAACTGAACCTTCCGGCGGTCCAACCGGGTTCTTCAATCATGCCGGGGAAGGTCAACCCGGTGATCCCCGAGGCGGTCATGCAAGTCGGGGTCACGGTGATCGGCAACGATGTGGCAATCGCGGTCGCGAACACCCACTCGAACCTCGACCTGTCGACGATGATGCCCGTGATGTCGCAACGGATCCAGCAGAACATCGAGCTCCTCGCCAACGTCGCCCGCGTCTTCGCCCACCGGTGCATCGACGGGATCACCGCGAACGCGGAGGTCCTCCGGCTCTACGCGGAATCGAGCCCTGCAATCGCGACGAAGCTGAATCCAATCATCGGGTACGAGAAGGCGGCCGAAATCGCGAAGGAGGCCGGCCTTACCGGCAAGACGGTCAAACAGCTCGTCATCGAGAAAGGCATCTTGAGTCCGGAGGAAGCGGAGAAGGTCCTGGACCCGCGACACCTGACGAGTCCGAGCAAAGACTTGCTCGGAGGCGGCGGGGGCTAGGCGTCGTCGATGTCCGCCGGTACGTCGGGGAAGCCGCTGGCGGGGAAACTCGGGATCAAGGCGGGCTTCGTCGTGGTCGTGATCGATCCACCGGCGGACTACCGTCGCCTCCTGGGTCGGTTGCCCGACCGCGTCACGATCCGCACGCAGTTGGAACGTCGGGTCAACATGATTCACGCATTCGTTCGAGATCGCTCCGACCTGGAGGCTTCGTTCGATCGATGGAAGGGGGCAATCCCTCCGGATGGGAGTCTGTGGATTTCGTGGCCTAAGCGATCGGCAGGAGTCCGGACGGACCTGACAGAAGACGTCATCCGCTCGATAGCCCTCGGGCACGGACTCGTCGATGTCAAGGTATGCGCGGTCGACGAAACGTGGTCTGGACTCAAGCTCGTCTACCGCATAGCGGACCGCGGCTCCTGAGAACCGCAAAGGACAAACGCCCGAGCAAAGCTCCCCATGCGGGCCTGAGGCCCGGGAGCGGAGAGGCATGCCGTATCGCAATGTCAAAGACCCGACCGAAGTCGTCGTGATCTTCAAGACCCATCTGCGGCAGGGCGCGGACTCGGTGGCGTACGCGAAGACCTCGCGCCGCATGCACGAGCTCGTCGAGCAGATTCCCGGATTCATCTCGATCAAGGCGTACACCGGCGAGGACGGGGAAGAGATCGACTTGGTCCGCTTCGCGAACGAGGATGCGCTGACGATGTGGAAGGAGCAGCCCGAACATCGCGAGGCCCAACGCCGCGGCCGCGAGGAGTTCTACGATCGATACTCCGTCCAAGCCTGCTTGGTGGTCCGCGATTACGAGTTTCGGATCGAGGACCTCGAGCGAGCTCCGGGCGCCGACCGCGATCGACGGAAAGCGCAAGGCCGCTCAAAGCGATGATCCGGGGCTAGCTGCCGGCGAGCTTCTCCGTGTCGATCTGGGCTCTCTGGAGACGACCGGAGTAGTCGACGTAGACCGTTTTCCAGTAGGTGAACTCCTCGAGCGCCGTCGTGCCGGCTTCCCGGGTGTCCGTCGGACCGGTCTCCTTCGTCCCGCCGAACGGCAGTTGGACCTCCGCGCCGATCGTCGGCGCGTTCACGTACGTGATGCCGGCTTCGAGTTCGTGCATCGCCCGGAACGCCCACCGGAGGTCGTTCGTGTAAATCGAGGAACTGAGTCCGTACTTGACGGAGTTCGCGATGGCGACCGCGTCCTCGTAGTCCTTCGCCTTGAGGACGCTCAACACCGGCCCGAAGATTTCCTCGAGAGCCAGGCGCTTCTTTCGATCCACCGCGAAAACCGTCGGGGAGATGAAGAATCCGCGGTCGTACGAACCCCCGGTTAGCTTCGTGCCACCCGTGAGGAGCTTGTCGCCCTCTTTCTTGCCGATGTCGATGTATTCCAGGACCTTCTTCTGTTGGTCCGCGGACGCGACGGGTCCCATGTCCGTCTTCTCCTCGATCGGGTTGCCGACCCGGAGCTTCTCGGCCCGCTCGACGAGTTCGTCGACCACGCCGTCGTAGATTTTCCGGTGGACAATCAAACGCGACGCCGCCGTGCACCGCTGCCCCGCCGTCCCGAACGCGCCGAACATGACGCCGTCCATCAGGAGCTCGACGTCCGCATCGTCCATCGCGATGATCGGGTTCTTGCCGCCGAGCTCGAGTCCGACCTTGATCATCTTCTTTGCGGCGCTCTCGTAGACGTGCTTGCCGGTGTCGACGCCGCCCGTGAAGGAAATCGCGCGGATGTCCGGATGGGCCACCAGACCGTCGCCGACGACGGAGCCGCTTCCCGTCACCAGGTTCACGACGCCGGCTGGAAAGCCGGCTTCATCAAGCACCTCCACGAATCTCGCGGCACAGAGGGGCGTGAGGCTCGAAGGCTTCAGGACGAACGAGCAACCGGCAATCAGGGCGGCCCCACTTTTCCAGGCCGGGATCGCCATCGGGAAATTCCAGGGCGTGATCAGGCCGACCGGTCCGACGGGGAGGCGCGTCGTCAGACACATCTTGTTCGGAAGCTCGGATGGCACGGTCTCCCCGAACATCCGGCGCCCCTCGCCGGCCGCGTATTCGTAGAAGTCGATGACCTCCTGGACATCGCCGCGGCCTTCCGCGATGACCTTGCCCATCTCCGTCGTCACGGTTCGCGCGAGGTCCTCTTTCTTCCGTCGGAAGATGCGGGCGGCTTCCAGCAGCAGCTCTCCGCGCCGTGGCGCGGGCGTCTTCTTCCAGCGCTCGAAGGCTTCTTTGGCATGGCGGACCGCCTCGTTCAGCTCGTCGTTCGTGGCCAGGGGAAACGTCGCGAGCGTCTCGCCGGTCGCCGGGTTGTGCGTCTCGAAGCGCTTCCCCTCGGACTTCCGCCACTTGCCGCCGATGAACAGGCCGTACTCCTGGACCATCGTCTTCGCCGGGGAAGCAAGGCCCGGCCAGGCTATGACGTTATCGTGGGATCCGCGCGGGACTTGCGGGACGCCTCGACCACCGGGTCTCCGAATAGCGGACGATGGCGCGGGCAGCCTCCAAGAGGCCATCCGCCACGACGTCGGGAGACCACGGTCGAACTTCGGCGGCGAAGCGCCGCCGCCATGCCTTCGGCCCGACCCATGCGGTCCGACAACCGAACGCGCGGCCCGTCTGTACGTCCATGGGCTTGTCGCCGACCATCCATGTGGATCGCGGGCGTACGCCCAAGTCGCGGGCGGCGGCGAGCAGCATCCCGGGTCTCGGCTTGCGACACGCGCAGTCCGAGAGCACGTTGTGCGGGCAATAGTAGATCTCCGCGACCTGCACGCCCGCCTTCCGGAGCCCCGCGAGCATCCGATCGTGGACCTTCGCTAACTGCGCCTCCGGGAGCAGCTTCCAGCCGGCGGCGTCCTGGTTCGTCACGATCACGAGCTGCCAACCGTGATCCGCAAGCAACCGCATGCCCTGAATCGCGCCGGGCAGGAATTGGAACTGGTCCGGCCGCCGGACGTACCCGGCCCGCCCGCGGTTGATCACGCCGTCCCGGTCGAGGAACACGGTCGAACGGTCCGGACCGCCTGTGTGCGGCGCAGTGCCGTGGCGATGCACCCTCAAGGCGGATCGCGCTTCGTTCGATTGAAGGAAGAAGTCGACCAGGGCCCATTTCGCGAACGGGTTCCGAGTGAGGGTCAACGCCTTGTCCACGGTGAACCACCCGACGTCCTCGATCTCGTCCGGTTTCAGGCGGAACGCCTCGGAGACGACGTGGCCCTTGTACACGAATCCGAGGGTGTACGCGGGCTTGCCCGGGAACCCGGATACGTAGACGTTCAGGAGGCCGTCCAGCCGGATGTCCACGCCGATCTCCTCCTCCGCCTCGCGTTCGACGCCGACCTCGGGGCTCTCGCCATAGTCCATGAACCCGCCGGGGACGTTCCAATATCCTTTCGAGAAACCGCGGACCGCTTTGACCATCAGCACCCGAGGGCCGTTCGAGAGGATCACCTCGGAGACACAGCGGATCATCGTGGTGTAGATCGCGCGCTTCACGAGCGGGTCGACATCGGTCCGCTCGAAAATCGCGTCCCGACCCAGCCACTCTTCCGGATGGTGATCGAGTCGCGGCTTTTGGCGCAGCACGCGGTCGGTACCGAAGTCCATCACGCCGTTCGGTTCGGTTGGAAACGGAAGTTTCTCGCCGACTAGGGGGAACCGCAGTTTCCCGTGGTCGCGGACGAGATAGACTTGGCCGTCCGTCTCGACGAAGCGATGATCGCGGCGTGCCCTCTGACCCATGCGACTGGTTCCATGCCCATGCGTTGTATTAAATGGTCACGGGAAGGACCGGTCGAGACACGCCACACGGCGCCCGCGTCCAAGGTCGGGCGTCGTCGGCTACTCGCGGACTTTCAGGGCCACCGATACGCCGTCGCGCAGCGGCACGATCGACGCGATCATCCGCGGGTCCTTCGCAAGCCGTTCGTTGTAACTCCGGATGGCCTGGGTCTCCTTCGATCGGTCCTTGCGGGCTACATCGCCGCCCCACAAGACGTTGTCCGTCACCAGGAGTCCACCCACTCGAAGGCGCTCGATCGCAGGGTCCAACACCGCGGGATATCCGGCCTTGTCGATGTCGTTGAAGATGTAGTCGAAGGGACCCTTGAGGTCCTTCAGAATTCCCCGCGCGTCGCCGACGAGAATCTTGACCTTCGAGGCCACGCCGGTCTTCTCCATGTTCTTCCGGGCAATCGCCGCGGTCTCGGGGTTGTGCTCCACCGTGACGAGCTCCCCGTCGTCCGGGAGCGCGCGAGCGAGCCATGTGCCCGAGTATCCGATCGCGGTGCCGAGCTCGAGGATCCGGCGTGCTCGAATCGAGCGCGCGAGGATATGGAGGAAACTCCCCTCCGCTGCGGCGACGATCGGCCAGCCTTCCTTTTCGCCTTGTCGCTCCACGGCCCGCAGCGCCGGGTCCCCTGGGTTCGCCAACCCATCGATGTATTCGTCGATCTCCTCGTACACGATTGCGCGCGGCACGCCACCACCGCGGCGACGAGCGTCGTGCGCGCCTATGAACCTTCGCGGCAGCTTGACGGTTTTGTCAGGCGATTCTGGACGGGCGCCGTGGTAACATTCGTCTCCCGTCTAACCTCACCCAACTCCACTCCGCTCGGCTCCTCCCGTGCGCCTCCTCCTTCTCGGAGGAGGTCGTAGAGGGGAATCACCACATCATGGCGGAGGGCACCGGGCTGGAACCGTACAGCCCTTGCCAAGGCCTCGTTCGAGGCCAAGGCGGTCTTGAGGATGTTCATGCCTGCATTGATCTGCCGGTCCATCTCCCAGTCGCACATCTCGCAGACGAACACCTTGCCCACCCTATCTCGGCGCCGGGCGCCACACACTGGGCAGGTCTTGCTGGTCCACGCGGGATTGACTTTGATGACGGGCACGCCTGCGAGGGCGGCCTTGTACTCGATCTGGCGATGAATCTCCCGACGAGGCCACGAAGAGAGTCGGCGGTTCGTTCGACGGGAGCGGCCGCAGGCTCCACGCAAGGTGAGGTTCTCGAGGACAATTGCCGCCTGGCAATTCTTGGCGGCCTGCACGAGGCGTTTTGACGCCCGATGGAGCCTCTGGCGAACCCGATTCGCCTCTCTGCGCCCTTCCTGTTTGAGCAACCGACGCATAACCCTTCGGTCGCGAGCCTTCTTCGCTGCGAGGCGGCGTCGTCGTCGGAAGTGGGTGGCCTGCACGTGGCGCACGCCTCCAAAGGGTATCGTCAACGAGCGCGCTTTCCCGCCGTCCGCGGCGACGCCGTCGAGAGACTCCTCGTTCGTGTCCAGGGCGATGGCCGAAGTTGGTTCGTAGGTCCGACCCGCCTCCTCGCGCACAACAAGGAGGATTTTTCCTGGGACAAGAGTGAGAGACCCCAGTCCCCAGGACGAATCGTCCAGGAAGGATCGATGCCACTCCGCGAGAGGTAGGTTCAGTTGCACTCCCTCTGTGCCCCGGATCGGAATTCGGAGGCGTCCCGTCTCTCGGTCAAGCCAGTAGGATTGGTTCTCCGCCTTCAGCATGGGGCGCTTCATGAACGGCACTGATGCGGCCTTTCCCTTCCGAATGCGCCGTCGACGGGCTTTCAGACAGCCTAGGGCGACCTCGAATGCGGAAGGAATGTATCGCTTGTGGATCTGATGGTCACGGCTCAGGTCCGCATATGCAGCCCGCGAGAGGCGCGCTCTGGAACGCAAGTCCCCTCGGACGGCGACGCGGATTGACTTGTTGACAATCAGCCGGAACTCTTTCGTCAACCAGTCAAGGCGGGGTTCCGTCCAGTCGACTGGGAATGAGAGGGTCCGAACGGCCCGCACGTCTGACAATAGGTGGCGTGCACGTGAATGTCCGTTGGGGGGGAAGCCGAAAGTGAAAATCCGCATTCCATCCAAGGTTCCGTGCAGGAATGATTTGGCAGAGCATCTTGACAAACACTTATCCCACATGAGCGGCCATCGAGGCGCGGGATGGGACATGTGCAAGCTCACGAAGACGGACAGCGCCGTGCTGTCCCTGTATCTTGAAACCCTGTACGTCAACGAGATCATGGCGCGCGGCTACGCGGTCCCCCCGAACCTCGACGTGCCGGCACCCGCCCGACCGAAACTCACGGGTTGATCGATTCCGGGACCGGCGTCCGGCTTATTCCGTCGAGCTCGTCCGCGCGGCGCTCCATCGTGGTGGCCTTCTGGAACAGATAGCGCGAACGATCCTGAAGGCGGTTCGCCTTCACGCGCGCTTTCGCAGCTTTGGCTCGCAGCTTCGCGGCCTTGGCGCGATCCCGGAGTTCGTGCTCGGGCGCCCGCGGCCGAGGGGACGGAGGGAACACCGCCCGCTCCGGCGGCGCCGACGTCGGCACGCTGTCATGGCGTGGCTCCATGGCGCCTCGAACGCCGCGGCCGGGGATAAGAGTTGTGGGGTACGCGTCGCGCAACACGAAAATAGCGGCCCGTCCTTCCGTCCGATTCGTGAAGGTGTACGTCGAGGCGTACGGCTGCACCCAGAACTACGGGGAAGCCCGGCTCATGCAGGAGGCTCTCCTCGCGAGCGGCCACTCGATCACGTCGACGGAGGCCGAGGCCGACGCTCACGTTCTCGTTACGTGTACCGTCGTCGAGACGACGGAACGGAAGATGACGCGCCGCATGGCGGAGCTTGCCGTGTACGAGAAGCCGTTCGTCGTCGCGGGCTGTATGGCGGCGGCCCAGAGGGACCGCGTTCAATCCATCGTACCGAGAGCCAAGCTCTTGCCGCCGCGGAAGTGGCCCCAGATCGTCGAGCTGCTCGGCGCCGGAACGGCATGCGGCGACCGGGCCGCGGAAGTCGAATCGACCTCGTTCGGCTGGCGGGACGCAATCGTACCCATCGCCCAAGGCTGCGCGGGTCGTTGCACGTATTGCATCACGCGAGTGGCCCGCGGCCGAGTCGCGTCGTACGGGATCGATTCGATCGTCGGGCAGGTCCGTCGACATGTCGAGCGAGGCGTGCGAGAGATCAAGCTGACGGGGCAGGACACCGCCGCGTACGGGCTTGACACCGGCACGAACCTCGCGGCCCTGTTGCGCGCCATCGCCGAGGTTCCGGATGAGTTCCGGGTCCGGGTCGGGATGGCGGATCCGTTGACCGTTTACCCGATCCAGGAGGAGCTGGCGGCGGCGTATGCGTCGGACAAGGTGTTCAAGTTCCTCCATCTCCCCGTCCAAAGCGGGGACGACACGATCCTCGACTCGATGCGCCGGCAGTACACCGTCTCCCAGTTCGAGGAAATCGTCTCCCGATTCCGACGCACGTTCCCGGAGATCACGCTCTCCACCGATGTCATCGTGGGCTTCCCGGGCGAATCCGAGGAGCAGTTCGAGGCCACCATGGAGCTCATGCGGCGGGTGCGGCCGGATATCGTGAACGTCACTCGCTTCTCCTCGCGAGAAGGCACGCCCGCCGCGACGATGCCGGGCCGAATCGTCGGCTGGAAGGTGAAAGAGCGTTCCCGCCGACTCACACGACTCCGGTTTCAAATTGCGCGCGAGATGAACGAACGGTTCATCGGACGCGAGGCCACCGTCTTGGTCACGGAGCCGGGCAAGCCGGGTACCGTCCTCGCGCGGACACCGGAATACCGCCAGGTCGTCCTGCGGGAACCTGCGGCCATCGGCGAATTTCTCCGGGTGAAAATCGACGCAGCGCGGCCGACAGATCTCTCCGGTCACCTGGTGACCAATGGACTTTATACGGCCGTGCAAATCCACGCTGGCAGCCCCGTGGTGTAGCGGCCAAGCATTCGGGTCTTTGGAACCCGCGACGGCAGTTCGAATCTGCCCGGGGCTATTCGGATGAAGGCCCGTGCGCAGATCCAGCTCACGTTCGACGATGCATCGACCGCCGAGGCCGTCGCGTCGTCCGTCTCCCTCGACGACGAGGGATACATCGAGACCACTCGGCGTGGACGGACGATCACTACACGGGCGACCGCGGACGGCCCGATGAGCCTGCTGCACACCCTCGACGATTACCTCGCGTGCGTCAGCGTCGCGGAGCGGACGGCCCGCGAGGCACGCCCTCCCGGACGTGCGCGGCGACGCCGCGCTTGAAGGCCCGCATCTCTCGGCCGTTCATCGTCGCGCGCGCCACGGCGCATAGCTCGTCTTCCGGCGAGACCACCAGGGTTTCGTCGCCCGGACGAATCTCCGGATCGGCCTCTCGCACGAACTTCGCGAAGACATTCTTTCCTTCGCGGTGGAATGGGACGGAGTCCTCCTCGACGACAACCCTCAGCCTCGGCGGCCGGAACGCCTTCGCCAGACGACGGGCACCCGCCGCCTTCAAGGTGAACAACCCATCCGCGGCGCGAAGCGAGACCACGTGTTCGCCGTCCGCGAGGACGTTTCGAATCTTCCCCGTGTTCTTCGATACAACGTACGAGATTGCGCCGGCAAGGAGCGCGTCCGCAGCACCTCGGCCGAATTGGAAGTCGGCCGTGGCCCGGATCCGCAATGCGTTCCAATCGACCGCTCGGCCCCCCGGAGCCCGGGCTCGCAGGTCGTCGAGGGTCACCGCGCTCTCCCACAGGATTCCGAACGGAAAGCCCGCGCCCGCCGCCCAGTCGCGGAAGAAGACCTCCGCGGCCTCGAGGGCTTCCAGGTCGAGCACGTCCGGGACAATCGTTTGGCACATCGGCCAGACCTGATCGAGCTCGAGGGGCACCGGACCCCACACCGACTTGACCACGAAGTGGACATCCGCCACGGCGGCCACTTGGTCGACCACCGCCGCAAGGCGTTCGCCAAACGGCCGGCCGCCCTCCGGGAAGACAAGGAGGCCTTTCGCAGGAGGTGCGCTGTATCGCTCCTGGAGCCGCTGCCGGAACCGATGGAGGATCGGGCGATGCGCGGTCTCGGCGCCGACGTACGTCAGCGCTCCGGGGCGGGAAACCGGTTCGGACTCTTCCAGGAATTCGTTATGGAGGCGGAGCTCGCGCACCGCGTCGAGGAGCGCGGGATGGGCCCGCGCCCGCCGCTCCGCCAACCCCCAGAGGTCGCCCTCGGCGATCGCTTGACGGACCTCCCGGATCGCGCCGAAGCACGCGTGCAGGTTGTGTTCGGCGAGGAGCATCTCCTCGGCCGCGATCTTCTCCATGGGATGGGCGGTGCAGACGGGGCAAAGGCAGCTGCTTTCTCGGACGTCGGTCGCGCGACGCGTCCCGTCCGCGAAGAGCATGCGGCCGTCGCGGGCGTACTTCGCGTACGAGGCCGAGTCGAACAGGTCGCAGCCGAGCAAGGTGGCGAGCGGGAAGACCAGCGGATGGCCTGCGCCGAACAGGTGCACGGGCTTCGAGGGGTCGAGGCCTTTCTTCGAAGCGATGATGACCCGGACGAGATCTCGGAACCGGTAGGTCTCGAGCAGGGGGACCACGCCCCCGATCGCGCACACTGCGACGTCGAGCGACGAAACCGACCGCGCGCACCGCTCGCGCAAATCCGGATGGAGGCCCCCCTGGACCGCGCCGACGAGGGCCATGTCGCCCCGAAGGGAGACGGCCTCGTGTGCCCGGCGGACCGTCTCGTCGACGTCGGCTGAGGCACGATCATGCGCATGGCCCGGCTCCGAGAACACATCGAGCATTGTGCCGAAGTCGGTGTGGATCGCCTTCTGGAAGGCGACGACTTCCGCGTTCGTGACGTCCACGTCGCCGTACACATGAGATTGGAACGCTCCGGAATCCGTCATGACGGCTCCCGGAAATCCGAGGAACTTGTGGATGCCGTCGCGCATGATCGCGTCCCGGTTCGGGGACTTCCCGAGGATGTACGCGTTCGTGATCAGGATCTGCGCACCGAATCGCGCGGCCAAGTCGCGGGGAGGGATGATCGGCCGGTTCGGGTTGACGACCGGGGCGAGCGTCGGTGTCGCGACCGGACCGTGGGCCGTCTCCAGCACCCCGATCCGGCCGAGACCGTCGCGGTCCCGGACCTCGAACATGCGTGGCCATCCGGCCCACGCGAATAAGGCTTTTCCGCGCCTTCGCGCACCTCCCCGCAAGGACTATGTCTCGCGCGCCGGCTTCTCGGTCGCGGATGCTTCGCGAGACGTTCGTTCACATCCCCGGCGTGGGCTACCGAACGGAGGAGCGTCTCTGGCGGAGCGGAATCCGCACGTGGGACGACTTCTCCGAGACATCGAGACCCCGTCGGCTGCCGGCGCGCGTCGCGCATCGCATTGCCGACGAGATCGGCCGCTCGGATGAGGCCTTGCGCCGACGGCGGCATCGCTACTTCGCGCGGAATCTACCGTCGCGAGATCATTGGCGCGCGTGGCCCGAGTTCGGGGACGCGGTCGCCTACCTGGACATCGAGACGACTGGCTTGTCACTCGGCCGGGATGCGATCACCGTGGTCGGGGTGTACGACGGTTCTGCGAGACGGTCGTACATTCAGGGCGACGACCTAGAAGAGCTCCCCTCGGCCTTGGAACACGCGAAGCTCCTCGTCACCTTCAACGGCTCGCGCTTCGACGTGCCGTTCCTCCGCAAGGCGTTCCCGCGGATGCGTCTGGACCAGATTCACCTCGACCTCGTTCATCCGCTCCGGCGCCTCGGATTCGTCGGCGGCCTCAAGGCAATCGAGTCCCAGGTCGGGATTCTGCGCAGCGAGGAGACGACCGGCCTCGGAGGATTCGACGCGGTCCGTCTCTGGCGCGCACACGATGAAGGCGATGACGACGCGCTGGATCTCCTCCTCCGGTACAACATGGAAGACGTCGTAAACCTGGAGCCGCTGGCGGAGCTCGCGTACGAAGGCCTGCGTTCGTTGTGCCTGGATGGCGGGTTCGTGACGGCGGACCGGCTTCCAAATCGAACGGGGCAGGCTTCGCGCGACGTCCGGAAAAAATCAGAGCGGAGCGGGGCGAGCTGAGACCGAGGTGACGGGGCGCGATGCGCCGCGTAGACGAAGGCTACACGGTCACGGACGGTTCCCGAAGGTTCATGACCTGCTCGGTGACCTCGTTCTCCGAGCTCGCGGTGAGGCCGATCGGGGCGAGCACGACGCGGGCTCGAAGCTTCCCGTCCTCGATCGTGATCTGGACGGATCTCAGTCGAGATCGGTACACCTGGAGTTCTCTCCCGTTCCGGGAAGATTCTGCCCGCTCGCCGTACACGAGGCCTAGGCCCTCGAGCTGCTTGATCCGGCGGTAGCACGCGGCGATCGGAATGCCGAACCGGCGACCCAGTTCGATGGCCGAGGCCGGGCGGTCGAACGTTCCCAGGAGGATGCGTGCCGAATACTCGTCCATGATCGTCTGGGTCACCTGCAGGGCTTCCATGGTTTCCCTACTCCCGTTTGAGCGAAAGGATGCGCGCGACGAGGCCGGTGATCTCGTCCGCTTCGAACGGCTTGTTCAGGTACCCGATCGCCCCGCGGCGGACGCTCTCGATCTCGGTGAAGGTGTCCCCAAACGCGGTCATGAGGATCGCACGGAGCCCGGGCTTGGCCCGACGGGCCGACTCGATGAGCTCGACGCCGTTCGGACCCGGCATGCGATAGTCGGTCAGCAGGAGGTCGACGGCGTGCTTCCGCATCGCTTCCATCGCCTCGGTCGCGTTCGCGGCCGTCAACACGGAGTACCCGACCAGCCCGAACAGCTCAGCCAGGTTCTCGCGCACCCCTTCATCGTCGTCGACGACGAGGATGCACGATCCGACCACTCGGGTCTCCGATGGCAGGGTAATCATCGTCCTTCGCGTGTCGGTTGGGGTGGACGAATATTTATACCGCCCAGTTGAGGCGAGTTGACAAGCCCCGCGGTCCCGCGCGCCGACCCGGAGTTACGATTTCAGGATCAGGAGCGAGGGCGGCTTCCGCTCGGCGAGGGCACGGACCACTTGCCAAGCCCGCTGGCCCGCTTCCGTCACCACGTACCGGCCCGCGTCACCTTTCGCGAGGAGTCCATCCGACTGGAGTTTCTGGAGGTGGAAGGAGAGCTTGGACGACGAGACTACGAAATTCTTCCTCAGGATTGCGGAGTAGGCGACGGGACCGGACGCCACGACGTACCCGACCAACGCGCGCCGGATCGGGTTCGCGAGGGATTCGAGCATCGCCTGGAGGCCTTCGGACGGCGCGCCCTCTGGCTCCGATTGATCCGCGAAGGCCCGGTCCTCGGACGACAGGATGAGGACCCCGCCTTTCGCCGAGCAACGACCGCTCATGTGGCGCACCCAGGCCTTCATGTCCTCCAGCCCGTGGACGGCTTGCAGTGCAGACAGGTCGGCCGCGTACACCACGGGACGATCGACACCGGCGATGTGCGCTTCGATCGCGCCGTTGAGTTGATACAGTTGGTTTGGTGCGAAGGCGATCGGTGGACGGCCTTGTCCTTCGACTCGAAGGACCCGCGTCGCGCCGGAAGGCGGATCCGCCTGAGGCCCGAGGACCGCGAGCAGCGCATGTCGGGAGACTGCGTCCGAGAGCACTCGGACGACCGCTCCCTCGGCGGCCGAGGCGCCCAGCAAGGTCCGCGCCTGTTGCTCTTCTCGTACCGTCCGAAGGGTCCGTCGGAGCGCGTCGACTTCGTACGGCTTTTCGACAAAGTCGATCGCCCCGGCTCTCATCGCCTCGACCGCGGCGTCGATCGTGCCTCGACCGGTAATCACGACGACGGCCGTCGACGGCCGCGTGACCCGGAGACGATGCAAGACCTCCAGCCCGGAGGCTTTCGGCATCCGAAGGTCGAGCAAGGCTGCGTCGAAGGACTCGCGCTCCACGAGCCGAAGGGCCTCCCCACCGTCCGCTGCGCCGACGACTTCGTGGCCGTCCTCGCGGAGCAAGCCCGCGAGCTCGCTCCGAAGCACCGTGTCATCATCGGCGATCAGGATCTTCATCGACGTCCCCTCGAGGGAGCAGGACTGTGAAGGTGGAGCCGGCACCGGGCTGGGAGGTTGCCTCGATCGTCCCGCCGTGGCCCGCGACGATGTGTTTCGCCAGGGGAAGCCCCAGGCCGAGTCCCTCCCCGCGGGGCTTCGTCGTGAAGGTCGGATCGAACATGCGGGACAGGACGTCCGCGGACATGCCGCTGCCCGTGTCGGAGACGACGACCGCATAGAATCCCGGACGTTCCTCCAGGCGCACACGGACCGATCCGTGCTCGGTCGCGTCGATCGCGTTCTTCACGAGGTTCACGACGACCTCTTGCAGCTGGAGCGGATCCGCCTTCAATCGGAGAGGCACCTCCCCGAGATTCACGTCGATCGGCACGCCTTTCTTCCGGTATCGTCGCACCTCGTCGAGGGCCGCCTCGACGATGGAACGGAGGTCTGCGTCGACCGCCTTGATCTGCCGGGTCCGCGAAAGGCTCGTGAGGCTCCGAATGATGTCCGCGGCCCGACGTCGCTCGGCATCGATCTTGTCGAGTTTCTCGTGCACGCCGGCGTCCTTCGTCCGTCGTCCCGCGGCGTCGGTGAGGAGGGAGATGCTCGTGAGGGGCGTATTCAACTCGTGGGCGATGAACCTTGCGAGTTGCCCGAGCGTCGCCAGCCGCTCCGATTGCCGAAGACGGTCCGTCGATTCTTTCAGGGCGGCCTCGGCCGCTTTCGTCTCGGTGATGTCGCGGACAACGACGACCAGTTGGTCGCTCAGGAGCGGGATGATCCGGGCCTCGAACTCCTTTCGGCCCGCTTGCACCTCGAGGCTGTACTCCATCGTTGCCACGGAGTTCGTGCGGAGGACCTTTTGCATCGCCCTCCCGAACGGTTCTCCCACGTCGCGCGGGAGCACCTCCTGAATACGACGCCCGAGGAAGGACTCCGGCGGGACATACAGGTCCGCATACCGTCCGGCGTAGTAACCGAGGATCGTCCCGTCCGCCGCGAGCCGGAAGTACAGGTCCGGAACCGCTCGGAAGATCGCTTGGAGCTCGGACGAGGTCTGAACCAGGTTCTCCTGCGTTCGCCGCCGCTCGATCGCTCCGGCCACCTGTTCCGACACGAAGTTGAGGATCGCCTTGTCCTCCTCCCCGAAGCGGACGCCCTCCCGATAGCTCTGGACAACAATCACCCCGATCGTCTTGCCGAGGCCGACGAGCGGCGCTCCGACCCAATCCACCGACGGGGGTCCGACCTGCTCGACCTCGCCCGAGCGATTCAGCTCCGCGAACACCGCTGGCGAGACGAGCAGCGGACGTCCCGTCCGGAGCACGTATTCGGTGAGACCCCGACCGAGCTTCTGGGGAGGCGGCGGGCCCTCTTCTTCGTCGACGAAGTAAGGGAAGCTGAGGGTCTGCGCCCGGTCGTCGTAGAGGGCGATGTAGAAATTGGTCGCCGGCATCAATCCGCCGATGACCTTGTGGATGTGTCGGTACAGCTCGGGGAGATCCTTCGCGGCGTTTGCGGCGTCGGAGATCCGGTAGACCGCCGATTGGATCGCGTCCGCCTTCCGCTGCTTCGAGACGTCCATCACGGAACCGATCATGCGGACCGGGTGTCCGGAGGCGTCGTGCAGGACGTACCCGCGGTCGACGATCGCGGCGTACGTCCCATCGTGCCGCCGAAACCGGTACTCCGCGCTCCACACGGACCCGCCGCTCCCGATCACGTCATCGAGGCTGGAGCCGACCCGAGCCCGGTCGTCCGGATGGAGGCGCTCCTCCCACCAGGTGCCGGTGGGCTCCACATCCTCGGCCCGATATCCGAACATCGCCGCGACGTTCTCGTTCATCCACATGCCGTCCGTCTGAAGGTCCCAGTCCCAGACGACATCATTCGTCGCGCGACCGAGGAGCTGGAAGCGTTCCTCGCTCCGTCGGAGGCTTTCCTCCGTACGGGTCCGCTCGGACACGTCGAACGCCACGCCGACCGTCCCGATAATGGCGCCGTCTTTCGAACGGAAGGGCTCCATGTGCACGTCGTAGGTCCGGCCCTGCCACTCAATCTGTGTGGCGACGCTCTCCCCGAGGAGGGCACGCCGATGGGAGACGATCGGCTCGATGTCGTCGTCGTGGATGTTGAAGTACTCGTAGATCGAGAGGCCTCGCTCCTCCGAGTGGGGAAGGTTGAGGTCCCGGAACCCGGTCCCCATCGCCGACGTCACCCGAAGGTCCCGGTCTGTGCTCCACAGCAGGACCGGCGCCTGCTCGAGGACGAGCTTCAACCGCGTTTGGCTCTGGGACAGCTGTTCCTCGACGGTCTTTCGCGCGGTCACCGCTTGGGCTTGGATCTCCTCGGTCTCCACGAGGCGCTTCCGGTTCCGGGCCTCGACGACATGTTCCTCGACGATGGCCGGAAGCAACTCGTTGTACCGCGGCGTCTTCACGATGTACGACTGGGCTCCGGACTCCATCGCCTGGAGCGCCGCTTCTTCGCCCCCGAGCGGGACGACGAAGATGATCGGCGTGCCCGGGAGGCGACCGCCGAGGGCGCGCAGGAGTTCGATGCCGTTCCCGTCGCGCAACTTGCTTCCGATGACGACCGCGTCAAAATGGTAGGAGAGCGCGAGCTGCAATCCCTGTTTCTTCGACCCCGCGGTTCGGACGATCCATCCTTTTCGGGTGAGCGCCGCGACGCTGAGGATTTGATGGTCTTCGTTGCCGTCGACCACGAGGACCGCGGCGGGGGCTGCGCTGTTTGCCACCGCGATCTCAGAGCGAGTCGTCTGGGCCATAGCGGATCGGTGGGCGCCTGAACCGACACGAGGATGTCCTCATGCGGGACGTCGCACCAGTTCCCCGGCGGGTATAAAGGCCTAGCGGGGAGATTCGCGGTTTCGTCACTTAATTCGGGAGCGCGGTTCGCTCCAATGTGGACGACGCGCCGGAGGGACCTACGCGGTACCGCTGACGGCGCGCGTTACCTCGAAGGCACCGTCTTCGAAAGAGAACGCATAGTACCCCGTGTCGTGCTTCGTCCCTCGCATCTTCACGACTCGCAAGCGACGTTGCACGAACAGGTCCGAGGTCGGATGCATTTCGAGGGCCAGGATACCGTCCGCGAGGTACGCCTCTTCGGGCGAGGACCCGCCGGGTCCCAGCTCGAGCGGTCGCTCCGAAATCAGGAAGGTGAGCGGGCCGAGGTCCCGCAGCCATTCGAAGAGAAAGTAGAGCTCGGACCTCCGGTCTTGCATCTTCGCCATGGTCTCGAGGACGTCGAGCGAGTCGACGACCAGGACCGAAACCGGATCCGCTTTCATCACGTTCTTGCAGTACATCTTGAACAGTTCGAGCCAGCTGCCGCGACCCTGGAGGAAGTTCAGGTTCTTCCGGATGTTCCCCATCCGAGCACATCGTCGAAGCCTCGCACGTATGTCTTGACGCGGTTCCGAGTCGTGGTGGGGCCTCCAGGGTCGGATGTATGCGCGCGGCGTCCTAAGCCTTTTCCTCCGAGACGTCGAGCGCACAATCTTCAAATATACTCGGGCCGCTGGGCCGCACATTGTCGGACGATGTCCTGGGCGCCGTCGTCGCGACGGCCCGCGTGATCGGGGCGCTCGTGCTCCTCTTCTTCCTGCCCGGGTTCCTGCTCATCAACGCGCTGTACCCCAGAAAAGGCGAACTGGATCGGGAGTACGACGCACTCTATCGCCTCACGCTTGGAATCGTCCTGTCCATTGCCGTCACGGTGTTCTGGTCGTTCTTCCTCAATTCGCTTGGGATTAACGAGGCGAGTGGGCTCGGATACGTGGTCGGTCCGAACATCGCCGGGGGATTGATCGGCCTCTCGGTCGCGTTCTTCGCCCTCGGATGGTGGCGAGGCGCGTATCCGTGGATGGTCCGCGTTCACCCGTCGCTCGCGCGGGTCCCGAAGCCGGGGCCGGGAGAGCTTCTGACCGAAGACGAGCGAGACCACCGCGTGCGCCTCAAGCTCCAGCAACTCGCCGAGAAGCGCGAAGGGTTGCGGCGGGCGATCAAAGACGCCGAGCGGCGCATGCGGCTCCAATCGGCGGACGCGCAATCCCACTACGAGACCGTCCGTGACAAGTCCCGTGCGGAACTCCGGACGATCGAAGCGGAGCTGAAGAAGCTCGAAGAGGAACGGGCCGCGGAACTCTATTGACCGGTGCAGGACATGGATTACAAACTCGTGATTGCGGTGCGCTCGGACCTCGACCTCTCGCGTGGAAAGCTGGCGGTCCAAGTGGCGCACGCCGCGGTCATGGCCGCACTCGAGGCCAAAGCCCGCCATCGGAAATGGTTCGCCGAATGGATCGCGGAAGGTCAGAAGAAGGTCGTCGTAAAAGGTGGGCCCCTCCCCGAACTCCGATCGCTCCAAGCGAAAGCTCGCTCGATGCACTTGCCGACGGCCCTCGTGGAAGACGCCGGATTGACGGAGCTTCCGCCCGGGACGGTCACGTGCGTCGGAATCGGCCCGGGACCAAACCCGATCGTGGACCAGGTCACGGGTCACCTCCCACTGATGTGATATGAAGGCCAAATCCCGTTTCCTCGGGATTGACGACGCCCCGTTCCGTTTCTCGAACGAGACCGTTCCCATCGTCGGGGTTGTCGTCCAGGCGCCGTCATACATCGAGGGTGTCCTGACGACGCTCGCGGACGTGGACGGTCACGATGCGACCGAGCGGATCGCCGCGATGGTGCGTCGTTCCCGCTACCGCGCGGGACTCGCGGCAATCCTGATCGACGGGACCGCGGTCGGCGGTTTCAATGTCATCGATATCGACGCCGTCCATGCGGCGGTGGATCGACCGGTCGTCACGGTCACGCGAAAGAAACCGAATCTCGGCTCAATGGAGGCGGCGTTGCGGCGCCGTTTCGACGACTGGCAAGAACGACTCGCGATCATTCGGCGGCACGAAATCGAGGCAATCCGGACGGGCCATGGATCGGTGTGGGTGACATACGTTGGCGTGAGCCGAACGGAGGTCCAAGAGGTGCTCTCGCTTACGACCGTCCGCGGCGTCTTGCCGGAACCGCTGCGCGTCGCCCATCTCATCGCGGCGGGAATCGTCCGGGGGGAATCGCGGGGACGCGCCTGACCCGGTGCGACCACGGACCTCTCACTTGATGGGAAATCGGAGGAGGGCGGCAATCCCGCCCAATGCCTCGAGCTTCTGGCCGGCCTCGTGATGGCGGCTCACCAGGACGACAGCCCCCCGTGCGGACTCTGCGGAACGCATGAGGTCCTCGATGCCGACATCCCGCACGACCGCATCGCTCACGAGGAGGGTTTCGACCGCTCCGGCCGCCACGGCTTCCGCGACCTCGGCCGGTCCGTACGCGCACGGGCGGTCCGTCGCAATCGCCTCCAGCAGCTTCTCGACCAGCCGCGTCTCGTACCCGACCCGGCTGTCTCCGAACACCTTCGCGCCGACGCCGGCCTTGAGCGCCTCCTGGATCCCTTGCATCCCGGCGCTGGACGTGCCGTGCGTGTGGACTTTCGAGGCGAGCGTTGGCTCCCGGGCTTTCAGGTAGTCGATGAAGGCGTCGCGCGCGAACCCTGGTCCGACGACGACGAGCGCCTCCCCGAGTTCCGTGGTGTGCAACTTCGCGAGGATCTCGTCGAAGTAGGCGGACTGCGCGTCTCCGGATGGAAACATCTTGCCGTGGCCCGGCGCGCGAATCGTCGCAAGTTCCCGAACGCCATATTGCCGGAGCTGGGCCAGGAGCGCTTCTTCGTCGTCCAATGAAAGGAACGCGACGAGAGGCTTCTGCGCCGCGGCAACGGCCTCGTCGATCCGTCGCAACTCGTGCGATCGCCACGTCTTGATGACCGAGACCACGTCATCGACCGCGACGTTCAAGGTGTGATGCCGTCCCAGGTCTTGCGGTCCCTCGACGATGACGCCCGTGATTCGCAAACGGTCGGCGAAGGCTTGGAACTCGACGCTCTCCACGCGGATGGTCAGGGTCACGCGGACCTTCTCGCCCCGCTCGGGCCGGACCTTGTCGGTCTTCACTTCCTGGCGGCGGTAGGTCGACGCGCGCACGTGGTCTCCGGGAAGGACAAGGTTGTGCAGGTGCCACAGGTCGTCCGCGTTTTCCACGCGCACCTTGATCTCGCCGGTGCTGGGATCCCGGAGGAGGACGCGCATGTTTCGCGGGCCATGGAGCCAGTCTGTATTTCTGAATATCGAGTCCGACTTGACGATCTCCGAAGGTCTTGTGCAGACAGCATCCTTCGTTCCGCGCGCGCGTCAGGCTTATGGCTCCTCAAGCCCCTCTCCGGTGCGATGGCGAGGGATCGCTTTTTATTCCGGGCGGGCCGCACGGGGTACACCTATCCCGAAGTCCTTGAGGTTCGGGCCGGATCCGTCCGTCTCCTGAGCCCGTCAAGTACCGCCAAACGGGAGCAGCGGGCCGTTTCGACGCTGATTGCAATCGCCTACGTGTTTGTCATCGGGCCCATCCTCGCCGTGACCGGCCTCCCCGCACTGGGAGTCGTTCTCGGCGTCGGAATCGGGGTCGCCTTGTACTTCATCGGGCTTATGGCGACTCTCGTCTGGTGGGACAACCGGAGCCTCCCGCTTCTCGCGGAAAACCCTACCTACTCATTACCACTTGAGATCCTCGGGATCCAGTCATTCGGGACATTCCAAGAAATTCGTGGCCGAGCCGGAGGGAAAGAGATCCGCGTCGCGGTTCCCGGGCGGCGAACGAAGGTGGAGGAAGCCGTTCGGTTTGCCGCTTCCGCCGGTCGGCCCGCACGAGGGTAGCGTGCAGCCTTGGACAAACGTCAACGGAGCAACTCCGTCGTTCACTTGAGGACGCCGTATCCGATGAGCCGCCACTTCCCGCCGATCCGGCGAGAGACCGCGACCCGCTGCCCCGGTTCCGCGACGACGGGGATCTTGAGCGCCATGTCCGCTCGGTTTTCCCGCGCCGACGTGACGACCCCGACCGTTGTCGCGGTGCCGACGGACACCATGAGCGGCTCCGATGTCTTGATGCCCTCGACCTTGAGTTCCTCGGGCACCCCGACGACGCGCTCCAGCAGATTGACCTCGACGGTCATCTTCATCAAGATCTCCGGAAGACTCGCGGGTGGCCCGACGACCCGACCGACGAGGCCGTCCGCCTTTGTGAGGACGGGGTCGAGGTTCGTCCCGATCGCGATGAGCCCGCCCGGTCGGACCTCCTTCCGCCCGGATCCCCCCGTGTGGAGCGACCGGATCGTGGTCGTGATGTTCTTCCACTCCGTCTTGTTGCCGAGGGTCACCTGACGACCCGGGGAGATCTCGATCTCCTCTCCGACCTTCATGCGCCCTTGCATCAAACTGCCGCCGAGCACGCCCCCGACGATCTTCTCCGGCACGATGCCCGGCTGATTCACGTCGAATGACCGCGCGACGTACATCTTCGCGGTCTTCGATTCGTCGTGCGGCGGCGTCGGGATGATTTTCTGAATCATCATGAGCAACGCATCCAGGTTCACGTCGTGGTGTGCGGACACCGGGACGATCGGCGCGCCCTCCGCGACGGTTCCCTTGACGAACGCTTGGATCTGACGATAGTTCTCTTCGGCCTGCTTCGGGTCGACGATGTCGATCTTGTTCTGCACGATGACGATCTTGTCGACCCCGATGATGCCGAGGGCCATCAAGTGCTCCTTCGTCTGCGGCTGCGGGCAGTCCTCGTTGGCGGCGATCACGAGGAGCGCCCCATCCATGATCGCCGCGCCGCTGAGCATCGTCGCCATCAGGGTCTCGTGGCCGGGCGAGTCGACGAACGACACGATCCGCTGCAGCTCCCCCTTGATGTTGTGGGTCTTGCAGATCTCCGTATTCTGATACGCCGCGGGCTCCGCATCCTTCGGACACTTGTAGATCGCCATGTCCGCATAGCCGAGGCGGATCGAGATGCCCCGTTTGATCTCCTCGCTGTGGCGGTCCGTCCGTTCGCCCGTGAGGCGCTCCGTGAGCGTCGACTTCCCATGGTCGACATGACCGACGACGCCGATGTTGACCTCCGGCTGGCCCGGGACCTTCATCGCGCCTGCTCCTGCCACGCGTCCTCGATCGACTTCGGCCCGCGCACGACGATCTTCAGATTCAGCTGAAGGATGTCGGGAGACACCGTGTTTCCGCGGACCGTCTTCTTCTTACGCATTCCGGGCCGGACGGGATGGAAGCCGACGCCGCCGCTCAGGAGGAGGCGCTTCCGGCGCGGCCCGGGCAGGTCGGACCGCATCGGGAATCCGTCTTTGTCGCTCCCGCCGGTGATCTGAAGCTTGTATCCCGGGAGGCCGACGTACAAGCCGTCGAGGTCCTCGCCGATCTTCTTGCCGATGAGGGCGTTCGCGTAGTGACCCGTGATGTCCTTCTTGTACGCCTTCCCGGACTTCGGGTCGGCGATGACCGCCTTGAACTCTGCCATGGGATCCTCTCGGAGAGAGATGCGTCCATGCGGGGCTTTCACATAAGACTTACGCCGCGCGCTCGTCGCCGAACGCGGAGCGAGTCTCCATGCGGGTTCAGCGCAGGTTTGGGAAGAGCCCGAGGATCCGGCCGCAATCGCGGTACACGTCGACGACGGCGCGGCCCTCGGCCGCGGACATGGTCCTCAGCTCGGCGACGGCCTCCGTCAGCTGTTGGAGGCGATAGACCGCGTCGCGGGTGTTCAGATCGTCGTTCATCGCCTTGAAGAAACCCTCTCGGGTGCGTTCGACGAGGGCCGCGACCTTTCCTCCGGTCCCCGCGCCGGTCGCGGTCCGCGCGGCTTCGATCGCGGCCCGCATCGCATCGTATTCCTTCTGAGACCGGGCGAAGCACGCTGCGTCGTATTCGACGTCCTCGCGGTACGGCGCCTTCAGCAAGCAGAGACGGACGACTTCGCCGGGATAATCACGGAGGACCTCGCGGATCGTCACGAAGTTCCCGAGGCTCTTGGACATCTTTTCTCGCTCCAACGTGACGAAGCCATTGTGCATCCAGGTGCGCGCCCAATCCACGCCCCAGGCGCCCTCGCAGATCATCGCCTCGCTCTCGTGGTGCGGAAATTTGAGATCGACACCGCCGCCGTGGATGTCGAGGGGCGCTCCGAGATACTTGTACGCCATCGCGTTGCACTCGACGTGCCACCCCGGCCGTCCGTTGCCCCACGGACTCGGCCATGACGGCTCGTCTCCTTTCGATTTCTTCCAGAGGGCGAAGTCGAGCGGATCCTCCTTCGGGCTCGCGGCCGCGGGCCCCTCGACGACGATGTCCTCGAACTTTTGGTGCGACAGGATACCGAACAACTGTTTGGTTTTCCGGGTCCGAAAGTACACTTCGCCGCCCACAGAGTACGCGTAGCCGCGATCGACCAGGCGGGCGATCAACGCGGTGATCTCCAGGATGTGCTCGCTGACCTTCGGCATGTGGTCGGCGGGCCGGACGTTCAGCGCGCGCATGTCCTCGAGGAACGAATCGATGTAGTACTGGGCATAGGCGAGCGGTTCCTTCCCGGCCTCCTTCGCCCGGCGGATAATCACTTCCTCGATGTCCGTGAAGTTCTGGACGTATGTCACGCGGTATCCCAGGAATTCGAGATACCTCCGGGCCGTGTCGAAATCGATGTAGGACCGGGCGTGGCCGAGGTGGCTGTAGTCGTACGTCGTCGGGCCGCAGACGTACATCTTGACGCGGCCAGGCACACGCGGTGCGAACGTCTCTTTCTTCTGGGTGCGGGTGTTGTACAAACGGAGGACCATACGGTCGCAAACGCGGCCACGGGAGCGGCGCTATTAAGCCCTTTACCCGCCGACGCAACGGGCCCTCCTCGCGAGCGAACCTTCGCATCGAAACCTATTTCGTGCGCCGGGATTTGTCATCGTCCGCTGGGCCGATAGATCAGCGGAAGATCGCCGCCTTCGCAAGGCGGAAGCCGTGGGTTCAAATCCCACTCGGTCCACTTCATCCACGCGAGCTGGGTCGCGGAACGACCGCGACGGTCCGCGCGACTTCGGACCTATGCGCTTTCTCGCGCGATCACGACGCTCTTGACGCGCGGCGCGGACTCGGGCGCGTCTTGCTCGAGGTAGGTGAGGTAGCCCGATCCGACGTTGAAGTGGACGACGGACGGTTTCTTCTCTAGGTCGACGATCGGCTTGCCGGACTTCCTCTTCATGGGGAATGCCCCTTGCGGACATCGAGTCCTCGGGGACGGCTTAAAGGGTGTTCTGCCAAATTCACTCCTGATAAACGAAACGCCGTCCGGAGGCGGAGGGTCCGATTCTGGGACCCGGCGGCCTTTCCGGCAAACCTATAAGTCCAACGGGGGACCAATTATTACCTGAGGACTGGAGGATCAGTGATTACGGTCCAGAAGCTGGCGCTCGCCATTCAGAAACGCTTCGGTGGCACCGAGGCGGAGGCGCTCGCGGAGTCGCGCACGGTCATGAGTTACTTCGGTTTTCGGAGCGTGATCATCGACAATGCGATCCATCCGGATGACCGGAAGGTGTTCTACGCACTCCACGACGCCGGCTTGCTCCAGA
>WNGG01001017.1_pt1 | contig 34995 bp, 30 predicted proteins | sample 5400661 | NCBI WGS metagenome assembly WNGG01 (sample SAMN13153372, study PRJNA577476) | soil metagenome | isolation source: 100 cm soil or saprolite under Garry oak tree replicate 1 | place: USA:California | collected 2016-06-15
CTGCAAGGGCACGAACCCATGGACGAGGTGGGCAGTGTCCTGCTGGTGCAGCGCCTTTGCCTGCCGTCGATCGAATGCCATGCCCGCAGGCTTTGTCCGTGGCCGCAGCTGCACAACTTTCGCCGGAGTTTTTGCTTTCCGCTGCATGTTTCTCCCTCCTAGAAGGCTTTAAAACGGTCTGGCTTTGGAACTATACGTGAACGGGATCATACACAAGTCAGGCCAGAAAACCTAGTGCAAACGCAGGATATCTTATTGGGGAATCGCGCGTTTTCTCCCTCTCCCGCACGCGGGAGAGGGTCGGGGTGAGGGTGTGTTTAGCCGCGATTGGGTCTGGTGTGTTTCCCTCACCCTAGCCCTCTCCCAGAGGGGGAGGGAACTTCTTTTTCCCCAAGCGGTTTCCTGAGCATGCACTAGAGACAGCGTTCAGGTTTGTGAGGAGCACGGAAACAGTGCAGAAGTAAGACACGACGCTTGATCTCTGACCGCTGCCGACGTAAACACCTTTCAAGAAAGGAGGAACTATGAAAACCAAACGCATGGGGCGCACAGGCCTGAAGGTGTCGGAGATTTGCCTGGGGACGATGACTTTTGGCCGGCAGTGTGACGAGGCCACGAGCCACGCCATCATGGATACTGCGGTCGAGTACGGGGTGGACTTCTTCGACTCCGCCGATGTCTACCCCGTGGGCGGTAATCTCGATACGGTTGGCCGGAGCGAAGAAATCGTCGGCAAATGGCTGAAAGGGAAGCGGGACCGCATCGTGCTGGCGACGAAATGCTGGGGTGCGATGGGCCGCGGCCCCAACGAGCGCGGGCTGTCCCGCAAACACATCTTCTCCGCCATCGAAGGCAGTCTGCGCCGCCTGCAGACCGATTACCTTGACCTCTACCAGGTCCACGCACCGGACCCAGACACTCCACTCGATGAGACCCTGCAGGCGCTCGATGACCTAGTGCGGCAGGGTAAGGTGCGCTATCTGGGCTGCTCGAACTTCCAGGCCTGGCTGCTTGCTACTGCCCTGTGGAGCAGTGACAAGTACGGGCTGGCCCGTTTTGATTGCGTGCAGCCGCGCTATAACTTGCTGTTTCGCGAGATCGAGAATGAGCTTCTGCCCTTGTGCCGGCATCACGGTATTGGCGTCATTCCCTACAATCCCCTGGCCGGCGGGTTTCTCACCGGGAAGTACAAGCCTGACGCCGAACCGGCTCCCGAGCGACGCTTCGGCTTGACAGGCCGAACCCAGATGATCTACCGCAAGCGCTACTGGCAAGAAGCGCAGTTCGCGGCGGTCGCCCATTTACAGGAGTTCTTTGCCGCTCGCAACAAATCGCTGACCCAAGTAGCGATTGCCTGGGTGCTGGCGCAGCCGGACATCACTGCGCCTATCGTGGGCGCAACGTCGCCTGAGCAGTTGCGCCAATCACTGCCGGCAACCGAACTCACACTCGATGCGGAAGAGCTGGAGGTGTGTAACGAGGTGTGGTTCACCATACCTCGCCTCAGCGATCCGACAGTGGCGCTACGGTGAGTAAAAAAGGTGCTAGGTGCTGGGTGTTGGGTGTTGGGTGTTGGTTTCATTTCCCCCGTATCACTTGTCACTTGTCCAATCCCCAGCACCTAGCACCCAACACCTAGCACCCAATCCCCAGCACCCAGCCCCTAGCACCCAGCACCCCTTAGAGCATTTCGTAGAAGCTGCCCTCGCCAGGCAGAAAGAGGCGGCTGTAGAACCGCAGGGCATAGGAGTCGGTCATGCCGGCGAGGAAATCGCAGATCACCCGCTTGCGTGCGGTCTCGTCACCGTCGAGCAGGGCCTGCTCGTAAGCTTCGCCGTGATCTTCAGGAAACAGACCGAGCGACTCCCGACCCTGATCGAGCACCGCGAACAGGCGCCGGAGTACCTCTTTGCCCTTATGACCTAGGGTTGTGACGCGTGGATTGTAGATCACTTTGTATGACTCAAACGCTTTGAGCACCTCGATCCGGAGACGGCTGGCAAACTCCGCATCGATTCGCCCGTCCGGTTGCAGGGCTACAGCGCTGGCAAACTCATGGATCAGGTCGCGGGTCAGCATCTTACGCGCGGCCCGGCCCGAGGTCCGCTCCAGGTGCTCGAGACGATCGGCGATGCGCGTCAATTCCGCGTGGATGGTCTCCTCACTAACCGTGCAGCCCGCAGGGGCTAGCTTCGCACTCACGTCGCGGACCACGCGCTGTGGCGGGACACGACGGAAGTCGGCCACGGTAATGAGCCCAGCTTTCAGGCTATCTTCGAGGTCGTGCACAGAGTAGGCGATGTCATCAGCCACATCCATGATCTGACACTCGAAACTGCGGTCGTGGCCGTTGCCGGTATAGTTGAGGATGGTTTCCACGAGGGCGCGGTCGCAGGCGTAGAACCCTTTAACCGGGCTGTCGGTTGCCGCTGCCAGCGCGGCGGCATCAATGCAGGTCTTGTACTTGAGCACGCCGTCAAGCGTCTGATAGGTCAGGTTCAGGCCCTCATAGGCAGCGTGCTTGCGCTCCAGGCGGGTGAGGATACGAAAGGTCTGGGCGTTGCCCTCGAAGCCGCCGTGGTGGCGCATGAGTTCATACAGGGTGTGCTCACCGGTGTGGCCAAAGGGCGGATGCCCTAGGTCATGCGCCAGGCATACGGCCTCGACCAGGTCGGTGTCCGCACCCAAGGTGAGGGCGATGCCCTTGGCAATCTGCGCCACTTCGAGGGAGTGGGTGAGACGGGTGCGGAAAAAGTCTCCCTCGTAGACCCCAAACACCTGGGTTTTCCCCTGCAGCCGGCGAAAGGCCGCGGAGTGGATAATGCGCGCCCGGTCGCGCTCGAACTCTGAGCGACGATCGATCTCAGCCCCTCTGGGCTCGGGGGTGTGACGAACCGCTTCTGTCACGCGAGCAGGTTTCACCACGAGGAACTCCTTGCCCGCAGGATAGACAGTCGGCTCAGCGGTCGCAAGTCTCCTGGGCGTTCTCTTGCAGAGTCTGTAGTGGCGACTTCAGTCGCCCCTGCTTCTTGATAAGCGACTAAAGTCGCTACTACTAAACCAGACGGCAAAAGATTCGTACACTACGGTTACACCTCGTGCAGCCTCCGCCCGACGCTCAAGCGTCGGGCTCAACGCACGAAGCCTGGTAAACCAGGCTCTCAGGGGGCTTCAGCTCCCTTTGTAACCTGAGCCTGGTGCTTGAGCACCAGGCGGTGCCTGTGCCAATCTCATGCATCTCCAACCCCCACGCCAGCGCCGCGAACGGCACGAGGGTCAAGACATACTCCAGCGGCCCACTCGTTGCTGACCGCAGGGCCAGGGCGCGGTCGAGCCCGCTTACCACTAGCCCGGCGATACCGATGCCCATGAGCGCGTCTCCAGCGATCAGGCCCGAAGCAAACAGCGTGGCCCGCTCGTGCCGCCGCTGATAGAGGTCCGGACTTGGCGCTTGCCGCTTGACCCACCACGACGCCAGGCCACCGAGAATCAAGGAGGCCGAGGTGGTGACCGGTAGGTACAGGCCGATGGCAAATGCCAGGCTGGAGATGCCGCTCAACTCTGCGGCCAGCGCCAGCCCGCTACCCAGGAGCAGCAGCGCCCAGGGTAGCTCCCCTTGCATCACTCCCTGTACCAGGGTCGCCATGAGCCGGGCCTGCGGAGCGGGCAGGGCCTCCGACCCAAGCGTGTAAGCCTGGTGCAGGAGAAACAGCACCCACCCGGCACGCAGCGCAGCTACACAGGTCCCCAGCATCTCTCCGAGCTGTAGATAGCGTGGAGTGGCGCCCAGCAGCGCGCCGGTCTTCAGGTCCTGGCTCAAGGGCGGCGATGGTCATGCCAGAAACCGGCTGTGAGGTCGAACCGATCAGGCCAACCATGCGCGCCGAGACCACCACGAAGACAAAGGCAAAGCCGACCGCCAGCAGCGCCGCGATCAGGTCGAGGTGAAAGGTGGGAATGAGCCACAATCCCAGACTCAGCACACACGTACCACCCACCACGATGCCAGGATGCAGGTCTTGCTCGGTACGGGCAGCGTTCTCCCTGTCGGTACCGGCGCGCAGCCCGGCCAGCGCAACCCCTAAGGAGTAGCGCATCGCCGGCAGTGCCCGCACGAGCGAGAGCATGCCACCGGTCGCCACCGCCCCGGCGCCGACATAACGGACGTATTTGCTCCATATGGCGAAGGCGTCGAGCTGGTGCACTTCGTGACCAAGGCCGAAGAGTTGGCCGATCCCGCTTCCGGCCAGGAGGTCGAAAAGAGGAATCAACACCGACCAGCCCAGCGCCCCGCCCAGCAGCATAAAGCTGGCAATACGCGGGCCGATCAGGTAGCCGACCCCCAGAAAGATGGGGGTCAGCTCAAAGCCAATTGCGGCCTTGTGCAGGCTGGTGAAGCTCCAGAAGACCGTCTCCTGCCACAGGTGCAGCCCTTTCATCGCGAATTGATAAGCCGCGCCCAGGCCGATCCCGACGAAAACCGGCCGCGCGCTGGCTCCGCCGGCGTCGCCAGCGATCAGCACCTTGGCGCAGGCTGTGCCCTCGGGAAAGGGCAAAGTATCGTGCTCACTGATTGTCAAGCTGTGACGCAGGGGGATCATCATCAGAATACCGAGCAAGCCCCCGGTCATGCCCAGCAAGAAGATCAGCAACCCACTCGGGTTGAGACCGAGGAAGATCAGGGCTGGCACGGTGAAGATCACCCCTGCGGCCAGGGATTCGCCGGTCGAAGCGATCGTGTGAACGATGTTGTTCTCCAGGATCGTACCGCGTCGCAAGATGCCTCGCAGTACGGTCATCGAGATCACCGCTGAGGGGATCGAGGCGGACACCGTCAATCCTACCTTGAGTCCGAGGTAGGCGTTGACCATGCCAAAGGTCAGCGACAGGAATGCGCCGAGCAGCACGGCCTGGGGGGTAAACTCGGGGACTGCTTGCGCAGGGCGGATATAAGGAACGAGTTCCGGAACGATACTTTGGCCTGAGGCAGTGTGAGTGTCGTGAACAGTTGCGCGCTGCGCCATACCTCTCCTCCCCTCTGCTCCAGGGACGCCTCTTATCGTTATCTGATGACCAGGGCAATATCTGCCTGGCGCCGTGACCGGTCCTGTGGTATCCCTGGGGGACGCGCAGGAGGTGGAAGATGCGGGGCTGCACCAAAGGATATCAATGGGCGAGGGTACTGCTGCTGGGGCTGGCCTTCATCACCGCCTGTAGTACTCAGCGACAGACTCCAGGTAGCGATATGGTCGCTGACGCCGATGATCCGTTTACCGATCCACGCTTTACCCAGCTCCCCGGGTGGAATGACTCCGCGCTGCGCCAGAGTGAGGCGCAGACGCAAGACACGGAGGAGACGGAAAAACCGCGCTCTTTTCTCGAACTCAGCGAAGGCATAATTTTCAGCATCTTCCTAGTCGGCGCATCCCTGGCAAAGCTAGCGCTGCCATTCCTGGCGCTCTAAGCGGGCTCACCGACCCGTTCAATCTGCACTCTGGCACGAATCGCAGAGGCTTGAGTCATCAAGCCCTTTTTTGGTCGGATAAATCAGACCCCGACGTCGGGTCCGCCGAGCCGTGGTCTCTGTTCAAGTGCCGCAAGCCTACCGGAAAACGCGGCCGCCATCCAGCAGTGGCAAATCGGCTCCTGCTATGCTCTAATCGCCGCCGAAGGAGGACCAGCATGGAGACGCTGAAAGACAAGGCGGCGATCGTTGGTGTCGGTCACACTGAGTATTCTAGGGATTCGGGTCGCAGTGAAATGAGCCTGGCGGTTGAGGCGATCCGCAACGCCATCGCCGATGCCGGCCTCAAACCTAGTGACATCGATGGCATCGCCAAGTACAGCATGGACAACAACGACCCCGTAGAGATCGCTGCGAATCTGGGCATCCCGGCCTTGCGTTTCTTCGCCGAGGTTCCCTACGGCGGGGGTGGCGGACCGGTCGGATCGGTGCTGCTCGGTGCTATGGCGGTGGCCACCGGCATGGCTAACTATGTGATCGCTTTTCGCGCTATGAACGAGCGCTCCGGTCGCGGCACCCCCCGCTTTGGTCAGGCGGCTGTGCGCAAAGGTGCGCCTGGCGTGAGCGGGTACCTGGAACCATTTGGCCTGTTCAGCCCAGCGCAGATGGTGGCGCTAGCGGCGCGGCGGCACATGCACCTCTACGGCACCAAGAGTGAGCACTTTGGCGCCATTGCGGTGGCTTGCCGCACCCACGCCCAGACCAATCCTAACGCGGTGATGCGCGGCCGGCCCGTCACCATTGAGGACCACCAGAACTCGCGCATGATTGCCGATCCCCTGCGCCTGCTCGACTGTTGCCTGGAGACCGACGGTGGGGCGGCGGTGGTGATTACCAGTGCCGAACGGGCGAGGGACTTAAAGCACAAGCCGGCTTATATCATGGGCGGAGCCTTTGGCGCTGGAGAATGGAACGCCCAACGGGTAGTGAAGAACGTCGAGAAGCCGGAGACTGAGTCCACGGTGGTGGCGAAAGCCTTGTTTGCCCGTGCGGGTATTACGCACAAAGACCTCGATGTCTGTTATCTCTACGACCATTTTACTCCGCTAGTCCTCATGGCCTTCGAGGAACTCGGGTTCTGCAAGCGCGGAGAAGGCGGACCGTTCGTATCGGACGGCAAGCTCGTATGGCCGAACGGCGCCCTGCCATTTAACACCAGCGGCGGCAATCTCTCCGAGGGCTATATCCACGGCATGGAGAACACGGTCGAAGCGGTGCGCCAGCTCCGTGGACAGGCGATCAACCAGGTGAAAGACGCGCAGATCGCCTTTGTTGCCTCAGGCAACGGCGTGCCCAACACCGCCATGATCCTGCACCGGTAAGCATTCCGCCATGAGGGGGCAGTGGCTGATCTCTGCCCCCTGCCTACTTTGCGTACTCTTCTGACAGTGACACAACTGCTCTTGGCAATCGCTCCTTACCGATTGTGCCTGCAACGGCCCTTTGGTAAGGTAGAGAGCGAAGACTAGCTTGACACTAGTCAACGCCTTTGTAGGTCATCATCAGGAAAGGGACAGAGTGCTCACCGCTGCGCAGGTCAAACAGAAAGCCCGTGAGTTGGGGGCAGATGCCGTGGGCATTGCCAGCGCCGCGGTGCTGAACGCCTACCCGCCTGACCCCAAGTTTCCCCAGACCCCGGAGCGCATCTCGCCCGAGATCAAGAGCGTCGTCGCCATCGTCAAGCGTATTCCCGCCGGCGCTTTTCGCACCAAGCGGGCTGAGTGCGTCCAGTATCTGGACCAACTGGTGCTGCGTGAGATGGACAAGGTCTGCCTGCGGCTGGCGCAATTCCTCGAAGCCGAGGGGGCGTACGCCTTTCCCCTGGCCTCGCAAGAAACCAAGTGGGAGCTCAAACGGGCGAGTTACGGCTATCTCTCCGGCCGCCACCTAGCAATCGAAGCCGGGCTGGGAACCATGGGCTTGGAGGTGAACTTCTTGTCCCCGGAGTTTGGACCGCGCTGTTACACCTCAGCGGTGCTGACCACGGTGGAGCTAGAAGCGGATCAGAAGCTCACCCGCCAGGTCTGCATCGGCGAGCCGTGCAGTCGCTGCCTGTATTCCTGCCCGGCCGATGCCGTGCTGCATTGGGGCATCGATAAGCGTGCCTGCGCGCAGTTCGCCCAGGAGTTCGGCTACAGCGTGATGCTCGCCCAGTTGCAGCAGTTCGTCCAGGCTCCAGACCTAGAGGCCCGACTCAAGGTCCTGTGCTCACCCCAAGCGTACGCGGTGTGGCAAGGACTCTTACGCGTCGTCGGCGCCTTTGGCGACTGCCCGCGCTGTTTGGAAGTCTGCCCGGTGGGGGACGACTATGTGAAATGGCTCTCTGAGGAGCACCGCGAGATCCCAGAGAAGAACGGGCAAAAGGTGGCTATGGCCAAGCACATGCAGGCCGACCGTAAGGCCGGGAAAGAACTGCCTGGCCTGTCTTCCTGGAACATTCGCTGGGTCGGGGAGGAAGGGTACGTCCCGCCGAAAAAAAGAGAGCGCTCGACTATCAATCGTGAACCTGAGTAGGGCACCTGGATCATGGCTTAGAGCGGGTTGCAATTGTCTGCGTCCCTTGTGTAGGGGCGATCCTTGTGGTCGCCCTTGGGGGACGAGGGCAGGGCGAATACAAGATTCGCCCCTACTAGGAAACTGGGGATACATCCGAGTGAGAATTGCTATAAATGTGGGTACTTTCAAGCCCTTTGCCGCGCCTTTTTTCTCCCTCTCCCGCTCTGCGGAAGAGGGTTGGGGTGAGGGCCTGCCCGGTAATGCTGTTGCCGTATCGTTCCCTCACCCTAGCCCTCTCCCGGAGGGAAAGGGAACCTGCCCAAACAGAGTGACATGGAATTGACCTCTGCCATCGTCAAGGCGAAAGCCAAGGAGTTCGGCGCTGACCTCGTCGGCATCGCCGATGGCGAGGTGCTCGATGCCCACCCGCCCGATCCCCAGCACCCGCAAACGCCGACGCTCGTGAGCCGGCGGGATAACAAAAGCGTCATTGTCCTGGCCAAGCATTATCTCGCCGGCACCGCGCGCCTCAAGGACTGGAACGAGCGTCACAAACAGTATGCTGCCGAGCTCACCCTCTCCCAGCTCGAAGAGGCCTCGCTCAAGCTCGTCTACTTCCTCGAAGACGAAGGGGGATTCCCTGCTCTCATCATTCCGCCGGTCCACACCGACGCGACTAGGAACTACCGCGCCTACATGGAGGGCGGTACCTATGGCGCCCTGTCGTTGGTGCACGCGGCGGTCGAAGCCGGATTAGGTACCCTTGGCCTTAACCTTATGCTGCTCACGCCTGAGTACGGGCCGCGGGTGAGCCTGACTGCAGTTTTGACTTCGGCAGAGCTCGAACCAGATACGCGCATGACCACGCCTCTCTGCTTGGGCGAAGAGTGCGGGCGCTGCCTCATGGCCTGCCCAGGGGACGCGATTCTGCACTGGGGCCTGGACAAGAAGAAGTGTGCCCCTTACGCCTCGCCGCACGGTTTTTCCCACTTGGTGTCGCACGTCAGCAACATCCTGCGCGCCGGAAGCGCAGACGAGCAGGTTGCGCTCCTCCGTAGTGGCGACTCCTTCAACCTTTGGCAGTCAATTCTGCGCGGAGTCGGCGCCTACACTGGCTGTACCCGTTGCGTGGACGTGTGCCCGGCGGGCCAGGATTACGCGCGTCACCTGCAGGAAGTGCAAGAAGACATCCCCGAGGCGACAGCGGAGAAGGCCGCCCGGCTGGCAGAGATGAAACGGAAGCGCGTAGCCGGCGACAAAATCGAGGGGCTGGAGCGGTCACGCAGGTGGATTGGAGAAAAAGAGTGATGAGTGAGGAGTGAAAAAAATTCTTCACTCCTCGTTCTGGCTTCTGACTTCTGACTTCTGGATTCTTACATATGGCCTTTCGTGCTATTACCTTACAGCTTGACGATATCAACGAGGTTGCCCGCTTGGCCCGGCTGGCTGAAGATGCAGGCTTTAGCCTGGCCTGGGGGATCGATACTCCGCGCTCCAACGTGTTCGTGCACCTGGCGGCGATGGCGGCCAATACGAAAAAGATTCAGATTGGTTCCGGCATCGCCCGCGCGTTCGTGCGTGGCCCCTTGCAGACCGCGGCTGCAGCGGTGGACCTCGACCGACTCTCGCACGGCCGCATGGTGCTCGGCTTGGGCAGTGGTACCCGCAAACAAAACCTGTTCGAGACCGGAGCGCACCTCGACCACCCGGCCTCGCAGATGAAGGAACTCGTTCCCCTCATTCGCCAGGTGTGGGCTCTGAACGGGGAAGGAAACCTGGATTTTCCGGGCAAGTTCTACCAGCTGAATGCGCGCGGGTTCACCCTGACCAAAGCACTGCGCCAGGATCTGCCGATCTACCTGGCTGCGGTCAACCCGTTCATGCTACGCGCGGCCGGTGAGGTGGCCGACGGCCTAGCTGGGCATCCCTGCTTCTCGGTTCGATACATCAAAGAAGCGGTGTTGCCCCAGCTCGCCATCGGCTGGCAGCGTGCTGGCAAGAGCCGCCAGGACTATAAGATCACCAGTTGGTTGATTACCAACATCTCCCAGGACCGCAAACAGGCGCGGCGCGAGGCGGCCTATCAGATTGGCTTCTACATGTCCACGCGTTCCTATGGAGGCATAATGGATTTTCACGGCTGGCACAAGGAGAAGGAGGCAATTCGTGTCGCCTTCTTCGAGAAGCGTGATATGGAGGCGGTGGCCGATGCAGTCTCCGACGACATGATTGATACCCTGGCGCTCGCCGGTACCCCGGACGACTGCCGCAAGCAGTTGCAGCGCTACCATGAGGTGTTGGACTTTCCCACTCTCTACACCGCTGGGGTGGGCCCGGCCCGCACCGTGCCGCAGGAGCGGGTGCGCGAGAACCTGGAGACGATCATTCACACGTTTGCGCAGTAGGAGGAGGATGTGGCTTTTCCTGACGGTCCGATTCCCGAGCAACTGAACATCACTACTTATCTCGCCGACCGCCAGGTCGCTTTGGGCTATGGCGAGCGGGTAGCTTATCAGACCGACGACGGATTAGTGACCTACGCTGAACTCGCTGCCTTGCAGAACTGTTGCGGGAACTTGTTAGCTGCGGGTGGGGTAGAGCTGGAAAACCGTGTCGCCCTGATCCTCTACGACTCGCAGGATCTGATCGCCTCCATTCTCGGTGCTATGAAGCTCGGCGCTGTGCCGGTTGTGCTCAACCCCTATGCCTCGATCGACCTCTATGTCTATTTTCTCAACGATAGCCGGGCGAAGACCGTGATCATTGAGGATGCCGTGTGGCAGCACCTGGCTCCCAGACAGGCAGAACTCGCCGCCCTCAAGAATGTGATTGTCAGAGGAGAGAGCGATACCGGAGCGGCTTCCCTGGCCGCCCTGCTCAAGAGCGCTTCGCCGGTGTTAGAGCCGGCACCTACTCATAAGGACGACATGTGCTACTGGCTCTACACCTCGGGCAGTACTGGCTTGCCCAAGGCCGTCGTCCATCTGCACCACGATCCCTACTCGTGCCTGCAATTCGCGGTGCCCCTGTGCCAGTTTGATGAGAGTACGTTCTCCTTCTGTTTTCCTAAGATGTTCTTTGCCCTGGGGCTGTTCTCTAGTGTGTTCCTCCCCTTAGCTGCCGGGGCGAAGGCCCTCATTACCCAACAGCGGCCTACTCCAGCCGAGACGTTCGCCATCCTGCGTCAGCACAGGCCGACGCATGTTTACTGTGTGCCGACGTTTCTCAATGCCATGCTACAGGTGCCAGAGGCCGAGAGTGGCACGGACCTGAGCTTTCTGCGCTACTGCGCCTGCGGTGGCGAGCCGCTCCCGCCGCGAGTGTATGCTGAATGGCGTGAGCGCTTTGGGGTGGAATGGCTCGACATAATGGGGCTGACCGAGACGACCTTCATCGCCTTGGGCAATCAACCGGGTCAGGTCCGGCCGGGGAGCTCCGGTCGACCCACGCCGGGCACCGAGGCCCGCATAGTAGATGACAACGGGCAGGACGTGCCGGTCGGCCAGGAGGGACACCTCCTGCTCAAGATGGACAGTATCACGCCAGGCTACTGGTTGAAGCAGGAAAAAACTCGCGCGGTGATTGTGGGAGAATGGTTGCGTACCGGTGATCTATACAGGCAAGACGAGGACGGCTATTTCTGGTTCTGTGGCCGTTCAGACGACATGCTCAAGGTTTCGGGCCTGTGGGTGTCCCCGCTGGAGATTGAGAGTGTATTAATGGAGCACCCGGCAGTGTACGAGTGCGCGGTTGTGGCTCGGCGCGATACCGATGGTCTTGATAAGGTGCGGGCCGTGGTGGTGTGTAAGGCCGGCTATGACGAGACCGTGCGTGAAGAGTTGGAAGCTCATGTGCGCGCGCACCTCCCACGTTACAAGGTGCCCCGCTGGATCGAGTTCGCCGACATAGTGCCCAAGACCGTGACCGGTAAGCTTCAGCGCTTCGCGCTCAGGCAGGCGGATCGCGGGTAAATACTGAGCGACGCGGAGACGCGGAGACCCGGGGACCCGGAGAAAAGGGGACGGTTATGGAACAAGTCGCTGTCACACAGGACTCCCGCTACACAAGTAATTAGTGGCACCTGAGAGAAAGGAGTAGGACATGGCAGTGCGACAGATAGAGCTGAAGGATATCAAATCCGTGATTGGACAAGAACTCGGCGTTTCCGACTGGCACGTGGTGACACAGCCGGAGATCAATGCTTTTGCCGACGCGACCCACGACCACCAGTGGATCCACGTTGACGTGGAGCGGGCCAAGAAAGAGTCCCCGTTTGGTGGGCCGGTCGCGCATGGGTACTACACCTTGTCCCTGGCGCCCTACCTGATGAGCCAGATCTGGTCCGTGCAGGGCGTCAAGATGGGCGTGAACTACGGACTCAATAGACTGCGCTTCCCTGCACCTGTGCTGGTCGGCAAGCGGGTGCGCGCCCGGGCCACGCTGAACAAGGTGGAGGACGTGCCTGGCGGCATCCAGGTCACCGTGGGCATTACGTTTGAGGTCGAAGGTAGCGACAAGCCGGTCTGCGTGGCTGAGGGAGTGTATCGCTATTACGCGTGAGCGGCTCCGTCAACTTTTTGTCCCGCACTTTGATGACGAGGCCCTGAAGGCTGCGCTGAGCCGCCTGCGTCAGGGGCTGCCACCGCCGGTGATCTGGCTCTTCGGCAAGGTGCAGGCTGGCAAGACCTCGATCATCCGCGCCCTGACCGGGGCCGAGCGCGCCCAGATCGGCTCTGGTTTCGCGCCCTGCACCCGCTGGGCGGCGCGCTATGACTTTCCCAACCCGGACCACCCCCTCGCGGTATTCCTCGACACGCGGGGCCTGGGTGAGGCTGGGTATGATCCGCACGAAGACTTGGCCGCTTTTCAGGCCGAGGCGCATATGCTGCTGGTCGTGGTCAAGGCCATGGACATGGCTCTTGAGCAGTTGCTCTCTGCGCTGGAGACGGTCATCCGGGCCAAGCCGTCCTGGCCGGCGGTGGTAGCGCAAACCACCCTGCATGAAGGCTACCCGCCGAGCTTGCACGATCACTCACAGCCGTACCCCTTCGCGGCCACTGCTCTGCCCGGTACCGTACCACCCGACCTGGCCCGAGCGCTCGCCTTTCAACGGACCCTTTTTGCCCGCATCCCGGTAAAACGCTTTGTGCCCCTCGACTTTACTTTGCCCGAGGATGGGTTTATCGATCCCTTTTATGGCCGCGACGCGCTGCTCGATGCTCTGGCCGAAGCGCACCCGCACGCGGTGTACCAGACTTTACGGCAGTTGCCGGAGCTGACCCGGGAACTCAAAGGTCTGCACTTCCGCCAAGCTCAACCCCACATCCTCGCCTATGCCCTGGCCGCAGGCGCTGCGGGCGCAGCCCCGTTGCCGATGGCCGATCTGCCGGTGATCAGCGCGCTGCAGCTCAAGCTGCTACATACGATCGCCTCCATTTATCGACAGCCGCTGGGGGTAAAAACGTTTCTCGAACTCGCCAGTACCGTGGGCTTGGGATTGCTCTTTCGTCAAGGCGCGCGCAGCTTGCTCAAGATTATTCCTGGCTTCGGCAGCGCGATCTCAGGCCTCTATGCCGGGGCGGCCACTTATGCCTTGGGGTGGGCGCTCTGCTTGTACTATCAGGTGATCTTTGACGGTCACCTGCCACACCCAGAGCAACTGAAGGCTTTTTACCAGGAGAAATTTGCCGAAGGCATGAAGGTAATGCGGAATGCGGAATGGGGAATGCGGAATGAGAAACCCTAGCTCGGCGAAGATAGTGCGGAATGCGGAATGAAAAACCCTACTCCACATTTCAGGAACCCTGAGAGAGCAGGGCAGCCACGCAAGGCGGCCCCTATTTGGCAAAAGCGATAGTAACAGTGCCTCAGTCTTCAACTCCGCATTCCGCATTCCGCATTCCGCATTTCAGGAGGTGGCGCCTCTGGGTTCTGGCTGCCTGTATGGGGGTTCCGCTTCTGGCGTTCGGCGTGGCAGGCGCGCTGTGGCTCCATGAACGCCGCTGGCTGGGCTGGGCCGGACTGGTGTTTTTATGTGGCGAGGCGCTGCTCCTGGTGCTGTTCCGGCGCTGGAGTCGTGCCGAGGGCGCGCTGTTGCCCCAACCACCCACGACCTTGCCAGCCGAGTTCGCCCCGCGCGACGAGGCCGCGTGGGAGTTGGTGCGGGAGTACCTGGACCGCATCGACCGTGGCGAGATCTCCCTGACCACGCTCGATCAGTTCTTATCCCTGGGCCAGGAGATCCTGAAGCGAGTAGCAGCATTCTACCGTCCCGATGACAAAGACCCGTTGCTCGCGGTACAGGTGCCGCTGCTGTTTCGCGCCATCGAGGAGACTGCGCGCGACCTTGCTGCGGTCACCGGGGATCTGCCCCTCGCCCATCGCATAACCATAAGTGACGTTGTGCATGGCTATCGTGTGAGCCAAAAGCTGAAGCCCGCTTATAAGCTGTACCGGCTCTACCGGGTCCTGTCGCCACTAGTCAACTGGCAGAGCGCGCTCTTCCGCATACTGGTGACCGATCGGCTGTTTGATCTGACCAAGGAAACGCTCAGCCAGTGGTTGCTCAAGTGGTACGTGGATCGGGTAGGGTATCACGCGATTGAGCTCTACAGCGGGAAATTGTTACTGACGCAGCGGTTCGATGCCACCACTCCTCCGCCCCTCTCGTCCGAGACCGCCGAGACTGTGGCCGAAGCCCGGGCAGCGACCTCTGAGCCGCTGCGGATGCTGATTTTAGGGCAGGTCAAAGCCGGCAAGTCGAGCTTGGTGAACGCCCTCTTTGGCGCGATACGGGCGGCTACCGATGTAGTGCCTACGACTGCCCAGCTCACTCCGTACGTGCTGGAGCGTGCGGACATGGGAGTGACGGTGATCCTCTCTGACATGGGTGGGTACGAGGACCCCGCAGTGCCCAAGGCGCGGGTAGAGGAGGCGCTGGCCGAGGCTCTGCGGTCTGACCTGATCCTGCTGGTTATCTCGGCGGTTAACACAGGCCGCGAGCCGGACCGTCGTCTCCTGGCACAACTCCGGGACCACTTCGCTGCTCGGCCAGAGTTACGCCCGCCGGCGGTGGTTGTCGTGCTGACGCACATCGACTTGCTGCGCCCACCTCGAGACTGGGTGCCCCCGTACAATGTCGTTGCCCCGGACTCGCCCAAGGCGCGATCAATCCGAGGAGCGCTGGATGCCGTGGCTGCGGACCTGGAGCTGACGCCAGAACTCATTGTACCGGTCTGTCTCCTGCCTGAGCGGCTGTACAACGTCGAGGAAGCGCTGACGCCGCTGTTGGTGCAGGTGCTGCCCGAGGCCAAGCGCACGCTGCTGCTGCGCAGCCTCAAAACCCTGCGCAAGCAAGAGCAGTGGGAATTGCTAGGGCGCCAGGCCCGAGCCACGGGCCGGTTTCTGCTAGAGATCGGAGGAGAGGTGTTGAAGAAGTCGGTCGAGCGCGTGCTGGCGGAGAAGGGGTTCACGCAGCCAGGGGGTGAATAGGGTTGGCAGCAAGATTGGGCTAACGTGAGCGCGGGAAGCGAATATTAGGAGATAAATATCCCTTGGTTCTCTGGCAGTAATTGATACACGATGCCATAGCCGGAGACAACGAGCTGCCTGAACGCCCTCCACTCGCCCTGCATAGCTTTCCCGAGCAACGGATATTCCCGCAACAGCTCTACTCTGGCGACGAGAACTGCACGGATGGTGGGGGGAACTCTGCTGAGATCTCTTTCTGCCGTCAGAGACCACAGGATTTGGGGCATCAAGCGCTGCGACGGTGCAGATAGCGGGTGACGATCTCTTCATGAGGGACAATCCTGCCTGCGGCAAGGTCTGCTTTGGCAGCCCGTAGTTTCTGCCTGTTTTCTGGATCTTGCCCTTGCTCCCAAGTTGCAAGGATAGACTGAATCTCTTCCCACCGGTCCATACCGATAAGAACAGCGACCGGTTTACCTGAGCGGGTAATGACGGTCTCTTCAGTGTCATGCTGTGTTTCAGTGAGGACTCGGGCAAGGTCTTTCCGCAGGTCTGTATTGCTGATGGTCTTCATGAGTTGCCCTCCTGAGATCTGATTTCATGCCTTAGCTGTTTCCTGAACCGGTGTAAATCCTGCGAGTCAATTTATTCCTGATAATGCTAGCAAAGGGAGTTGTGAAGGCGCTACGCCCACCCGCGACAATGTCCTAGCTCTTGTGGTATAGAATCTTCGTCATTGTGACAGTCCAGCAGCTATAAGGAGGAGGGTTTCCCATGGCACAGACCCAAGAGTTCATGGTGAGTTGTGGCACTACAAAGATTCCCGCCCACCTGCTAATGGAACGCACGCGTATCCCGCCGGGCCCGCCGTCATCGGCCGCGCCGCTGCCCGACGCCGCGGCCGCGTTCCGCCGTGCGCTGGCCAATCCGGTCGGCATGCTGCCGCTGGAGAAGCTGGTAAAGCCGGGCGCCAAGGTCACAATCGGTATACAGGACGGCCGCGCCACACATTATCATCCCGAGGATCAAGATCTCCGCATCCTTGGCCTCCCGATCCTCATGGGTCTTCTGGAACAATACGGTGTGCGACCTGAAGACATCCAGATCAAGGTCGCCAACGCCCTGCACCGTATGTGGACGCGCAAAGAGATGACCCATATTCTCGGTCCCAGGCTGCCGTACACCTTGGGAGGCCGGCTGTCGTGCATCGATGCCACCGACCCGAATCAGTTCGTCTCCCTCGGCATGACCAAACGAGGGATGGAAGTCATGGTCCACCGCTCGGTGGTCGAGTCCGATTTGTTCATCTTCATGTCCACGCCTCAGGGGTTCTTTCAGGGAGGCTGGAAATCGATCCTTGTTGGCATGGGCAACTGGGAGTCGATCCGCTACCATCACCGCCCCTGGCCCTTTGCCTCAGGCCACTCGGTGCAGGACCCCAAAAACAGCTCGTTCCATAAACTGTTAAACGAGATGGGCGTGCTGATCGACGCTGAGCTGGCACGCCGTGGGCACCCACCGATCATGAAGATTGAGGGCGTGCTGACCACCAGCAAACCGCAGCAGTTTGCTGCGATCGATGCCGGCCTGATCACCCCGGTGCGTGAGATGCATCTGGATCTGCTGCTTTCCGAGCTGGTGACCGATGTAGACGGGCAGACTGACGTGCTGCTGGTCGGCATGACCGATGGTGATAGCTACTCGCGTCTGTCGGTCTTCAATCCCATCCACTGCCGCAACAAGGCGCTCTCCGGGTTGTTCAACGCCTATCACGAGAACCCGCTGGTGCGCAAAGGCGGGATCTTCATTGTCGCCAACCCGTTTGAGCCCAAGTTCAGCTTGCTCAATCACCCCTCCTATCACACGCTGTATCACGAGGTGCTGCCGACGCTGAAAGATCCGGTAGAGGTCTGGGACACCTACTCCGAGGAATATGCCCACCGGCCGGAGTTCGTGCACAAGTACCGCACCGGCTTTGCCTTCCACGGCGCCCACCCCTGTATTCTCTATGGCCAAGGGCTGTACGCCCTGAATCACCTAGGCGGTGTGTTCGCCGCCGGCGTGCCCAAGGAGAATGAGGAAGTGGCGCGGCGCATGGGCTTTGAGCCGTTCCCCACTATTGACGCAGCCCTGAGCGAGGCCGAGGCCCGGTTGGGCAAGGGGTGCACGATCACGTATCACCCGCAGCTAGAGGAGCAGACGTATTTCACCCGCGTACATGTGTGAATGAGAAATAGCAGGGATGTAACGCCGGCTTCTAGCCGGCAAGATGCCGGCGCTACTTAAACGCTACTCAGGGGAGCTGTGTGTCATTGTTGTCACAGGGAATGTCAGTTCTGGCAGGGGAAGCTGAGAGGGAGAAAACCGGATGCGTCTAGGTGCTGAAAAAATATGAGCTTGTGCTTTTGGCACGGATCGTGCGAAAGAATCCGGAGAGGAGCTGAGATATGCCTTACTCTGCTAAGATCAACCGAGCGAATCCGTCCTGCTTCCTCTTCGTCATCGACGAGTCTGGCTCGATGGACGAATCGATGGAGAGTGGCCGTAGCAAAGCCCAGTTCGTTGCGGACGTGCTCAACAAAACCCTGGCAGAGCTCATCCCCCAGTGCACCAAGGCCGACGGAGTACGGGCTTATTTCGATGTTGGGGTGATCACCTACAGTGGCTTCGGCGTCGGATCGGGGTTGGGCGGCAATCTTTCTGAGGGCATCCTCCACCCAATCTCGGTTATCAATAAGAACCCGATCCGGATTGAGGAGCACAACCGTAAGGTCGAGGGCGGCCTTATAAGCCGATCGCTGAAGTTCCCGGTCTGGTTCGAGCCGCGCAGCCTGGGTGGCACGCCGATGCGCGAGGCGTTGACGAAAGCGGCTGAGGTGCTGGCCGAATGGAGCGCTAACCACCCTCATTCTTATCCTCCGACCTTGATCCACGTGACCGACGGTCAATCGACGGACGGCAACCCCGAGGCTGCCGCTGCCGCGTTGCAGCAGATTGCCACAAGCGACGGTCAGTGCCTTATCTTCAACCTGCATCTCAATGGCAGTTCGGACGGGCGGCTGGCGTTCCCCGCTGCCGAAGATGGACTGCCCGACCAGTACTCAAAGTTGCTCTTCAAGATGTCTAGCCCGTTCCCGCCCCACCTGGTGGAGGTGGCGCAGCGCATGGGCTACCGCCATGTCACCCCTGAGTCGCGCTTCTTTATGTATAAGGCCAGCAGGGAGTTCATCGTCCATTTCTTCGATATTGGGACGCGTACGAGCCAGATACACGAGGACAACGAACGTCCTCATGCCGCTGTGCGCATGCGGCGCGACGACGAGCAGAGAAAGAGCGCTGCGGTTACCGTTGAGCCCCCGAAGGGCGACCGCCCTCTGTCGTCGCTCTTTCTGACGCCCCTTCCGGGCTGGGCTGGCCGTTTTGGGCTTGCTCACCCATGGCTGAGGCCGTGGGCTCCCCTCTTGCGCCCCTCTGAGGCTGAAAAAGAAATCTGACAGCGCTAAGTTAGTCGGGTGGGCACCGCCCACCCGACTCAGTCCTCAGCACTCATACCTCAGCATTCTCCTGTCACGGCGGGGGCGGCGCGGTCACCACTGGTGCGAGGTCGACGGTGAGCTGCCCTAGGATGGTCTCGAGGTTGCGGCTCATGGCCTCGGCAATCGCCTGGGGATTCCGCTTGGCTGCCGGCTGCGTGGCGGTATACGACCGGAACCAGACCGGCGAGCGCTGGTCCGCCCGCGCCAGCCAGAAGTCAATAGTCAATACGGCCTCCCAGGTCTGCTCGTGATCGACCTCTTCAACCTGGCGAATCACCCCACCCAGCGCGAAGTCCGTGTTCCCCTCAGGCGTGGGCAAGACCTTGGCGAACAGCCCCGTCCCGCGCAGATAGCGCCGGGTCCAGTCGGTCACCAATTCTGCCGGGGAGGCTGCCCAGCGATGGTAATTGTAGAAGTCCAATTGGTAGGGCGAAGAGCGGTAGACGAGGCGCTCCTGGTTATACGGGTCGCGAGCCGTGAAGGGCCGAACGACCAGCGAGGTCTGCGCCGTGCTCGCAGGCACCTCAGGCACGGTCAGCGCCAGCGCGTAGTACCGTACCTCCGGCTGCGGGCTCTTCATGATGCAACCGCCCACCACGACATTCCCCACCACCACTCCCCACAACAACCACGTGCCTATACTCATTTGTCAGGAATCTCTCTCTCCGGCAGGGTTTTGCCCCAGACCAGTTCCGAGGGATCGGTACGGATCGTATCGGCGACCTCTTTGAGGTGGCGCGAGGTATCGTCCAGGTTGGTGAGCAACTGGCTCACCTCGTTGCGGTTTTCGCTCACCATTTGATCGATATGTCTGGTCAGTTGCGAGACCTCGCGAGCCAGGTCTGCGGTCACGGCCGCGGTCTGACGGATCTGCGCGACCGTTGCCCTGCCATCGTTGAGGACATCGCCCCGCATCTCATTGATCGCGTCCGTGGCGCTCTTAATACCGGCGGCAGCCTGGGACAGGTTATCGACCATGGCCTTGAGCGCAGCCCGGGTCTCCGGCGTGGAGACATCCTCGATCGAAGCCCGCATGTCTTGGGCAAAGAGCGCAATGTTGTGCAAGATGGTGGAGGTCGCGGTACGGTTGTCTTCGCTTAGGACGTCTTGCTCGATGCGGGTGAGGGTGCTGAGCAGGCGCTCGGCAATCTGGCTGGCGCGGTCACGAAACTCCTCGAACTCGCCGCCCTTGACGGGAATAGTGCCGTCCCGCTGCAAGGGGGGGGCGCTGGCCGAACCGCCTTCCAACTCGATGATACGAATGCCGGTGAGAAACGAGCCGACGAGGAGCGCGGTGGTATCCTGCCGCACCGGTGTGCCCGGCTGCAAGGCGATGGTAACGGCTACCCGCGGAGGCTTCTCGGGGGTCAGTTGCAACTCTTCGACCTTCCCGACCGTCACGCCTTGATACTCTACGGCCGCGCCCGGCAAGAGCCCGCTTACCGACTTGTCGAAGATAATGTGGTAGACATCGACGGGTTGCAGAAAGCGTGAGCCCGCCAACCACAGGATAGCTGCGGACAGGATCAAGAAACTCACCGCGACAAACAGGCCAACTTTAAGCCGGGTTTTCCCCATACCGCCCTCCTTCTATCAGAATAGTGTCGAGCAGCCCACGCTGCAGGACAGCCTGACGCGGCCGCCGGTCGAAAAACGCGCGGATCTGGGGGTGGTTCGTAGCCTGTACCTCCTCAAGGGTGCCAGCGGCGAGCACCTTGCCGTCGTGCAACATCACTGCCTGATCGGCGATCATCTGAATGCTGCTCAGTTCATGGGTGACCACAATGATGGCTATGCCGAAGTGGGCTTTCAGGCTCAGGACCAACTCGTCCAACCCCCGGGCGGTAATCGGGTCAAGCCCGGCCGAGAGTTCGTCGAAGAGCAGCAGCGCTGGGTCTAAAGCCAAAGCCCGAGCCACCGCCGCCCGCTTTTTCATCCCCCCGCTGATTTCCGACGGCAGCAGGTGGGCCGCGCGTTCCAAGCCGACCAGCGCCAGCTTCATGCGGGCGAGCGTGCGTGCGGTGTCAGGGTCAGCCTGGGTGTGCTCGATGATCGGCAGGGCCACGTTCTCCGCCAGGGTGAGCGAGTTAAACAAGGCGCCGCCCTGGAACGACATGCCAACGTTACGCAAGATCGCCTCCTGTTCGTCTTCGGACGCGCTGTGCACATCGCGACCGTCGATCAGCACCCGCCCAGAGGCGGGGGTCAACAGGCCGACGATGTGACGCAGGAGCGTCGTCTTGCCGCAGCCGCTGCTGCCCAGAATCACCGTAATTGCTCCGCGCTGGGCACTAAGGGTGACGCCGTCGAGGATGGTGCGCTCGCCATAGCGGGCAACCAAGTTCTCAACCTGAACGTAGGGCGGAGTGTCCATACCAGCGGCCCCGTGCTCACCCGAAGTAGAAGAAAAGGGTGGTGAAGACCGCATCCGCCAGGATGCAGAGCACGATCGAGGTGACGACTGACGCGGTGGTATTAGCCCCCACCCCTTCGGCGCCCCCGCTGACGTGAAACCCGCGATAACAGGAGACCAGCCCAATCAGCACAGCGAAGACCACGCTCTTCACCATGCCAGTCACCAGATCGCTGATGAGGAGGGACTGGACAGTCTGCTGCAGGTAATTACGGCTCCCGAGCCCCAGCAGCGTCGCCCCCACCCAGTAGCCACCGAAAATGCCCGTCAGATTGGAGAGCACGGTCAGGCAAGGCACCGCACACAGGAGCGCCAGGATACGTGGGAGCAGGAGAAAACGGCCCGGGTTCAGGGCCATGGTCCGCATGGCATCAATTTCTTCTGCCACAACCATGGTGCCCAACTCGGCGGTGATGGCCGCGCCGCTGCGGCCGGCCACGATGATGGCGGTAATCAACGGCGCCATTTCCCGAGTCATCGATACGCCGACCAGGTTGGCGATATAAATCGCGGCGCCAAACTGACGCAATTGACTGGCGCCATTGAGCGCCAGGACGGCACCGATGAGGAAGGAGAGGAACGTGACGATTGGCACTCCCTCTACGCCGACCTTCACGATTTGTTCAAACGTGCGGTCCCATTTGATCCCCTTGCCGCGCCAGGGGGCAATAGCGAGCCAGTAGGCGATCTCCCCAATCATCTCCAGGAGCCGGCGACCTGCAGCAGCCAGCTCCAGGGTCTGGCTCCCAACTTGTTCGACCGGCGACAGGTGTTCCTCTGGCGTGTCGAGGTGGTCGAGGAGGTGAACGTCGAGCCCGGCAAAGGCCTGGCGCGCCTGGGCGGACAAACCGGAGAAACGCACCTCTACGCCCTTGTCCTTGCCCTGGATGACCAGGCGGAGGAGCGTGGCGGCTTCGAGCCCGCTGAGCGCAGGGACCCCGGTGAGGTCTAGAACAACGCGCGAGCCCGGCTCGGCCCGTTCCAGGATTTGCGCGCGCAGGTGGCTCAGTGCCAGCACGCCCGAGGTTTGGCCAGTGGTGAGAACGTCGAGTTTCAAGGGATTAGGGTCATCTCCAAGTCGGTCGCAGCTGCGTCCCTCCTACATAGAGGGTCCGGGGGGGCCTGTAAAGATGAAGGGGGTCGCAACCTTACTGAGGCGTGCCCTCTTCACTTCTCTGGTGTTTTTATAGCATAACCATTCCTCTAGGAGGTCTGTATGTCTACGCAAGGTGTCCGGCGAGGCAGGTTCGGGCTCGGCAGTGTGTCCGTGTTGTTGATCGCTGCTCTGGGCTGTGGCGGCTCGCGGGAAGAGCCGCCGGCCCCTGATTCTGGTGCGCGGACCCGCTCAGCCCCTGAGATGGCGCAGCCGGAGGGCGCAGGGGGGAAGCGTCCGGCTCCACCCCCATCACCGGCTGCTATGGACGTACCCCACGAGTCCCCAGAACCGACTTTTGCTGCCCCCCACGTGCTGGCGGGCAAACAGTTGGGGATGGTAGTCACGGGCAAGGGGGCGGCAGAACCCAACCGCTCGCTCGATGTCCTGGAGCAGCAGATTCTTTCCCTCCTGCCCCAGCTCCAGGAGGTCTACGAACGCGAGCGTGAGCAGGACCCTGGCCTCATGGGCAGTCTAGACGTCAGTCTAACAATCGAACCAGGGGGGGGAGTGTCGGACCTGCGCTTTCCTCTCAAGCGGGTGTCGAGCGAGGAGATCACCGCTGCTGTATTTGACCACATGCGTGCCTGGGTCTTTCCCCCAGCCGAGAACCAAGTGCAACTCCGCTTCATGCTCCTCTTTGTTCCGCCGGGCCTCGATCAGGCTTCGATCCTGGTCTGGGAAAAACAGCTTGGCAGTCGCGCTGTGGCGGATCGGAGTGGGGAGACCCGTCCCCCTGTCGCCGTGGCTGCGGTGCCAGCGCCGATAAAAAAGCCCTCACCCGTGGTGTCTCCTCGTCCGAAGCCGGTGGAGACCGCCCGTGCCCCTGTCTCCGGCTGGTACCGGGTGACAAATCCGACGCTGCTGCACACCGCGCCCCGTGCTGCGTCAGAGGTGGTGGCTCAGTTACGCACGGGCACACGGGTGCGGGTGGTCGGCTTGGTGGACGGGGAGTGGTTAGAGATCCGTTCCGTGAGCAATCGGCCGCCCGGGTTTCTCCGCCTGGAGGATGCCAGACCGGAATTGGGCGAACAAGCCGGGTAGTCGTAATAACCATTGACGATTGCGGATTGCGGATTGCGGACTGTCAGTCGTAGCCCGGATGAAATCCGGGGAATCCCTCTGACAGAGTACGAGAATAGCAGCCGTCGTGAATAATCAGAGCTTCCCTATTGAACGAGGCAGCACGACGGACGTGCCGGCGGTGATCAGGCTTATCGGGCGGGTGTTCGATGAGTATCGTTTCGTCTTCGAGCCAGCCGAGGAGGTGCCTGACCTCCTCGCGTTCGAGCGTCATTATGTCGCGCCGTATGGAGCCTTCTTTGTGATCCGTTCTGGTGGGGACGTTGTTGGATCGGTCGGTGTGGAGCGGCTTGAAGGCGGGATGGCCGAGTTGCACAGGCTCTACGTGGAGGCCGCCCTCCGGGGGCGTGGTCTTGGGCGGGCTTTGGTCGAGGTGGTGCTCGCGTGGTGCCGGGCGGAGGGAATCGGGCACCTCCTTCTGTGGTCAGATACCCGCTTCGATCGTGCTCACCTGCTCTACGAGCGCCTGGGCTTTCAGCGAACGGGCGAGCGCGCGCTGCCTGACATCAACCAGAGCCGCGAGTACCGCTACGAGCGGCAGCTCTGACTCGCGGCACCTCCGGCTAGGCTATTGTAGGGGCGACCCGATGGGGTCGCCCTCTGGAGGGCAGGCACGGGCGCCTGCCCCTATGACACCCGCGCAAAATACGCCTTCAGATTGGCGGCCTCGCGCTGCTTGCAGGCAACGGCGATGCGCAGCTTTTCTAAGTGTTGCTCCATCGTCTTGGCCCCCTGCTTGACCGGATGGGTGGCAAAGAAGGCTCTGACGTCGGCCTCAAGCGCGGGTGTGACCAAGGCGGTGATCCCTTCGCACATGCGCACGATGGAGTTGTCCGGATAGCGTCGCACCATGTCCTCCCAATGCTCCTTCATGAAGGTCCACGCCCGCTCGCGTCCGTCGGTGTTCAACAGCAGCGACCGCAGCAGGTACGGCGCATCCTGGCTGCGCACCTCGCCGTTAACAGTCAGGGTCAGGGTCTGCTCCAGCAAGTTGGCCTGACGAAAAGCGGCCAGAGCAAAGAGGTAGCGCTGCTCCTCCTGCGGTGTCGTGGCAGTCTTGGAATTGCCGCGAAATTCTTCGTATTCCGCCGGCCCACCAGAGTAAGCAAGAATAGACACGAGGGCCGGCACGACGTTGCGGTCAACCGAGTCACGGTTTGTTTTATACTGCGCGTATCGGGACCGGGCCTCGGCCTGCGTTGCGGCATCATCACCCAGCGTGCCCAGCGCTGCCAGCAATTCGCCGCGCAGTTGGCTGGTCAACTCGGATTCCCCGGCCTGAGGGCTCCATCCCAGCCGCTTGGTAATCGGGTCGAGAAGGGTGCGAATGAACGCTTGCAGGGCGGGACGCTGCTGCGGATCCAGCAACCTGTACAGGTAATGGCATGACCCCAGTATGGCCGTCCATACGTTGTGGTCGGTCTCCTCGCGGAACAACTGCAGCAGATCGAGGTATGTGGTCAGCGGCGTGAGACCAGCCAGAGCAGCGGCCCAGGTATCATTAACAAGATTGAACCGTTCCACTGCCGAGAGATTCTCTTGCAGGTTCGCCGTCAAGCGGCTCAACAGGTCCGGCGCGTAGCGCACGCGGTAGAAGCCGTGTCCGCCCGCGTTGACGACGGCCCACTCCAACGGCGCGGGTAACGTGAGGCGCAACTCCCCCTCGGTCAGCAGGGCGGTCTGGGTATGCAGACCACCGGCGGTGCGCGCTTTCAGGAAGATTGGCACGTGCCACTGCTGCTCGTGGTTCGCGCCGTCCGGCAGGTATTGGAAGCGCTGTTGGGAGAGGACGAGCCCGTGCTGGTCCGCCCGGACCGTGACCAAGGGATAGCCGGGCTGGAAGACCCATGAATCCATCAACGTCCGCACAGGCTGGTGCGAAGATTCTTCGATGGCGTCCCACAGGTCTGTGGTTTCGGCGTTGTCATACTCATGCTTGCGCAGATACAGGCTAATGCCCGTGCGGAACGCCTCTGCCTCGAGATACTGCTCCAGCATACGCAAGACCGCGGCGCCCTTCTGATAGGTGAGCACGTCGAACATGCCGGCAGCCTCTTCCGGCCGCTGCACCGGGAACTCGATGGGTCGCGTGCTCTTGAGCCCATCGACGAGCAGCGCCGCCGCCCGTGACACCGCGAAACTGGTCCAGCGGTGCCACTCCGGCTTCCAGTCATCCACGGCCAGCATCTCCATGAACGTGGCAAACGCTTCGTTCAACCACAGACCATTCCACCAGCGCATGGTGACAAGATCGCCGAACCACATATGCGCGTTCTCGTGGGAGACGACGTCTGCCACCCGTTCTAGCTCGCTGCGCGTCGCGGTCTGTGCGTCCACCAGCAGCGCCGTCTCACGGAAGGTGATCGCACCCAGGTTCTCCATCGCCCCCGCGGCGAAGTCGGGAACCGCAATGAGGTCTAACTTGTCTCCCGGATACCGTCTCCCGTAGTAGCGGCTGAAGAAGGACAGGGAAGCGGCCCCGATTTCCTGGGCAAACTTCGCCAGGTGATGCTTCCCCGGCACGGCCCAGACGCGCAGGGGCGTGCCATCGACCAGGACTGGCTCTGTGCTGGCGAATTCGCCGACGATAAACGCCACCAGGTAGGTGGACATCTTGATGGTGTCGGCGAAGACGACCTCTTTTTTCCCAGTCTCGGGCAGTACGGTCTCGCGTGCGATGGCCGTGTTCGAGATCGCCGTGAGTCCTTTGTCGATCACCAAGGTGACCTGGAAGACTGCCTTAAGCGCCGGTTCGTCCCAGCAGGGAAACGCGCGCCGGGCGTCGGTAGATTCGAATTGGGTGCACGCGAGCACCTTATCCTGCCCACGTGCGTCCTTGTAGGTGCTGCGGTAGAAGCCGTGCAGTTTGTCGTTGAGGATGCCGGAGAAGGTGAGGCGTAACTGCCAGGGACCAGGGGTCAGGGTCCGGGGAAACCTCAGCACCGCCCGTTCATTAGGCTCATCCAGGGTGGCTGTGCCCGGCAGCGTGCTGCCATCCGCAGCAACGGCGGACACCGTGTGGATCGTGAGCTCACAGGCGTTGAGCACAATGTCTGTGACCGGCTCGCCCACCTGCAGGACTACGGTCTCCTCGCCGGCAAACGTACAGGCCGTGAGATCGGGGGTGAGCCGGAGCTGATATCGCTGCGGGCGAACCGTTTCGGGTAGCTTGTAGGCTTGTGTGTCTGGCATAATGGCTCCTTGAGGAAAGCGGTTAGCAATGAGCGCTGAGCTTTTAGCGAAAGCAAAAGGATACCAGAAAGGCTCCCTGCTGCCAAACCAAAGGCTTGACCGTCCAGGTGATTTTCTCCTGTCGTGCTGATGGCTACCAGCTCATAGCTCAGGGCACGAAATTGACCCTGCGTCTCGATCGCGCTATGGAGACATAGAAAGGGGAGAGCGCTGCTCTGCCCCTACGCAGTGAGGACGTTATGAACAACCGATACGACAACGACACTGATCTTGATCGCGGGGTCGTTACCGAAACCGAGAAGAAGCTCAAAAAGCCACCGCTGTACAAGGTGTTGCTGCACAACGACGACTACACCACCATGGAGTTCGTCGTTTACGTCTTGCAGTCGGTGTTTCACCACCCACCCACGAAAGCGACGCAGATCATGCTGCACGTCCATCGCCGAGGGATCGGGGTGGCCGGGGTCTACACCTATGAGGTGGCCGAAACCAAGGTGGCCCAGGTGCACGAGTTGGCCCAGCAGCACGAATTCCCGTTGAAGTGCAGTATGGAAGAAGCCTAAGGAGTCTAGAGTCTAGAGTCTGGGAGTCTAGGGTCCTGAAAAAAGAGAAGTTTAAGAAAGGGCTCAAGAAGGAGTCTAGAGTCTGGGAGTCTAGGGTCCTGAAAAAAGAGAAGCTTAAGAAAGGGCTCAAGGATGCGAATTAGCCGAGAGCTTGAGATTACCCTCACGCTGGCGATCAAAGAGGCCAGACGCCGCCGCCACGAGTTTCTGTGCCTGGAGCATGTGCTGTACGCGCTGCTCTTCGACGAGACCGTGGCCAATATCATCCGCCAGTGCGGCGGGGACGTCAAAGCGCTGCAGCGTGACTTGGAGAAGTTCTTCAAGGAGAACCTGGAACAATTGCCTACAGGGGTCGAAGCTGAGCCGCAGCAGACCCTGGGGTTCCAGCGCGTCCTGCAACGCGCCGCCGCCCACGTACAGTCCAGTGGCAAGGAGGTGATCGAAGGGAGCAATCTCCTCGTTGCCATGTTCCGTGAGGAGAACAGCCACGCGCTCTATCTGCTGCGCAAGCAGGGCATCACCCGGCTGGACGTTCTGAACTATATCTCCCACGGGATCTCGAAGATCCCGACTGAAGAGGAAGAGCCGCCTGCACACACTGACGGTGGCCCCGCTGAGGACGAGGACGAGCCCCGTCCGGTGCGGAACCCTCTCGAGGCATTTGCCGCCAACCTGGTGCAGCGCGCCAAAGATGGGCACATCGACCCGCTGATCGGTCGGGCCATTGAGCTCGAACGCACCATCCATGTGCTGTGCCGGCGGCGCAAAAACAACCCGGTCTACGTGGGTGACTCGGGGGTGGGCAAGACCGCCATTGTCGATGGCCTTGCCCTACGGATCGCGAAAGGCGAAGTGCCGGACGTGTTGAAGAACGCCACGATTTACTCCCTCGACATGGGCGCCGTGTTGGCGGGCACCAAGTTCCGCGGCCAGTTCGAGGAGCGCTTGAAAGCGGTGCTGAACGCCCTCAAGAAACAACCCGGCGCCGTTCTGTTCATCGATGAGATCCACACCATCGTCGGCGCAGGCGCGACCAGCGGCGGTTCGATGGACGCCTCGAACATCCTCAAACCCGCCCTCGCTTCCGGCACGTTGCGTTGCATCGGCGCGACCACCTATCACGAGTATCGCAGCTATTTTGAGCGAGACCGGGCCCTGGCGCGGCGCTTCCAGAAGATCGAGATCGCAGAACCCAGTGTCGAAGAGACGGTCCAGATTCTGGAGGGACTCAAGTCTTACTACGAAGAGCATCATGGGGTGACGTACACCCCCGAAGCCCTGCGCGCCGCCGCCGAACTGTCAGCCAAGTACATCAACGACCGTTTCCTGCCGGACAAAGCGATCGACGTGATCGACGAGGTGGGCGCGTCGTTTAAGATCCAGCCGGCGACGGAGGAGAAGAAAATCGTCCGGGATATAGACATCGAGACGGTTGTGGCGAAGATCGCCCGCATCCCGCCGCGCAGCGTGTCGGTCCCAGACAAGGAGCGGCTGCAGAACCTGAACGCAGACTTGAAGCGGGTGGTGTTTGGACAGGACAAGGCCATCGAGACCGTAGTTACGGCCATCCGGCTGGCGCGAGCTGGGCTTGGCCACCCGGAGAAGCCCGTTGGCTCATTGCTGTTTACTGGGCCGACCGGGGTGGGGAAGACCGAAGTGGCAAAGCAACTGGCGGCTACCCTCGGCTTGCAATTCCTGCGGTTTGACATGAGCGAATACATGGAGAAGCACACCGTCTCGCGACTGATCGGCGCGCCGCCGGGGTACGTGGGCTTCGATCAGGGCGGGCTGTTGACCGAGGCGATTAACCGTAACCCGCATGCCGTGCTGTTACTTGATGAGATCGAAAAGGCCCATCCAGACCTGTTCAACATCCTGCTCCAAGTGATGGACCACGCCACGCTCACCGACAACAACGGCAAGAAAGCGGATTTCCGCCACGTTATCCTGATCATGACCAGCAACGCCGGTGCGCGAGAAATAGCGGCGGCGGCGATCGGCTTTGGCGAGCGGTCGAACGCTAGCAAGGGCCAGCAGGCGCTGGAAAAGCTCTTCAGCCCGGAGTTTCGCAACCGCCTGGACGCGACCGTCACCTTTGGCGCGCTCACGCCCGAAGCGGTCGAGCGGGTGGTGGACAAGTTCATGAACGAGCTGGTCCAGCAACTCGCTGAAAAGAAGGTCTCTATCACCCTCACGCCCGCGGCCCGCCGCTACCTGGCCGAAAAAGGCTATGACGCGACCTTCGGCGCGCGGCCCATGGCCCGCCTGATCCAGCAAGAGGTAAAACAGGTCCTGGCCGACGAGATTCTCTTCGGCAAGCTACAGGATGGGGGCAAGGTGGAGATTGACCTGGGTGAGGACGGGCTGGTGTTTGGGTATAAATAAAGAAGCCAGAAGTCAGGAGCCAGAAGCCAGAATGAAGGCAGAAGCAGAAGCCAGAATGAAGGCAGGAGTCAGGAGTTAGGAGTTAGAAGCCAGAATGGTGCGGCTATAAGCCTCTAGCAGGCGACTTACTTCCTCTAGTTGACTCAGCAAGGTATGGCTATCCAGGTAGCCAAGGTCTCTCGCCAAGATCAGATAGTAGCGCGTTTCTTCTAAAGATCCCTGGGCAATATTCATGAAGCGCGCTTTGTCGGCCTTGCCCCGCTTCTTGAAGCCTTCGGCGATGTTGGCCGGAGTAGAAACTGCCGCCCGACGTATCTGTAAAGTCAACCCATACAACTCATTCTTCGGAAACATCGCCGAGAACCGGTAGATTGCAAGGACGAGTGCATGACTCTTCTGCCATACGACCAAGTCCTCGAAGGTCCTTGCCGGTTGTCTTTCCATTCTGACTTCTGGCTTCTGCCTTCTTCTCGTCCTCTTCTGGCTCCTGACTTCTGACTTCTGACTTCTTCTTCACCTGACCCTGACAAACTTCTGCAATGCGTGACAATCCAGCGGCACCAGGCCGCGTCTGCCCCCCGCGCTATAGGTCACTTCACTCACATACAGATCGCCGCGCGAGTCGGCCCAGATGCCGTGGGGCGCAAAGAAATTGCCCGGCGCGCAACTGTCTTCCCCGCCAAAACGAGTCTGGACCTCACCGTCTAACGTCAAGATGCTCACCCGAGCATGGGGCGCATGCGGCGGGACCGCGGCCCCAGGCATAACCCCTGCCCGGAAGCCCAGCTCAGCGACAAACAGGTTCTCGTCTGCGTCGATATAGAGGTCGTCTGGCCGGTGCACGTGTGTCCACTCGGTGATGTACTCTCCCTGGCCGGTGAAGACCTGAATGCGCGAGTTCTCGCGGTCGGCCACGTAGACTGTGCCGCGGCGGTCCACGGCGATGGCGTGCGGGAGGTAGAATTGCCCAGGCCCGTTGCCGGGCTCACCCCAGGAGAAGAGCAGTTCGCCTGTAGCCGAGAATACATGTACCCGGGCGTTGCCGTATCCATCAGCGATGTACAGGTTCCCGTTCGGGGCGAGCGCCACGTTGGTCACCATGTTGAACGGTCCAGCCGCGCGCTGCACTGGCACACTCCAGGCTTTGAAGCCAGTGTCCGAGGGCTGACCTTTCTTGCCCAGAGTTTGCAGTAGGGTGCCGTCCGGAGTGAAGATCCGCACCGTGTGGTCAAAGTTGTCCGCGCAGTAGATGCGATCGTCCGGTCCGATGAAAATGCCATGGGCGTTGGTGAACACTCCCTCGCCCCAGGCGTTCAAGAATTTCCCCTCACGATCAAAAACAATGACTGGATGGGCACCGCGGTTAAAGGCATACACCCGATCGTGTGAATCGGTAGCCACGCCCGCCACCTCAACAAAATTCCAGCCCTCAGGCAGGTGTTCCCACCCTTCGAGGACCTCGTATTCGAGCTTGTTTCTCCCTAATGCCATGGTGCAGACCCTCCTTTGGATGAAAGCAGTCAGCCGTCAGCACTGGAAAGGCGTATGGCGTATGGCTCAGGGCTATATGCCATAGAGCGAACGAAGTGAGCGAGCCATATGCTATACGCTATGAGCGGAAAGCTGACGGCTGATAGCTGAATGCTCTTGGCTACTTTCCTGTCCACTTCGGCTTCCTCTTCTGTAAAAATGCCTGCAGTCCTTCCCTCTGATCCGCAGAGGCAAAACACTCAAGCGCCGCCTCATTTTCAACCAAAATGGCAGTATCGATGTCCACGTCGCGACTGCGAGCGAAACATTTTTTCACCAGAGACACGGCCATAGGACCGCGGCTGATGAGCTTCTTAACCAACTCCTCGGCCTTGCTCTGCAAGGCCGCAGGTTCCACCACCGCGTTGACCAAGCCAATCCTCTCTGCTTCCTCGGCATCAAGAAGGTCACCCGTCATGCCCAGTTCCTTGGCCTTGCCTTCGCCAATCAAGCGCGACAGCAGATACGTTGACCCGTTGGTCATCGGCTGATTAATCCTGACCTCAGCCGACCCGATGCGGGCTGACTTTGCCGCGATACGAAAATCACAGACCAATGTCAATTCAAACCCTGCGCCGACGACCACGCCGTTAATGGCGGCAATGGTCGGCTTCGGAAAGGTCCGGATAACAGTCCAGACGTCGGTGAGCAAGGTAAGGAAATCGCGAAAATTCTCCAGCGTGGCATTATCCATGAGGCGAATGTCCGCCCCCGCGCAGAAGGCGCGCCCCGCTCCGGTGATGACCAAGGCCCTGACCGTGTCGTCATCTCGCGCATCTTCAGCGGCCAGCCCGAGACTGCGCATCATTTCTGCGGTCAGGGCGTTGAGAGCGTGGGGCCGATTTAATGTCACCCAGGCGATACGCTCGCGTTTCTCATACAGCACGTCTTTCAGCTCCATAGAGTTCCCCTCCTCACGGAAAGGCTTTAATCTGGTGCGCTCGAACTCCCACCAGCAGGCAAGCATAATACCACGGTTACCCAATTTCCAGGTTTACTTGCCAGGTTTATGGGCGTGTTGTGCCTACGAGGGGGAGGGGACAGGGAAGAAGACGGCCGGGTGAGGAGAGGAGGTTCTCGACCGCCTGCGGGGGACAGGCTAAGATGCCGCGCGATGCCGCATCACAATCAGGTCGCCGGGCGCGACCGTTGAGGCTGTATTGACCAGGTCTGATCGTCTCAGTAGCAAGGGCAGCCCCGCAGGGCCGCCCCTATACCCGCTCACCCTATCGGCAGCTTCATCAGGAGCGCCAGGGTTTCGTCCTCAATGACTTCGTTGATCTGCGGAGCAAACTTCTGCATCTCCGGGTCCGACAGGGCAGCTTGGAGTGCATTAGGATCGGGCAGTTCCCAGAGGTCAACGACCGTGTTGAGGCGGCCAATGGCACTGGCATAGCTCCCCAGGAGCTTCCAGCCATGCTTCCCCACTAGAGGAGTGAGTTGGTTCAGCAGGGAGACAAATTGGGGCAACGTCCCTGGCCGCAGCTTGATTGAAGCTTGTAGGTACACCATAGCAAATCCTCCTTTCTTGTCAGATGGGTTCAGTTAGCACCTTGCAGAGCAGGCCGTCAAGCTTGATGTTACTCGCCCGGCTCTGTACACACGCGCAGAAACGCGAAGGGGGATGACCCGTGGACCTAGGAGGCTGCTGAAAAACTCGCCTTTGAGCCCTTCGACTTCGCTTCGCTACGCTCAGGGCGAACGGAACTGGTTGATTTTCCTGGCCTTACCGTTCGTGCTGAGCGTAGCCTGAAGGGCGAAGTCGAAGCACAAACGGCTTTTTCAGCACCCTGCTAGGGCTGAAAGGGGGGAAAGCCGTTTTGTTCACAACGTCTCGCTTTCCTTGGCCTTGGCCTTGGCAGGCATTATCATCATGTGTATGCACCGCACCCCTCCCGCACATTTTAGCGCAGCGCTGTTCTTTTTGGCCTGTGTGACCGCACCCGACCTGACGCAAACTGTGGCGGAAATCAGCGCCAACGACCTGCGTCGCCATATCACTGCGCTGGCGTCAGAGGCGATGGATGGCCGTCTCACAGGCACGGAGGGTGAGCGGCGGGCTACGGACTACGTGGCAGCGGTGTTTGCATCGCTCGGCCTCGAGCCAGCGGGTGACAAGGGAACGTTCTTTCAGCCTTTTGAGTTTACCGCCGGGGTGTCACTGGGTACCGCAAACCGGTTGGTCCTCCACAAGGATGTGACCCACGGCACGCAGGAGTATGCGGTTAATCAGGAGTGGCGACCGTTAGCGTTTTCCAAAACCGGTGTGTTCGATCCAGCCGAGGTGGTGTTTGCGGGATACGGCATTGTCGCCCCGGCGGCGGATGGATACGACGCGTACGATTCCTATGCTCACCTCGAGGTGGCGAATAAATGGGTGCTGGTTTTCCGCTATCTCCCCGAAGGGATTACCCCGGAATTGCGCCAGCACCTCAACCGCTACGCCAACCTGCGCTACAAGGCGATGGTGGCCCGTGACCGTGGCGCGCGCGGTCTCATTGTGATGAGCGGTCCTAACTCGCAAGTCAAAGACCAACTGGCCCCTCTCTCTTCCGATGCCTCGCTCGCGAGCACCAGCATTGCGGCCCTCTCGGTCACCGACGCCCTGGCTGAGCAACTGTTACACCCCGCCGGGAGGCGGCTCAAGGACTTGCAAGATGCGCTCGACACCGGGAAGCCGATGATGGGATTCCCCATTCCGGACCTCGCGCTTGAGGCGACCATTGATATTCAGCAAGAGAAGCGCACGGGTCGCAACGTCCTGGCGCGCCTCAACGCGGCTGAAAACGCAGTGCAGACGGTGGTCGTCATCGGTGCCCATGTGGACCATCTCGGACACGGGCTGGGGACCGGCTCCCTGGCTCGTGATGATGAGAAGGGCCTGATCCATTACGGTGCTGATGACAATGCCTCGGGGGTTGCGGGAGTGCTGGAGGTCGCCCAGTATCTGGCCGAGCAAAAGGCCGAAGGCAAACTGCCCCTGCGGCGGGATGTGGTGTTTGCGGCTTGGTCGGGTGAGGAGATTGGTCTACTAGGTTCCAGTCATTTCACCCGCACTTTTGGCGGTGGAGGAACGGAGCCGTCTACCCTAGCTCCGAGTATTGCCGCCTACCTGAACATGGACATGATTGGACGGCTCAATAAGACCCTGATTCTCCAGGGCGTGGGATCAAGTTCGATCTGGCCAAGCGAAATCGAGCGCCACAATGTGCCCATTGGGCTGTCTCTCACGCTGCAGAACGACAGTTATCTGCCGACTGACGCGACCTCCTTCTATCTCAAAGGCGTGCCGATTCTCAACGCGTTTACGGGCGCGCACGCGGATTATCACACGCCACGCGACACCGCAGACAAAATCAACTACGTGGGAGCCGAGAAGATCACGCGCCTGATGGCGGCACTGACCCGTTCCCTGGCTACCCGTGAAGAGGCGCCTGATTACCAGGTCATGGAAAAGCCGGGCGGCGCCATCGGACGCGTCAACTTGCGTGCGTACCTGGGCACGATCCCTGATTACGCCCAGGGCGATGTCGTCGGTGTCAAATTGTCAGGCGTGGTCAAGGGAGGACCGGCCGAGCGGGCAGGGATGCAGGGTGGTGATATTATTGTGGCGCTTGCCGGCAAGAAGATCGAAAACATTTACGACTACA
>WNGG01000784.1_pt1 | contig 34990 bp, 35 predicted proteins | sample 5400661 | NCBI WGS metagenome assembly WNGG01 (sample SAMN13153372, study PRJNA577476) | soil metagenome | isolation source: 100 cm soil or saprolite under Garry oak tree replicate 1 | place: USA:California | collected 2016-06-15
GCGCCTTGTCCTGCATCGCCTCGTGCGCGTCGTCCGTGTCGGTCAGGCCGAAGGCGACTTCGCCGGCCGCGACGAGCCGACGGACTTCGCCGTTCGAGCTGGCGATGCGCGTGCCGTTCGCCTTGACCTGCTCGAGAAACGCCCTACCGCGATCGTCGCCCCAGATGGTGAACAAGGCAGCAACGTACATCGTCGTCGTGCCGAAGACGGGGTTGGCCACCGCGCACTGACCCTTCCAGCGCGGACTTGCGAGATCGCGGATCGACCGCGGCATGTCCGAGGGTGCAACCCTCTGGGTGTTGACGAGCAGGATCTTCGCGCGTGCAGCCGCTCCGGTCCACAGGCCGTCCGCGGACTTGAACTGTGCCGGGATGGAGGCGGCAACCGGCGAGGCGTACGGCTCGAGGAGGCCGCGTTTCGCCAGGATGAAGGGGCGCACCGCGTCCCCCGACCAGAACACGTCCGCCTGGGGCCGCTGCGCCTCGGCGATCAGACGATTGAGCACGCCCGTGCTCTTCGTCTCCTCGGTGTCGAAGACGACGCGCACCTGGATGCCCGACCGTTTCTCGAAGTCGCGGAAGATCGGTTCCGCGAAGGGCTGGTCGACCGAGGTGTAGACGACCACCTCGCGCTGCGCGCGCTTGCAGCCTGGTGCCGCGAGCAGCGCCGCAACGAGCACGGCGTGGGACCACCTCATCGCGCTCCCTCCTGTAGCGCTGCGTAGAGCGCATCGTAGAGGAAAGACGCTTTCTCCAGCGCCTCGTGGTCGTCACGCGCGACGAGCGGGAAACCTCGCGAGATCGCGCGGAGCCCGGCGGCTTCGGGAACGTTCTGCACCTCGTCGGAGAAATCGGCGCAATGGACGATACGCGCCAGGGCGCGAAGAGCGGCGTCTTCCGGCCGGTATTCGTCGGCGAGCGCCTCGAACGAGCAGCGTCCCTTCGCGTCGCGGTGCGGGTACGTCGCGCCTGGCGCATCGAACCCTCTCGCCTTCCGGTCCGCTTGGACGGCCGCGACCTCGTCCGCTTCCAGGAAGAGGAACTCTGCCTCCCGGTCGATGAAGCGTCGCACCAGCCAGCCAGTCGCGATGCGGTTGACCCGGGCGCGTCGTCGAGTGACCCATTTCATCGGGAACTCCTCTCAGTGACCAAAGCCGCGGACCGCCAGGCCGGCGGCCCCGGCCGCGAGGATGATCACCGGCTCCGGAACCTTCCGCAGCTTGGTCAGCGCCAGGAGCGTGGCGCCGAAGATCACAAGCGTTGCGATGTCCACCACCGCGCGACGGCCGAGCACGTAGGCCGCTCCGGCGATCGCGCCCGTCGCGGCGGCGGTCACCCCGTCGACGAAGGATTTGATCTGCGGAACGCGGGCCCAGCGTCGGTAGTACGGCGCAGGGATGATGACGAAGAGATAGCAGGGCAGGAACACACCCAGCGCAGCGAGCAGGGCGCCCGCGAGCCCGGCGACGAGGTAGCCGATGAAAGCGACCGTGATCACGACCGGACCCGGCGTGATCATCGCAACCGCCACCGCATCGAGGAATTGCCGCTCGTCCAGCCAATGGAAATCGTTCACGACGCCGCCGTGCAGGAAGGGAACGATGGCGAGGCCGCTGCCGAACACGACAGCTCCCGCCGCCGCGAAAAACCAGAGAACCTTCCAGAGGACGGGAATCGTTGCTGGGCCATCCAGCCCGGCGAGCAGCCAGTGCGTGGGAAACAGCGAGAGCGTCGAAGCACTTCGCCAGAACGGAGTTCGCACCAGCATGGCAATGACGCCGGAGAGCAGGAAGACCCACACGATCTCGCTCTCCGTCCAGCCCGTGACCACCGCGCTGACTGCAAAGATTGCCCAGAGGAGCCAATCCCGCGCGAGAGTCATCTTCACCAGCTTCACCGCGCTGCGGGCAATGATCGCGATGACGGCCGCGCCGATGCCGTAAAACAGGCCCTGCATCCAGGGGAGGCCGCCGTACGCGACGTAGAGAGCGGAGATGGCGAGGACCATCGCCAGCGAGGGCGCCACGAACGCCAAGGAGACCAGCGTCGCGCCGAGAACGCGCGCGCGGACCCAGCCCAGATAGATCGCGAGCTGCGCCGCGAGCGGACCCGGGGCGAGCTGCGCCAGGGCCAGGCCTTCCAGGTAGTCCTGCTTGGAGATCCAGCGCCTGCGCTCGACCAGGTCGCGCTGCATGTACCCGGCGAGCGCGATCGGCCCGCCGAAGCCGAAAGTCCCGAGGGACAGGAAGTAAAGCAGGAACTCCCGCATCGTGCAGGGGACCGTCTCCTGGGCAGGAGGTACTGCTGGCGCGCTGGGCTCGGCCACGTCGGCGCGCATGCTAAGGGGGATGACGTGTGGCATCAACTGCCATAAGTCTGATTGACTCCCGATACGGCTGCTCTATAAGACGTCGCCCATGGCCAGCGCCGGCAAACCGACGAAGGAGCCCGGCTGGCTGCTCCTCATCCACCAGATCCCGCCCAAGCCGAACTACTTCCGCGTCAAGATCTGGCGGAGGCTCCAGCGGCTCGGCGCAGTCGGCATCAAGAACTCCGTCTACGCCCTCCCTGCGAGCGACCAGGCGCACGAGGATCTGAACTGGGTCTTGCGGGAGATCGTGGAAGGCGGCGGCGACGCCTCGCTCGTTGAGGCGCGATTCGTGGAGGGATTGTCCGACGAGCAGGTACAGGAGATGTTCCGCGCCGCTCGCGACGCGGACTATCTGGAGATCACGAAGGAGGCGCGCGAGCTCGCGCGCAAGCTGCCGCGCAAGAACGATTTGTCCGACGACCGCCGCGCCGAGCTCGAACCCCCGCTCGCTCGCCTGCAGAAGCGGGTTGCCGAGGTGGCCAGCGTGGATTTCTTTCTCGGCCGCGCTCGCGAGCCTCTCGAAGGATTGCTCGGCGAGCTCGCCGAGCGGCTCGCGCCACCGGAACCGAAGCCGGAGGGTGCGCCGTCCGCCGAGGAGAAGCCGCGCGGGCGCACTTGGGTGACACGCACGGGGATCCACGTCGATCGCATGGCGAGCGCGTGGCTCATCCGCCGGTTCATCGATCCGGACGCCCGGTTCAAGTTCGTCGCGTCGCGGGAGTACCGCCACCAGGCCGGCGAGCTGCGCTTCGACATGTTCGACGGGGAGTACACCCACCAAGGCGAGCTGTGTACGTTCGAGGTGCTGCTCTCGCGATTCGAGATCACCGACGCGGCGCTGCGGCCGATCGCGGAGATCGTGCACGACATCGACCTCAAGGACGAGAAGTACGGCCGGCCGCAGACTGCGGGCATCGAGCTGGTCGTGAACGGCATTGCGATGGCGCACCGCGAGGATGAGACGCGGCTCGCGCGCGCCGCAGCCGTGCTCGACGACCTCTACGAGTACTTCAAGCGCAAGCGTCCGGAGCGCGGGCGCGGCGAGGAGGCATCAGGATGAAGGGCGCAATCATGCTCGCGGGGGTGCTGCTCGGAGCAGCGGCCACCGCGGAGGAGAAGACGATGACCACCTTCAACTTCGATTCGGATACGCCGGGGAAGCCTCCGAAGGGATTCCAGTTCGGGCTGACCGGGAAGGGCAGGCCGGGCAACTGGGTCGTGCAAATGGCGGACGACGCGCCCAGCGGCAAGAACGTGCTCGCGCAAACCGACGGCGAGACGACCGATTACAGGTTCCCGATCGCCTACACGGGCCCGGAGCTGAAGGACCTTCGCCTGGCGGTCAAGTGCAAGCCAATCGCCGGAAAGGGCGACCAGGGCTGCGGGATCATCTGGCGGCTCAAGGATACGGACAACTACTACATCACGCGGACGAACGCGCTCGAGGACAACGTGCACCTGTACCACGTCGTTCGCGGCAAGCGCGTCCGATTCGACGGATGGAACGGGAAGGTCCAGTCCGGCGTCTGGCATGACCTGGCTGTGGAGATGGTCGGCGACCACATCCAGGTCTTCTACGACGGGAGGAAGGTCATCGACGCGCACGACTCGACCTTCGCCGATGCAGGCAAATTCGGCGTGTGGACCAAGGCCGACTCGATCATCCAGTTCGACGATCTGACGGCCACGCCGAAGTAAGAGCGCGCCATGGCAGAAGCAACCGCGCTCGCAGGCAAGCACCAGATCCGGCCGCTTCCGTTCCAGGCTGCCCGGCTGAAGGGGCTGTCGGAGCGGCTCATCGTCTCGCATCACGAGAACAATTATGGCGGCGCGGTCCGCAACCTGAACCGTGTCGAAGAGGAGTTGTCGCGCGTCACGAAGGACACTCCTCCGCCAATCGTCGCCGCGCTCAAGGAGCGCGAGCTGACCTTCGGGAACTCGGCCACACTGCACGAGCTGTACTTCGGGAACCTCGGCAGCGACGGGCGGCCGGGCGGCGCCATCGAGAGCGCCGTGTCGCGCGCGTACGGCTCGTTCGCGCGCTGGGAAGAGCAGTTCCGGCTCACCGGGATGGGGCTCGCTGGCGGGAGCGGCTGGGCGATCCTCACGTATGATTTCCAGCGCCGCGACGTGCGGACGTATTGGTCGGGCAACCATACGCAGGCCTGCGCGTTCGGGCAGCCGCTGCTCGTGCTCGACATGTACGAGCACTCCTACGCGCTCGACTACGGCGCCGCGGCGGCGAAGTACGTCGACGCGTTCTTCCAGAACGTCAATTGGGACGAGGTGGAGCGCAGGCTTGAAGCAGCCGGGAAGGCCGCCGAAGACCTGCGCCGGTGAAGAGGAGGAACATCATGATGAAGTCGTTCGTCGCGCTGTGCTTGGTCGCTGCTCCCGCGATGGCAGCGAAGGGCCTGGATTCCGCTCGCATCGAACAGATCACCGGTCTGAAAGGTCAGTGGACCGAAAAGGAAGGCGTTTTCAAGGTGCAGGTGCCGCGCAGCGACCTGGCGGTCACCGCCGCGGGCGCAAAAGTCACACCTCCTCTCGGGTTGACCGCCTGGGCCGCCTTCACCAAGGCCGGTGCGCACACCGTGGTGATGGGTGACATCGTCCTCACCGAGGACCAGGTGAACCCGGCGATGGATGCCGCCCTGCAGAACGGGCTGGAGGTGACCGCGCTGCATAACCACTTCTTCTGGGAGAACCCGCGGGTGATGTTCATGCACATCGGCGGGATGGGCGACGAGGAGAAGCTCGCCCAGGGCGTGGCGAAGGTGTTCGCCGTGCTCAAGCAGCAGGGCCCGGTGCCCACCAGCGACATCGATCCGGCGAACAGCAACCTCGATCCGAAGCGCATCGACGCCGTTCTCGGGCGTAGCGGTGAGATGAATAAGGGCGTCTACAAGGTCACCATCGGCCGCGAGGTCAAGATGGCCGGTCACGTCATGGGCAACGCGATGGGCGTGAATACCTGGGCCGCCTTTGCCGGAACTGACGACCGCGCCATCGTCGACGGCGATTTCGCGATGCTCGAGGGCGAGCTGCAGGACGTGCTCAAGGCGCTACGCGCCGGCGGCATCAACATCGTCGCCATCCACCAGCACATGACGCACGAGCAGCCGCGGATGCTCTTCCTGCACTACTGGGGCGTGGGCCGCACGGAAGACCTGGCGCGCGCGCTCGCCTCGGCGCTGAAGAAGACCAAGGTGGCCTGAAAGAGGAGAACGCCATGAAGACGATGCTGTCCGCGGCGGTGGCCGCCGCCGTGTTGTTGTGCAACCCACCTGCGCGCGCCGAAGGAGACGCTACTGCGCTCGCCGGCCAGATGAAGAGCGTCAAGGTGACGCTGGAGCAGGGCCTCACCGCGAGCTCCAGCAAAGGCAAACCGATCTCGGGCAAGTTCGAGGTGGAGGACGGCAAGCTGCAGCTGTCCGTCTACACGGCGAAAGGATCCGAGTATTCGGAAGTGATCGTGAATCACCGGACAGGCAAGGTCGCGAGCGGCAAGCCGATCACCGGTGGCGACGATCTCACGGCGGCGAAGGCGCAGGCCGAGGCGATGGCGGCTGCGAAGACCCCTCTGAAGGCGGCAGTGCAGACAGCCGTCAAGGCGAACAAGGGCTACCGCGCGGTGAGCGTGACCCCGTCGATGAAGGACGGTCATCCCAGCGCGGAGGTGACGTTGCTCAAGGGCAGCGAGACGAAGAGCGTCACTGAACCACTCGACTGAGAGCAGGAGCAGAGCGGGTGCGGCGATGCGTGTTGGCGGCCGTCGCGGTGCTCTGCACGGCGCCCGCGTCGTTCGCGTACCGGCCTTTCGACGGAACCGATGCCGCCGTCGCGGAGCGCGGCGTGCTCGAAATCGAGCTCGGCCCGGCCGGTCTGCTCCGGCTCGGTCCGGATCGATTCCTCGTCGCACCCGCGTTGATCGCCAACCTGGGTTTCGCGGACCGCTGGGAGCTCGTGCTGGAGGGCCGGCAGCACCTGCTCCTAGGCTCGGCGCCGCTCGACGGGCCGCGCGCGCGGCTGGTCGACACGGCGCTGAACGTCAAGAGCGTGCTGCGGGAGGGCGCCCTTCAAGACCGGACGGGACCGAGCGTGGCCGGCGAAGTGGGCGTGCTCCTCCCGACCGTGAACGACGAGCCGGGAATCGGCGCTCAGGCGGCGGCCATCGTTTCTCAGCGCTTCGGGCCCGTGACCGCGCACTTCAACGCTGCAGCAGCGCTGGCACGCGCCAAGCGGCTCGATCTCATTGGCAGCATCATCCTCGAAGGCCCTTGGAGTTGGTCGGTCCGACCGGTCTTCGAGGCCTTTTCGCAGCTGGAGGGCGGGGAGCAAGCGACGGTCAGCGCCCTAGCAGGGTTGGTCTGGCGCTGCTCGGATTCCCTGGCATTCGATGCCGCTCTGCGCGTCGGACGAGCATCAGGCCAGTCGCTTCTCGAGGCGCGGCTCGGTCTGACGTTCTCGCTCGGCCTGCTCCGCCAGCCTTGAATCCGTGGGACCCGAGATACTATCCATGTCATGTGGACCGAGATCGCGATCATCCTGGCCCTGATTCTCGCGAACGGCGTCTTCGCAGGCGCCGAAATCGCCATCATTGCCTTGCGGAAGTCGCGCCTGAACCAGCTCGTCGAGGAGGGCCGCGCGGGAGCGCGCTCGGTGCTCGTGTTGCGCGAACAGCCGGAGCGCTTTCTCGCCACGGTGCAGGTCGGAATCACGGTGATAGGTGCCACAGCCGCCGTCTTCAGCGGCGCCTCCTTGGCCGCGCGCCTCACCCCCGCGCTCCAGCGCATCCCCTGGATCGGTTCCGCGGCGGAAGACGTCGCGCTCGCGATCGTGGTCGCTTTCGTGTCGTACCTGTCGCTGGTGTTCGGCGAGCTCGTGCCCAAGTCGGTCGCCCTGCGGGCGAGCGAGACGTATTCATTGCTCGTCGCTCGGCCGCTCCGTGCCCTCGCCTGGCTCGCCCGGCCGCTGATCTGGTTCCTCACGAAGAGCTCCAACGCCGTCCTCCGGCCTTTCGGCGACTCGACCTCGTTCACAGAGTCACGCCTCTCGCCGGACGAGCTGCAGCAGCTCGTCGAAGAGGCCGCGAAGACGGGCTCGCTCGACGCAGGTACGAGCGAGATTGCCTCGCGGGCAATCGAGTTCGGCCGGCTGACGGCGGCGGACGTGATGATCCCGCGGAACCGCGTGGCCGGCATCCCCCGGGGGGCGACGCCGGAGGAGGTGCGGCGTCTGCTGCTCGAGGAGGGGCACTCCCGGATGCCTGTCTACCAGGGGACGCTCGACAACGTGGTCGGGTACATCACCGCGCGCGACGTCCTCTCCGTGGCATGGGAAGGCGACCTGGTCGTACTCGAGGACATCCTGCGTCCGCCCCTGTTCCTCCCGACGACGACTCCGGCCATCCGCGTCCTCAAGGAACTGCAGCGGCGCCGCATGCGGCTGGCGTTCATCGTGGACGAGCACGGCGGCCTCGCCGGGCTCGTCACGTTGGAGGACCTCGTCGAAGAGCTGGTGGGCGAGCTGTTCAGCGAGGATGAGTCGCCCGAGGAGGCGGTCCGGCGGGAACCGGATGGCAGCGCACTGGTCCGCGGCGACCTCCCGATCCGTGAAGCGAACCGGCTGCTCGACCTCGACCTGCCCGAGGGAGAAGGGTGGTCCACGGTTGCGGGACTCGCGATCGCGCTCGCGGCCGGCATCCCACCGCCCGGCGCACGACTTCGCTCCGGTGACGTCTCGCTCGAGGTGGTCGAGGCGACCCCGCACGCGGTGCGCCTCGTCAGAGTTCGTCGCGCGGCAGCTTCGTCACCGGGTGGCGAGCGCGGCGCCCGCGCTTGAGGACCATCGAGGGTCTCGGTGCATTTGTTGACGAGGTCCGGACCTGCTTCATGATGGCGATGTGGAGAACGGAGAATGAGCCATCCCATGTTTCGCTGCGTCCTCGTCATCTGCGCTGTCCTGGCCGCGGCCTGCGGTGGAAGCCAGAACTGCAAGGCTGCCTGCGACAAGCTCAACCAATGCAACATCGCCGCGTCTGGATTCCAGTCGTGCAGCGAGGGCTGCACGGGCCAGGATCTCACCTGCGGACAGTGCGTGAACGACAACTCCTGCAGCGCCATCCTGTCGGGCAGCTGCGGGACCGCGTGTCCGAACACGACCTTCAGCTCGAAGTAGAGGAATGCGTCGGGCGAGCAGGGTCACGCGCGCGCGTGAGCATGCGCGTGCGCCTCCTGTTTGGGCGCCGATCACTCTCGCGACGATGGTGACCAGCAGGCAAGCGGCCCCCGCCCCGGTGAACGTCGCTGAGGCTCCTCAGCGGACGGCCGCGTGACCTACGGCAGGGTAGGCGATGAGCCAGAAGAAATGGGTCAGGGCGAAATGCGCCGCGTAAGCTCGCCCGCGCTCGTCCTCGCGCGTGTGCTCCGCCAGCAGCGTCGAGGATGGGATGGCGATGAGCGCCTGGCTGGCGCCGTTGAGCATCCAGAGGAACGAAAATGCGAGGAACGGGGGGACCAGCGCCCCTGGTAGAAGGACCAAGCCGAGCACCGAACCTCCAACCAGAAGCGCGCGCTGCGCCCAGCGGTGGCGAAGACCGTGCAGCGCGGCTGCCCCGCGGACGCCCTTCTCGTAGCGACCCGTGACTCGGGCGAGCGAAAGCGCCACCAGCGCCGAGCCCACCCCGACACAGGCCATGGCGAAGGCGACCGCGGAGTTGGTCCGCTGAAGCACGTCGCGGACGTAGACTACAGTCACCACGATCGCGGCCGCCCCGGCCGTTGCCTCCGCGAGGCTCATCGTGAGCGCCTGCCGCAACGACGGTTCGCGCAGGAGAACGCGCGTGCCGTGCGTCACCTCCACCAGGAACGCTCGTGCGGAGAACGGTGGAACCAGCTCCGCGGTTCGCGCGGGGAGCTTGGCGCAGAGCACCAGGGCGGCGGAGACGAAATAAGTCGCGGCGTCGAACCAGAACACCCAGCGCACGCCGAAGAGCGCCACCAGCACCCCAGCGAGCGCCGGCGCGGCCACGTCCTCCACGTCGACGGCCACGCGTGACAGGGAAACTGCCTGGACGTAGTGGTCCTTGCCGACGACCCCCGGAATGCTGGCGTCGTAGGCGGGAGTGAAGAACGCGGTGACGGCATTGATGGCGAAGAAGAGCGCGTACACCTGCCAGACAGCGGTGATGAACGGAAACAGGGCGAGAAGCGCGCAGCGGATGACATCCGAGGCGACGAGCATCTTCCGTCGATCCCAGCGATCCGCGAGCACGCCCGCCGGCTGCGAGAAGAGGAGGAACGCGAGGATCCGGAGCATCAGCGCGTTCCCGACCACCGCCGCCGCCGAAGGGCCGCCGGTGAGCTGGTAGGCGAAGAGCGCCAGGCCCACCGTGGTCACGCCGCTTCCGGTCAATGAGATGACCTGCGCGGAGAACAGCAGGACGAAGTCGCGGTTCGGCCACAGCGAGGCGGTGGCAGCCGCGCGCTCGTCGCGTCCGCTCATGCTCAACCGTAGCTCATTCCTCGACGAGCCGCGCCGTCTTCAGGGCAGGACTCGCAGCGGGTTCGCGCGCCGGCGCCCTGCCGTAGAGCCGGTAGAGGACGGGCACCACCAGCATGTTCAGGAAGGTGGACGAGAGGAGGCCCCCGAGAATGACCACGCCCATCGGCGCCTGGATCTCGTTGCCCGCCTCGCCGCCTGCGATGACGAGCGGCACCAGCGCGAGGCCCGCGCACAAGGCCGTCATCAGGATCGGGGCCAGGCGCTCGAGCGATCCCTGCACCACCGCTTCGGACACGGACTTGCCCTCCTCTTTGATGAGGTGCTCGAAATGGCTCACCATCAGGATGCCGTTGCGCGTGGCGATGCCGAACAGGGTGATGAACCCGACCAGCGAGGCGACGCTCACCACCCCGGAGGTGAGGGCCACGGCCACCACCCCACCGATGAGGGCCAAGGGGAGGTTGATGAGCGTCAAGAGCGCATTGCGAACCGAGGAGAAGGCCACCATGAGGAGCAGGAAGATGCCGATGATGACCAGTACCGAGAGCAAGGCGATGCTGCGGGTGGCCTCCTCCGCGCTCTCGAACTGCCCGCCGTAGACGAGATAGTAGCCCTCGGGGAATTGGATCTGGCGCGCGACGCGGGCCCTCAGGTCGTCCACCACGGAGGAGAGGTCCTTTCCGGCGACGTTGGCCTGCACGACCATCTTTCGCTGCACGCCTTCGCGGCTTATGGTGTTGGGGCCCGCCTCCCGCACCAACCTCGCCAGGAGCTTCAGCGGGACTCGCCCGCCCGCGGGCGTGTCGATCGGCGTCGCCGAGATCGCGTCCAGGTCGGCCTTCGAGGAATCGTCCAGGCGCACGACTAGGTCGACGGAGCGCTGACCCTCGAGCACCGCCCCCACCGTCTCGCCTGCGAAAGCGCGCTCGACCGCCTCCGACACCTGGCCCGTGGTGAGTCCGTAGCGGGCGATCGCCTCCCGGTCGGTCCGGATCTCCACCTCGGGAATATCCACCTGCTGCTCGATGGAGACGTCCACCGCGCCGGGGGTGGACTCGGCCACCTTCTTCACCTGCTCGGCAAGGCCGCGCAGCTTGTCCAGTTCGTCCCCGTAGATCTTGAGCGCGATGTTGGCGCGCGTGCCCGAGAGCATGTGGTCGATGCGGTGGGAGAGCGGCTGTCCGATGGTGATGACGGCCCCAGGCACCTGTGCGAGCGCCTTGCGCAGGGCGTCGAGCAACTGCTCCTTGTCCCGCTTGCTCTTCGAAAAATCGAGGCTGACGTCGAGTTCCGCGGCGTTGACGTCCTGCGCGTGCTCGTCCAGCTCGGCGCGTCCGGTGCGGCGCGAGGTGGAAACCACCTCGGGGAAGGAGAGCAGGGTCTGCTCCACTCGCCGGCCCAGCCGATCCGACTCCTGAAGCGACGTGCCGGGCAAGGTGATGACGTTGAGCGTGAGGGTGCCTTCGTTGAACTCGGGAAGGAAGGAGCGCCCCAGGAACGGGACGATGGCGAGCGTCGCGGCGAAGGCCAGGCCGGCGCCGCCCAGCAGCGCCTTGGGTCTCGCCACGGCCCAATCGAGCAGCGGCCGGTAGCGCGCCTTCAGCCAGCGCAAGAGCGCGCCTTCCTCATGGCCCAGGCTCTTGGGGCTTACAAACAGGTAGGCGCACAGCGCGGGTGTCAGCGTGACCGCGACGAGGAGCGATGCGGCGATGGCCACGATGTACGCGAGCCCCAGCGGCGCCAGCATCCGCCCCTCCAGGCCGGAGAGGAAGAAGAGGGGCAGGAAGACGAGGATGATGATGAGCGTCGCGAAGAGGATCGAGCTGCGCACCTCCACCGAAGCCCGGAAGATGACCTCGAAGGGCGAGCGGCGTCGTTCGGGCAGAAGGCGAGCGTTCTCGCGGAGTCGGCGGAAGACGTTCTCCACGCCGATGATGGCATCGTCCACCAGGGCACCGATGGCGATGGTGAGGCCGCCGATGGTCATCGTGTTCAGGGTTACGCCGAAGGCCTTCAGGGCCAGGACCGTGACGACCAGGGAGAGCGGGATGGCCGTCAGGGATATGAGCGTCGCGCGGGCGTTCATGAGGAAGACGAAGAGGATGACGGCGACGAGGATGGCTCCGTCGCGCAGTGCCACCGAGACGTTGCGCACGGCCACCGAGATGAAGTCGGACTGACGGAAGATCTTGCGGTTGATCTTCATGCCCTTGGGAAGGGTGGGCCCGATCTCGTCGAGCACGGAATCGAGGCGCTTCGTCAATTCGAGGGTGTTGGCGGCCGGCTGCTTGAGGACGGCGAGGATCACCGCCGGCTCCCCGTTGGCGCTTCCCTCGCCGCGCTTGAGCTTGGGTCCCACTTTCACCTCGCCCACCTGGCCGACGGTGATGGGCTGCCTCCCGCGTACCGCCACCACCGTGTTCGCGATGTCCTCCAGACCCTTAGCCCGTCCCACCGCGCGCAGCAGGTACTCCTGGCCACCTTCCACGTAGAAGCCGCCGGATGAGTTCTGGTTGGTGGTGCGCAGGGCCTCCGCCACTTGCTGGAAGCTCAAGTCGAAGGCGTGCAGTGCCTCGGGTCGCAGCAGCACTTGATACTGCTTCACGCCGCCGCCGATGGGAATGACTTGCGAGACGCCGGCGATGGAGAGAAGGCGCTTGCGCAGGACCCAGTCCGCCGCGCTGCGGGCTTCCATCATCTGCGCCGCGCGCCCGGCCTCGTCGGCCGCCGCGGCCTCTTTGTCCCACGACACGGAGAGGAAGAGGATCTCGCCCATCACCGAGGAGATCGGCGCCATCGTGGGCGGCGGGACGTCCTTGGGAAGCTGGGCGCCGACGAGTTGGAGCTTCTCGTTCACCACCTGGCGGGCGACGTAGATGTCGGTGCCCCAGGCGAACTCCACCCAGACGATGGAGATGCCGATGCCAGAGGCCGAGCGCACCCTGCGCACGCCGGTGGCGCCGTTCACCGCCGTCTCGATCGGGAACGTGACGAGCGTCTCCACCTCCTGCGGCGCCAGGCCGTGCGCTTCGGTGAGGACGGTGACCGTGGGCGCGGTCAGGTCGGGGAAGACATCCACCGGCATCTTCCGTGCGGTGTCCACGCCGAGGACGAGCAGCAGGATCGAAGCGGCGACGACGAGCAGGCGGTTGTCGATCGACCAGCGGATGAGGCGGTTCATGTGTGTTCAGGGCCTCGCGTCAGTGCTGATGGCCATGCTCGGGGATGGCGCCCGATGCGGTGGCGAGCTTGATCTCGTAGGCGCCCCGCGACACGACGCGCTCGCCCTCCTTCACGCCGTCCAGCATCTGGACGAAGCCCTTCGAGCGGATGCCGGTGCGCACTACCCGCTTGAAGAAGGATTCGCCGCCCGCCATGACGAACACCGTCGGCTTCCCGTTGTCGTCCACTACGGCCGATTCGGGGACGGCGAGGGCGCGGACGGTCTGCCCGGTGAAGAGCGTCACCTTGGCGAACATGCCCGGTTTCAGGGCGGCGTCGGGGTTCGCGAGCTCGAAGAGGATCGGGACCGTGCGCGTGGCGGGATCCACCACCGTCCCGACCGCAACGCGGCGGCCGTTCCTCTCGTCGACGGTGAACTCCTTGTCGAACCCCGCCACGGTGAAGCTGGCCCCGGGGGAGCGCTCGATGAGCGGCGCCTCGGGTTCGTACACCTTGGCCTCCAGCCAGATCCTCTTGGTGTTCACCACCGAGACCAGGCGCTTGCCGGCCTCGACGACCGCCCCGGGCGTGACTTCCGCGAACCAGACGACGCCGTCGAGCGGAGATCGCAGCTCGAACGAGGCGCCGGCGACGCCCGCAGCGCCGCCGCTCTGCGTGCTCCTGAAAAGTGCGCGCTGCCGTTCCGTCGCGGCGACGCGCGCTGCCGCGACTTCGCGGGCCACCCGGGCGGCATCGTGCTGCTTCTCGGGAATCGCCTTGGCAGCCAGCATCTCCTCGGTGCGCTTCAGCTCGCGGTCGGCGAGGCCCAGCTCGGCGCGGGCGCGGCTCGCCTCGAGCTCCACGGTGGCGAAATCGGTCGCGTTCGCGGCCGAGGTGGGGACCAGCCGGACCAGGAGCTGTCCCCTGGTGACCGGCTGGCCCAGGAAGGGCACCGCCTCGCCGACCGGGATGCGCCCGGCCACCGGCGCGGAAAGCTCGGCGGACTGCCCCGCGACCGGCTTGAGCTCGCCGTTGGCGCGCACGCCGCCCTGCAGGACGCGCGGCTCGGCCGGCGCAGTGGCGTACTCCGTCTTCCATTGCTGTTCTTTGAGGAAGGGGTACGTGCGCTCCCCGCCCTCTTCCTTGGGCGCGGCCGTAGCCGCGGCAGCCACGGTCGGGTGGATCGTCACCTTGCCCACCTCGACGGTCCCGGAGACCTGCGGGCTTTCCAGGGCCAGGACCAGCTCCGCCTCGCCGCCCTTGGTCGGCTTCACCTCCGGCTTGAAGATGCCGTCGCGCAGCGGCTTCTCCGCGACGAATCTCTCCTCGCTCCCGCCGGCGTACCGCAGGTCGGCCGTGACGCGCCCCTGGGTGAGCGGCCTGAAGCCTTCCGGACTGCGAGCGTCGGTGAAGTGCGCGACCAGCGGGGAGGGCTGCCCGACGACGAAGGAGGGGTATTCCATGAAGAGCTCGACCCCGCTCTGGTACTTCGTCACGGACAGCGTGGGCTGCTCGGGCCCCTTCTTCGCCTGGTCTCCGGAAGGCGCATGGGAATGCTCACCGTCCGCCTGCCCGGCTCCCCGGTGGCAGGCCGCAAGAGCGGCCAGGGCAAGAATGAAAGGGAATGGGCGGGTCATCGGGCGGCACTCCGGTTCTGCGCGCCATCGTAGGCGCCTGAGAGGAGGAGGAGGTCGGTCTCGGCTTCGACGACGGCCAGGCCGAGATCGACGCCGGTCAGCTGCGATTCCCGCGCCGCGCGTTCGGCGTCGACGAGCACGAGCAGATCCGAGGCGCCGCCCCGGTAGGCTGCGGCTGCGATGCGGCGAAGCTCTTCGGTCCTGGCGAGCACCTCGGAACGGTGCCGGGCGAGTTGCTCGCGGCGGCTGGCCACATCGTTGAAGGCGGTGACCAATCGGCTCCGCCCGGCATGGAGGAGCAGCGAGCGTCTCGCTTGCACGAGGTTGCGGTTTGCTTCCGCGCGCGCCTCCTCTCCTTGCCTGCGCTGGAAGAGCGGAAGCGGCAACGAGAGGCCGACCACATAGCCCGTGCTGGGCCCGGCAGGGCCGGAATCGAGAAACTGGGCCCCGGCGGTGACGGTGGGATCGGGAATCCAGCCTCGCGCGGCCGCGCGGCGGGCGGTCTCTGCGCCCTTGGCTTCCAGCTCCAACGCCCGCGCGTCGGCGCGCCTGGATTCCATTTCCGAGAGCAGGATCGACATCTCCGGGAAGCGTCGTTCCGCCGGAAGCGAGCCCTGCAGCGGGGGAAGCGTCTGCGTCGACGGCCCCAGCAGCCGCAGGGCCTCGGTAGCGGCGCGCCGCTCGATTCCCGCTGCGATCCGCAGTTGCCCCGCCACCGAGGCGCGTTCCACCTCGATGCGCAGTCTGTCGTAGCCCGCCGCCTCTCCCGCGCGTTCGCGGACCTCGACGACTCTAGCGAGCCGATCCAGCGCATCGAGCGATGCGCCCAGGGCGGCCCGTCGCTCGCGCGCGGCGAGCACCGCGGAGAACGCCCGGACCGCCTGCCAGCGCAGCTCGGCGCGTGCGCGGTCGGCGCGTGCCTGCGCAGCGAGAGCTCCCTGCGCGGCCGCGTCGCGTTCGAGGCCCAGCCGACCGGAGAGGACGAGGGGAATCGACGCGACGAGGACGTCCTGACGCTCGCCGGAAACGCCCGGCGAACCGGCGGACTGTCGTTGCCATTCCGCGGAAGGGTTTGGCCACAGGCCGGCACCCACGGCTTCGGCCCGTCCCAGGGCTGCTTCGCTCTCGGCGATGCGCGCCTCGAGGCTACCGGCGAGCACGCGTTCGACGTACTGCTCTTCGGTCAGCGGTGGAACGTCCGCTGCGGCCGGTTGCGCGCGTGCCGCAGGGGCGCCTACCAGGACGAGGGCAGAGATACTACGCCAGATAGTAGGAAACGGTGTGCCGCGAGCTCGCACGAAGCAATCCTCGTCTTCTCAGAAAAGCCGGTGGAGGACCGTCTCCACGGCGTGGTGGAAGGACGCTGCTTCGACGAGCAAGGGAAGAGCGATGGCCAGGCTCGTAGCTACCCCAACAAGCAACGCATGCGTCGGACGGGAGCGGATACCGGTCCGTGCCAGGAGCAGCCGCACGCGCCTCTCCAGGGCGAGCTCGCCGAACGCTGGAACGGTCTCGGCGGGCTGCCACGGACCGCGCTGCACCGCGGCCACCTTCACGAGCGCCTCGGCAACGAGCGCCGGGTCGCCTACCGCGGCCGCAGCGTCTGCGTCGCAGGCTTCTTCCGCCGCCGATCGATACGCCCGCTGGAGGAGGCGGCTGACCGGGGTTGGCACGAACAGCCCTGCGAGGGACATGAGGAGGTTCGCGAGCGGGTCCCGGCGGCGTAAGTGGGCTTCCTCGTGGGCGAGCGCGCACCGGACCTCTCCGGGACCAAGGCCCTCCGCAAGGCTGCTCGAGAGGAGGATGCGTCCGCGCAAGAGTCCCGTGGCGTGGCACATCCGCGGAGGCCCCGGGACCGCAACGACGGGGAGCTCGCCGGAGACGATCGAGCCGAGTCTCTGCAATTGGAGCAGTCGCCGCCGCATCGCGAGGAATCTCGAGAGGACCGAGCAGCCCCGGAAGACGAATGTCGCGAGCGAGAACGCGCCCAGGGTCGCAATCGCGGGCCGCAGACCAGCCGAGTGCACGAAGCACAGATGCAGATGGTGACCGTGGGTCTGGCAGTGGTCCGTCGCCAGACCTAGCGCGCTCGCGATGGGAGGAGCGGCTGCAGACAAGGTCCCCGCGATGGCAGCTGCGGCGGGAAGCACGCCGCCGAGGAACGCGAGGTCCGCGCGCAAGCTTGGGCTGGCCCGGGAAGCCACGGGTACAAGCACAGCGGACACGGCCAGCACGAGCAGCGAGGCTCCCGTCGCGAGGAGGGCCGCGATGGCGGCGCATTCCAGGAGGAAGCTGAGCGCCGCGATCATCGCGTTTCCCTCCGCCGCAGGGTGATGAGGCGCCTCAGCTCATCGAGGAGCGTGTCGTCCACCTTCGCGGCGGCGTCGACGAAGGCACTCAGGGCGGCGTCGCCGTGATCGGCGAGGATCCGCGCGGCGAGCTCGTCGGCGAGCCCCTTCTCGAACTCGCTCTTGGTGAGCGCCGGCTCATACCGCCAGGCGAGCCCGTCCTTCTCTCGCCGCAGCAGGCCTTTTCGGTGGAGCCGATCGAGCGTCGTCATGATCGTCGTGTAGGCGCGCTCTTGCGTCCCGGTCATCCGGTCGCACACCTCGCGCGCGGTCACCGACGGGCGTTTCCACGCCACGTCCATCACGGCGGTCTCCAACTCGCCCAGCGGTTGCAGTGCGCGGCGGTTCATCGCGATGGGCATCCCTACCCGGCGTCCTTACTACTGTCAATCGTAGATCAGCCCTCCGGCGACGGGGCGTGCTTCCGGCCACTCGCTGATCGAAGGACGCCTCGGACTGACCGTCTCGCTCGACCTGCTCGCGAAGACCTGAGTCGCCTTCGACGGCCTCAAGCCGCGTCGGACCGTGGCTCGAGCTTGGGCAGGAGCCCACACTTCTCGCGCGCCTGTTCCAAGGCGAGCGGCATCAGCGGCCAATGGTTCCATTTGATGCGTGATGTCGACGGTGCACGAGGCCCCCCGGTGGATGGCCCAGAGCACGTTCACCGGATCGAAATTGCCGACCTCCGGCTTCGCGATCGGGGTGAGCTGGATTCCCTGGTGGAACTGAAGGAGCGCGAACTGGATGAAGAAGAACCCGTCCTGCCGTCGATTGCCGCCCTGGAAGCAGCCCTGCTGGATCTCGCCCGACGGATTGGTCTCGTACCCGGTCAGCACGTGGCCGACGTCGTGGTAGGCGAGCGAGTCGGGAATGCCGGCGGGCTCTCCGGGGAAACCGAATCCCAGCTCCGTCAAGTGCTTCCAGTACTCGCGCCCCAACGTTCCTTCGGGAAGAAGGCCCAGCCTCTTGTACTTCCACAACTTGGCTTTGTTGACCCTCGCTTGAAACGCGAGGGCGGCCACGAATCGCGCGACGCCCGCGACCCCCTCCGCCACATAGGCCTCCTTGAGCAGCACACGCAGCCCACGGCGGGCCGTCAACAGGCGCGCCTTGAGCCTCCGCCCGTCGACCAACGCTTCCAGGACTGGAATCACCGGGTCGAAGGCGTCGAGAGATCTCGCGAGATCCTTCACGAAGCCGACCGAGTCCGGGCGAACCGGGTTGCTGAAGAGTGCCGCGATCGAGGCGAGCTGAAGCAATCTCTTGCGGCGGTGCGCGCCTTCGACCTTGACCTCTTCGGGTCGGATGGGAAACGGGCCGGTCGCCGGCTGCCAGGAGCGGCCGGCGATCCGCGAATACGTTTCGAGGAATTTCTTCTTGGACGGCTCCAACGGCCCCGCCGGCTTCAGCGCGGTCCGCAGGACTCGAAACACCGTCTCCAACTCGCCGGCCGGGAAAAGATCGATCTCCATCTCTCGCTCCTCTGGGAAGCCGCGAAGGCCGGAAATCCCGGGCATCCGAGCTTCCGGCGAGGCTCAATCCATTTCCCGTGCCTCCTTGCCGAGTCGGGGTTGCTCGACGGGCGCGCCGCGACCACGCACTGGTCCCGTGCCGCGGAGCTGCAGCGGCGCTACCCGAAGGTCCGGGTGGAAGAGGACCGCATCTGGGTGCGCGACGGGGAGGTCTACACCTCGGCCGGCGTGAGCGCGGGGATGGACCTCGCGCTCGCGCTGATCGAGGAGGACCTGGGCGCGGAGGTGGCGCTCGCGGTCGCGCGGGCGATGGTCATGTACCTGCGCCGGCCGGGCGACCAGAGCCAGTACAGCGCGCCGCTACGGCTGCAGGCGGCGCAGACGCCTTCGGTGCGTGAGCTGATCGCCTGGGCCGCCGAGCACCCGCAAAGCGATCTCTCCGTGCCGGCGCTGGCCAGGCGCGTGGGAAAGAGCCCGCGGCAGCTGACGCGCGTTTTCCAACGGGAGCTGGGGATCGCGCCGGCCGAGGCCATCGAGCAGCTCCGGCTGGAAGCGGCACGCCGCGCGCTGCAGCAGTCGCCCGCCGGTCTGGAAGAAGTCGCCGCGCGCTGCGGGTTCGGCAGCGCCGAGGTGTTGCGCCGCGCCTTCCTCCGCGCGCTGCACGTGACGCCCTCCGCCTACCGGGCGCGCTTCTCGGCACGCCAGGAGCTCGCGTCATGAAGACACGGATCCATCCCGCGTTCGTCGTCGCCGGCGCGGTGTTCGTGGTGCTCCTCTGCGCGGCCGCGGTGCGCGCGACTCCGTCGATCTTGATCGTTCCGCTCGAGCGCGAGTTCGGCTGGAGCCGCGCACTGCTCTCCTCGGCCGTCTCCGTCAACCTCGTCCTCTACGGCCTGGTGGGTCCGTTCGCCGCCGCTCTCATGGAGCGCTTCGGCATCCGCCGCACCGTGCTCGCCTCGCTGGCGCTGATCTGCGCCGGCGTCGCGCTCACCTCGCAGATGCGCACCAGCTGGCAGCTCGTGCTCGCGTGGGGAGTCCTGGTGGGCCTCGGCACGGGGACCACCGCGATGGTGCTCGGCGCGACGGTGGTGAACCGCTGGTTCGTCTCGCGCCGGGGCGCGGTGATGGGCGTGCTCACCGCGAGCACCGCCACCGGGCAGATGCTCTTCCTCCCCCTCGAGGCGCACGTCGTCGAGCAGCACGGCTGGCGTGCGGTGACGCTGCTCGTCGCCTCGGTGATCGCGCTGCTCTTGCCGCTGGTGGCGCTGCTGGTGCGCGATCGGCCGGCCGACCTCGGCCTGCTCCCCTACGGCGCGACTCCGGAGACGCCGCCGCTGGTCCCGTCGCGCCAGAACCCCCTCGCGAACGCGCTGCGCGTCCTGCGCGAGAGCGCGGGCAAGGGCGACTTCTGGCTCCTCGCGGGCAGCTTCTTCGTCTGCGGCGCGACCACCAACGGCCTGGTCGGCACGCACCTCGTTCCGGCCTGCATGGACCACGGGATCCCCGAAATGCGCGCCGCGGGGCTGCTCGCGGTGATGGGCATCTTCGACCTGATCGGCACCACCGCCAGCGGCTGGCTCTCGGACCGCTTCGACTCCCGCAAGCTCCTCTTCTGGTACTACGGCCTGCGCGGGCTTTCGCTGCTCTGGCTGCCGCAAGCATTCGACGCGCAGGTGCTCGGGCTACCCGTCTTCGCCGTGTTCTACGGACTCGACTGGATCGCGACGGTCCCGCCCACGGTGCGCCTGACCACCGAGGCGGTGGGCGTGCGCGACGCGCCCATCGCGTTCGGCTGGATCGTCGCCTCGCACCAGATCGGCGCGGGCGTCGGCGCGCTGGGCGCCGGAGTGATCCGGTCGACCCTGACGACCTACACGCCGGCCTGGGTCGCGGCGGGCGCGATCTGCCTGGTGGCGGCGCTGGTCGTCCTGCGCATCGGGCGCCGGGCGCCGGCCCTGGGGCTCGCCCGAACTGCGGCGGACTGACCCTCTACCCGCTCGATACCGGGTGGCGCGCGGGTGACCGCCAGCCGACACTTCACCGCGGAACTGGGTTCAATCGCGGACACGTCAGGCGCGTGTCTCTGGCGCGCCGCCCCTGGGGAGCCGATTCACGGCGCCAGAGAGAGCAGCAGCGTTGCCGGTGGAGAAGGCCGAGCTGATCGCCAAGCCTCGTGGATGTACTCGACCGCGTGCTGGACAAGGGCATCGTCATCGATGCCTGGGTGAGGGTCTCGTTCGTCGGTCTCGATCTCATCACCGTGCAAGCGCGCGTGGTGGTCGCCTCGATCGAGACGTACCTCAAGCACTCGGACACCATGACGCGCACGCTGCCCCTGGCGCTCCGGTCCATGTGAGAGTCGCGGCGCCGGAGCGGCGAGCCGCCCCGGCGCGTGCGAGCAGTGGCGCGAGGTCCGCCCTTCAGGGCCCGAACATGTAGATCGTCCAGTTCGGCTCGTTGGCATCGCGCCGCTCGAGCGTGAACGATCCGTTCCCCGCGCCGGAGATCGATCCGGCCATCGAGTCGCCCGCGACCGCGCCGTCGAAGGTGCCCTCGCCGGGCAGCTCGAAGTGGACGCTGGTCGTCGTCACGCGAACGTCTTGCAGCGGAACCGAGTTGGCGCCGGCGCTGAAGCGGCCGCGCCAGTCGCGGTCCTGCTCGGACAGCTCGACGGCGATGGGCGCCCGCAGCCCGTTGCGCAAGAGCACGCCTTGCCAGCGGCCGGAGACGGCCTCGTCGTTCTCCGGGCGCGGCTGGGCGCCCGCGCACGCGGCGAGCAATAGGATGCTTCCGATCAGCAGCGGGATTCGCATGGCTCCTCCGATCTTCCGATCCACACCTGGGATCTTCATGGTCCTTCCTTCGATTCTCGCGCCGCCGAAGCGGTGCGATGTTGACGCTGAAAACATGTGTAGTGCCACATGTGGCCACTGTCAACATGATCGTGCTATGAAGGGACAATGCGAAAAAAGCGGCCGTACCATCACGGGAATCTCCGCGAGGCGCTCATCGACGCCGCGCTGGAGCTGATCGAGGAGCGGGGAGTGGCGGCCCTCACCCTCCGGGAGGTGGCGCGGCGGGTGGGCGTTACCCACGCGGCGCCCCAGCGCCACTTCGCCGACCGCGCGGCGCTGGTCGCGGCTGTCGCGGAGCAGGGCTTCCGCGGGCTGGGCGCGCACGTCGAGGCGGTGCGCGCGTCCACGCCCGCGCGCACCCCTGCGCAGAGGCTTCGCGCGCTCGGCGTCGCGTACGTCGAGTATGCCCTCGCGCATCCCGCGCATTTGCGGGTGATGTTCTCGCCGGAGGTGGCGGACAAATCGCGCCACCCGGAGCTGGCCGCGGCGGCGCAGGCGGTCCACCAGGCGCTGGTCGAGCAGATCGCGAGCGGCCAGAAGCAAGGCTCCGTCGCGCCCGGCGACCCGGACGAGCTGTCCTTCGCCGCCTGGTCGATGGTGCACGGCTGCGCCGTCCTGCTCATCGACGGCCAGGCCATGGGAAGATCGAAAGCGGCGCTGATCGACGCCGTGGTGGATCGGCTCTACCTCGGTCTCGCGCCTCGGGCGCCGTCGCGGCGCCGGCCCCGGTGACGCGGCCGGGGGCCGCCACCCTCGCGGCTCGTCCACCGCCGCGGTAGGGTGCCGCCCGGAACTGGAGCCCACCGCATGAAGGACTTCGCCGGCAAGGTGGCCGTCATCACCGGAGCAGGAAGCGGATTCGGCCTCGAGTTCGCCCGCCTCGGCGCCCGCGAAGGGATGAGGCTCTTGCTCGCGGACGTGCAGCAGGATGCGCTCGACCTGGCCGTCGCCGAGGCGCGCGCCCGCGGCGCCGAGGCGATCGGCGTGCGCGCCGACGTGTCGAAGGCGGAGGACGTCGACCGCGCCGCGGCCGAGGCGAGGTCGGCGTTCGGCGCGGTGCACCTGCTGTTCAACAACGCGGGAGTCGCCGGCGGGGGCGGCTACCTGTGGGAGAGCAGCCTGAAGGACTGGAAGTGGATCCTCGGCGTCAACCTGATGGGAGTCGTCCACGGCATCCGCAGCTTCGTGCCGCTGATGCTCGAGCACGGCGGCGAGGGCCACGTGGTGAACACCGCCTCCGCGGCCGGGCTCGTCTCCAGCCCGCTGATGGGCGCCTACAACGCGAGCAAGCACGCAGTGGTGACGCTCAGCGAGACGCTCCACCACGAGCTGCGGCTCGCGAACGCCCGCATCGGCGTCTCGGTGCTCTGCCCGGCATACGTTCCCACCGGCATCTCGAGCTCGGAGCGCAACCGGCCCCCGGAGCTGGTCGAGGACGCGCCGCCGACCGATTCGCAACTGGCGGCGCGCCGGAGATCCGAGAAGGCGGTGTCCTCGGGGAAGCTGAGCGCCGCCGACGTGGCGCGCCTGACCTTCGACGCGATCCGCGAGGACCGCTTCTACGTGATCACGCACGCCAAGCTGCTGCCGACCGTGGAGCTGCGGTTCCGCGACGTGCTGGCGCAGCGGAACCCCAGCGATCCCTACACGTACCGGCCCGACCTGAAATGAACGCGGCTGGACGGCGTAAGTGCGGTCGTGGTCCCCAAGGCCCATCCGTCCCAGGAGATCGGCCCGGCCCCGGCGGTCGCAGGCAAGGCGCCGTAGCCTCGAGCTTCACCGCGGCTTACGGCTCGCGGCGGGGCCGCGGCTTCCGCCGGCCGGCCAGCGCCGCCGCGGCCAGCAGGACCAACGCGGCCGGCGCGAGCAGCCCGTTCCAGGGAAATCGGCGCGGGATGGGGCGGAGCCCGTCGCCGTTCAAGACGAACGCCGCCCAGAACCGCGGATGGCCCAGCGGGGTGCCGGACCGCAGGAAGCGAACCTTGGCCAGGCGCAACGCCTCCGCCTTCGCCTCGCCACGCCCCAGCTCGAAGTAGAGCTGCTTCATGAACTCGGTGGTGGGCCGGTCCGCGACTCGCCACAGCGTGGTGACCGTCGCGCGCGCGCCGGCGGAGATCAGCGCGCGGCTGAACCCCTGGACCCCCTCCCCGCGGATGACCTTGCCCCGCTCGGTGTCGCAGGCGGACAGCGTGGCGAGGTCCACCCCGCGCAAGTCGAGGTCGTAGACCTCCTTCAGGAAGAGGTAGTCCGGCCCGCCGTCCGGCCTCGCGGGCGAGAAGAGGATGCGCGAGCGCTCGGGGTTGGCCTCGTCGGCGGTCGCGTGCGTGCTGAGATGGAGCAGCGGGACGCCCTTCGCCCCGTCGAGCAGGTGCTTCTTCGAGTTCGCCGGCCCGAGGTGGAGCTCGGCACGGCCGCCGCACAGGCGCGCGATCTCGCGCACCTCCTCCGCCGAGGTGGCGAGGCCCGCGCGGGACGCTTCGCCGGGAAGCGCACTAGCGGATGGTGCGGGCACTAGCGGATCGCCGAACGCGACCACCTGGCGCGTCCACGGGAAGGACCAAGAGCCGAGCGCCGGCGGCCGCTCGCGGAGCAGGATGGCGGCCGACGGCAGGTAGGAGACGTCGAATCGCTCGATGAGCAGCGTGCCTGTCCCCGCGGGCGGCCGGAGCGCCTCGAAAGGTAACGCGCTCAACAGTCCGTCCGGGACGACGATGAGGTGCCGCAGCTCGGGCCGCCCGAGGAGCTCGACGCCGGAGAGCAGCCGCCTTCCCAGGATTTCGGAGGCGCGCCTCCACTCCTCGCCCGATCCGGACGAGAGCTCCCTGGCGAACGAAGAGACCTCGTCGGCGGCGGCCGGCGAGAACGGGATCCGCGCGATGCCGGACGCGTCGTGCGTCGCCCAGGCGACCGCCGCCGCCCGGGGCGTGACCCAGTACTCGAGAAGCAACGTGCGCGCGTCCAGGCGCGCCTGGACCGCCGCCAGGGTCGCGGTCACCGGGCCGCCGGGTCGCGCGCGCTCCCGCAGCCTGTCCTGGAAGGTGCGGGCGCGGCTGCGCTCCAGGAGATCGAAGATCTCCGCCGTGTCGGCACGCTCGGTGAAGAGCTCGATCAGGGCGTCGTACACGTCGCGCTTGTCGGCCAGGAAGTCGGTCTTGAGTGTCGCGACTTGCAGGCTCGAGCGCACCGATTCGATGAGCGAGATCGCCTGGCGGAAGCGCGCGGCGGCGAGGTCGTCCCGCCCGCGCTTGCGGACGATGCGGCCGAGCCCGTAGAGCGCCTTCCACTGCTCCTCCGTCGTGCCGAGCTCCCGCGCGGAGTCCAGCGCCGCATCGAAGTCGGCGTTCGCGCCGTCCAGCTTGCCCAGCCGGAGCAGGGTCTCGCCCCGGTAGAGGCGCGCCTGCATGGCCTCGCGCCGGTTGCCGCTCTCCTCCGCGAGCGCCAGCACCTTGGCGAAGGTGTCGAGCGCCGCCTCCAGGTCCCCGAGATCCAGGGCCTGGACGATGCCGATGTTCTTCAAAACGCCGATCTCGCCATCCCGGTGTCGCTCCCGCGCGAAGAGCTGCTCGGCGGCGCGGTAGGTTTCCAACGCCTTGAGAGGATCCTCGAGCCGGCGGTAGAGGACGCCCAGGTTCACCAGCAGGCGCGCCTGCTCGCTGGGGCCCAGGGCTTCGGGTGACCGCCGCAGGTCCCGGTAGACTTCCATCGCCTGGTCATAGTTGCCCAGCCGCAGGAAGATCGTCGACAGGTTGGACAGGGTGAGCCGCCGGCGCCGGGCATGCCAGGGCTCGCCGGCGGCCTGGTCCACGCGCTCGAGCGCGCCGCGGTAGGCGTGGAGCGCGTCGAGATACCGGGCCTGAGGGAAGAAGGCGCTGCCGAGGTTGTTCAGCTCCTCGATCTCCGCCTCGCGGTCGCCGCTTCGGCGCGCAAGAGCGAGCGCCTCCTCGAAATGGCCTTGCGCCTGGGAGAAGTCCCCCCGGGACAGCTCGGCGGCCCCGACGTTGTTGACCGCGCGCCGCTCGCCGAGCTTGTCCCCCGATCTGCGATACGCTTCCGCCGCCTGACGGCCGCTGGCGGCCGCTCGGCCGTAGTCCCCTTGCGCGGTGGCCATCTGGCTGAGCGCGTTGAGCGCCGCGCCGAGATCGGCCGGATTGCCTCGCGCCGAAAGGTCGGGCAGCAGCGCTTCGTAGAGCTTCTGCGCCTCGCGGAGAGAGCCTCTCTGCTGCAGCGCGCGCGCCTCCGCGAAGCGCTGCTGCAGACCGTCGCGGGCGGTGCCCGCCGAAGGCGAGGATTGTGCCAGACAGAGCGAGGGGAGGACCGCGGCGAGCGCCGCGCTCCAGGCGCCTCGCGGGCGTCGCGGGCCGGGTCTCAAGGGAACGTAAGGGAGGCGGTGACCGGCTCGACCGTCCCCGCGGCCTCGTCTCCGAGCAGCTCGAGCATCTGCACCGGCGAGTTGGACCGGACCACCAGGAACGCGTCGGCAGGCGCGGCCTGGCCCGCGAAGAGCTCCGAAACCTCGCGCGAGATCCGACTCCTGGGCGGGAGCGTCAGTGCGGTCGAGGCGATGGCGCCGGCCGCGTCGGAGCGAAGCTCGACGGTGACGTCGGCGGAATCGGCCGAAGCGTTCTGCAGCGCGAGCCCGAGGAACTGGCCGGGGGCGGCGGGCCGGGTGAAGAACGCGCCGGTGAGCGCCTGGGGAGAGAAGATCGGATCGGTCGCCGCGAGCAGGGGAAACGCGCTGCGGCCGAGCCACGCCGCGCGCAAGTAGGCGAGGTAGCTGGCGCGCGAGAGGTCGGGGTTCTTGAGCGTCACCCGCCGTCCATACAGATCGGCGGCGGCTGCAATGGTCACGGCCACCTCCCGGTCGCTCACGAATGCAGCGGACGCGACGGACACGCCGTCGATCTCGACGATGGCGCCCGGCTCGAATCCCATGCCTCGCACCTCGACGGTGGAGCCGGCGGGGAGCAGACCGGTGCCGGGGAAGACGTCGTCGATCGAGACGGTGCCGGCCACTTCGAAGGTCCCGCTCTTCACCTCTTGGGCGTAGAGAACGCCCGCGGGGTCTAGCCAGAACGACGCCGCCGGATCGAGCAGCAGCTTCGCTTGCGCGCCCACGGCAGCGTCAGGGAGCACGCCCATCGTGACGGCGAGGATGGGGACGGCGGCGTCCATTCCAAAGGCTGCGCTTGGGGACGTGATGCGAATGGTGAGCGCGTTTCCGCTCGCCACGGCGGCGCCGGCCGCGTCGCTCGAGGCGCCGGCCGGGCCGTAGAGGGCGACGCCCATCACCGACCCGAGCGTCGCTGTGTCGAGCGACAACACCGCCGACCCGGTGACGATCGGCTTCGGTTCGGTGAGCGCCACCGTGAGCTGGATCGTCCCCCCGGCGGGCGCGCTCGCGTTGAGGACCTTCAGCGACACGCCCGAGAAGGGCTCGGGCGAGCCCGAGTCGGCGGCGGTCAGGAGGAAGCCCGCCGACAGGCCGAGGACCAGAACCTGGAACGACTCCGTCGTGCGCCGCGCTCGCCCCCGAACGCTCCCGTACGCCATGGGAAAGCCCCTTCTCTCACCCCCGTGGATCCGGCCTCCGGATCTTGACCCGGAACTTCTGCACGTCCGAGCTCGCGATCGCGTTCCCGGACGCGTCCTTGGCCACTACCTGCCACAGGAACGGCTTGCCGGGAACCACCCGCGCCCGCAGGGACGCCGGCAACGCGAGCCTCGGTTCGCGCGTCTCGCCGCTCCACACCGGCGTGCGGTCGACCTCCATCAGCTGCACCGAGTACGACGCGGCACCTGCCGCGGGTTCCCAGCGCAGATCCTTCGGCGGGGCGGCCAGGTCGCCGGCCGGCCCCTTCGTCACGATCGCCTCCGAGCGGAAAATCTCCGGGCCGTCCGCGGCTTCAGGAGCCAGCGCCGGCTGCGATGCCTCGCGTCCGGCGACGTTCAGGACCACGAGAAGCGCCGCCGCCGCGACTGCGAGACCGCCCGCGAGCGCTCGCGGGCCGGCGAACCGCCGCCACCGGGGCGCCGGGCGGCCCGGAGCGCTGCGTCTGGGCGGCAGGACCTCCCCGGCGGTGAGCTGCGCGACGTGGCGCGACAGGCGCTGGACGATCCAGCTCGCGGCCTCCTCCTCGCCCGGCCGGAGGGCGCCGGACTCGAATTGCTTCAGCAGGGCGAGCTCGGTGCGGCAGCGCAGGCATCCGGCGACGTGCTCGGCCACGCGCGCGTCGGCGGCTCCCGCGTGGTCGGCGTCGCACAGCCTGCTCAGCTGCTCGATGCTCGCGCAGCTGCCGGAGGGAGCCAGCGCCGCCCGGAGCGTGTCCACATCAGTCGGATCGACGTCAACCATCACGGCAGCCTCCCTTCACGCATCCAAGACGTCCTTGCGCGCCTTCCACAGGCGCGCCGCCCGCCTGAGCTTGCGGCGCGCGCTGACGATGTACGCCTTCGCGCCACTCCGGTTGGAGAGGCCCAGGAGCCGCGTGATCGCCTCGAGCGGCACCTCGTCGCCGTAGTGCAGGGTAAAGACCTTCTTCTCGGTCTCGTCCAGCGCCTCGTCGAGCAGGGTGCGCACCAGACGGGCCCATGCCTCGCGCTGCAGCGCCTGGTCCGGGTGCGAGGCGGCGGTGTCGGGCAGCTCATCGAGCTCGTCGTCCCGCACCGAAGGGGGCCGCCGCGAGCGCGCTTTGAGGTAGTTCATGCATTCGCTCCTCGTGATCGAATACAGCCAGGTCGACACCTTCGACTCGCCTCGAAACGACTCCAGGTGGCGGCAGGCCTTGGTGAAGATCGCCTGCGCCAGGTCGTAGGCTTCCTCGCGATCGCGGGCGAATCGCAGGCACCAGCCGACGACCTTCGGGTAGTGCCGCCGGAAGAGCTCCTGGACCCAGATCCTCGCCTCCTCCCGGCCTTTCGCGGCCAGGTAGTTGGCGAGCAGATCGGTGTCAGACAGCGCGTCCAGGCACCTCTCCCGTCCGCATCGCGCCCGCGGCCGGCCAGTTCCGGCCGCGAGGCTCGTGCGTGAACCGAGACACCCGGGCGTCGGCTGGCGGAACACTTTTCTTCAAGCGACGGCCCGGAGCGCGGCAGGGGGGAAGCCACGCGCACCGGGCGCCCCGGCGGGCCGGCCTTGCTTCTACCGGTGCGCGTCCTCGGGTACGCACTGCAGGCTGGTCAGATCGCACTTGAAGTCCTTCGGGCAGCCGCCGCACGGGTCGTCCTCGCCCTGCCTCGGACGCGCGAGCTGCAGCAGCATGCCGAGCGCCACGAGCGAGACGAAGCCGATGATCGTCTTCTTCATTGGTTCCTCCAGGGGGAGTGGAACTGCGCCTTGTGGCTCGCGCCTTCGCGCTGACCGCTTCACCTGAGACAGCGGCGCGGGCGGGGCGGAACAGCACGGTCCTGGCGGCCCGGCGAGGAGATCCGCGTTTGGTCCTGCATTCAGCTCGGCAGGCCGCTTGCAATTCGGGCTACGTGCGTTTGCGCAGTCGCCTGCCCCTCGACCTCGCGCTCGAGAGCGTTCGGCGCTAGAGGAGGTGCGTGAGCTACAAGGTCGCGCTCGTCGACGATCACCGCCTCTTCCGCGAGGGGCTCCGGGCGCTGCTCGCCACGCAGCCGGATCTCGAGGTCGTCGGCGAGGCCGCCGAGCCCGGCGAGGCTTGCGCGCTGGTCGATGCGGAGGATCCGGACCTGGTCGTCGTCGACGTCCTGCTCGGGGCGTCCTCGGGCGTATCGCTCGCGCGCGAGCTGCTCCGCCGCTCGCCGCGGCGGCGGCTCTTGATGCTCAGCATGCTCCTCGACGAGGAGCACGCCGCCGAGGCGCTGGAGGTCGGCGCGCTCGGTTATGCGGGGAAGGCGCAGTCACTCGACGAGGTGCTGGACGCCATCCGCACCGTGGCCGCGGGCCGGGTCTACGTCCCCTCCGTGCTCTCGCGCTTCGTGGTGCAGGACTACCTGCGGCTGCGCCGCGGGGAGGGGCGGGCGGATTCGCCGCTGGGCCGGCTCACCCGCCGCGAGCGCGAGGTGTTCGACCTGATCGTGACCGGTGGGACGACCGCCCACATCGCCGGCCAGCTCTCGATCAGCCACCGCACCGTAGAGACGCACCGCAGCCGCATCCTGCACAAGCTGAAGGCGCGCTCGGCGGCCGATCTGGTGCGCCTCGCCGCCCGGCTGAAGCTGCTGCCGCCGTCCTCGAACTGAACGCACGCTTTCTGGACAAACGTCCGAAAGCGGACTCTGTTTCGATAGTTCCTTACGTGCTTACACGTATGTGGGGCCTCACACTGTACCGCACGTTGCCGATAACGGCGTAGGCGCTACTCGCATGACGCTCAAGCTCGCCCTCGTCGATGATCACCGCCTCTTCCGAGAGGGGATGCGGGCCCTGCTCTCGACGCAGTCCGATTTCCAACTCGTGGGAGAAGCGAGCCAGGCACAGGACGCCTACGCGCTCGTCGACGACGTGCAACCGGACGTGCTGCTCCTCGACGTGTCGCTGCCGCTGGCGAGCGGGGTGAGCGTCGCGCGCGAGGTCCTGCGCCGCCGGCCGCACCAGCGCATCCTCGCGCTCAGCATGTTCGCCGACGAGGAGCACGTCGCGCAGGCGCTCGAGGTCGGCGTGCTCGGTTACGCCACCAAGGACCTCTCCGCGGCCGAGCTGTTCGCGGCCATCCGCTCCGTGGGCCAGGGCCAGGCGTACCTCGGCCCCGGCATCTCGCGCGTGCTGCTGGAGGAGTACATGCGCATGCGCCGGACGGGGCGGGGCCCGGACACGCCGCTGCGCGGGCTCACCCAGCGCGAGCGCGAGATCTTCGATCTCGCCGTGCGCGGGCTCTCCAACCAGGACATCGCCTCCCAGCTCTGCATCAGCAAGCGCACGGTCGAGACGCACCGCGGGCGCATCATGCGCAAGCTGCACGTGCACTCCGCGACCGACCTGGTGCGCCTGGCCGCGCGGCACGGCCTGCTGGACGCCTGACCCTCGCGTGACCAGCTTGAGCGTCCAGGAGGAGACATGGACGCGCTTGCCCTTTTGAAGAAGGACCACCAGCGCCGAGATTCCTTTTTGGAACGCAAACTCCGCGTCTCCGCGCCTCCGCGTTTGATCCTGAAGGCGAGAGCGGTTTCCGTCTCAGGCGCAGCCGATCAGGGGGCGTTCTGCATCAGCTCGTCGTTCTCCGCTTCCGTGACGTCGTGCACGTGCGGCGGACCGTCGGGGCGGTAGTCGCGCAGGTAGATGCGGATGATGGAGAGGAAGAGCGCCACCGCGATGGGCCCCACCACGATTCCGAGGATGCCGAACGCCTCGACGCCCCCGAAGATGGCGATGAACACCAGGAGGTCGTTCATCCGGATCCGCGTGCCGACCAGCTTCGGGCGCAGGATGTAGTCGGCCACGAAGACGATCACCAGGGCGCCCCAGATGAGCAGGCCGATCCCCTCGGCGGGGTGATGGTTCAAGAGCACGAACAGCGCGACGGGCACCCAGACGAGCGCGGTGCCGATGGCCGGCAGGAAGGAGGCGACGCCTGTGAGCGAGGCCCAAACCAGAGGGCTGTCCACTCCGAAGATCCAGTACCCGATGAAGGCCGCCACGCCTTGGTACACCGCGGTGACGCCGGTGCCGAAGAGCATGGCGCGCGTCACGTCGCGGATGTTCCGGACCAGCTCCCAGACCTCGCCGTCAGGGAGCGGGATCACCTCCACGAGCCAGGCGGTCCCTTCGCGGCCCTCGACGAGCAGGTAGTAGCTGGTCAGGGCGGTGAACACGAACACGAAGAGGAGGCTGAAGGTGGCGGTGATGACGGTGGTCACGCTCTTGCCCAGCGCCGCCGCCAGATCGCGGAGGAGGTCGGCCAGGCGGCGCTGGAGGCTCGCCGTGTCCAGTCCGAACCGGCCCAGGAACGCCATCGCCTCGTCGCCCAGGAGGCCGGTCGTGCCGCCGTGCTGGTAGCGGTCGGCGGCGCCGCGGAGCAGCTCGAGCACGCGGGAGCCCACCACGAAGAGAAGGAAGGTGAGCAGGCCGACCATCACCGTCATCACCAGCGCGGTGAGCAGCGCGGCCGCGAGCCCGGGATGGCGGGCGAGGCGCCGGCGCCGCAGCAGCTTCTCCTGCAACGGGTACACGGTGACCGCGATGGTCAGGCCGAGGAAGACGGGGATCCAGACCGGCTCGAGCGTCTGCCAGAACAGGTACGCCGCGAACGCGAACAGCACCAGGAAGGTGCCGTTCTCGAGCTTGGTCCGATCGATCCGCGCCACGGCCTGCACTCTAGGCAGTCCGCCCGGGAAAAGCTCGGCACCGGGAGGGATGCGTCCGCCGGGTGCACCGAAGTGCTCAATCGCTGACGCCAGTCGCCGCCGCCGATAGGGCGGCGCTGCGCATTTCACAGCGCGGACCTCGCGAAGCGTTCTAAGGACTGGCAAGTGAGCGGACGAATCGTACGGTCGCGTCCAGAACCTCGGGTTCGCGGTCCTTGTGAGGGGAGTGGCGGGCGCCGGGGAGGATCAGAGTCTCGGTGGGGCTGGGGAGGCCGCGCTGGATGGCTTCGATCTGGGCCAGCGTGCCGTACTCGTCGGCCGCTCCCTGGACGAGCAGGGCGGGAGCGCGGATCGACGGGAGGCAGCCGGTCAGGTTCCACCCGCGAAAGCCGGGGTGCAGCCACGGCCCGTTCCATCCCCAGAACGCCGCGTCGACGTGCTCGTGCCAGCGGGAGAGGCGCGCGCGCAGGTCGCCGCGCTCGTACGCTTCGCGCGCCTTGGCGATGCTCGCGAGCGACAGCTCCTCGGCGAAGACGTGCGGCGCCTGCAGCACCAGCCCGCGCACCGGCTGCGCGGCGGCGTGGAGGAGGGCGATCGACGCGCCGTCGCTGTGGCCGAAGAGCACCGGCTCGGAGATCCCCGCCGCGCGCAGCACCTCGGCGAGGAGCAGCGCCTCGTCGTGCATGTAGCGCACGGGGCGGGGCAGCGGCGCCGACGCGGACGAGCGCCCGTAGTTGGGCCGGCTGTACGCGAACACCGGAAGGCCGGACGCCTCGGACAGCTTGCTCGGGAAGTCGCGCCACAGATCCAAGGACCCCAGGCCTTCGTGCAGCAGCACGATCGCGCGCCGAGCGGGCTCGCCCTCCCACGCGCTCTCCAGCAGGTGCGGTCCGATGTGCAGGAATACCGGCACCGAAGCGAAGGAGCCGGCCGCTCAGGCCCGCATGCCGGCGGCCGCAGGCGCGGGCGAGGACCCCTCGTCGTCGAGGCGCAGGTGCCGGGTCTCGTGCAGGAAGATGCCGCCGATGACCAGCGTCATCAGCGACACGATGATGGGGTACCAGAGGCCAGCGTAGATGTTGCCCACCATGGCACCACTCGTCAGTCCTCCCGAAATTGACGCGCCCCGTCGGCGCAGCGAGGTGATCTCAATGTTTGCCGCGGCTGGAAAAAATCATGCGGTGCGACAGTACGGGGCGCTAGGAATGCCCGTCAAGCCGGGGCAGGAGCGTAGCGGGGGCGCGCGCGGAGATGCGGCGGAACGCCGGGGATTGATTTTTGCAAATGATCATGGCTACGTGCCGCGCCATGACCCCCACCAAACGGACCCTGCTGACCGCCGCCGCGCTGTCGCTCGTCGCGGCGACCTTCCACGTCCGCGCGGCGCAGGCCGCGCAGGACACCATCAAGATCGGCGCGACGCTGCCGCTGACGGGAGCCGAAGCCCGCATCGGCGGCTTCTACAAGGAAGGCTACGAGTACGCGTTCGAGCAGCAGAACAAGAAGGGCGGCGTGAAGGTCGGCGGCAAGACGATGAAGGTCGAGCTGCAGCTGCTCGACGACACCAGCACGCAGTCGACGGCGGTGAGCCTCGCCGATCGGCTGATCAACAGCGACAAGGTGAACTTCCTGCTCGGCACCTACGCGACCAACCTGGTCGAGGCGCAGAGCGCGGCCGCGGAGCAGAACCAGATGCTCTACGTGAACGGCGGCGGCGCGGCGAGCGCGATCTACAAGCGCGGGTACAAATGGGTCTTCGGGCTCCTCGCGCCCGTCGAGCTCCTCGCCGACTCGATGATGAGGTGGATCGACGAGCAGCAGAAGGCGGGGAAGCTGCCCAAGCCGGCGAAGATCGCGCTGCTCTGGGAGAACACCTCGCACGGGAAGGACTTCCGCAAGGGCGTGAGCGAGTTCGCCAAGAAGAGCGGCGGCGGCTACGAGGTGGTCGTCGACGAGTCCTTCGAGCTGAACGGCAAGGACTTCAGCGCGCTGCTCGGGAAGGTCAAGGCGGCCAACGTCGACCTCTTCCTCTCCGATGCGCACCTTCCCGACTACATCACCATGCAGCGGCAGTACGTGACCTCGGGCATGTGCCACAAAGTGACGAGCTACGGCGCGCGCGGCAGCGAGAAGCAGGCGGCCGAGGCGCTGGGCAAGAAGAACGTGGAGTACGTCCTGAGCGCGGTGTGGTGGAGCCCGCTCCTCGGGCACAAGAACAAGCTGGCCGGCGACTTGGTCGCCGGGTTCAAGGCCAAGCACGGTGGGCGCGAGCCGGAGTGGTACCAGGCGCTGGGCTACGAGACGGCGCGCGCTCTCTTCGTCGCCATCGAGCAGGCGGGCACGCTCGACAAGGCCAAGGTGCGGGAGAAGCTGGTGGTGATGAAGATCCCCTCCATCCTCCCCGGCGGAGAGCTGACCTTCCCGGCCGAGTTCGGGCAGCAGTCGCACGCGCCGTTCGTGGTCCAGCAGAACCAGCCCGACGGCAGCGCGCCCATCATCGCCCCCGCCGATTCGGCGACGGGCAAGGGCGTGGCGCCGAACCCGAACTGCGGGAAGTAAGTGCAGCGTTTCACCGAGCTCGTCGTCGCCGCGGTGCTGCTGGCGGGCCTGTACGCCACCATGGCGTACGGGCTGGGGCTCATCTACGGAGTGCTGCGCGTGGTGAACTTGAACCACGGCGGCATCATCATGGCGGGCGCGTACGTCGGGTGGCTGCTGCACGAGGAGCTCGGGATCGATCCATACCTGTCCATCCCCGTGGTGGTGGCGGTGTCGTTCGTGCTCGGCATCGCCATCTACCGCGGCCTGGTGCGCCACCTCCCGCGCGGGTCGGCCGGCGCGGTGCAGTCCCTGCTGCTCCTCTTCGGTGTGTGGCTCGTGCTGCGCAACGCCGCGTACCTGCTCTTCACCGGCAACGACCAGACCATCCGCACCGAGTACTCGACGAGCTCGGTGGCGGCGTTCGGGCTCGCGCTCTCCGTCAACCGGGTGGCGGTGTTCGGCATCGCGGTGGTGACGTTGATCGTGCTCCACGTGTTCCTCACCCGGACCTTCACCGGCAAGGCGATCCGGGCGGTGGCCCAGAACGCGGACAGCTGCACGCTGGTGGGCGTCGACGTCGAGCGCATCTACTCGCTCACCTTCGGCATCGGCACCGCCCTGGCCGGGCTCGCGGGCGTCCTCGGCGCGACCCTGTTCTCCTTCAACCCGTCGTACGGCTCGGGGGACCTGCTCAAGTCCTTCGTGATCGTGGTGCTCGGCGGGCTGGGCAGCGTGATGGGCACCGCAGCCGCGGCGCTCATCCTGGCGCTGGTGGAAGTGTTCGCCATCTACTGGCTGCCCGCGTACCTCACCGGCGCGGTGGGGTTCGTCCT
>WNGG01001650.1_pt1 | contig 34964 bp, 24 predicted proteins | sample 5400661 | NCBI WGS metagenome assembly WNGG01 (sample SAMN13153372, study PRJNA577476) | soil metagenome | isolation source: 100 cm soil or saprolite under Garry oak tree replicate 1 | place: USA:California | collected 2016-06-15
CGCCCGGCTGATGGCCTTCACGAGCGCCTCCGCGGTCTTGTCGTCGAGCGTACGGTAAAGGTCGCCAAGGACCTCGCTGGCGTTCTGCGCGGGGGACTCCGGCACGAGCCGCGCAATTGGCTTCTGATTACGTATCAGGACGATTTCCTCCTGATCACGCTCCACTCCGTCCATAACGGCGCTGAAGTTCCGCGCAACTTCGGTGACGGTCAGTGTTTTCATAATTGAACAGTATCAGAGCGCATCTGATTCGGCAAACGAATACAATATTCTCCTTCGGATACATCTAAAAAAGGAGCAAGTCATGAAATCAGCATGGCAGTTGTCTCTTGTGGCATTAGCCGCAGGGGCCCTTTCCGTGAGCGTCTGGGCGCAAGGAACGGACTTCAGCAAGATTGAATTCACGGCAAAGAAGGTTGCTTCGAACCTTTACATGGTAAGCGGTTCACCCAATGTCGATGTGAACCACCCCGACGCGGCTGGCGGCCTCGTCGGCGTGCTGGCAGGCCCCGACGGCATCTTCATGGTCGACGCCCAGTACGCCCAGGTCTCTGACAAGCTGCTGGCCACGATCAAGAAGATCAGCCCCGAGCCGATTCGTTTCATGGCGAATACACACATCCATGGTGATCACACCGCCGGTAATCCTTTCTTCGGCAAGATGGGAGTCGTGATCTTCGCGCGTGAAGAGCTGCGCGAACAAATGATCCATCCGCCGCGACTGGGCAACGGCAACCCGGCTCCCGCGAGGGATCCGGCGGGATACCCCGTTGTCACCTACGGGATGGGCGCGCCGGTGAAGTTTCACATGAACGGTGAAGTCATCGACCTGATTCCCGTTCGAGCGGCACATACAGCCGGCGATACGATGATCCGGTTCGAAAATGCGAACGTCATCATGATCGGCGACTTCTACCGGAATTTCGGGTATCCCTTCATTGACCGCGCCAACGGCGGCACGCTGAACGGCATGCTGGAGGGGTGCGACCAACTCATGAAGATTGCCGGGCCGGACACGACGCTCATCCCAGGCCATGGCACATGGATTAAGCGAACGGACCTCGTGCCTTACGCCGACATGATCAAAAGCGTCCGGGACAGAGTGAAGCAGCTGATTGCGCAGGGCAAGACCGAGAAGGAAGTGATCGCAGCGAAGCCGACGGCCCCTTGGGATGCGAAAACTGCGGGTGGACTCGGAGCTGCTGGTGCCGACATGACAAGCGCCGACCGGTTCGTCAGCGAGGTCTATCAGGAACTGAAGGGCGGAGCCAAGTAGGTCCAAACAAGTCTGGGAGCACTTGCGGCCTTTTGCAATCTCCGCATTGTCTGCGGAACACACGCCACCAATTACTCTATTACGGAACCGGCCCATGATCCCAAGGGCAAGAGGAGTTTCTTTCTATGATACCCAGCGTTGAGACACTCATTGTTCTTGTTGTCGTGACCGCCGTCCTGGCGCTCCTGCTCCTGTCGATCTACAGCATTGGTCCGACCCAGATCGGCTTGGTCCGCAAGCGATTCGGCGCCAAGCTGCCCGGCGACAACCCAGTGGCGTTTCTTGGAGAGGCGGGGTATCAAGCGGAAGTGCTGATGCCCGGTCTCCGCTTCAAGTTGTTTCTGTCCTACGCCGTTACAAAGCATCCGTGGGTACAGGTGCCTGCTGGGCAGATCGGCGTGGTCATTGCTCAGGTCGGCCACGCCTTGCCCATTGGCGCCAAGTCAGCGGTGTACAAGCCGGAGTTCGGCGATTTTGCCGACCTGAGGGGTTTCATTGAGAATGGCGGACAGAAGGGTGTGCAGAGGCCGGTGTTGTCTCCTGGTACGCTCGCGCCCATTCACCCCGTGGCTTTTCTGGTGATCACCCAGCCTGAGGTTTTCGGCGTTCCCGTTTCTTCCGATCTGAGCGCGTTGGCCCGAAAAGGCCGACTCACATTCGAGGCTTTCGGGCTGGAAGAGAAGCAGCTCCAAGTGACGCGTATCGCGCCGCATCCGACATCGTCACGGCGCTGGAAGGCGAGCCGTTGCCGGGCGGTGACATCGCCAGCCGTCTGGGGGGATTCACGGATATCGAGAAATTGGAGTCGTCGGCCGGCGCCGACGCAGCCACGGACGCGAGGCTCATCGAGACCATTCTGGGGAACCAGGGCGACAAGCACGGCGCCTATCAGGATTTTCAAAAGTTTCTGGAACTCGGCGGCAAGACCGGGCTCCAGCACGATCCTCTGCTGTATGGCGCGTATAATCTCAATCCCTTCCTGGTGCGCGTGGAAGAAGTGCCCATGCTGGTCGTTGAACAGGGCCAGGTCGCCGTGATCAAGGCTTACGTCGGTCTGCAGTCGCAGGATACCTCCGGTGTGGATTTCAAATTCGGCAGTCTCGTGCGGCCCGGTCATCGCGGCATCTGGCAGGAGCCGCTTCGAACCGGGAAGTATCCTATCAATCCCCGCTGCTATCAGGCCGTGATTGTGCCGACCTTTATCATCACGCTCAACTGGGCGGACGTCGTTTCGCAGGCGCACAATCTGGACGCTCAACTGAAGCAAATTGAAGCGAAGAGCAGCGAAGGGTTCCACTTCGCAATCGATTTGCAGGTGCAGATTCACATTCCTGACACCCAGGCCCCTTATGTGATTTCGATGGTCGGCAGTGTGGCGAACCTGGTTAACGAGGTCCTGCAGGCTGCCGTCGGCAACCATTTTCGCAATAAGCTGCAGAGCATGCCCGCGGTGAAATTCATCGCGAGCCGTGAAACGGTCCAGCAAGGCGCGTTCGAATATGTCAGGGAAGAACTGGCGAAGTACAGGGTCGAGACGCGCGGCGTGTACATCCAGGCCGTGGTGTTGCCGGAGCAATTGGTGGAGGTTTTGACCCAGCGGGAAATTGCGAATCAAGAGGTGGAAACCTACAAGATGCAGAGGTCCGCGCAGGACCAGCGTACGGAAACCGAGAAGGCGAGAGGCACAGCCGACATGCAGGCCGATCTGGCAAAGTCCCAGGTCGGTGTGGACATCCAGACCAACCGGACCGCGGCCAGGAAAATGGAGGCCCAGGGCGAGGCCACATTCATCGAGCAGACCGGCGCCGCTCAGGGCGCGCAGGTTCGATCCGTGGGACTGGCGCGGGCCGAGGCCTATGAAAGGCAGGTTGCCGCCCTCGGACAGAACGCCACGGCGCTGGTCAACGCCGTGGAAGCCCTCTCGAAGAGCAGTGTACCGTTTATGCCCAACACGCTCGTCATGGGTGGCGGCGACGGCGGCGGATCACTCGGAGGTGTCATGGCGCTGTTAATGCGGCAACTCGACGCCGGCCCTGCGCAGAAGCCTGCGCCACCGCAGGTTTCAGAATCACAGTGACGACACGATCGTTTAGCTGGCGAATGGGCGCTACCGAAGCAGATGGCGGCTAATAGTCGATCGTCCAACAGAGGCTAAGGCGGCACTCAGAAGATATACTTCAATGCGAATTGCATGACTCTCGCATCCTTGGCACTGACGACCTGACCAAATGTATTGCTATTCAGGGTGCTGGTTGGATCGTCTCTTCTAAGGCTGTTGGTGACATTGAATGCCTCGCTGCGGACCTCAACCTTCTGGCTTTCCCTGAACCGGAAAGTCCTGGACAAGGACAAATCAAACTGCCAGTTCGCCGGACCGAGAATATTGCCGGGCCGCATGTTTCCGATGGTCCCCAGGGTTGGCTGCTCAAACGCTTTGATATTCAGGTAGGTGAGCGAATTCCGATCGGCAAACGGATTTCCCAGCACCTGGTTCGCCCGCTGAGGGCCGATTTCTCCATTCAGCGCGCGATCCAGGCCGCTGCTGATCGTCATATAGTCTCCTGTGGAGAACTTATAAATTCCCGACAGCCGCCATCCCGCGGCCAGCATACGCAGCGTAGAATTGGCAAACTGTGGAGTCTCGGCCGACGAGGTTATGTTGAAAACCTGCCGGCGGTCTGAATCGCAATTGCCCTGATCGAAATTCCGGTTTTCCGGTATCAGAGATCCGCCGTTGCTGTTATGGGAGAACACGGAACTGGGGCCGATACAGTGCGACCAGGTGTAATTAGCGCCCACGTTCACGCCGCGTGCCGCGCGACGCTGAATCGAGAGGAGCAGGCCGTTGTAGTTCGACGTGCCGTCATCTCCATTCGAACTGATGAGACCGTAGTAACCTCCATCGACGTTATTCTCGATAAACAATCTCCGCCGCTGGTTCGTGTTGGACGTCGTCGAGCATGTGGGATAAACAACGCCGGCGATGGTGCATGGTCCGCCTGGAATGTAAATGGCATTGTTCCGGTTCTTCAACACCCAGAGGTGCACCGAATTGCTTCCAATATAGCTGGCAGATGCGATCCAATCCGAGGAGAGTTCCCGTTGAATGCTCAGGGTCCGTGACAGCACGTAAGGCGGTTGCATGTTGTAATTCGCTAGCGGGAGGAACTGGGCGAATGGTGTGAACTGCGCGCTTGATGGATTGTACGGAACGGGAATTCCCCCGGGATAACCTGCCCACGGATCTTCAAAGCCGCCGGGCGGACTTGGCACAGTCACCTGGAAGCCCCAGGGTGGCGCGCTGGCGCCGGAGCCGAACTGCCTGGCTTTCGTAAAATCCGTGGCCATTCCGATGGAGGACCGAATCGATGTACGCCCATCGCCTTTGGGATCCCACGCCAGGCCGAGCCGCGGATTGAAGATTCCCAACCTGTTGTTGACGAACGAGCCGTTTGTAGGAAATCCGGGATCGCCTGAAAAGTACAGGCCCGCGGGCGCATTCGGGTACACCTTGCTCTTGATGCCTTTATGGAACCTGTCGTCATCGAAAGCGTAAGGGATGCCGAGGGTCAGCTTGAGCGGCAGGAACGGTTCCCAACGCGCGCCATAGTTCACAGTCAACCTCGGCGTCGCTTTCCAGACATCGGCGAGATATACCGCAGCGTAGTTCTCACGAGTTCCCCAGCCCACCTGCGAACCATTGGTCATGGTCGACAGTTTTCCGAGCAGGAAGTCCGCCATTCCCAAACCAGTCGCCGTGCCGTTGAACGCATATGTTCCGGGATCATTCGTATGAGCGAATTGGTTGACGCGCCAGTGCGCCAGAGTGACACCGAAAGCAATCTGGTGCTTTCCCGCAATCATGCTCACGTCGTCATTTGCCTGATACGTGGTGGTTCGGAAAGTCGCCAGGCTCTGAGTTCCGCCTCCCAGGTTAAAGCCGCCGGTCACGGACAAAACAATGAAGTCCGGAAAAACGCTGTAGCTCTTGACACCAATCGAAGGCGCCGAAAAGTTAGGTTCATGAATACGAGCGACGGCCGTTCGATTGACGGTCAGGCGGAAAGCGTTGACTGTTTTGGGGCTCACCAAATAAGTGCTTCCCAGCGCATACGACTGAGCGAGGTTATCAAAACCGGCATTGGTCGTCGTCAGGATGTCGTCTTTTGCATAGAAGAACGGAGGTTTGGTCGCGTACGCCGTTATCAGGTATCGTCCGAAGAGCGAGTGTTTGACACTCTTTTGATAATCGACCCTGCCGACAGCCTGATACTCATCGATTTTATTGATGAGTCCGTATGTAATCTTGCCGCACTCATCCTGTGCCTTTGGAAGCTTGGCCGCGATATTCATCGACGGTCTGCTGAAGAGCGATGGATTAACCTGATTCCCTACGAATGGCAGCGCCAGGTTGAATGGCCGCCCCGCATTGCAGGCCGGAGAGGCAAAAGTTCTGAAGTCGCCCGCCAGCATCGCCGCCGTTGGAACAAATCTGATCGTCGTAGCTGGATCCGAACGAGTTTTCGTGCCCTGATATCCGCCGAAGAAGAAGAGCTTATTCCGGGCTATGGGTCCGCCGAACGTTCCCCCGTACTGGTTGCGCTTTAGCGAATCGCGTTTTGCGGCAAAAGGGTTTCTCGCGTTGAACTGGTAGTTGCGCAGAAACTCAAAAAGGTCGCCATGGAAATCATTGGTGCCGGACTTCGTTACTGCGTTGACGGCGCCTCCTGATCTCATGCCGCCGTTGGCCGATATGCCGCTGGTCTCGACCTTAAACTCCTGCAACGCATCCGGAAACGGCATCGGATGGTTGGCGCCTTCATACGGATCGCTATGCATGGCTCCATCGAGGGTATAGCCGACTCCCATCGACAGTCCGCCGGCGATGGAGATCAACACGCCTCCAGGCATGCTCTGGTTGCTTGGGGCAGCCGTCTGGACCGCAGCGCCTGAAAGAGTGATCAAGTCGGTCACCTGCCGCCCGTTCAAGGGCAGTTCCAGAATTCTCTGATTCTCGATAACCTGTCCGACAGCCGTGCTTCGCGTTTCCACCTGCGCCGCATTGGCCGTGACCTCCACTTTTTCGCTGACCTGACCGACCTCGAGTACAGGGTTGATCACCAGATCGTCGTTGACTTGCAGCACAATAGCGGTCTGCACAAATGTACGAAAGCCCGGCAAAGCGGCCTCTAACCGGTAGGGACCTACCACCACATTTGGCATCAGGTACCCTCCAGTCTCATTCGTGATTGTGCTTCGGCTGATACCCGTATCGGTTTGTGTCGCCGTGACTTCCACACCCGGCAATACCGCGCCACTCTGATCGCGCACGTTGCCGCTGATCTGCCCCGTCGCCTGGGCCCATGCGCTGACGTCCGTAATCGCGAATGCCGATAGGACAACCCACAAAACAACCAAAATGCGTTTCATGATTCCTCCTTCAGAACCGGAATGACTCACGTGATTCACTCCTGAACGGAGGGGATTCTCGCCAATTGAGCCTCGGTGCATTCCCGCATGATTGTCAGGAAGCGATCAACCACACTTTTGTTGACAAGGGGGTGAGGTCCACCGGGCTTTCGGAAACCAATGGCGTGCAGCTTATCCAACGTCTTGTCGTAATGAGGGTGGATTGCCAGATAGACGTCGGCGCCTGCTTTGTCAGCGATACCTTGAAATCGGCTTAGCGACGCGATCCACGTTGAGAATGTTTCGGGCAGACTCGAGTAATACCGCACGCCATAACGTTCGAAACTCGGATTCATGCCACCCCAGATCACACCAACGTGCTTGTCGTTACCATCCTTTAAAGGAACGATTGTCGATATTGTTCCAGGCGTGTGCCCGGGGGTGAGGTACAAGGTGATAGTCGTATCACCAAGAGTTAGTTTTTGGCCGTCCGTAGCGATCATGTCCTTTTTCGGTTTCAATTCCGCAGGTTCATTGCTCTTGGCCAATACGGTCCAGTCCGCCTCGGACATGAGGATACGCGCGTGGTAGGTCTCCTGAAGGTATTTGGCACCGAAGTAGCGATCCCCATGAGCATGGCTCAGCACGACATATTTGATCTGAGCCGGATCCAACCGGAATTTTTTAAGCCCATCCGAGAATTCTTTGATGCTGTAGTCGTAACCCGTATCCACCAGAATGATTCCTTCGGAAGTCTTAACGGCCCACGTCGAGTCCTGGGTACTGCCGATGTAATAGAGGTTGTCGAAGGCCTGCACCGGTTCCGTATACCACTGGGACCGCGGCGGCACTTTACGCTCCGCAAGTGATGGCGCGACCTGAAGGTTTGGCTCGACAGGTCCCTTCTGAGACAACGCTGGCGCGCAAAGCGTGTCGTACACACTGGTGAGATCCTGTCCTGGCTCGTAGGCAAGAGCTTTGGCCGCCGCCGCATGAGTTTGAGCGGCCTTCAATGGATCTTGAGCATTCGCCTCCAGTGCGATCCAGGCGTTCATCGGCAACAAGGCCATGCAGAATAGAAGTGTGGCATGGCGTTTCATAGTTTCTCTCCTCGGTGGGGTAGCTTCCTCGCCATCGCAGGCTTCACGGACTCAACGGAGGGCTGTCCATCCGTTGAAACGCAGGCCGGAGGCGTGAAGATTATTTATCCCCGAAAATTGCACGGTCCCGAATTCGCTTATTGAAGTCCTCGACTTCGTTCATCGGGGCGCACATCGCCTCCGTGATTCCGGAGAACAGGCCTTTCCATCCAAAGTAATTTACTTCATCGGGCGCCATTCGCTTGAAGAGACGCACTTGAGGTGTTGCCGTCTTGACCGTATAGACCCAGGGGCCCGTATAGTTCTTCGGATCAAAGATGGTCATCCGGCCTTCAATGGTGTTGGCGTCAATCCGTCTGTAACGCTCTTCTATGCGCGCGTCGAAACTTAACGGATGGCCGTATTGATCGGGCCAAGCTCTTTCATCAAAGCCGGTCGTGTTCACGACGAGCGTATCTCCCTGCCATTCGGCCACCGAGATCCCGTACCAGCTCGGGCCAAGACTTTCTAAGTTCTGACCGGTTGGCAGCTTCCGTCCATCCATCCACAGTTCGCGTATTGTCCGGCCCCACTGGAAGAGTTGCAGAATCCGCCCTGGAGTATAGACGAATTCGATGGGCTCATTTTCCTCCCAGACGTGTCTTGGAAACCCAACCGGATTGCATACGTATATGGGATCGTTGGAGCATGTGGAGCTTCTACATCCGGGGTTCTCTCCACCTCTCGCGCTCCTGCTGATATATACCGGCATACGCTTGCTCATCGCTTCCTTACCTGCGGGAGTGAATGGCGGACGAGCATCTTCAGCGGGACGTTGACCGGGCGGTGGACCCTCCCAGAATCCGCTCAAATCGTGCGGATCAAATTTTCCGGCTGCGGTTCCGGCGGCGGGCTGTTGCTGTCTTGATTTGGTCTGGCCAAAGGCCACGAGAGAGAAAAGTAGGCCCAGGACCACCACCGTTATTAAACTCATCAAACGGTTTCGCATTTTGAAACTCCTTTGGGTTTACTGGTCAATCGGGCCGCCAAACGACAGGAGCTCCTTGCCCTTGCCGTCGTAGACTTTTCGGATGACTCCAACGGGAGCGCCCCCGCGCGAGGGATTAAATTTGATCGTTAACTCCTGACCGGGTTGAAAAGAGAGTCTGTTCATACCGAGTCGAGAAAGACTGCTGACGTTTTGGCTTTCGAAGCCCCAGTTGACCACCTTACCGTCGGGCCCCTTCACATCCACGTATAGCGCGCAATGCGGATTGCGCCATGCCCATTCCGATACGGTCCCCTGAATTGTCTCAATTTTGCTGTTATCGTAGGATGCGCCCCTGCCATGGTGTGCGAATACCGGAGCCGTTACCAACACAACAGCAAATAAGACAAAAGCGGATCGCAAAAATGCAATCATCGTGCGTTTCACTTATTCTCCTTTCCAATTGGCTGGACCTTAGGTACCGCGACTATAAGTGGCGCTGGTGCGGTTGTCAATTTAGCTCATGCCCGAGGAAAAATGGGGACGTAGCCCTGTGTCCCTATTTTTTGTTTTTGAAACTTCAGAAAAATGGGGACACAGGGCTACGTCCCCATTTTTCCTCCGTCCCGAAATTCAAACTGAGTCACCACCCATGCCCGGGCAGTGTCCTAATTTATCTCCGGAGGCCGGATTTCACGCGCTCAGGGGTAAACGGGATCTCACGTAATCTCACACCCGTCGCATCAAAGATCGCGTTGCCGATAGCTGCAGCGGTTGGTATCGAAGCAGTTTCTCCCACTCCGTCGGGATCAGTATCGGGTTGGTCGATCAATATTGTTTCGATCTCTGGAATCTCAGGAAACCTGAGGATCGGATACGATTGCCAATCCGAATCTGTCACTCGGCTCTGGTCATACTTTATCTCTTCCATCAAGCTTCGGCTCATTCCCTGAATAAGCCCACCCTGCAACTGGTGTCTCATACCTTCCGGGTTAATGATGCGTCCGCAAGTGACAGCAATGACAGCTTTGGTAACACGAACTTTCCCTGTCTCCACATTTACTTCTACGTTCGCAATCACGGCACCTTTCCGCCCTGATGTTGCATAGCACGCCCCCCGACCAGTGGCGATGCCGCTTCGATTGGCCGCGCTTCTCGTGAACGATGGACGCGGTTGCCAGCCGGTCTTCTTTGCCACGGCTTGTATCACCGCAATCGCGTTGGGATCTTTGAGATGGCGAAGACGAAATTCGATTGGGTCGGCCTTGGCCTCAGCGGCCAATTCGTCCATAAAGGTTTCAACGGCAAAACACGTTTGGTAGCTACCAGGACCGCGCATATAAATGGCGCGAAGCAGTTCTTCGACATAATGCGTGATTGTGCGGTCGTTTTCGAACTCGTAAGAATAGCCACCCGGCCCACCAGAGAGCCGTGTGTATCCAGGGTTACCGCCCACTAAACGCCAGGCGAGTGAATTCCCGCTTTCTGCCAACGAATGACTGGGGGACCATCCCTCGAACACAAAGGCTACGACCTTCCCGTCCGCATCCAGCCCGGCCTGTATGTCGATCACGGAAGGCGGGCTCATCGGCGCCCAGGCTTGCTCGTCCTGCCGCATCCATTGCACACGCACTGGTCTTCCAACGGCCTGAGACAACAAAGCTGCCTGAGGAGCGGCGTCATCACATGCGAGTCTTCCGTAGGAACCGGAAGCTTCCACCCATACGCCGCGCACTTTGTCCAGAGGCAAACCCAACATGCCGGCCAAGTCCCGCCGGTTTCCCTGGATCCACTGAGAACCCGACCAGAAGGTCGCCTTCCCGTCACGGACATCGGCTACCGCGCACGATGGTCCAATCATGCCGTGATTTTGCAATGGAGTTTTGTAAGTCGCTTTTACGATCTTGACCGCACGCCCAATACCCGCGACAACATCTCCGCGCGACGTATCATCTGTCCTGACCTTTTTCGTATGCCGGAGCCAGTCATATTTGTCTTGAGGAAGAGAGATCCCTCCGGACCAGGTGACTCGAAGTTGTCTGGCAGCCTGAATCGCCTGTTCTTCGCGTTCCGCAACAACACCGAGAAAGTTGCCCTTCCGGACAACCTGGATCAAACCGGGAAGCCTCCGGACCGAATCCTCATCGACACTCGCTAAGGTCGCCCCGGGCGCAGACGGGAAAATCACTCTTCCGTGGACCATTCCTGGAACGCGAACGTTGTGAACGTATGGCCAGGTCCCAGCCACTTTCCCCGGAACGTCGACACGGGGAATAGACTTGCCGACTGATTTGAAATTGCCTTTTTTGAGCGGAGCTGTACCCTCCAAAGCTGTTCCCCGGTTATCAGCAGGATTACTGGCCTTCAATCGCGTATTGAACCGTTTGTTTCCGATTATCTCCGCGTAGGAAATTTTTTTTGATGGTTCTCCCTGAACACTGACAATTCCGTCCTGCACAATAAGTCTGTCAGACGGCACATTCAGCCGGGTCGACGCCTGTGCGAGCAGAACGCGTCTCGCTTCGGCGGCTGCTCGGACAAGTGGTTGTTGACCGCGATTGCTATTGCTGCTGGCGGTCGTCTTGCCTCCATCCGTCGTTAGAGCAGTGTCACCCATAACCATCGTGATCGCTTCAAATGGGACGTCGAGCTCGTCGGCAACAACCTGGGCAAACGAAGTCTGTACACCGGTGCCAAGGTCGACCCGTCCGGTATAAACCGTAACCTTGCCTTCAGCGGAAATGGCCACCCAGGAATCCAGCTCCTCTGGAGGCACAGACCTGGGGGGAGGCAATGCACCTATCGTCGTGCTCTCTTGGACGGCAAATACCTGGAGCGCAGAATTTTTCAGCGTCAGACCGACAATCAGCGCACTGGCGCCTTGCTTGACGAATTCTCTTCTGGAGTAGTTCACGCCGGCCTTCCTTTCTGCGCAGCGCGCTGAACGGCACGGAGAATTTCGATGTGCGTCCCGCAACGGCATAAGTTTCCCGCAAGAGCCTGGCGAATTGCCGCCTCAGTTGGATTCGGGTTCTTATCAAGAAATGCTTTGGCGGTCATAATCATTCCGTTGATGCAGTATCCGCACTGTGCGGCCTGCTCCCTGAGAAAGGCCTCTTGAACAGCGTGAAGTTGCCCACGCGTGGCGAGTCCTTCCAGAGTGGTTATCTCTTTTCGTCCGGCCGCATCGACTCTAACCGAGCACGAACGGATCGCCTGACCCTGAAGGATAACCGTACACGCTCCACATTGTCCCAAGCCGCAACCAAACTTCGGTCCATCCAGTTGAAGATCATTGCGGAGCACGTACAGAAGTGGCGTATCCGGAGCTACATCAACGGACTGTAACTTCCCGTTGACTCGCAAAGCGAATTTCATCGAAACCCCCTGAACTAACTTGAGAACAACGTTGTAAGAATCGGTCCTTTTCTTGCATGGCGATCACTCCAATTTGTTGCCTAATATGCCCCGTTTTGTGAGCTCCGAACGTTGTTCGTCGTCGTGGCTCGCGATGATGAACAAATTCTTTTCAGTCTTATAAAGACCATTCAGCCAAGTCAATTGGGCGATGAGCGCGTTTTCATCTTCCTGAATCCAGGGTGCGTCTTTTCCTTTTACATTCCGGACTCCGTCCATATGCCATGCAGTGTCTCCGATCAAAAGGTATTCCCTGCCGGAGCCCAGTACTACATAGATCATTTGCGAACCCGGCGTATGTCCAGGCGCTTTGATGAGCACGACGCCGGGTCCAAAAGGCAGATACTGCTCATAGTCGACGACGTTGTAGCGGCCGGCTGTTTCTGGTGTGAGCTTGATTTCCGGCATTTGCGGGTTCTTCAGCAATGTCTGGACCTGATCGCGCGTCAGGATTGTTTTTGAAGCGAGTTCCTTCGCGAACGGTGTGTGAATGACTCCTGCAACATGGTCGCCGTGTTCGTGGGTGATGAGAATAGCCCGCGCGCCGCGGACGGCTCGCTCGACTTGTTTTGCCGATTCTAAATCGTAAGGTTCCACCACGCCTCGCCCGAAAAAATTGTGGACCTGCTGGTCCATACCCGAGTCGACCATGACATACCCGTCGGGATAGACAACTTGGAAGACGGTTCGGGCCTGCACGCTTGGCTCGTCAGGCGCACCTTTCACAGAAAATTTCTTGGCGCGGCGGCTTTCCGCAAACTTCAGGACGTTAATGCGCACTGGCGCCCTGCCCGGGATCATCCGGGCCGCTTGCCGTATTTGATCGATGTTTGCCGTCCAGGCTTGCTCTTTTTGCGGAGTGACCAAGAGAAGCGCGAGCATAAAAAGATGAACTGCGTTTTTCATCGGCGTTCCAAACTCCCCAACGATGCTCCGGCTATTCGTATCGTAACGCTATCGTCGGATCCACGCGAATTGCGCGTATTGTCGGAATCAAACAGGCGATGAGAGCAACAACGATCAGCAGAACGGAAATCGCCACGAACGTCGCCGGGTCTGTGGCGGTAACGCCATAGAGGCCGCTGCTGATCAAGCGTGTGAGAGCAAAGGAGCCAGCGAGACCGATAGCGCAACCAATGCCGATCAGCAACAGCGCGTGCCGCATCACCAGCTTCAGTACATCGTTGGAACCGGCTCCAAGCGCCATGCGAATGCCGATCTCGCGCGTGCGTTCGGCTACGGAGTAGGCCATGATGCCGAAGATTCCGATCGCGGCCAGGATTGCCGCAATACCGCCGAATATGCCGAGCAGCAAAATGTATAGGCGGAGATATTGCGTTTGCTGGCTCAGGTTCTGCTCCACGGTCCGGAAATTCGTTGCAGGCCTGGTGAGATCCACATCGGCGACGGCGCGTTTCAGCGTCTCGACCATATTCAGGGGGTTACCCGACGTGCGCAGAACGAAGAACATTCCGGCGCGGTCGTTCCATTGCGGGCCCATCCAGCGCGGCGTTTGCTGCAGGTGCGGCACGTATATCGTCGGCACTGGTTCCTTTTGCATACGATTCGCCCGCGTGTCTCCCACAATGGCGATGATCTGGCGCGGACGTTCGTCGGGCACGAAATCGAGGGTGATGCGTTTACCGATAGGATCTTCATTCGGAAAGAAACGGCGCGCCATCGTCTGATTGATGATGATGACCAGCACTCCGGACGCCGTGTCCTGCGCGTTGAAATCGCGGCCGCGCAGAATTGGAATTTTCATGGTGCCGAACAAATTCGGCGTGACTGAAAAGTAGCTTGCCGTTTGTCCTTGATCTTGCGATCCACCTCCGGGAGCCGGACTTGGCGGCGGAGCCGGACGTCCTTCTATCAGAAACGGCATCTGGATTCCGTCGGAACTCAGCGGAGGCCGGCTGATGGCGGCCGCCGAGACAACGCCGGGGACTGCGTGCATGCGTTCGATAATTCGATCGAAGGTCAGCGCGGGAACTGGGCTGACGTCCCACAATCCTATGCCGCGATACCTTCCATACGGCTTGATGGCGTCATTCTGTGCAAACCGGAAATCAAAGGTCAGCACATTGCGCGGGTCGGCACCGAGGTCATTCTTCTGGACTCGGACAAAACTGTTGATCATCAATCCAGCTCCGATGAGGAGCACGAGCGCAAGAGCGATTTGCACGGTCACCAGCACGCTGCGGAGATACTGGCGCGCGACGCCATCGGTTCCGCTACGGCCGGACTCCTTGAGCGAGCTCACAAGCTGCGCCTTCGAAGCCTGCATGGCGGGAACGATTCCGAATACGATCGCCGTGACCATGACCACGACCGCGGTGAAGGCAAGTACGGACACGTCCAGAGAAAGCTCGTTCAGGCGTGGAAAGCCCGGAGGCGCGGCAGCGATAAAAAGTTTCAGGCCTACCCACGAGAAACCGACGCCGATGATGCCGCCGAGAATCGAAAGCGGAAAACTCTCCGTAACCAGTTGCCGGATGATTCGTCCTCGTCCCGCGCCCAAGGCAGTGCGCACAGCCACTTCCGTGCGGCGTGAGGCCGCACGCGCAAGCAGCAGGCCCGCTACATTTGCGCAGCCGATCAACAGGACGAAACCCACGGCTCCCTGGAGGAGCAAGAGTGGATTTCGAAATCCCCCATAGGCCGCCTCTTGAAGCGGCTGCAGCCGCGCACCGTTGCCTTTGTTGCGCTCCGGATCTCCGGATTCGAGTTGCGCGGCTATCGTATCGATCTCGGCCTGAGCTTGTTTCATCGAGACGCTCTTTTTCAGCCGCCCAAGTGGGACAATGAATCCTTGTTTGCTTTGCGATTGTGGCTGCCGGACTTCCAGCGGCGCGATGAAATCGACCTCGTCGCCAAAAAAGCTGAAATCTTCGGGCAAGACCCCGATGATGGTGATCGGATTCTGATCGAGCGTCAGCGTCTTACCGATAACGTTGGGATCGCTGTTGAAGTGGCGTTTCCAGAGGCGCTGCGTGATCACAATAACGGGAGCCCAATGGTCTACCTGATCTTCTGCTTCTGTGTAGAAGCGCCCTAAGGCCGGCTTCACGCCGAGCGCTTGAAAAACAGCCGGCGTAAAGCCCCAACCTGAAATCCGTTCCGCAGGCGCTCCATCTTTCTCGGCGCCGAGATTCTTGATGCTGTTCGTGAGGGCGCCAATCGACTCGAGTGTTTGGTTTTTTTCGCGTATAGCGAGATAGCTCGTGAAATTGACAGCGTTTTGCTGGGTCCGGTTCTGGAGCGGAACGGTCCAAACCACCATCAGCTTTCCAGCATCCGCGAACGGCAGCGGCCGCAACAGTGTGGTATCGATCAAGCTGAAGATGACTGTGTTGGCGCCGATGCCTAAACCGAGCGACAACGCCGCCACAATCGTGAATGCCGGTTTCTTCGTCAGCATCCGGCAACCGTACAACAGATCCTGCCAAAGGTTTTTCACAAGCTCTCCCAGAACCGCTCGAATTTTCGATTATCGGTGACCTCAATATGCCACTAAGAGATTCAAATTGGACTCGAAATATTCGGAATCGCCTTACGGGATCGCCGAGCGCATGCGACGATGGAGGGCGCTGCAGTAGCGCAGGTGTGCGCCCGTTTCGGTATACCGGCCGTCGTCATCCGAAGCATTACGCATCATGCCGATTGCGACGCCGCCGACAGCTATCGACAATTCGTAGAAGTGCTTCCCGCAATGCTGCCAAGATCACCTTCGCCACCATCCACGAGATGCCGAAGCAAATTCCGGCGTCTCGTCGTTCGTCCCTCTCGTACTTCCGCTTGTTTGACGAGGACACGTCGAATGACCAAATGTGGTTAAAAAGCCACTTTTTTCCTGTTGCATCAGGTGGATGAATTGCGGCAAGAATTTTCATCCGGCCGCCGCCGCAGCGTTCACATTGAAGAACGTCCACCAGGAAAACGCGTTTCATCAACTCCGACCAGATATAGTTGCGACGGCGCGCAACAGGCCGAGTGTAAGGCGCAGGCTCAGCATCAACACCCGGTGCCGTTGATGGTTGAAGCGAAGGCTGCGGGTTGAAACTGATTTCGCTGGAAGATTGGGCCATACAACTCACTCCAGTTCAATTGAAGTCTTTTCGAAAAATCTCACCTACAGCTTCACACTTCGCAGGTTCGGCGAGCGCGTAGTCCGTCACGCTTGGATCGTTTCCAGTTACCCGATCTAGAACATTGTCGAAGGGACTTCCGCTTTCATCCGGGGTTGCATTGCTTGCAGGACTCGATTATCTGTTCGGCTTTGCGGAGAGTGAGGGCGTCGATGAGAACGATGTCCTGCTGTTCGGGGGAGGGGTCGAAGAAGTTGCGGCTCATGCTTGAACGTTCGTCTTCTGCTGTTTCAATACGACGCGCGTTTTTACTGGGCCAGGGGCTTTCGTATCATCGGACTCCTCCACTAGTGCGTCGTCCAAGATTTGTTCAACGATTAATTGAGCCGCGCGACTGGCTCTGCGGTAGCCCGAATCGTGCAACCACAGTAGGAGCACCGCTAAGATATTCATCATGAGAAACCGAATAACATCGCCCTTCTGTAGCGAAAAGTAAAAAAGTCCCCTGGAATTTTTCGCAGGGGACTTTTGGTTTGACGATACGCGAAATAGAGATCAGAAGTTGATACGGGTATTGAACACGAAACTACGCATGCCGCCATTTCCGCCAAGGTTGTTGGCAGAGTTCAACAAACTGCTGATAACGCCAAAGTCCGTGTTATTGATGTTCACGCTCGGTGCGGCGAAATTCGGGTGATTCAAGATATTCACCGCATCGATTCGAAACTCGAACTGTTTGGTTTCTGTAATCTTGAAACGTTTCACCATGTCCATGTCAAAGAACATGGCATTGGGCCCGCGGACAGTGGTGTATCCAAGCGTTCCGGGCTGGCCTGGCTGGGGATTCACCAGGATGATGTTGCCATTCGGACCCATAATCGCCTTGTTCGTGTAACCGGTGCGCAACGTATTGCACGAGGCGTCGGCGCATGTGGGCGCTACGGCCGCGTAACCAGGATCTCTGGGCGCCGTATAGCCATCAAAGTAGTTGATGCCATTCGGGCCTTTTGTGATTTTGCCGAAATCGGACGGGATGCTACCAACCAAGCTCGGGTTAGCTCCCTGGTTCGTGATGGTGTTCACCCCTGTGGTAAGAGTGAGCGGTGGTCCCGTCAGGAAGTTAAAGATGCCGCCCAATTGCCACTTGCCGACGACATTCTGCAGCCAGCCTGGAGCATTTCCCATGAGGAAGTGCCCGGTTCCGAAGGGAAGCTCGTAAGTCGCGTTTGCCGTGATCTGGCCCTTATGATCCACGGTCTGTAGGCCTTTGACCTGAAAATGGCTCGGGTCGATGGCTGTGTTCGGAGCGGTTGAACCAAGACCAAAAGCCTTACTCCAGGTGTAAGAGGCAGTGCCGGAGAAGCCGTGCGACAAACGCCGATTGAACTGCAGTTGCAGGGCATTGTAGCTGGAATTAGCGTTGTTGCCGTCGATGTTCACGGCCGAATACTGAGGAGAGACGACGATGTAGTTGTCCGGGAACCCGTTCTGGCGAAGAACCGAGCCTGCCGAGTTAAGCCCTGCAGGCAGCGTCACACCTGTGCTTGACGTATTCAGCGTGTTCAAGACGGCCCCGAATGCTCCATTGGCCAGATTCGCGCTTGTGGTGGTGCTAGTGCGCAGCGCGCCTGCTCCCGTGAGAGTCGTTCCGTTGACCCTCGTCGTGCCACCGGCGAAAGTTGTTCCCATCAATAGCGTGTCGAGCAGAGGGGACTCGCCGCCCGCCCGAGCAATGAGTAGCGCATTGAACAAGTCCCTATTGCGGGCGACATCGACGGAGTTCAGATTGATCTGGCCCCACAGCTTCGTTCCCTTTGTGCCTATGTAACGGACTTCGACAGTCGTATTCCTTGCCACTTCGCGCTGGATTTCGAAGTTCCAGTTCTGGGTGTAGGGGGAAACGTGACTATAAGTTGTGATCCCCAGCGACCGATCCGTTGTCGGAACCAGGAAAGGCGCAGTTGTCGGAGTTCCCGTCGGGAATGGAATCGGCAGCGATACGGTTGAGAGCGTGGTGTAATTCTGCACAACGTACTGCAAGCCGTTGTTGTTGGACCCTGTGAGGTTGATACCTGGCACTGCGCCGGTGACGCTATCCACATTGATGAAGTTGCGCAGCGCCCCCTCATAAGCGATTCCGTAGCCTGTACGAATGACCGTCTTGCCTTTTCCAAACCAAGGCACGTTCCATGCGAGACCCACCGAAGGCGCAAAGTTGTTCAGGTCGTTACCTTTGAGGTTGGTGAGAATGTCTGGGTGCGTCGAGTTCTTACCTACAAACTGCACTTGGACGAGATTGCTGCAGTTGCTATAGAAGGAATTCAGCGCTCCGATTTGTTGCGTACAAGTAACGTTCCTGAAGGTGTTCTCGTCACCGACGACGCGGGCCGCCAATCCATTGTGCTCGTAGGGCTGGCCGTAATATTCATAGTGGATGCCCAGGTTCAAGGTGAGATCCGGACGGAATTTCCAGTCATCTTTGAAGTACGCGCTCATTTCGCTCTGGTAATTCCAATGCCGGTTGTTACGGATTGTCGGAGTTCCCACTAGCGTTGTGTCCTGCGCGCTGACGACTCCGAAGGCCTGCCGGATGTCATTAACGGAGCCGCTGAGATCGTAGAGTAAATTTCGCGCCGTTGTGGTTGCGTTACCGGACAAGCCCGGAAATGCATTGCCATCGAGCCCGGTCACGAGCGAGTTAGCACCGGCACCGAGTTGCGCCACAGGGTCGTAATTAGGATCGTTGAATCCGTTCGATTCCTGGCGCCGCCATTCCACACCGACTTTGAAGGCGTGCCTGCGCGCGGTCCAGCTCAGGTCATCACCGATGCTCCTCATCGGGTTGATGCCCTCTCGCCAGCGCCCGAATCCTCCGATATTGCTGAATGGCGGGAGCCTTTGGGGCAGTGCCACTGTGCCGCCGGCCGTCGTTGCAAACTGAACCTGGTACGGAATGCCGTTCGCGGTTGGGTGCAATTTTCGGGCTTCAGCGCCGATAGCGTCACCACGATCCGCAGAGCCCCACTGCCAATTGTCCGATGCTCTCTTGCTGAGCCGCAGTTGGTTCAGAAGATTATTCGTTAACGTGGATGTGAGCTGAATGCTGTAGACAAAGGGCCGCTTCACAGCCAAGCCGTCATATGCGTCCCGCCACGCCCTCAGTCCAGCCTGAGTCGCCGTACCCCACGTTTTTTCCTTCGTCCCGATGAGACTGAGTTTCTGCTTGGAATTGAAGTTGTGATCGATACGTAGATTGTATTGGTCGCGGTCCACTTCGTCGCCGTTTCCATTGGTCTGGTCGAGGCCATCCTGCCGGCGCGTGAACCGGATAAGCCCTGTATTGAGCCCATCAGGATTCAGTTGGCCGTTCGAGGTGAACTGGTTCGGAGATGGCATCCGCCGCAATTCTTCCTGGAGGAATGGCGCGTTCGAAATTGACGTTCGACTAGTATCACTAAACGTTCTGCAATTGGCGACCGGAGCGCCTTTAAATGAGCAGGAGCCGAACAAGCCTATAGCTGCGGGCTGAGTCGGATCGGCAAGCGAGCTAGTGTTTGCGCCTATCGGAACCACAGGACGCCCGAAGATGTCGACACTGGGATTCGACGTGCCTGCGTTGGCCGGATCGACGCCGGGCCAGTACCGGAAGATGCCGGCCTTCGCGTAATCTGTCAAAGTAATGCCAGCGGCCTGCGTCTTTTTGAGATCGCGTTGACCTTCGAACAGTGCAAAGAAGAAGCTCTTATTCTTGACAATGGGACCACCGAGGCGGGCGCCGTAGGAGTTTCGGTTGTCATAGCTCTTCGAAAGATTGGATCGGTTATTGAACCAATCGTTCGCATCGAGTGCAGAATTGTGATTATTCCAAAAAACGCTCCCGCGAAGTTGGTTCGTTCCAGAGCGAGTGACCATGGACACCTGGCCAGACCCACGCGAGGTTTCCGCGTCGACTGGCGCGACGATGACCTTTACCTCTTCAACTAAATCGGGACTGGTATAAACGACCGACCACGCGCCGTTCTCGTACCGTCCATCGTTCACGTTCACGCCGTCGCGGGTTGTATTCACATCGCCGAGACGTCCACCCGCCATGTAACCGAAGATGCCGGTGGCCGGATCGCGCTGCACACCAGCCATGTTCTGCACGATATTGAACACATTTCCGGCGACTGTCGGCAGATCGCGAACTTTATACTCGGGAAGAATCGTACCGATTGAATTGGACGATGTTGCCAGGACGGTGTCCGCGGCAACAGTGACCTCCACATTCGTTCCAGCTGCCGCCGACACTTGCAGGGTAAAGTTCATGCGAACCTGCTGAGCGCCACCGAGTTGAACATCCGTAAAGGTTTGAATTTGGAACCCAGGGAGTTCCGCGCTCACCTTGTAGGCGCCCGGCTGCAAGGCGGCAAATTGATAAGCGCCGGACTCGTTGGTAACTACTTTCGTCACGATACCGGTACCGGTATTCGTGGCAGTCACGGTGACGCCCGGAATCAGAGCTCCGGTAGCGTCGGCCACGGTTCCGCCGACCGTAGCATTACTGGTTTGAGCGAAGCCGTTGACGGAAAGGAACACGCACAGCAACACGGCTAAAGCGTATGTACACTTTCTTGTCATATCCCACTCTCCTCACCAAATTGGTAATCCAAAAGTGGGGAAAATCTATATCGTGGAGCAGGAAAGGGTCAAGGAAAGGAACAGGGGCAAAGGAACAGAGGCGGGCAGCGGATCCGGGGCACACAGATTAATCCGAGTCATCGGCCTAATCCGTGGCTAAAATATCTGCATGGCTGACAAGCTCATCGGCAGCTTGCTCTACGATGATCATCCCATTCCCAAAAAATCGCGGGCGCTCAAAGAACGTCTGAGAGCATAGAGCAGAGCATAGATTCTTTATCTGTAACTTCTCCGCGAAACGCGGAGAAGTTACAAAAATAACACCGAAGGCTGAAAGCTGATGGCTGAAAGCGCGCGGCAGCCGAATCCTCAACTTTGGTTGCGGCCACAGGCCGCGCTAAGAAATATAAAAGGTGCCATGCGGGAAGCTCGCAATCCGGGCGGGCATCGGCAGTGTCACATATTGGGTCTATGTAAAGCTGCGGGTGGCGGGAGACCGGGCGCGCGGCACGCTGAAAAACCCGCAGGGACCCTAGTCTTCAGCTCGCGCGATGTCGATAAGACGGGCACGCCGAGAGGTTCTTGACACTGACTCATTGATCAGACCCATGGACGCAGGCTTGAAGACGGCGCGACGCATCGACAAATTTCCAAACGCAAAGTTCCGCGGCCATATTCGCCGTTTTGCCGCGAAATTCCGCCGTTCAACGGCCATACGCAGCGTTTTCCGGCTATCCGCAACGTTTAACGATCAAAAACATCGTTGTTCAGAACTGGAGAAGACCATCAATCAAGGTCCTACGGCGGCCCAGGCATATGTCGAAGGGAGGACCCGCGTTTCCCTTCCTCCCGAAAGTTGGCGGATGACCAATTCACGCTGCGGATGAACGCGCGCAATGAAACTCAGATCTTCCGCGCGCTACTGGATGGGCAACATATGTTTGCTGACTACACCTCGAGATTTACAACTTGACAAACAAGGCTACCTTCGGTAATCCAAGAGGCACTAAGAACCCTCTCAATCTCCCGAAGACGATTGTGGCCGGACAATCCAGGACGGCACAACTCGGCTTCTATTTGACGTTTTGAGGATGGATAAAGTGGACCATCTCAGGAGGTGGCAGATGTCCAGATTGAGGATCGGACTGATTGTCGGGACGTTGCTTTTCGCACGAGCAGTACCGGCGCTCGCCCAGCAGGGCACAGCCGAAATTGCCGGAAAGGTCACGGATGAACAAGGCGCGGTTCTCCCGGGCGTCGCGATTGTCGTGACCAATGAAGAAACGGGCACCTTCCGCGAGGTGATTACCGCCGAAGAGGGAACCTATCTGGCGTCGCAGCTCGCGCCTGGACGCTACAGGGTGGTCGCCAAGCTGCCCGGCTTTCGGACAATGGAACGGAGTGGCTTGATTCTGCCGGTGGGAACCACGCTCACCATCAACCTGACGCTGGCAGTGGGGGTGGTTGAGGAAACCATCACCGTCATCGGCGAGTCGCCGCTCATTGACACGACCAGCGCCAGAGTCGGGGGCAACATCGGCACCGAGGAGCTTGCCGAGACCCCCGCGACACACCGCAACTACTTTGCGATCGTTTCGCTCCTGCCGGGCGTCGTGTTCACGCCCTCGAATCAGATGGGCAACGACACGATTGTCGCAGCCGGTCAGACGTCTCAGAACAACAACGTCTCGGTCGACGGCGGTTACAACGCGGACGACGCGCTTGGGACCAGCGCGGGCGCACAGGTGCGCACGCCGCTCGAAGCCATTCAGGAATTCCAGGTCATGACCAGCATGTACGATGCGGAGTTCGGCCGCGCCAGTGGCGCCATCATCAACGCCGTCACGAAAGCCGGAACCAACCAGTTCAAAGGTGTAGTGTTTGGATCCTTCGTGAGCAACCGGTTGACGGCCAAAGACTTTCTCGTCAAACAGAACAACTTGGAGAAACCGACGACTACCCAGCGCGATTGGGGCGGCGTGATCGGCGGCCCGATCGTTCGGAACAAGGCACATTTCTTCTTCAGTCTCGAGCGGCAGGTCGACAACCCGAACCGGACAGGAATTTTTCCAACCCGGCCGCAAAACAACTTCTCGATCGCCGAAGATCGGACCGACTGGAACACGCTGGTTCGCTTCGACCACCAGATCAACAGGACCCATAGCTGGGCAGTCCGGTGGCTCCGCGAATGGGCGCCGCAGTGGTACACCATCGGGGGCGACCGTCGAACGCTGGAATCGTATCAGGACGAAACAGATCTGGATCAAACGGCGGTCGGGACGCTGACCAGCGTGCTGGGCAACGCCCGCGTCAACACCGTCCGAGTTGCGAGGACGTGGGAACACTGGTGGCACGGGAACGAATGTTTTCGCGCGCAAGGCCCGCTCGGCGGCCGTGAGGGCTTCAAGTTCGGCGACGAGGCCCGCGGCAACCAGGCCCTCTGTCCGCCGCAGCTCAACTACACGAGCTTCCGGGCCCAGGCTAGCACCGAAGCGCAGGGCCCATGGGATTCCAACTACCAGATCGGGGACGATTACTCCTGGTTCGTCCCTGGAAAGAAAGGAGACCACGAGTTGAAGTTCGGCGCGCAGTACAACCACACGGGGCTCCGGCGTGTCTCTCAGATCAATACGAACGGCACGTTCGCGTTCAACACCGACTTGCCGTTCGACCCGGCCAACCCGCGGACGTATCCCGAACGTCTCAGTATCAGATTAGGGACGTACAATCAGTTCATCAAGAACCACACCTACGAGGCATACGCCCAGGATAAGTGGAAGATGGGAGGCCGCACGACGCTGAGCCTTGGGCTTCGCTACGACCTCGAGATTATCCCGCTCGACGAAACGGACAACCCACTGTTCCCGGCGAGCAATAAGCATTATCCGGTGGACAAGAACAACTTTTCGCCGCGCATCGGGATCACCCACGCGCTCAGCGATGCGGCCAAGTCGGTCATCCGCGGTGGCTATGGGATCTTCTACAACCGAACCATCTTGGGGGCCGTCGACGATACGATTGAGTTCCCCAAATACACCTCGTCGGCCCAGGTCAATTTCCCGAACGACACCGTCGACCCGGGCCCGACCGCCGGCCGGTTCCCGACCGACCCATTTCTGGTGAACGGACCGTTCCTGAACCGCGTCCTTCTCAATCAGACCTATCCGTCAGGAGTGCTTCTCCGGAACGCCGGCGTCGTGATTTTCGATTCGCCGGACCGGCGGCAACCGTTCGCGCACCAGGTAACGGTCGGCTACGGCCGCGAGTTGGGTGCGTCGTTTGCCGTGCAGGCCGATTACATCCACATGCACAACAAGGACATGTTTCTGTCGCGCAACCTGAATCCAATGCAGCGCGCGAACACGAGCCGGACCGGCGCGATCACGCGCGTGGACGCCTTCGGTGTGCTGGGCGAGCCCTACAACGAGCGCGTCTGGGTGATGGAAAACACCGGCGTGTCCAATTACGATGCCTTGAACTTCTCGCTTGAAAAGCGGTACTCGAAGAACTGGGCCGGCCGAATCTCGTATTCGCTGTCGAAGTCGCGGGGCACGGGCGAAAACCAGGCCGACCGCAACACGTACCAGTACCTGACCGATCTGAATCTGGACGAGTGGTATGGACCGTCGAGCGTGGATCACAGGCACAACCTGAAGATCAGCGGCCGGCTGGAGATCCCGAAGACCCACGGGGTGACGCTATCGGGCGGGTTGGGGTATTTGAGCGGTGCGCCGTTCTCGATCTACGACAGCAGCATCGACGCCAATCAAAACGGCGAGCTGACCGACCCGGTGCCGCCAGGCACATACAGCGGCGGCGCGTTGAACGCGATGCAGAACCTGAAGTACAAGGGCGGACGCAACGGCGCCATCGGCCCCGACTCCTTCCAGGTCAATCTGCGCGCGGGCTGGCGGGGTCGGGTGCGAGAAAACCAGGCCATCGAGCTCTTCCTGGACATTTTCAATATCACGAACCGCGTGAACTTCGACAATCCGATCACCGCAAACTCGGATCGGCGGCTACCCAGCACGTTCCTCGTGTTGACGAACCTGGCCGGCGGCGGCGGGTTCCCCCGTCAGGCTCAGATAGGATTTAGGTACACGTTCTAGGAGTCACACACGACGAGAAGGAGGCCGGTGCCCTGTGGCCCCGGCTAGCGTGCATCAGCAATCAAGGTGGCCGGGCCTCAACGCCCGGCCGTTTCGGCGTCTATCGCCGGGTAATCGTCTTTGAGCGCCATTCGCTGTCGAGGGCGACCCAGGCCAGCCCAACCCACGTCCTATCGGCACGTGCTACAAGTGAAGTCTGTGGCTCGTCACTTTTTCGTGAGTGCTGCATTGACGTAGCCGTGCTGCAGAACTTTTTTCAGATCGGGCCGCACGCTCAGGTAGGTCACGTGATCGGGGACGGCTGAAAAGCCGTGCGGCACGCGCTCAGGGATCACGATGATGTCGCCCTCCTTAATTTGACGGCTTGTGAACCCGACCATGGTCCCGTTGCAAGATGGGCCGTTCAAGATCGTCGTCACTTCGTTGTCGGGGGCAGATCGCGTCCCATTGACGATCGTTCCCCCAGTGATGAGCGTCCCGCTGCCCGAAATGACGACATAGGTCTCGGCGGTGTCGTCATGGAAGATGCCGTTCGGACCCTTCGCGCCGGCGCGCTGCTCGCCACATGCGGCCTGCGGATTCTGTACCGCCGCCGCGCCGCGGCCAGCATTACCAGCTCCAGCCGCGGCGTTGCCTGTGCCGCCACCTGTCGCCCCGCGGTGAACGACTGCAACCGCGAGCTGGTAGGCGCCCATGTCGATGACGCGGATCGAATTGTCAGGAACCGTGCGCTTCGTATCGGCCGCGTATTTCAGGACGGCCTTGATGTCTTCGTTGGTAATCACGACGGCGTCCTTAGGCGCTTGAGCCAATCCAACAACGGGACACGCCGTAAATACGAACGCCAGCATTTGCAGAATGTGTCTTCGCATGAAAACCTCCTCTATTTCCCTTCGACGATCTCGATGGCCACTCGATCGGGTCCTTCAATCATGGCCGCGCGCATGTTGCCCCACGCGTGAATCTCTTCGAGAAACTTGACTCCTTCACCTTTGAGGCGAACCACGGTAGCAGGCAGATCGGCCACGCTAAGCGCCCAGTGATCGACAAGATGTCCGCGTGTGCTGACGAGACCGCCGCCCGGCCACGGCCGGATCGAAATCGAGATGTCGTCAAAGAACACGGCGCCGGATGGCTCGCGGACAAATCCCGGAAACTTCGCAAACGAGGGCCACGTCGGCGGGGCGTATAACTGTTTGCAATCGCCCGCCGGCGGCGCTGCGGGCGCGCCGCCGGGACCTGGCGGAATCCTTGCGCCCAGGTGCGCGACATACCACTGCATCGCGCAGAGCGGATGCTCATGGTACATGTGGATGTGATTGAAACGCTCGACCTGGCCGGCTTGAGCGTTCTCGATCAGCGCGCCGTCAGGGCCCCTGAGATAGCCGAAGCCTCCCTGCCGCGCCGGCATGACACCTTTGGCTCGCAGCTCGAGAATCTGCTCTTGCGTCGGTAATCCCGGCAGAGCGTCGCTGGACATGTCGACGAGCTTGCCGTCGGCCGCGTCCCACATCTGAGCGATCTCGAAACCCATCGCGCGGAACCGCTCGTTGTACTTTCGCGAGTCCGGCGTGTTCCACCCGAAATGCCACACCGCCGTCTGCGGCCCGGTCAGCTCGGTCTGCGGCGGCGTGTTGACCTTCGTGAAAAGCAAATAGACGTTGCCGGTCTTGACCGCTGGGTAGCCGTTGAAGGTTGTCTCCGACGCCGATTCCGCAAAAGCTTTCGGGTAATACCCAGCCGCAGCTTTCGGGTCGACCGAATTCAGATGCACGTGGTGCACCTGCATCGCCGCGATTTTCGGCGGCGACTGTGCCAGGACCGGCCGGTGCATTCGAATAGAGGTTGCCATCACTGCCGGGAGAACGACAACAACGAATGCCATGCGTAACATCACTTTCATAAAGCGCTCCGGGAAAGAGAAAGATTGGGTTTGAAAGCCTTTGATTTCACCACAAAGGGCACAAAGGAAACAAAGAAATTACTGCCAAAATCCTTAGTGACCTTTGTGGTAACGAGCAGTGGTGTCCAAATTAGCCGAAATGGAGGCTCGTGTCCTTCTCCCTCTGGGAGAAGGTGGCCCGAAGGGCCGGATGAGGGTGCATTTCCTGCCCTCACCCGGCGCTTCGCGCCACCCTCTCCCAAAGGGAGAGGGTCAACTTTTGCACGCGCCAGTTGGAGGTTTCCGCGGCGTACACCTCCGTTTCCGACGCGCACGCGAGTTGGTGGACCCCAGAGAACTGCTTGAGTTGGCGTCCGGAACGGCCGATGACGCCAAGCACTTTGCCGTCGAGCGAAACCTTGAACAGCCGTCCAGGATATGTCGACTCGCCGACAAACAACACCTGGTTCGGCCCGGGCGTGATGCAGATCGAATTGGGCGCTCCAATCACGGCCGCGAGGCGCGCGCCTGTTGGCGTGTCGCCGCTGACCGGCGGGATGCCGGGGGGCGGAGGCACATCGATAGTGAACATCCGCAGAAACTTGCCATCGGTGTCGAAGACCTGGACCCGCCGGTTCGAGCGGTCGCCCACATAGATGTTGTTGTTGCGGTCGATTGCAATGGCATGCGGAAGGTTGAACTGCCCGGGACCGGTGCCGCGAGTGCCCCACGATTTCACCCAGTCGCCGTTCTTGTCGTATTTTGCGACGCGGGAATTGATGTAGCCGTCGGTGATGTAGATGTTCCCTTCGGAGTCCCACGCGACATCGGTCGGCTGGCGGAAGAGTCCGTTCACCGCGGGCAAAGGCGGGTTGACGTGCTCCCACGGTTTGGTGTCCTCGTCGGCCGATTCCTTCCGGCGTCCGAAAACCATCATCACGCGGCCCGCCTGGTTGAACTTAATGACCATATCCGAGCCCTTGTCGATCGCCCAGATGTTGTCGTTCTTGTCGATACGCACGGTGTGGGCTTCCGACCAGGCATAAAGGCCCTTGCCAATTTCGCGCAGGAACTCGCCCTTGGGACCGAACTCGAACAACTGCGCGGCCGCGGGAGCATAGGCTGGGCCGGTGGCCGTGTTCGAGCGCGTGAACACATAAACGTGGCCCTTGGAGTCGACGGCCACGCCGGGAACCTCGCCGAAATTCATTCCAGGCGGAAGCTTGAAGAAGTCAGGAACCGAGTCGAAGGGAATATCAGGCACATTTTGCTGAGCGAGCAACGGCGCCGCCACCAGCACGAACACAATAAATAGACAGCGTTTCATTGAAGCCTCCCGGCTGAACACGCTTCCAGATCTCGGAGAAGATGCACAGGTGCGCTTTTCTGGCACGATGCTACAGCCAATCCGAAGGGCCTAAGGTACAACTGTGATAGTCCCGACCATTCCATACGGGCCGTGAGTCTCACAAAAGTATTGGTACTTTCCCGGCACTGTGAACGTGTGAGTCGCCGATTCACTGTTACGGAGAAACCGTGTCCTCCATTTCTCGGCACCTGCGGGCAAGATAGCCGGGCTTTGGGGTGTCTCCCACTCTGGATCGTCGGTAGAAGTGTGCCGGGGGCCATCTTCTCCAGAAGTGTTGATCCATTTGACAGTAGTCCCGACCTTGATCGTGAGGTTTTCCGGTTCAAATCGGAAAGTGGTTCCCGCCGACGCGGGGATCTCGTGCATTTGCACGATGACCTCAGCGGCTGACGCTGCCTTCGCGTCGCCAGTGACGGCAGCAGCGGGAGTTGAGGTGATAGGCACGGCGGCCTTGGTCGCGAGCAGATCCTTGAGGTCCATGTTTAGGGCGGTCTCCGTTTTGCCGGTGACGGTAACGTCACGGGTCTTCTCTCCCAGATACTCATGCCAGATCTTAACCCGGTAGGTTCCCGGAGGCAGGTCCGTAATCGAGAACTTGCCGTTCTCATCCGTCACGGCGTAGTACGGATTGTCCACGACGACCACTTGACCCTGCATCCAGCCGTGGACGGCACACTCGACATAAACGAAGCCTACCTTCTCAAGTTTGCGCTTATTCACCTGGCCTTGAACGGGCTGCGCAATGTTAAACAGGCTGTTGTCGCCCTGAAAAAACTGAATGTTGTGGAGTATCGGATCACTGTTCACTAGCGCGATCTCGGTGTTCACCGGCATGACTTGAACATGCGGTAGGTACTCACAGTTTTTCTGATCGATCTGTGCGTTCTGAGCAGTAGAGAGAATTGCCTTGCCGCGTCTCACCCCTTCTACGATCACCACAGCATTCTTCAGGCCGCCAGTTTTGTTGACGATCAACTTTTGCGACTCTCGGGTGGCCGTACCGCACACTTGCGTATCCTTGTTGGGCTGCCGGACAGGCAATTTCGGAATCGGACCCGAAATGGTTATCGTTCCTCCGATTGCCCCGCCATCCGTGACTGTTCTTACTTCATATCCGTCGGTTGTCGTCACGGCAGATGGCTGGGGTGCAGGCGGGATTTCCGCCGCCGGCTGGTCAGGTTTTCCGCGGCCGCAACTGACGATCATTGCCAGCATAATTCCGGCACCATACACTCCACACCTACGGTTCATCATGGACCTCCAGATTCTATGATGGAAACAGTCGGAATTATAACGAGTTCATGGAAGCGAACCAAGGAAACGATGGACTGCTTGAACGGTTGGGAAATGCGGGATCAGCGGCAGCGAAGCGGACGCCGCCACTGCCGGCCGACGAGCGGCGCAGGCCCGCCCTGGTGAGCCCATTACACGGCTGCTAGCGCCCGCTGCTTTCGGTGGGCCGGGAATTCGCCGGGAACCGGGCATTGATCCACTTCGCAACGTAATCGAACAAATTCTTCACGGAGTTATTGTAGGGCCCGCCTTCGCAGTCCCGGCACGGTGTAAGCCCATGGGTGGCCCCTTCGATGGCGATGAACTCCTTATCGGCGCTCTTCGCCGTGTCCAAGAAGTATTCACTATCGGTGATGAAATAGTGGCCTTGCATGGCCGCAATCAGCACCGGAACGGTGATCGTCTTGAGGGCGCAGGGGACCGAGATGTTGGTCGAGCACCAGTCGATCTTGCTGTAATCCAGCGAATCCGTTGCTCGAATCGCGTTCGCGCTCAAAAAGGATGTGAGTGTCAAGACTCTCGTTCCTCCGAGGTTGAACGAGCCGTCGCCGAATGTTCCATTCATTTTTGCGCGGGAAGTGTCGGGCGGCCTTACGGTCTTGATGACCTGCGTTACGATTGTTCCATCGTTTTTCAGAAGCTTTTGCGGGCGAGTTGTGCAGCACAGGATGCTGGTGTCCATGGCGAAAATATTCGTGGACCGGTCATTCCCCCTTGGAATAATGATGGCGTCGTTGTCCGGGTAAGTCCATTTCCCCTCTTTCATCAGCCTCCGCATGAGCAGAGCGCGGTCAATCCACCTGTTCAACCGTTTCGCCTGGGCCTCGCTGTATCGCTTGACGAACTCTGGGGAGTAGTGCGATTGCCCGTCAGGATTGTAGCCGTTGGCTGGACTGAATGGATCCAGAGCAGGGTCGACGAGATCCGGTCGCTCCTCGTTGAACACCGACGGGTTGATGGCCCGCAGCGCGTTCGAGGCGTTGGAAGGGTGCGCATCTATCAACAGCATGCCATCCGCGCGCGGCAGCCCCGCCAGGCTGCTGTCGCATTGGGTCAACTTGTTCGGCGCCTGGCAGAAGGATGGGCCCGCTTCCGCGACGGCCTGGTAAAGTGTCGTCGTCGCGCCACCGCCGCTGTGCCCCCATAGAAGGATTTTGGCTACCCCCTGCTTCTTCATGTACTCCATGCCCGCCTTCACATCGAGCGGAATCTTCTCAAACTCCACCAGCGCCTCGTTGTTCTCGAACCGCGTGTTCAGGCAAAGAACCGCGAAGCCGCGCTTCGACAATTCTGTGCATTCCAGGGCCGTAAATTTGTTCCCCGTGCGATGGACCGTCAACACGCCGACCTGCGGCGACGGGTTATTGTCTGGCCGATAGAGCAAGGCCTTGGCGCCCTGAGGCAAGGGAACGAAAACGGGATTGCTCTGCGCCATCGCCGGCAAGACTCCGAATGCAAGAACAACCCCTACGGTTAGACCGGTCCATAACCATGTTCCTGTTCTCATATGCGACTCTCCTTGCCTGTGCCATCCAGGATTCGTTTTCGTGTTGGTCACACTAGCGCGCGGATTATACCTCATCCATATGCGGCAGAATGCATACCGCACTCCACCCCGCGGACGTAGGGAAATGGGGTAGTGGGTCATTTTGAAAGAATTGCCACTCCTGAACGCGGGCTAAAGCCCGCGACTACATTGGTGCGACGGCGTTTCGGTCTCATGTAGTCGCGGGCTTTAGCCCGCGTTCATTCAAATTGACCCACTACCAAAAAATTGGGAGTCTGTCCCCAGACCCCACTACCCATGTTATGCTTCCGGCAACCAGCAACATTAATTAACCAGGCAGGAAGAAGGACCTCATTTAGGAGAAACGCCGGCGGAGCTCAAGCCGAGAAAAGACATGGTGCCCACGGACGGTATGAAATTGACGCTCGGGGATACGACCCTAACGCTCTATGTAACTCCTGGACACACGCCAGGAACGCTCTCAACCCTCGTCCCACTTAAGGACGGAAACCAACGGCATCTCGGATACATTCTGGGCGGCAGGGGGCGGAGATGGCGGATTACGGAGTCCATATTTCCCGGATATGGCCACAGCCATGCGAACCTGGATCGCATCGATTAAGCGGTTTCACGATATTGCACAGAAAGCTGGAGCTGATGTGTTTCTGTCGATCCATCCGCAGCACGATAAAACATTCGATAAGCTGACCGCTTTGAGATTCCGCAAACCGGGTGCTCCTCATCCATGGATCGAACTAGCCAAAAGGGAGGTGAGTATGGGTAAGAAGCTCGCGATATTACTCATTCCCGCCGTAGCGCTGACGCTAGCGCTGGCCGGCGGGTTTGCCCCAGCGGCCGTGCAGGCCGCGGTGGCGCAAAAGGGAAACGAGAACCGCAAGACCGTTTGGGATGGCGTGTTCACCGCGGTTCAAGCAGAGCGCGGCAGAGATGCTTACGCGGTTCATTGCGTATCGTGCCACGCGGACGACCTTCGGGGCATGGGTGGGCCGGCGCTCAAAGGTCAGGAATTTATGGACAAGTGGCGAGAGGACAGCGTGAAGAGCTTGTTCACTTTCATCCAGACCAATATGCCACAGCGCGCTCGTTCAAGCCTCAGCGAGAAAACCTATGTCGATATCGTGGCCCACATCCTCGCGGTAAACATGTTTCCAGCCGGTTCGGAGGAACTGAGTACGGATGCGCTCGGCAGCATCCAGATCGTCGGAAAGGACGGTCCTGCTCCAATACCGGAATTCGCGCTCATCGAGGTGGTCGGCTGTTTGGCTCAGGGTTCCAACGCTCTGTGGACGTTGACAAACGTTACCGCCCCGGTCCGGACCCGGAATCAGGAAGGAGCGACAGCTGCGGAATTGCAGGCTTCTGCGGCCAGGCCGCTAGGGACCGGCACATTCCGGCTGGTATACGTCGATTCTTTGCGCCCCGGTTTCCTTCCCGAACCCCACGTGGGCCACAAGCTGCATGCCAAGGGTTATCTGCTCAGAAACGATGACATAGGCGACGGCCTGAGTGTCACCTGGCTGGAAGCGGTCGCTCCGACCTGTACAAACTGAGGGAAGGTCTGCGTGAAAGAATACGTTTTCATGATTTTGGCTGTGTTCGCTCTGGTTGCGGCCGCTTTTGCCCAGACCACGAATAGTAAATACGAGGTCACGTTCTTTGGTGCGCCTCCCCGCGGACAAGACGTGTGGAACTTGCCACGGTCGGTTGCCGTCGATGGCAAGGGATCGATCCTCATATTCAGGGCCTCCCAGCCGCCGGTCCTCGTTTTCAACCGTGCGGGAGAACTCCAGAAAACCTGGGGTGACGGTTTGTTTCCCGATGGACACAGCATCGATTTCGACCATGAAGGATTCCTTTGGCTCACGGACAGGAAAGACCAGATGGTTTACAAGTACACAATGGACGGAAGGCAGCTTATGACGCTTGGAAAGAAGGGCGTGGCCGGCAACAACAGCTCGACGGATGCGTTCAACCTCCCTACTGACGTCGCCATTGCCCGCAACGGTGATATCTTCGTGTCGGACGGTGACAACAACTCCCGCGTCGTGCACTTCTCAAAGGATGGAAAGTTCATCAAGATCATCGGCGGCACCAAGGGATCACAACCTGGCCAGTTCGATCATCCTCATGCCCTCGCTATCGACTCGAAAGGCCGCTTGCTCGTTCTTGACCAGCAAATGGAAGCGCACAACGCGCGCGTTCAGGTTCTCGATCAGAACGGAACGTTTATTGAGCAGTGGAAACTCGGCGGGAGGCAGCCGACCGGAATCGCTATCGCCGCAGACGACACCGTCTACATCGCGGATACGGATGCCAATTCGATCACGATCTTTAAGAACGGAAGACCAGCCGATGTGATCGGTAGTTTACAAGCCCGGCCGCACAACCTCGCACTGGATCCGGGAACCGGCGTGTTATACATGGTCGATCCCGTCACGCAGCAGAGGGCTGGAGGTAATGCGGCGAACAACCCGGATGCACCCGGTGGGTTTATTAAGCAGGTCATAAAAAAGAAGTAGTCGGCAACCGGAATTGGGGGACGGTCGCGACTACACTTACCGGAGTGCAATACCGACTCTGGTTGTTAGCCAATGCGTGGCGGGGTCTCGGTCAGGCCTGAACAATCTGAACGCCGATCCCCTGGGGATCCTTGACATGAAACCCGGCGTCAAGGTTCTCTTCCGGATTTGCCCCCCGCTGCTTCAGGTACCGTGTGACCGACTCCTTGTTGAACGGGTCGACCCCGATCGCGAAGTGATCCACCAAGCCGGTTGGGCTCTTGTGGTGGAGGGAGACGAGGGTTTTCGTCATCCCGAGTCGCACGATTTCGTTGGGCTTATCCTCGCTCACCACAGACAGACCGAACAAATTTTGATAGAAAGCGATTGAACGCGGCAAATCGCTGACCTGAATGCTGACGTGGTCGATCTTCGCGACTTTGAATCCGGCTTCTTGAGACCCAGCCGCGGATGACGTGCTGCTCGCCGCAGCCAGCATCGCCAGACCCTGAACCAATTCCCGGCGCGTGAGCGTGCCTGTCTCGAAGCGTTTCAACAGATCGGAAATGACAGCTTCCATACGGACCTCCTTGCGTTAAAAGACGGAGAGTTTACACCCTGTGCAGTGTCGCTGTTAGGAAAAATAGCGGCCTGCTGAACGCTGGGGCGGAGCAGACTCCCCTCCTTGGCAAAGGAGGGGTGGACGCGCCATCAAGAAATATCCCCGTTCCTTTGAAAGGCGCGGACGGGGTGGTTGGTTCAAAACTGCTAAACAATTTTTTTGAACCAACCACCCCGTCTGCGCCGGACTCGGTGGCTTCGCAGCTTTTGATGGCGCAGCCTCCCCTCCTTTGCCAAGGAGGGGACTTGGCTTCAACCCACCACGTTCGGCAACGAAATGTGTATACTTCACAGGCTAAAGCCCGCGGCTACGCGCTCGAAATTCAACCGGCGTTGACACTAACGTCATTTTTTGCTTGACCCTGCTGCGCTTGAGAACCTATGTTGGGCACGAGTTACCTGCTGCTTTTACATCGCTCCGCAACGCCATTTTTGTTGGAGATTTCGTGCTCCGAAGAATCGTGATTTGGACTGGAATGGTGTTGGCGAGCTACGCGCCGGCTGCAAGTCTGCAGTCCCAAAATACAATTCCGACGTCCGCGAAATCCGTTGGGCAATCCGCCTCAGCAAACCGTGCACTTCTGGATACATATTGCGTCACGTGCCACAACCAAAAGTCAGCGACAGCAGGGTTGATGCTCGACAAAATGGATCTCGAGAAAGTCGCCGAAGACGCGGCGATGTGGGAAAAAGTAGTGCACAAGCTTCGGACGCGCGCGATGCCTCCTGCAGGCAAACCCCGGCCGGACGCGTCCAGCTATAACTTCCTGATCACTCACCTGGAAAA
>WNGG01000787.1_pt1 | contig 34928 bp, 35 predicted proteins | sample 5400661 | NCBI WGS metagenome assembly WNGG01 (sample SAMN13153372, study PRJNA577476) | soil metagenome | isolation source: 100 cm soil or saprolite under Garry oak tree replicate 1 | place: USA:California | collected 2016-06-15
GTCCTGCGGCACCCGGCACGACCGGGACCACAACGCCGCGAAGAACATCCTGGCGGCAGGTCTTGCCGTAGCCGGGGGCAGCCCCGGCCATGCCTGCGGAGCTGATGTCAGACACCCCGGGTCCTCCCGGGTGCAGCCGGCTGTGAAACACGAACCCCAGGGCGTGAGCCCCGGAATCCCCGTCCTTCAGGGCGGGGAGTAGTCAAGAAACCGGCGGCTGATCTCGGGACAGGCAGGCGATCGCGGCGGCGGCCAGGCCCAGGAAGGACAGCGTGGTCAGGCCGACACGCAGGCCGGACTGGCTGGCCAGGAAGCCGATCGCGGGCGGCCCGAGCAGGAACCCGGTGTATCCGAGCGTCGAGGTCAGCGCCACGCCTCTGGATCCGGCCAGCAGGCCGGCCCGCGCGATGGCCACAGGGAACAGGTTGGCCAGGCCGAGACCGGTCACGGCGAACCCGGCCAGTGCCAGCCACACGTCTGGGGCCAGGGAGGCCAGGAGCATGCCCGCGCACGCGGTCAGGCCGCCCAGGATCAGCGTCGGAGTGCGGCCGAGCCGCTCGAGCAGCGCCGTCCCTGACAAGCGCCCGCTCGCTTCGGCCAGCGCGAAGGCCGCGTAACCCGCGGCGGCCAGGCCCGCTCCCGCGCCGAGATCCTGCCGCAGGTGCAGCGCGCCCCAGTCGCCGATCGCGCCCTCGTCGTAGGCGGCGCACAGCGCGATCAGGCCGAACAGCCCGACGCTCCGCGCGGTCCCCAGCGCCCCGCGCCACGCCGAGCCGCGCCGGCGCGGCCGGCCCATGCGACCGAATGAGGCGGTCCCGGCTGAGGCGGCCCCGGCTGCGGTGCCCCCAGCTGCGACATCGCCGGCTGAGGCGGTCCCGGCTGCTTCGCGCAGCACGGCGTCGCGGGTCAGCAGCGCGTGCCCGGCCACCGCGCTGACGAGCAGGCCGGCCAGCGCGATCAGCAGCAGGTGCGGCTCCGGTGACAGGTGCGGCGCGAGCAGGCCGCCGAGACCGGCCCCGGCCAGGCCGCCGAAGCTCCACGCGGCGTGGAAGCCCGGCATCACCGGGCGCCGCAGCGCGGCCACCACGTCGACCGCGACGCTGTTCATGGCCACGTTGAGGCAGCCGTAGGCGGCGCCGAAGACGGCGAGCAGGAGCCCGAGCGCCATCGCCGACCTGGCCAGCGCGGGCAGCGCCAGGGTCGCCGAGAGCAGGACGCAGGAGACCACCGTCATCCGCGGGCTGCCGAGCCGGCGGCACAGCGCCCCGGCCAGCAGCATGGTGGCCACGGCGCCGCCCGACAGGCCGAGCAGGGCGAGGCCGAGGGCGGCGGGCGAGGCACCGGCCTGCTCCTTGACGGCCGGGACGCGCACCGCCCAGCTCGCGAAGATGAACCCGTGCGCCGCGAAGACCGCGCAGAGCGCGACCCGGATCCGGCCGAGATCACCCGGGCGGCGGCGTGGCGTGACCCATACGCGCTGGACTTTGTTTACCAGCGACACAAAATAAGACTATGCATCCGAACCGGACCGCGGCAAGGGAAACCAGGGCCTCGCGCGGGCGCACTCAGCTCGGCCCGGCCCTGGCGCTGATCCACGGCGGGCGGGCTCCCACGCGCGCGGCCCTGGGGGCGGGCCTCAGCGTCACCCGGGCCACCGCGGGCGCGGTGGCGGCCGAGCTCCAGGCCCTGCGGCTGATCCGGGTGGACCGCGCCCCGGCTACACCGGGCCGCGGGGCCATCGGGCGGCCCTCGCACCGGCTCACGATCGACCCGGACGGCCCGGTGGCCTTCGCGGCCCAGATACACCCGGACGGCTTTCAGGTCGCGCTGGTCGGGCTGGGCGGCCAGGTCGTCGCGGCCGACGGCGGATCCCTGGCGGTGCCCGATGACCCGGAGCGGGTACTGGCCGCCGCTACCCGGGCGGGCACCCGGCTGCTGCGGTCGGCGGGCCGGGCCTGCGTCGGCGCCGGCCTGGCGGTGCCGTCCGCGGTGGCCGAGCCCGAGGGTGTCGCCGTCGGCCCGCTGCACGTCGGCTGGCCGGCTGGCGTCCGGATCAGGGACATCTTCACCGCGCAGGCCGGGCGGGCCGGCCTCGCCGGCCCGCCAGGAACGGCTCCGGTGGCGGTCAACGACATCAACCTCATGGCGCTGGCCGAGCACCGGCACGGCGCGGGCCGCGACGCCCGGCACCTGCTGGTCGTGGCCACCGGCCACCAGGGCGTCGGCGGTGCCCTCGTGCTCGGCGGCGTGCTCTACACCGGCAGTTCCGGCCTCGGCATGGAGGCCGGGCATGTCAGCGTCGACCCGCACGGCCGCCCGTGCCGCTGCGGCAGCCGCGGCTGCCTGGACGTGGAGACCGACGCGCTCAGCCTGATGGACGCGGCCGGCCGCGTTCCCGGCCCGGGCGCCCCCGTGCTCGAGCAGGCCAGCGCCCTGCTCCGGGACGAGTACGCCACCGACCCGGCGGTACGGGCCGCGGCCGGCCTCGTTAGCGAGCGGCTCGGACTCGGGCTCGCCGGGCTGATCAACGTGCTCAACCCGGACCGGATCCTGCTGGGCGGCCTGCACCGGGACCTGCTCGCAGCCGATCCCGGGCGGCTGCGGGCCGCGGTCGCGGCGCGCAGCCCGTGGGGCCGCGGCAGCAGCGTCCCCATCCGCGGCTGCGCTCTCGGCAACGGCAGCCTCGTCGGCGCCGCCGAACTCGCCTGGCAGCCGGTACTCGATGACCCGGCCCTGCTTTACACCTAGCGCATCGCCCCGGGAGAAGCCGAGGCGATCCTGGCCGAGGCCGAGGACCACCTGCGGGAGACGGCGGCCGCGGGGATCGCGGTCGGGATGACCGAGCGCGGGGCGCAGCAGGCGGCGATCTCCAGCTTCGGGCCGGTGCGGGCCGTGACCCGCGCGCACCTGGCCCGCCTGACCAGGGGCAAGGCCGTCCTCGCCCACGTGGGCCTGGCCGCCTGGAAGCTGGTCTCGCTCCTGCTGCTGGCCGCCGGCGTCAGCGGCATGGCGGCCATAGTGGTCACCGGGTTCAGCCTCCGGCTGATCCGTCCCTGGCAATTGTTCACGGTCGGCCCCGGGCCGAACCGGATAACGTCGGACCATCTCACGTTCAACCTGATCAGCGGGGCATGGACGCAGACGTTCACGTGGACCGGCCCGCACCCGGCCGGTGAGTCGCGGGGTTCCATCACCTGGCTCGCCCAGCCCGTCCTCGGCTGGCACACGGCGGTCCTGCTGGCCGCCGCCGGCCTGGTCCTGCTGGCCGGCTACGCCCTGGCCCGGCGGCGCTCGCCGCGTGAGCCGCTAGCCAGGCTCTTCCCGGCGGTGGCGGTGAGCGTTTTCGGCGCCATCGGCCTCGCGCTGCTCGTCGTCGGGCTGAGGACCCGGATCGGGATGTACGATCCCCGGGCCGTGATCGCCGCGTGCCTGGCGATCACCCTCGGCTACGCCGTCCGGCTGGGGCAGGTGCTCCTTCGCCAGCGCTAGGTGCGCGCGCTCGGCTGCGTTCAGGGACAGGGTGAGCGCCGTCTCGTAGGCGGCGTCCGCCTCGGCCCGGCGGCCCAGGCGCCGGAGCAGGTCAGCACGGATCGCGTGGAACAGGTAGTACCGGCCGAGGTTCGCCGGGGCGAGGCCGTCCACGATGGCGAGCGCGGCGGCCGGGCCTTCGACCTCGGCCACCGCGACCGCCCGGTTCAGCGCGGCCACCGGGCCCGGCGCGACGGCCAGCAACTGGTCGTACAGGCGCAGGATCTGGTCCCAGCCGGTGGCGGCCGCGACCGGGGCGTCGCTGTGCACGGCGCTGATCGCGGCCTGGATCTGGTACGGGCCGGGCCGGCCGCGCCGCAGGCACTGCCGGACGATGGCCTGGCCCTCGGCGATCAGCGCGCGGTCCCAGCGGGCGCGGTCCTGGTCGGCGAGTAGCACCAGCGCGCCGTCCGCGGACGTGCGGGCCGGCCGCCGCGACTCGGTGAGCAGCATCAGCGCGAGCAGGCCGATGACCTCGGGCTCGTCCGGCATGAGCCGGGCGAGCAGCCGGCCGAGCCTGATCGCCTCGGCACACAGGTCGGCGCGGGCCAGCTGGTCGCCTGAACTCGCCGTGTAGCCCTCGTTGAAGATCAGGTAGACGACGGCGAGCACGGCGGAGACCCGGGCGGGCAGATCGGCCTCCGCCGGGATCCGGTACGGGATCCCGGCGTCCCTGATCTTGGCCTTGGCCCGGACCAGCCGCTGGGCCATGGTCGGTTCCGGCACCAGGAACGCGTGCGCGATCTCGGCCGTGCTGAGCCCGCCGAGCAGCCGCAGGGTGAGCGCCACCCGCGCGGCGGGGGCGAGCGCCGGGTGGCAGCAGGTGAACATGAGCCGCAGCCGGTCATCGCGCACCGGGCCCTCCTCTGGCACGTCGTCCTGCGCCCGCAGCAGCACGGCCTGGGCGTGCTTGCCTTCGCGGGCCGCCTCGCGGCGCAGCCGGTCGATGGCCCGGTTGCGCGCGGCGGTGATGATCCACCCGGCCGGGCTGGGCGGGAGCCCGGCCGCCGGCCATCGCCTGGCCGCCTCGGCGAAGGCGTCCTGCACCGCGTCCTCGGCGATGTCGATGTCGCCGAAGACGCGGGTCAGGACGGCCACCGCACGGCCGTACTCCTCGCGGAAGACGCGCTCGACGTCGGCGAGCGCGGGCACGGGCACGGTCAGCCCTGCGCCATGTCCACCATCGGCCGGACCTCGACCGGCAGCGTGCAGGCCGCCGTGGCCTTGCGGGCCCAGCCGAGCGCGGCGTCCAGATCCGGCGCCCTGATGATCCAGAACCCGCCGACGTGCTCCTTGCCCTCGGCGAACGGGCCGTCGGTGACGAGCACGTCGGCGCCGTCCGCGCGCAGCACAGTGGCCGTGTCCGGCGGGTGCAGGCCGCCGGTGAACACCCAGGCGCCCGCGGCCCTCATCTCGGCGTCCAGCGCGTCGATGTCGCGCATGATCGGCTCGAGGACCTCAGGCGGCGGCGGATCCCCGTCCGGCTGGTAGATGCTCAGCAGGTACTGCTTCATCTGATGCCTCCTCGGCGTTGCCGCTCGCACAGTGCCAGCGTCTCACCTCCTATACGAACTCCCGGGGCCGAAATCGACGTGCCCGGCATGCTCGGTGGTTCGCAGACCGGGACCGCCGCCGGGCAACCGGCGGTCGGAGTCATATGCTTGCCAGTGCTCACTGACTAACATCGGAGACTTGGTACTGTGACAATTCGCATCGGAATCAATGGTTTCGGCCGTATCGGCCGCAGCTTCTGGCGGGCCGCCAACGACGGGGACGGCGATCGCGGCATCGAGATAGTGGCGGCGAACGACCTCGGCGACGTCGCCACGATGGCGCACCTGCTCAAGTACGACACCGTGCTCGGCACCCTGCCGCACGACGTCTCGGTGGCCGGCGACACCATCAAGGTCGGCGCCAAGTCGATCAAGATCCTGGCCGAGCGCGAGCCGGCCAGGCTGCCCTGGCGTGACCTCGGCGTGGACGTGGTGATCGAGTCCACCGGCCGGTTCACCACCGGGCCGGCAGCCAGGGCCCACCTCGAGGCGGGCGCGAAGAAGGTCATCATCTCCGCGCCGGCCAAGGAAGAGGACATCACGATCGTGATGGGGGTCAACGACGACGCCTACGACCCGGCCGCGCACCACGTCCTGTCCAACGCCTCGTGCACCACGAACTGCGTCGCGCCGATGGCCAAGGTGCTGCTGGACAGCTTCGGGATCGTCAAGGGCCTGATGACGACGATCCACGCCTACACCAACGACCAGGTCATCCTGGACTTCCCGCACAAGGACCTGCGCCGGGCGCGGGCCGCGGCGCAGAACATCATCCCGACCACGACCGGGGCGGCCAAGGCGACCGCGCTGGTGCTGCCGGAGCTCAAGGGCAAGCTGGACGGGATGGCCATGCGGGTGCCGGTGCCGGACGGCTCGGTGACCGACCTGGTGGTCGAGCTGAACCGGGAAGTCACCAAGGACGAGGTGAACGCGGCCTTCCGGGCCGCCGCCGAGGGACCGCTCAAGGGCTACCTGTACTACACCGAGGACGCCATCGTGTCCTCCGACATCGTGGGCTCGCCCGCGTCGTGCACCTTCGACGCCTCGCTCACCATGACGTTCGGTAACCAGGTCAAGGTCATCGGCTGGTACGACAACGAGTGGGGCTACTCCAACCGGCTCGTCGACCTGGCCGCGCTCGTCGCTGCCCGGTTGCGGTAATGCACTCCATTGACGACCTGGAGGTCATGGGCCGCCGGGTGCTGCTGCGGTCGGACCTGAACGTCCCGCTCGACCTGACCGGCACCGGGGAGATCACGGACGACGGCCGGATCCGGGCCAGCCTGCCGGTGATCAGCAAGCTGTCCGACCGGGGGGCGCGGGTGATCGTCATCGCCCACCTCGGCCGGCCCAAGGGGGCGACGTTCGCCGAGCGCGCGGCCGGCGGCCCGTCGCTGCGGCCGGTGGCGGCGCGGCTGGGCGAACTGCTCGGGCGGCCCGTCTCGTTCGCCACCGACGTGGCCGGGCCCTCGGCGGAGGAGACCGCCTTCAGCCTCGGCGACGAGGACGTGGCGGTGCTCGAGAACGTGCGCTTCGAGCCCGCGGAGACCAGCAAGGACGACGCCGAGCGCGGCGCGTTCGCCGCGCGGCTGGCCCGCTTCGGCGAGCTGTACGTGGGTGACGGATTCGGCGCCGTGCACCGCAAGCACGCCTCGGTGTACGACCTGCCGGGGCTGCTCCCGCACGCGGCGGGCGACCTGGTCCTGGAGGAGGTGGCGGTGCTGCGCCAGCTCACCACCGACCCGGCGCGCCCGTTCGTGGTGGTGCTCGGCGGCAAGAAGCCGTCGGACAAGCTCGCCGTGATCGGCCACCTGCTGAACCTGGCGGACCGCATCCTGATCGGCGGCGGCATGGGCTACACGTTCCTGGCCGCCCGCGGCTACGAGGTCGGCAACTCGGTACTCGAGGCTGATCAGATTCCCGCCGTCAGGAAGGTCATGCAGGAGGCCGAACGGCGTGGCGTGGAGCTCGTGCTCCCCGTCGACCTGGTCGCGGCGACGCATTTCGCTCCCGACGCGGAGCACTCCGTCGTGCCGGTGACCGAATTCCCCGCCGACCGGGAAGGGGTGGACGCGGGCCCGCAGACCCGCGCCCTGTTCGCGGAGAAGCTCGCCGACGCCAAGACGGTGTTCTGGAACGGGCCGGTCGGGGTCTTCGAGTTCCCGGCGTTCGCCGCCGGGACCCGCGCGGTCGCCGAGGCGGTGGCCGCGGTGAACGGGCTGACGGTGGTCGGCGGCGGCGACTCGGCCGCGGCGGTTCGCGCCCTCGGCATCCCGGAGAAGTCGTACAGCCACATCTCCACCGGCGGCGGCGCGAGCCTGGAGTACCTCGAGGGCAAGACGCTCCCGGGTCTGACTGCCCTGGAGGACGTATCGTGACTGCTCGCTCCCCGTCCCGGAAGCCGCTGATGGCCGGCAACTGGAAGATGCACCTGAACCACCTCGAGGCGATCGCGCTGGTCCAGAAGCTCGCGTTCACCCTGACCGACAAGGACTTCGACGCGGCCGACGTGGCCGTGCTGCCGGCCTTCACCGCGCTGCGCAGCGTGCAGACCCTGATCGAGGGGGACAAGCTGCGCATCTCCTACGGCGCGCAGGACCTGTCCCGGTACGACTCGGGCGCCTACACCGGTGAGGTGTCCGGGCCGATGCTGGCCAAGCTGGGCTGCGCCTACGTGCTGGCCGGGCACTCCGAGCGGCGGCAGTACCACGCCGAGACCGACGAGCTGGTCAACGCGAAGGTTCAGGCCGCGCTGCGGTCGGAGCTCACGCCGATCTTGTGCGTGGGGGAGCCGCTCCACGTCCGCCAGGCGAGGCAGCATCTGGAGCACTGCGTCGGGCAGCTCGACGGGTCGCTGAAAGGCATCCCGGCCGCCGCGGTGGCGGGGATGGTGATCGCCTACGAGCCGGTCTGGGCTATCGGCACCGGGGAAGTGGCGACCCCGCAGGACGCCCAGGAAGCGATCGGCGCCATCAGGTCGCGGATTTCGGAGCTTCATGACGCCGAAACGGCCCGCAGTGTGCGTATCCTGTATGGCGGGTCCGTCAAGCCCGACAACATCGCGCCGATCATGGTACAGCCGGACGTTGACGGCGCCCTCGTCGGCGGGGCCAGTCTCGACGCCGGGCAGTTCGCTCAGATCTGCCGGTATCGTGAACTGGCAGCGTAGGCTTACATCGATAGCGCTCTTGTCACCAGCGGGAGATGGATAACAGTATGGTTGTGGGGCTTTCCGTTATCCTGGTCATCACGAGCCTCGTGATGATCCTGCTCGTCCTGTTGCACAAAGGCAAGGGCGGCGGGCTATCTGACCTGTTCGGCGGCGGGGTGAGCTCCACGCTCGGCTCGTCCTCTGTGGTCGAGCGGAACCTGGACCGGATTACGATTTTCTTCGGGGTCCTGTGGTTCGTGTGCATTATCGCCCTCGGCTGGCTGATCAATCGCTAGCCTGTAGTTTTATCCCGCACCGAAGTAATCCCGCATCGAAGTTGTGGCTTGATAGCTCTATGGCCTTCAAGGGGTGATCTGTGAGTAGTGGCAACGCCATCCGCGGCAGCAGGGTCGGCGCGGGTCCGATGGGAGAGGCCGAGCGCGGCGAGGCCGCGCCTCGCGTCTGGGTATCGTTCTGGTGCGCGAACAAGCACGAGACGCGTCCGAGCTTCGCGACCGACGCCTCGGTCCCTGACACCTGGGAGTGCCCCCGCTGCGGGAACCCCGCGGGTCAGAACGAGCACGCCCCGCCGAACCCGCCTCGCGTCGAGCCGTACAAGACGCACCTCGCCTACGTGAAGGAGCGCCGCAGCGACTCCGACGGCGAGGCCATCCTGGCCGAGGCCCTGGCCCGCCTGCGCGGCGCCTGAGACCGCTCGTCACACAACCGTGGGCCGTTACCCCCTGGCGGGGTAACGGCCCACGGTGTTTGGGCTGGGAGTTCAGAGGCCTTCGTTGATCAGGCGGCCTGCCTGCTCGTACTTGGCGGGCTTGTACCGCTTGAAGTAGAAGGCGGTACCGACGCCACCCAGTACGACCACGGCGTCGATCGGGCCCAGCCAGTTCGCGTAGCTGTAGCTGCCGGCGCCCAGGAAGTCGATGTTCGTGAACAGCAGGTATACCACGTAGGCCTGGGAGAAGAACGAGAGCAGCGGGGCCAGCCTCGTCCGCCACCAGTGCGCCTCGTCCCGGTGGAAGCGCTCGTAGTAGACAAGCACGCTGAGCGAGACCACCGCCTGCACCGACAGGATGATGATCACGCCCATCACCGCCATCAGGCCGTAGAGCTGGATGTAGGCCTGGGAGTTGGGGTCGTTGCTGCCGGTGAAGATGGCGAAAAGGCCGATGATGATGGCGGCGGCGACCGACTGGGTGATCGACGCGATGTGCGGGCTCTTCCACCTGGGATGGGTCCGGCCGAGGGCCCGCGGGGCCAGGCCCTCGCGGCCGACGGAGTACAGGTAGCGCGCGGTGGTGTTGTGGAAGGCCATGCCGCAGGCGAACGAGCCGGTGATGATCAGGTAGCTCATCACCGAGGCCACCCAGTGCCCGGCGTACTGGCTGGCCGGGCCGAGGAAGAACTGGGCCGGAGTGTTCTGCGAGGCGGCGACGGCGGCCCTGGTGCTGGAATACCCGGCGAGCGAGGCCCAGGACGTGATCGTGTAGAAGATGCCGAGGCCGATCACCGAGATGTACAGGGCGCGGGGGACGATCCGCTTGGGGTCGCGGGATTCCTCGCCGTAGTTCGGCGCCATCTCGAAGCCGACCCAGGACCAGAAGGCGAAGAACATGCCGATGCCGATCGCGCCCGCCGCGAGCTTGCCCTGCGCCGGGAAGCCCTTGAAGGCGTTCGCGATGTTCAGCGGGCTGCCGGTGACGTGCCCGCGGGCCAGCAGGAACACGTCGAAGATGATCAGGATCACGACCTCGCTGATCAGCCCGATCGCGAGCACCATGCTGGAGATCCGGACGTCGAAGTAGGTCAGGATGCCGATGATCGCCACCATGGCGAGGGCCAGCCAGGGCCAGGCGATGTTCACGCCGAACTGGTTCAGCTTCAGGCTCAGGAAGTAGGCGAAGCCGCCGGCCAGCGACGCCTCGAATACCGAGTAGGCGACCACCGAGGCATAGCCCGTGCCGATGCCGAGTTCGCGGCCGAGCCCGTGGCTGATGTAGGAGTAGAAGCCGCCCGCCGTGGTCTTCTTCCTGGCCATGGCGACGTACCCGACGGAGAACACGACGAGCACGATCGTGGCGAACATGAAGGCGGCCGGGGCGCCGACGCCCTGGCCGAAGCCGACGACGATAGGCGTGTTGAACAGCATGGCCGAGATCGGGGCCGACCCGGTCACGGTCAGGAACAGGACGCCGCCGAGCCCGATCGCGTGCTTGCGGAGCTTGGATACGTCCTGGCGTTCTGAGACGTCGTAGTCCTCAGCCGGCTGGGCCGCTTCGGCGACGCGGGGACTGTCGGGGACTTGGGGATGTCCCATAGGTACACCTCCGGCGCATTTGCGGGGAGCGTAACAGCCTGCGGGAACCACGATCAAGAGTTCTGGTTGAGTTAATCTGAGCGCAACAGAACCTCTTGACATCAAACGGTCAGGGCGATAATTCTTTGGTTTAGCCGAACGAGCCATATGGTTGCACGGCGCATCCCCGGGCGGCGGACGGTGACGGAGGTCGCGGTGACCGAGGAACTGATCTCTTTCGCCTCGAAGCAGGACATGCTGGCGAAGTCCAAGCAGTTCTGGAACCCGGACAAGACGCAGTTCTGGATCGACTCCGGGGTCCCGCTGGTCATCGACCGCCGGGAGGGCTACTACATCTACGACGTCGAGGGCAAGCGCCTCATCGACGTCCACCTCAACGGGGGCACCTACAACCTGGGGCACCGCAACCCCGAGGTGACCGCCGCGGTGACCGCGGCCATGCAGCGCTTCGACATCGGCAACCACCACTTCCCCTCCCTAGCCCGCACCGCCCTAGCCGAAGCCCTGATCAAAACGGCCCCCGAGGGCCTGGCCAAGGTGATGTACGGGAGTGGGGGCGGGGAGGCCATCGACATCGCGCTGAAGAGCGCGCGGCACGCGACCAAAAAGCGCGGTATCGTCTCGGTGGCCAAGGCCTACCACGGGCACACCGGGCTGGCCGTGGCCGCCGGCGACGAGCGGTTCGCGACCCTGTTCCTGGCCGACCGGCCGGACGAGTTCAGCCACGTGCCGTTCAACGACACCGACGCGATGGAGGCGGCCCTGCGCGGCCGGGATGTGGCCGCGGTGATCATGGAGACGATCCCCGCCACCTACGGCTTCCCGCTGCCCGCGCCCGGCTACCTGGCCGGGGTCAAGCGGCTGTGCGAGCGCTACGGCGCGCTCTATATCGCCGACGAGGTGCAGACCGGCCTGATGCGCACCGGCGAGCTGTGGGCCATCAGCAAGCACGGCGTCAGCCCCGACATCCTGGTCTCAGGCAAGGGCATCTCCGGCGGGATGTACCCGGTCAGCGTGGTGCTGGCCACCGAGGCCGCGGCGGCCTGGCTGACCGAGGACGGGTTCGCGCACATGTCCACGTTCGGCGGCGCCGAGCTCGGCTGCGTGGCCGCGCTCAAGACGCTGGAGATCACCTGCCGGCCCGAGGTCCGGTCGATGGTGCACTACATCGCGGGGATGTTCACCGACGGGCTGGCGCAGATCCAGGCCACCTACCCGGACTGGTTCACCGGCATCCGGCAGGACGGGCTGGTCATGGGCCTGGAGTTCGGCCATCCGCAGGGCGCCAAGCTGGTGATGAGGCGGCTGTACGAGAACGGGGTGTGGGCGATCTTCTCCACCCTCGACCCCCGCGTGCTGCAGTACAAGCCGGGCATCCTGCTCACCCCGGCGCTCGGCGAGGAACTGCTCGAGCGGACCGAGGTGGCCATCGGCCAGGCCCGCGACGACGCGGCCAAAGGGGCAAGGCGATGACCGGGGCGCAGGTCAACGTCGCTGAGCTGCTCATCGACCCGGCGGGAGTGCCGCGCGCCCGGGCCATGCTGCAGCGGGCGGAGTGGGCCGGACGAGCCTTCGCCCGGTACGACAAGCCTGTAGTGGACGCGATCGTCCGGGCCGCGGCGGCGGCCGGCGCGGCCAAGGCCCGCGAGTACGCGGACTGGGCGGTGCGCGAGACCGGGTTCGGCGTGGCGGAGCACAAGGTGCTCAAGAACATCGCCTGCAGCACCGGGATCGTGGACTACTACGCCGGCCACGACTACGTGACGCCGCGGATCGACGCCGAGGCCAAGATCGTCGAGGTGCCGCGCCCGGCCGGCGTGGTGCTGGCGCTGACCCCGTCGACCAACCCGGTCGCCACGGTCTTCTTCAAGTGCCTGCTCGCGCTGATGACCCGCAGCGTGGTGGTGGTCAGCCCGCACCCGCTGGCCAAGGAGGTCTGCGCCGACGCCGCGCGCACCCTCGGCGCCGCGGCCGTGGCGGCGGGCGCCCCAGACGGCGTCATCCAGGTGGTGGACGAGCCGTCGGTGCCGCTGATCGACGCGCTGATGACCGACGACCGCACCAGCGTCATCGTCGCGACCGGCGGCGTTCCCGTGGTGCGCGCCGCCCACAGCTCGGGCACGCCCGCCATCGGGGTCGGGCCGGGGAACGTGCCGGTGCTGGTGGACGCGACCGCCGACCTGGCCAAGGCGGCCCGGCGGATCGTGGACAGCAAGAGCTTCGACAACTCGGTCCTGTGCACTAGCGAGTCGGTGCTGATCGTCGCCGAGCAGGTGGCGGCCGCGCTGCTGCGCCAGCTCAAGCAGGCAGGCGCCTACCTGCTCGAGCCGGAGGAGCGGGACCGGGTATCGAAACTGCTGTTCCCCGGCGGCCGGTTCGACATCCGCTTCGTCGGCAAGGACGCCAGCTGGATCGCGGCCGAGGCCGGCCTGCGGGTGCCGAACCGCACCCGTGTCCTGCTCGCGCCGTTCGCGCTGGTCGTGCCCGAGGAGCCGCTGGCGCACGAGAAGCTCTGCCCGGTACTCGGCCTGGTCCGGGTGCCGTCCGCCCGGCGCGGGATCGACGCCGCGCGGGCCGTGCTGCGGCTGTCCGGCCGGGGCCATTCGGCCGCCATCCACAGCACCGACCCGCAGGTGATCATGGAGTACGGGGCCGCGGTCGAGGTGCTGCGGGTGAGCGTCAACGCGGGCAACAGCCTGGGCAGCGCGGGCCTGGAGACCAACCTGCCCCCGACCATGACGATCGGCACCGGGTTCTTCGGCGGGTCCTCGGTGGCGGAGAACCTGCACCCCAGCCACCTGGTGCAATGGACGCGGCTTGCCTACAACCACGATCCGGCCGAGCCGTTCGGCGACTTCGCCGGGCTGGTGCCCTGGCACGCGCCGGCCGGCCCGGTGCCGCCGTACCCGGTGGCCTCCAACCAGCGGGGCGACCGCCCGCCGGCCGCAGGAGGAGGCGGACAGGCAGGCAGCCCGGCCCGTTCGGAACCTCATGGCCTGGGGACCGATGCCCCGGCGCTGCGCGAGCAGATCCGCCGGCTGATCCTCGAAGAGCTCGCCCAGCTGGCCGGAGGCTGACCGTGGCCGAACTGCGCTCGTTCATCTTCCTGTCCCGGCTGCAGCCGCAGACGATGTGCTACCTGGGCACCTGGATCCGCGGCTCGCTGCCGCGCAGTCACGTCGCCGCACAGGTCATCGAGGTGGCGCCGGGCCTGGACATCGAGCCGCTCACCGACGTGGCGGTCAAGCACGCCGACGTGCGGGCCGGGATCCTGGTCGTCGAGCGGCAGTTCGGCTACCTGGAGATCCACGGCGGGACCGACGAGGTGCAGGCGGCGGCGTCGGCGGTGCTCGGCGCGCTGGGCGCGACCGCCCGCGACGCCACCAGGCCCGAGGTCCTCGCCTCCAAGATCATCACCATGCTCGACCCGCAGCAGGCGTTCCTGGTCAACCGGAACAAGATCGGCTCGATGGCGCTGGCCGGGGAGTCGCTGTTCGTGCTGGAGATGCGGCCGGCCTCGTACGCGATCCTGGCGGCCAACGAGGCGGAGAAGGCGGCCCGGATCAAGCTGGTCGACTACCGGATGATCGGCGCCACCGGGCGGCTGTACCTGTCCGGCACCGAGGCCGACGTCCGCCAGGCCGCCGAGGCGGCCGAAGGCGCCCTGCTGGCCCGGGGGGACGACCCCCCCAGACCCCCCCGCAGGGGCATGGCCCGGGGGGACGCCGCCCCCAGACCCCCCCGCGCGGGCCGGGACCTGTCGTGAGCGAACTCGAGGAGCTCCGCGCGCTGGTGCGCGAGGTCATCAGGGACGTGCTGCCCAAAGGCCTGCCGGTCACCGAAACGGTTAACCTTTCGAGCGACGAGGACCTGGCGGCGTTCGTGGGACAGCTCCTTGACCTAGACCAAGACCAGCGTGAGGAGCTGCGATCCGGCCGGAAACGGTTCAGGCTCGCCACCGGGGCAGCCCCATCGGTCCCGGCCGGTTCCGTCGACGGGGCCGAACGGGCCGGAGGATCCGCGCCGGTGCGCCGCATCGAGCGCGGCGCGGTGACCGAGGCCGTGGTCAACGCGGCGGCGCGGGCGGGCGAGCGGCTGGTGCTCGGCCGCGGCGCCGTGCTCACCCCGCTGGCCAGGGACCGGGCCCGGGCCAGCGGCGTGCAGATCGAGAAGGAGCGCTGATGCTGACCGCAACGGTGATCGGGAGCGTCTGGGCCACGCGCCGCCTGGCCGAACTGCCCAACGGCGCCTTCCTCGAAGTGGAGGCCGAGGGCACCGGCCAGCGGCTGATCGCCTTCGACGTGCTCGGCAGCGGGGTAGGCGAGCGCGTGCTCATCACCCAGGGCTCGGTCGCGGCGGCCTGGTTCGCCGGCAAGCCGCCGCCCGTCGACGCGCTGATCATCGGCTCTATCGATCCGGACCCCACAACGCCGGAGCACAGGACAGGAGAGTGAACGATGGCGGACAACGCGATCGGACTGATCGAGACCAAGGGGTACGTGGCCGCGCTCGCGGCGGGAGACGCGATGGTCAAGGCGGCGAACGTGACGATCGTCGGCCGTGAGCAGGTCGGCGACGGGCTGGTGTCGGTGACGATCACCGGGGACGTCGGCGCGGTGAAGGCGGCCACCGAGGCCGGCGCCGAGACCGCTTCGACCGTGGGCGAGCTCGTCTCGGTCCACGTGATCCCGCGCCCGCACCCCGAGCTCGCCAGGCACTTCAAGATCAGCGGTGACTAGCGCCGCAGAACCGGGCCGCCCCGGCGACCCGCGCACGGCTGAGCTGCGGGTTTATCTCCTGGTGCGCGACCTGCAGCCGCAGTTCGCCGCGTACCTGGGCACCCCGACCCGGGCCTGCGGCTACCCGCCGTTCGCCGGGCAGCACGCGCTCATCGTGGAGGTGGCCCCCGCGCTGGCCATCGAGCGGGTCACCGACCTGGCGCTGCGCGCGGTGCCCGCGGTCGAGCCGGGCATCTTGTTCGTCGAGCGGCAGTTCGGCGTGCTCGAGGTGCACGGCCGGGACCTGGACGACGTGCGCCGGGCCGGGCAGGCGATCCTGGACGGGCTCGGTGCCGACTCCAAGGATCAGCTGCGGCCGCGGATCCTGTTCACCGACGTGATCGAGGACGTGACCGACGTGCACGCGATCATCATCAACAGGAATCGCTCCGGCTCGATGATCATCCCCGGCGACACGCTGGGCGTCAGCGAGGTCACCCCGGCCCTGTTCGCGGCGGTCGCGGCGAACGAGGCCGAACGGGCCGCGCCGGGCGTCACGCTGGTCGACGTGTCGATGATCGGCGCGGCCGGGCGGATCTACCTGAGCGGGCCCGCGGCCGCGGTGCGGCGCGCCCAGCGCGAGGTCACCGAGGTGCTCGCCGCCGTGGCCGGCCGGGACCACGCGGGGTAGCCATGGGCGAGCACGACCTGTCGGCCGGCGGCGACGTCATGGACCGGGTCCGCGGCTGCGCGCAGGACGCGCTGGCCGTGTACGGCGGTCACCCCGACGCGTCCGTCGAGCTGCTCAACATCTCGGAGAACGCGACCTTCCTCGTCACCGACCCCGGAGCCGGGCCCTCGGTGCTCCGCGTCCACCGGCTGGGCTACCACACCGAGCGGGAGATCGCCTCGGAGCTGGCCTGGATGGACGCGCTGCGCGCGGAGGCCGGGGTGCGCACGCCGCGGGTGCTGCCCGCCGCCGACGGCCGGCGCGTGGTCACCGTCCGGGAACGAGACGGCGCGGCGGAGCGGTACTGCGTGCGGTTCGAGTTCCTGCCGGGCACCGAACCAGGCGGGGAGCCAGCGCTGACGGCCACCCATTTCGCCGAGCTTGGCGAGATCACCGCGCGGATGCACCGGCACGCCAGGCAATGGGCCCGCCCGGCCTGGTTCACCCGGTTCCACTGGGACTACGCGGCGGCGTTCGGCCGCCAGGCCCGCTGGGGCCGCTGGCAGGACGGCATCGGCGTCGGGCCGGCCGAGCGCCAGATCCTGTCCCGGCTGGACGACGCGCTCCGGGCCCGGCTGACGGCGTTCGGCACCGGCCCGGAACGCTACGGCCTGGTGCACGCGGACACCCGGCTGGCCAACCTGCTGGTGCACGACGGGTCGGTCAGCGTCATCGACTTCGACGACTCCGGGTTCAGCTGGTACCTGTACGACCTGGGCACGGCGGTGAGCTTCTTCGAGCACGAGCCAGCGGTCCCCGCCCTCGTGGACAGCTGGCTCGAGGGCTACAGGAAGGTCGGCCAGATCTCCGCCGGGGACCAGGCGGAGATCTGGACGTTCATCATGTTCCGGCGGCTGCTGCTGGTCGCGTGGATCGGCTCGCACCGGGGAGTGGACATCGCCGCCGAGCTCGGCGCAGGCTACACGCAGGGCAGCTGTGACCTTGCGGAGTCATACCTAAGCACTCACTGAGAGGGACCTGCCATGTTCACATCGATCGCGGGCCGCGCCGTGGTGGTGACCGGCGGCACCCGCGGGATCGGCAAGGGGATCGCCAGCGTGTTCGCCCGCAACGGCGCGAAGGTGCTGATCACCGGCCGGGACTCGGACACCGCCCGGGCCGCCGCGGAGGAACTGCACGCCCAGGCCGCGGCGGCCGGCCCGCCCGGCGAGGTCTCGTTCGTGCTGGCCGACGTGTCCAGCCGGGAAGACTGCCGCCGGATGGCCGCGATCGCCTGGGAGCGGCTGGGCGGCATCGACGTGCTCTGCGCCAACGCCGGGATCTTCCCCGAGGCCAGGATCGAGGACCTGACCGAGGAGGACCTGGACCAGGTGCTTGCCGTTAACCTGAAGGGCGCCGTGTTCAGCGTCCAGGCCTGCCTGCCGGCGCTGGCGGCCTCGGGCCGCGGCCGGGTCATCCTCACTTCGTCCATCACCGGGCCGATCACCGGCTTCCCCGGCTGGACGCACTACGGCGCGAGCAAGGCCGGCCAGCTCGGCTTCATGCGCACCGCCGCGATCGAGCTGGCCCCCAAGGGCATCACGGTCAACGCGGTGCTGCCGGGCAACATCGTCACCGAGGGCCTGGCCAGTCTCGGCGACAATTACGCCAGCGGGACGACGGCCGCCATCCCGATGGGCCGGCTGGGCACCGTGGACGAGATCGGCTACACCGCCCTGTTCCTGGCCACCGACGAGGCCGCCTACATCACCGGCCAGTCGATCGTGGTGGACGGCGGCCAGGTGCTGCCCGAGTCGCCCGACGCCGTGGCGGCGGATCCGGCATGACCGAGGTTCCCGCCGCGCGCACGCCTGAGGAGGTCCGGCGCGCACTGGCTGAGCAGATCGGCAGCGGCCGGCTGCGGCCCGGTCAGCGGCTGGGCGCCGAGCGGGCGCTCGCGGCCGAGTTCGGGGTCAGCCGGGCCACGCTGCGCCAGGCGCTCGCGGTTCTCGCCGACGGCGGCGTGGTCCGCCGCGTGCCGGGCCGCGGCGGCGGCACGTTCGTGGCCAAGGGCAAGATCGAGCGGGACCTGTCCCGCATCGTCGGCGTGCCCGCGCTGCTGCGCAGCCAGGGCGTGGTGGCCGGGACCCGGGTGCTCAGCGCGCGGCTGGCCGAGGCGGACGACATCACCGCGCAGGCGCTGCGCGCGCGGCCCGGCGACCTGGTCATCGACCTGGTGCGGATCAGGCTCGCCGACGGCAGCCCGTTCTCCCTGGAGCACGCCAGGTTCCCGGCCCGGCGCTTCGGTGGGCTGCTCGAGCTGCCGCTCGGCGGTTCGGTCTACGAGCTGCTCCAGGAGCACTTCGGCGCCGAGCCTACCGAAGCCGTGGAGCGGATCGAGGTCATCCTCGCCTCGGCGGACGAGGCGGCCATCCTCGACGTGGAACCAGGAGCGCCGCTGATGGCCATCACCAGGACGACCACCGACCCCGACGGCGAGCCGATCGAGTTCTCCCGCGACCTGTTCCGGGCCGACCGCACCCGCATCGTGGTCCGCACCGAAGGGGCCGGGGATGGCACCGCCCGCGCTGTCCCCGGCCGGGCCCGGGTCGTCGAGCTGCACGCCCAGGCGGCGGGATGATCGGGCAAGGGGGGGCTGGGGGGATGGGTCCCCCCAGGAGCGGGGGGGTCTGGGGGGGTCGTCCCCCCGAGGCAACACAGCCCCCCGGGCGGATACGGTTCATGGATAAGCAGCGGGTCAACCTGGACGGCTTCGCCATCGAGGACCCCGGACTCGGGCTGACCGCGCTCCGCTCGCCGAACGACCCGCAGCCCAGCCTGGTGGTGACCGGCGGCCGGGTGACCGAGCTTGACGAGGTGCCCGAGGCGGAGTTCGACTCCATCGACACCTACATCGCCCGGCACGGCCTGGACCTGAGCGTCGCGGACGAGGCGATGGCGCTGTCCGACGTGGCGTTCGCCCGGCTGCTGGTCGACCCGGCCGTGCCGCGGCGCGAGATCATCAGGCTGAGCGCCGGCGCCACCCCGGCCAAGCTGGCCCGCGTGCTGGCCATGCTCCGGCCGCCCGAGCTGGTCATGGCCATGACCAAGCTGCGCGCCCGGCGCACGCCGAGCAACCAGGCTCACGTCACCAACCGGCTCGACGACCCGCTGCTGCTCGCCGCCGACGCGGCCACCGCGGCGGCGTTCGGGTTCCGCGAGATCGAGACGACCGTGCCGGTGCTGGGCGACGCGCCGAGCAACGCCGTGGCCTGCCTGGTCGGGGCGGCGTTCGGCGCGGACGGGGTGCTCATCCAGTGCTCCGTCGAGGAGGCGCTCGAGCTCGAGCTCGGCATGCGGGGCCTCACGTCGTACGCCGAGACCGTCTCGCTGTACGGCACCGAGCAGGTATTCACCGACGGTGACGACACCCCGTGGTCCAAGGCCTTCCTCACCTCGGCCTACGCCTCCCGCGGCATGAAGATGCGGGTGTCCTCGGGAGCCGGCGCCGAGGTCCTGATGGCCGGCGCGCAGGGTAAGTCGATGCTGTACCTGGAGGCGCGCTGCGTGGCGCTGGCCCGGGCCATCGGCGCCCAGGGCGTGCAGAACGGCGGGATCGACGGGGCCAGCGTGGCCGCCGCGGTGCCGGGCGGGCTGCGCGAGCTGATGGCGGAGAACATCATGGCGATGATGCGCAACCTGGAGTCCTGCTCAGGCAACGACGCGCTGATGAGCGAGTCGGACATGCGCCGGACTTCGCGCACGCTGCCGATCGTGCTGGCCGGCTCGGACTTCGCGTTCAGCGGCTTCGGGTCGATCCAGCGCTACGACAACATGTTCGGCCCGAGCAACTTCAACGCCGAGGACATCGACGACTTCCTGGCCATGCAGCGGGACTGGGGCGTCGACGGCGGCCTCAGGACGGTGGACGCGGCCCGGCTCTGCGAGCTGCGGCGGGAGGCCGCGCAGGCCTGCCGCGCCGTCTACGCCCACCTCGGCCTGGCCGACTTCACCGACGAGCATGTCGAACTGGCGGTGGACGCGGCGGGCTCGAAGGACCTGGGGGAGACCGACACCCTGGCCGTGCTGGGCGCGGCGCAGGCCATCCGGCAGCGCGGGCTGACGGTGGTGGACATCGTGGCGGCCCTGGACGAGTGCGGCTACTCCTGCGAGGCCGAACGGACCGTGGCCTTCGCCCGGGCTCGGCTTTCCGGTGATTACTTGCAGACGTCCGCCATCTTCGACGAGCATCTCGCCGTGCTGTCCCTGGTCACGGACCCGAACGACTACGGCGGCCCGGGCACCGGCTACGAGCCTTCGCCCGGCCGGCAGCGGGAGATCGACGCCATCCGCCAGGCGCGCGGCGTCGCCGACCTGCGGGCCGAGCAGGCCCGGTTCGCGGTGCCTTTGCTCCATGCCAGCGGGCCGGCCGGGCCCGGGCAGGGGCCGCGCGACGTCGTCATCGGCGTCTCGCCGGCCGTCGGCCGGGACGTGTGGCGGTGCCTGTCCGGCCTGGCCGTGACGGACGTGCTGCGCGAGATGCTGGCGGGCCTGGAGGAAGAGGGCTGCGCCGGCCGGGTCGTCCGCTTCAACGACAGCGTGGACCTGGGCCGGATCGGCCTGGCGGCGGCCCGGCTGGCCGGCTCGGGAATCGGCATCGGGCTGCAGGGCAAGGGCACCGCGCTGATCCACCGCCGTGACCTGGCCCCGCTGGCGAACCTGGAGCTGTACTCGGTGGCGCCTTCGGTCACCCCGGAGCTCTACCGGCTGCTCGGCGCCAACGCCGCGCGGCACGCCAAGGGCGGCACGCCCGACCCGGCCCGCAACCCGTACTCCGACGAGGCCATCGAGGCCCGCTACCACACCACTGTGATCGCCCTGATGGAACTGGAGCGCCGCCAGATGAAGGCCGGCGCCGGGCCCGAAGAGCTGTCCCTGGAAGGACTGACGTGAGAAACCCGCCTGTCCCCCAGCCTTCCAGCACCAGCACGCCCGGCACCATCCGCACGCCCGGCGCCATCCGCACGCCCGGCGCCATCCGCAGTCCCGGCGCCAGCAGGCCCGGCACCGCCAGCACGCTCCCGCTGCCGGCTCAATGTGGCATTGTGCCGGCCAGGGCCGGCACGATGTGACATCGAGCCGGCTGGCGCAGATGGCCTGACAGTACACAGGAGGCTGAAGTGGCTGAGGTGGGAGACGAGACCGAGGTCCGGGCGCTGTCCGGCAAGCCGGTGGAGAGCCTGACCGTGGACGCGGTGCGGGCGGGCGAGGTCGGCGTGGCGGACCTGCGGATTCACCCGGACACGCTGGAGCGCCAGGCGGCCGTGGCGGAACAGCACGGCAACCCGCAGCTGGCCGAGAACCTCCGCCGCGCGGCCGAGCTGACCCGGCTGCCCGACGACGAGGTGCTGGCCGTCTACGAGGCGCTGCGGCCCGGCCGGTCCACGCCCGCCCAGCTCACCGGGCTGGCGGCGGCGCTGGCCGCCCGGGGGCTGCCGCGCTGCGCGGCGCTGCTGACCGAGGCGGCCGACGTCTACGCCCGCCGCGGCCTTTCCGCTTAGGGCGCCGCCGGGTGACGGTAATCGTCGGCGTCGACGTCGGGAACGCCACGACGGAGGTCGTGCTGGTGTCCGGCGGGAAGATCCTCGGCGCCGGACGGGTACCGACCCGCGGCCGCAAGGGATCGCCCGGCTCCCTGCGCGGTGCGGCCGCGCTGGTCCGCCGGCTGGAACGCCAGCTCGGGTACACGGCCGGCGAGGCCAGGATCGCGCCGCTGCGGCCGGTCGCCACCTCCGTGGTGATCGTGCCCGGCGCGGCCCGGCCCAGTGGCCGGCTGCGCGTGCTGGCCGCGGGCGTGCCCACCCCCGGCGGGACCGGGGCCTGCGTCGGGCCGCCCCTTTTCCTGCCCGGCCCGGCGCCGCGCTCCGGCCCGGCGCCCGGCGATGCCGCGGTCGTGGTGGCGCTGGTGCCGCCTGGCCTGCGCTACGACGAGGCCGCGGCCCGGCTGCGGGCGCTGCTGGCCGCCGGGACGCGGATCGGCGCGATCCTGGTGGCCGGCGACGAGGGCGTGCTGGTGGCCAACCGGATCCCCGGCAGGCTGCCCGTCATCGACCAGGTCGACACCGACGCGGCCGCGGCCTGCGGGCTGCTCGCGGTCGAGGTCCAGCCGCCCGGGCACGCGCTGCGCCTGCTGGCCGATCCGGTGGCGCTCGGCGCCCGCCTGGGCCTGCGTGAGGACGAGGCCGGCGACGCGGCCGCGGTATGCCGGGCGCTCACCGATCACGCCAATGCCGTCGTCGGCCTCGGGCCGGGGCCGCTCCCGGCCGCGAACCTGGCCGAGCCGTGGGCGGAAAAGGCGGATGGCACTCGCCTCCCGCTGCGAACCGCGTGTGCGCAGCTGCCGGGCTGGCCCGTCGGCGCGATCCGGGCGTTCGGCGCCGACCCGGTGGATGACCTGTTCGCGGTGGACCTGGCCGCCGCGGCCGAGGCGGCCACCGCCCGGCCGGGCAGTACCGGCCGGGCCGTCCTGGTCGCCGCGCTCAGCCGGGCCGGCGCGGAGCAGGCGGCGCCGGTCCTCGGCGAGCTGCTCGGGATGCCCGCGCACAGCCCGGTCGCCGAGCCGGCCGCGGCCCGGCTCGGCGCGCTGACCACGCCGGGCGCCCGCGCCGGGGCGGTCGTCGTCGACCTGGGCGCCGGGACCATCGACGTGATCGGCCCGCGGGCCAGCGTCGTCGCCGCCGGGGCGGGTGACCTGCTCACCGGCGCGGTGGCCGAGACGCTCGGCATACCCCGTGCGACCGCCGACTGGGTCAAGCGCGGCCCGTGCCTGCGGGTGGACGGCGGGCAGCGGTTCGAGGCCGAGGACGGCACCCGCGGTTTCCTGGCCGTGGCCGCGCCCGCCTCGGCAGCAGGCATGCTCGCCGTCGACGGGCCCGGAGGCCTGCTGCCGTTCGACCGCCGCCACGGCCCGGGCGAATGGCGGGCGATCCGGCTGCGGCTCAAGAGCGCCGTGCTGGCCGAGAACGTCCGGCGCGCGGTGCGGACGCTCGGGACGGAGTTCAGCCAGGTCCTCGTGGTCGGCGGCCCGGCCGGCGACGAGGAGCTGCTCGGGGTGATCACCCGTTCGCTGCCGCCCGGCGTGGCCGTCGGCCGGGGCAATGCCGGCGGCACCTGCGAGGGCGAGCCGCTCGGCCACCGTTACGCCGTCGCCCTCGGCCAGGCCCTGGCCCCGGGGTAACATGACGCCGCGATGAGCGGGCAGCCGGGCGTTCGTAACCCCTTCGACAGCGATCCGGCGGCCCGCCGCTACGCAGGCGGTCGGCCGTACTATCACCGGGCCGCGCTGGACCTGGCCATGGGCCAGCAGGAAATCGGGCCGGCCCGCCTTGCCGTCGACGTGGGCTGCGGCACGGGCCTGTCCGCGCTGGCCGTCAGCGACCTGGCGGATCACGTCATCGCGATCGACGCGTCCGCCGCCATGCTGCGGGCCGCGCGACCGCATCCGGCCGTCCGTTACCTGGTCGCGAGGGCAGAGCGGATCCCGGCGGCGGACAAGACGGCCGACCTGGCCACGGTCGGCGCCGCGTTCCACTGGTTTGACCAGGCGGCCGCCTGGGCCGAACTCGCCCGCATCCTGCGCGACGGCGGGGTCCTGGTCGTCTACAGCGATTTCTTCCACGGCCGCCTCACCGGCCAGCCAGCGTTCACGACCTGGCTGACCGGTGCCTACCTGCCGCGCTACCCGTCCCCGATCCGGCACGCGCAGTTCGACCCGCAGGCCGCGGCGAGCGCCGGGTTCGGCCGGGTCAGCGATTCTGAGAGCGAATACCAGGTGCCGTTCACCGCGTCCGATATGGCGGACTACCTGCTCAGCCAGAGCAACGCCGCCGCCGTGATCGAGTCGGGGGCCATCAGCGCGGAAGCGCTGCGGCGGCAGGTCGTCGACGAGACCGCCGCCTTCTTCGGCGGCGGCGAACGGGCCGTGTTCGGCGTCCGGGTCTGGACCGCGGTCCGGCAGCCCCGCCCCTAGGCCTGCGGCCACTCCTTCGCGACCAGGGTCAGCACGTCGTAGGTCGCCACCGGCTTCCCCTCCTGGTTGGTCACGCTGGCGTCCCAGCGCACCTCGCCGTGCGCGGCGTCCTCGCGCGGGGTGATCTGCTTACAGGTGAGCGTCACCGTCAGCTCGTCGCCCGGGTATACGGGCGTGAGGAAGCGCAGGTTCTCCAGGCCGTAGTTGGCCAGCACGGGACCGGGATCGGGCTGGACGAACAGGCCGGCGGCGAAGGACACGATGAGGTAGCCGTGGGCCACCCGGCCGTCGAAGAACGGGTTGGCCCGGGCGGCGTCGGCGTCCATGTGGGCGTAGAAGGTGTCCCCGGTGAACTCGGCGAAGTGCTCGATGTCCGCCAGCGTGACCTGGCGCGGCCCGGCTACCACCGTGTCGCCGACGCGCAGCTCGGCGAGCGACTTGCGGAAGGGGTGGCCGCCATCGGCATTCCGTTCGGCACCCGGGACCCAGCGGCGGGTGACGGCCGACAGCACCCGCGGGCTGGCCTGCACCGCCGTGCGCTGCATGTGGTGCAGCACGCCGCGGATGCCGCCCATCTCCTCGCCGCCGCCGGCCCGTCCCGGACCGCCGTGGACCAGCGTGGGCAGCGGCGATCCGTGGCCGGTGGACTCGGCCGCGTCCTCGCGGTCCAGCACCAGCAGCCGGCCGTGCCACGGCGCCAGGCCGAGGACCACGTCGCGGGCGAAGGCCGGGTCGGCCGTGACGATCGACCCGGCCAGGCTGCCCCGGCCGCGCGCCGCGAGCTCGATCACCTGGCTCACCGGGTCGGTGCCGCGGTAGCCGATGATCGTGCTGACCGGCCCGAACGCCTCTACCTGATGCGGCTCTGGGCGGCTGGCGTCGTCGGCCTGCAGCAGCAGCGGCGCCATGAACGCGCCCCGCTCGGCGCTGGCTCCGACGACTTCCACGCGGTCCGGGTCGCCGGAGACGATCCGCCCGGCCGACAGCAGCGCCTTGACCGAACGCCGGACCTCCTCGCGCTGCTCGAGCCCGGCCAGCGCGCCCATCCGGACGCTTTCCTCCGCCGGGTTGCCCACCACCACCTTGGCCAGCCGGTCGCGCGCCGCCTCGGCCACCTGGTCCGCCAGCGCGGCCGGGACCAGGGCGCGCCTGATCGCGGTGCACTTCTGGCCGGCCTTGACCGTCATCTCGCTGACCAGCTGCCGGACGTACAGATCGAACTCCGGCGTGCCCGGCTCCGCCTCGGGACCGAGGACCGAGCAGTTCAGCGAGTCCGCCTCGGCGTTGAACCGCACCGACCGGCCGACGATGGCCGGGTGCGCCCGCAACTGCTGGGCGGTGGCGGCTGACCCGGTGAACGCCACCAGATCCTGCTCGCCCAGGTGGTCGAACAGGCCGCCGACGCTGCCGCAGACCAGCTGAAGCGACCCGGCGGGCAGCAGCCCGGAGCCCACCATCAGCTCCACCAGCCTGGCCGTCAGGTACGCGGTCTGGGTGGCCGGCTTGACCAGGCTGGGCATCCCGGCGATGAATGCGGGCGCGAACTTCTCCAGCGGCCCCCAGACCGGGAAGTTGAACGCGTTGATCTGCACCGCGACCCCGTGCAGCGGGGTGAGGATGTGCTGGCCGACGAACGTCCCGCCCTTGCCGAGGGGCTCGACCGGCCCCTCGGCCAGGATCGTGTCGTTGGGCAGCTCGCGCTTGGCCCGGCTGGCGTAGCTGAGCAGCACGCCGATGCCGCCGTCGATGTCGAACTTGGAGTCCCCGAGGGTCGCGCCGGTGCGGGCGGACAGGGCGTAAAGCTCCTGCCGGTGCTCGCGGAGCAGCAGCCCGAGCGACTTGAGCAGCGCCGCCCGCTGGTGGAAGGTCAGCTCGCGCAGGGCCGGGCCGCCGGCGATGCGGCCGTAACCGAGCGCCGCGCCCAGGTCGATGCCGGCCGATGACACCCGGGCGACTTCCTCGCCGGTCACCGCGTCGAGCACCGGCCGCCCCTCGTCTGCCGGTTCGGCCCATGCCCCGCCCACGTAACTGCGCAGCGCCGTCATCGTCAGCTCCCTTACTGCCGGCCTCCTCAGTTACGCTATCTCCCCATGCCCGGTGGTGCAGCGGCAGAAGCCCTCAGCATGGTGGCCGCGGTGCGAGACGACCCGGCCCGGCGGCTGAGGCTCGCGGGCAGTTTCTACGACGACAGGCCCGGCCGTGCCTCGATCCGGGCTTACCGGCGGGCCGAGGTGGCCTTCATGAACTGGCAGGTCCGCCGGGGCTTGCTCACGTCACCGGACTCTGCCCGGCCCGGCAGCCGGTGGTGGCGTTCGGTCAATGAAGGCCTGCTGCGCGACGAATGGGAGGCGGACCGGCTGCTGGCCGGCCGACCTGGGCCGGCCAGCAGGCCATCGGTCTCGCGCTGGGCTGACTTCCTAAGCCAGCCCAGCGCCGTGGCCTGGTACCGGGCCCACAACGCCAGTATCGTCGCGGGATACCTCGAGCACCGTCACCTGTGCGCGAGCGAGCTTCCCGTGGAGCGCTTCTTCATGAACGTCGCCTTGGCCCGCGTGCTCTACGCGCATGCCCTCGTCGCCCGCCCTGAGCTCGCGCTGGGCCGGATCCGGGCCGTCAGCCGCCTGCTCGGTGATCCGCGCTGGCGCGGCGCGAACCTGTTCCTTTCCCTGCACAACATCTTGCCGGTCCGGTATCCGCTGGACGGGGTCACGATCGGCGACGTCCTGGCGAGGGAGAATTACCTCGGCCGGCTGATCGACTATGGCGTGATCATGCCCCGGATGCAGGCGCTATTCGCCTTTGCCGCGGCCGATCTCGGCGAGCCCCGCTTGCTCGATCTCGTTCAGGACGGCCTGCCCGCCTACGCCTGGACCAACGAGAACCATCATCCGTGGACAACCGCGCGGGCGCGCAGGCTCAGATCCGTCCTGACCTGGCTGACCTCAGGCTGACCGCCCGTTCCCGGCGCCCCAGGGCCTAGTGCTTGAAGGACTGCCGCTTCTGCTGGATCTCCGGTGGCGGCTGGTCCTGCGGATGATGCTCCAGCACCCGGACATGCAGCCGCAGATCGTCGAGCAGCAGGTCGGCCAGGTCCATGCTGAAGCCGTTCCGTACCACGATCCGCATCACCGCGGTGTCCGTCATGTCGGCGGGGAAGGTGTACGCCGGCACCTGCCAGCCGCGCATGCGCAGCCGTTCCGACAGGTCGAAAACCGAGTAACCGGTGATGTCGTCGCGCAGCTTGAACGCGAACACCGGAAGGTCCCTGCCCTCGGAGAGCAGCTCGAACGGGCCCATCTTCGCGATCTCGCCGGACAGGTGGAGGGCGACATCCTGGCAGGCCTGGTGCACGCGCCGGTAGCCCTCGCGGCCGAGCCTGACGAAGTTGTAGTACTGGGCGGCGACCTGGGCACCGGGCCGGGAGAAGTTGAGCGCGAACGTCGGCATCTCGCCGCCCAGGTAATTCACCCGGAAGACAAGGTCCTCCGGCAGGGCGTCCGGGGTCCGCCACATGACCCAGCCCACGCCCGGATACACCAGGCCGTACTTGTGCCCCGACGCGTTGATCGAGGCCACCCGGGGAACCCGGAAGTCCCATTCCAGGTCCGGCTGGAGGAACGGGGCGACGAACCCGCCGGAGGCTCCGTCCACGTGCACCGGCACGTCGTGGCCCGGCCCGGCCTGCAGCTTGTCGAGGGCCTGGCTGATCTCCAGCACGGGCTCGTAACTGCCGTCCATGGTGGAACCCAGGATGGCGACCACGCCGATGGTGTTCTCGTCGCACCTGGCCGCGGCCTCGGCTCCGCGCAGGTGCAGCCGGCCCGGCACCATGGGCACGTAGCGGGGCTCTACCTGCCAGTACCGGCAGAACTTCTCCCAGCAGACCTGGACGTTGGAACCCATCACCAGGTTCGGCTTGGCCGCGTCGAGCCCCGCCGCCTGCCGCCGGGCCCGCCACCTCCACAGCAGTGCCATCCCGCCGAGCATGCACGCCTCGCTCGACCCGGTCGTGGAGCAGCCGGTGGCCGTGCCCCCGGCGGGTGAGTTCCACAGGCTGCTGAGGATGTTCACGCAGCGCCGCTCCAGTTCGGCGGTCTGCGGGTACTCGTCCTTGTCGATCATGTTCTTGGCGGCGCACTCCGCCATCAGCTGCTCGGCCTCGGGCTCCATCCAGGTGGTGACGAACGTGGCCAGGTTGAGCCGGGCGTTGCCGTCGAGGATGAGCTCGTCGCGGACCACCTGCAGCGCGATGCGCGGGAACACGCCGTGCTCGGGCAGCCGGTACCGCGGGATCTCGCAGCTCAGCTCGCTGACGTAGACCGAGTTGACGTCGAGCCCTGCGTCCTGGCTGGACTCGTCCACCTGGGTGTGCAGCGGCATGGGCCCTACTCCCGTCTGGTCGGATGCCCGGGCCGCGCTAGTCCTGCGAGCGGGCCGTGATGAGCCTTTCCAACGTCAGGCTAACGTCTCCGTCCGCGGGTATGTCATCAGCCGGCGAACTAGTCCGCCGCCCTGGCCGCCCGGCGCTGTCCCTGAGCCAGCCGAGCATGGCCAGCCCGGCGACGACGTACCCGCCGCCCTGGATGGCCAGCACCGGGATGATGCCGGCGAGGCGGCTGAGGAAGATGGCGAGGTCCACCAGGCCGAAGGCGACCGCGCCGCAGCACAGCAGCCGGGCGGCCTGGATGCGGCGGCCGGACGCCGCGGCGACCATCCCCCCGGCGATGCCGCCGACCGCCTGGGCGGCGGTGATGAAGCCGAGATCCTGTGGGGTCCCGTGCAGCACGTGCTCGACGAAGGGCGTGAACAGCGTGCTCATGGTGCCCTCGCCCAGCCGCCACGTGGCCCTCATCTCAGCCCTCCGCCGGCGGGCCGGATCCCGGCACCGTGAAGAGGGTGAAGGTCACCGGCACCGAACCGGCCGGCCGGGAGGCCACGTCGTCGATCGGCCGCTGGTCGATATAGCGCATCAGCAGGGCGTCGAAGGCCTCGTCGATCCCGGCGAGCTCGGCCTGGGTGAGGTAGACGGTGGACTCGCCCAGGCCGGCGTGCTTCCGCCACGCTCGCGGCCAGTCCTTGCGCCGCTGCTGCCAGCCCAGGAAGGCCTCGATGGTCCGGTCGGCGGTCATCTGCTCCAGCACGTCCACCGCGACCGAGCCCTCGGCGGTGTCCCGCGCCCTGCTCCAGTTGTAGGACGTCGCCACCATCCGCCAGGGCCGCTCCCGGTGGTCCTTGCCCTTGACCTGCTCGACGAAGCCGTACTTGGCCAGCTGCCGCAGGTGGTGCGAGGCCAGGCCGTGGCTGATGCCCAGTTCGCGCGCCGCGTCCGCGGTGGTGGCCCGCCCGAGGCGGCCGATGATCGAGATCAGGTCGTGCCGCAGCGGATGCGCCAGCGCCCGGATGGCGACCGGGTCGTCGATGAGCCGCCACCGCTGCCGGGACCGCCCCGGCTCAGTTTCCCTGCCGCTCCCGGGCTCGGATTCCAAGGACATGCTTGGAATTATCCGCCGCTACTCGCGGATATGTCAAGCATTTGCTTGGAATGTACGCGTGACCGCTGGTGTGCTGGCGCGGGCGGGGTCAGCCGAACGGTTGATACCGCGGCTCCAGATGGCCGGCCAGCCAGCGGTCACCCGGCGCGGCAAAGATGGCCGCGCAGCCGATCCGCCACCAGGGCGCGCCGGGCGAAGCTGGCTATGGCGCCACCAAGGCGACCCGACGGAAGGGAGGCGTGATGACGGCAATCATCGAGGTGACGGGGCTCACCAAGCGTTACGGAAGCCAGGCTGCCGTGGACGGCATCTCGTTCCACGTCGATCAGGGTGAGATCTTCGGCATCCTCGGCCCGAACGGTGCGGGCAAGACGACCGCGGTCGAGTGCCTGGAGGGCCTGCGCAAACGGGACGGCGGCGAGGTGCGGATCCTCGGCCTGGACCCGCGGACAGACGCTCACCGGCTGCACCGGCGGATCGGCGTGCAGCTGCAGGAGACCCAGCTGCCGGAGAAGCTGAAGGTGGGCGAGGCGCTCGAGCTGTACGCCTCGTTCTACCCGGACCCGGCCGACTGGCGTGAGCTGCTCGAGCGCTGGGGGCTGACCGGAAAGGCACGCGCGTACTTCGGCAAGCTGTCCGGCGGCCAGAAGCAGCGCCTGTTCATCGCGCTGGCCCTGGTCGGGAACCCGGAGGTGGTGTTCCTCGACGAGCTGACCGCGGGCCTGGACCCGGGAGCCAGGCGCGCCACCTGGGACCTGATCAGCAAGGTCCGGGCGCAAGGCGTCACCGTCGTGCTGGTCAGCCACTTCATGGACGAGGTGGAGGAACTGTGCGACCGGGTCGCGATCCTCGAACAGGGGCGGATCGCGGCGCTGGACACCCCGGCGGGCCTGGTGGACCGGGCCGGGGGCGAGTACCGGGTGCGGTTCCGGCCGATGGCGCCGCTCGACGAGCAGTCGCTGACCGCCCTGCCCGGGGTCACCGCGGTCAGCTGTCACGGCGCGCAGGTGACCGTCACCGGTACCGGCGACTTCGCCAGCACCGTCACCGCGGAACTGGCCCGCAGGCAGGTCCTGGTGGCCGACCTGCGGATCGAGGGACGCAGCCTGGACAGCGCCTACGTGGCGCTGACCGGCCGCACCATGGAGAGCTGAGGAGGTACGGAAATGAACGGCTTCAGCAGGCTCGCCTACGTCGAGACCAAGCTGTTCCTGCGCGAGAAGGCTGCGGCCCTGGCGGTGTTCGGGCTGCCGGTGGCGCTGGTCATCGGGTTCGGCCTGATCCCCGGGTTCAACCAGCCGCAGAAAAGCCTGTCCCATCAGATCGGCACCGAATACATCGCGTCGCTCGGCGTCGCGATCGTGCTGGCGACGCTCGGCCTGAACGGGGTGCCGATGGTCATCGGACAGTACCGGGAGCGCGGCATCCTGCGCCGCCTGGGCGTCACGCCGGTGCGCCAGGCCGGCAACTTCACCCCGCTCGGCTCGGCCCTGCACGCGGTGCGGGACAGCTGGATGGGCCTGGATCCGCGGCCCGAGTACCTGGGCATAATGGCGGCGTACGCTGTCATCGCGGGGGCGCTGGCGGCGCGGTTCTTCCGGTGGGAACAGGCGTAAGGAAGGGGTGAGCACGGTGATGGCGCGCACGCCGGACATCCACTTCGATTCGCTGGACCGCCGGTACGCCGAGCTCGAGCGGTTCCTACCCTACCTGCTGCTCACGGTCCCGTTCCTGCCGTACGCGCTGTCCCAGAGCCCGACCGCGGGGGCGGCCGGCATCACGGCCGGGGTCGCCGCGGCCGCGGCCGCGTGGATCACCGTGCTGGTCAGGCTGCGCCCGAGCTGGACGCAGCGGCGGCGGCTGATGGGGATCTACTTCGCCGGCCTGGTCGCGTTCATCGCGGTGCTCACCGCGCGCAGCCCCTGGTTCGCGTTCTTCACCTGGTTCGGCTTCCTGCATGCCTTCCGGTACCTGGCCGGCGTGTGGCGGTGGATCGGCTGCGCGGCGGTGGCGATCTTCTTCGGCATGGCCCAGGCGGGCGGGTTCCACCGGCCGACCGTCTCGAGCGTGGCCATCTGGGTCTTGCTGGCCTGCGTCGACGTCGTGCTGGTGGGGGCCTTCACGCTGCTGGGGGTGAAGTCAGAGGAGCAGAGCGAGGCCCGCAGGCAGATGATCGCCGAGCTCGCCGAGGCGAACCAGCGGCTGGAGGAGATGGTCGCGGAGAACACGGGGCTGCAGGCCCAGCTGCTCACCCAGGCCCGGGAGGCGGGCGCGGGGGACGAGCGGCAGCGGATGGCGCGGGAGATCCATGACACCCTCGCCCAGGGGCTGACCGGGATCATCACCCAGCTCGAGGCCGCCCAGCAGACCGGCAGCGATGCCGAGCGCGAGCGGCGGATCGGCAACGCCAAGCGGCTCGCCCGCGACAGCCTGGCCGAAGCCCGCCGCTCGGTCCAGGCGCTGCGCCCGCAGGCGCTGGAGGACAGCAGGCTCCCGGACGCGCTGGCCGAGGAGGTGGCCCGCTGGTCGGTCACCAGCGGCGTGGCCGGTGAGGTGGAGACCACCGGCGAGGCCCGGCCGCTGCACCCCGAGGTCGAGGTGACGCTGCTGCGCGTCGCCCAGGAGGCGCTGGCTAACGTGGCCAAGCACGCGGACGCCTCCCGCGCCGGGGTGACGCTCTCCTACATGGAGGACGTGGTGAGCCTCGACGTGCGCGACGACGGAGTGGGGTTCGCCCCGTGCGGGGCGGACGGGAGGCCGGCCGGCGAGCGCCCGGCCGGCAGCGGGTTCGGCCTGATCGCGATGCGGCAGCGGGTCAGGCGGCTGGCCGGGCAGCTGGAGATCGAGTCGGAACCAGGAGCGGGCACGGCCGTGTCGGCCAGCCTGCCCGCCATCGGACTGGGGGAGTCCGCGTGAGCCAGGTCATCCGGCTGCTGATCGCCGACGACCACCCGGTGGTGCGCGACGGGCTGCGCGGCATCTTCGAGGCCAGCGGCGAGTTCGAGGTGGCGGGGGAGGCGGCCAACGGCCGGGAGGCGGTCGACCGGGCGGCGGCGCTGCGTCCCGACGTGGTGCTGATGGACCTGCGCATGCCGGTGCTTGACGGGGTCTCCGCGATCAGGATGCTCGCGGAGAAGGGGGTCAGCGCGCGGGTACTCGTGCTCACCACCTTCGACACCGACACCGACGTGGTGCCCGCGATCGAGGCCGGGGCGACCGGCTACCTGCTGAAGGACTCCCCGCCCGACGAACTGCTGCGCGGCGTCCGTGCTGCGGCCCGCGGCGAGGCCGTCCTCTCGCCCTCGGTCGCCACCCGGCTGCTCGGCCAGGTCAGGCGGCCGGCCAGGGAACCGCTCAGCCAGCGTGAGCTCGACATCCTGGGGCTGATCGCGCAGGGCTGCTCGAACCGCGAGGCCGCCGCCCGGCTGTTCATCAGCGAGGCCACGGTCAAGACCCACGTGCTGCACGTCTACGCCAAGCTCGGCGTCAACGACCGCGCCGCCGCGGTGGCGACCGGGTTCGAGCGGGGCTTGCTGCCCCGCCCCTGAGCCGGGGCACGCGCCCGGACCGTTCGGATCAGAGATCTTTCCTGAGGTACCGGAAGAAGAGGAAGCCGTCGTCCTCCAGGACGTGGCCCAGGGTGAGCGGCAGGGCAGCGGGCCCCGATGGCGCGCCGGCCACGATCCGGCCCGCGCCCGGGCCCGTCAGGAGCGGGGCGACGGTCAGGCACAGCTCGTCCAGCAGCCCGGCCTCGAGCAACTGGGCGAGCAGGTGCGGGCCGCCCTCGGTGAGCATCCGCCGGTGGCCGCGTTCGGCCAGCGCGGTCACCGCGGCCTCGAGGTCGACGGTCTCCTCGCCGGCGATGACCACGTCGGCGTGCGGCTCGATGGCGGCCCGGATGTCCCGCGGTGCCTTCTCGGTGGTGATGACGATCGTGCGGGCCTCCGGCGGGGCCGCGGTGATCAGGGGGCCGCCCGGGTCGAGGTCGAGCCGCCGGGTGACCACCGCGATCGGCGGGGTAGGCGGCCGGCCAGCGCGCAGGTCACGCCAGGGCTCCTGCGCCCTGGCCGGCTTGTACCGCTCGGCTCGCGCCGTCGCGGCGCCGACGATGATGACGTCGGACAGCGCGCGGAGCAGCGCGAACAGCTGCCGGTCGGTGCCGGAGGACAGGCCCGCCGAGGCGCCGTCGAGCGCCGCGGCGCCGTCCGCGCTCGACACCATGTTGGCGCGCAGCCACCGGCCGCCCGGGTAGGCGTACAGCGCGGCCAGATCCGGGTTGTCCTGGCGGGAGGGGAGCAGCTGGCGCAGGCTCACTCGGGGGACCGTAGCACGACGACGGCGTGGCCGCGGACCTCGATCTCCTTCTTCGGCGGGTGGATCGCCCCGTGGACCCCGGCCGCGGTATCGATGACGACCTCCCAGCCGGCCGCGTAGCTGGCCTCGGGCAAGGTGAACGTGAGCGGCATGCTGTGCGCGTTGAACAGCAGCAGGAACCTGGCGTCGGTGATCTTCCCGCCGCGCGGGTCGGGCTCGCTGATCGCGTCCCCGTTGAGGAACACCGCGAGTGACTTGGCATAGCCGGCACCCCAGTCCGCGTCGGTCATCACCTCGCCGGCCGGGGTGAGCCAGACGATGTCGCCCTTGTCGCCGTCCGGGCCCTGGCCGCGGAAGAACCGGCGCCTGCGGAACACCGGGTGATCGCGGCGCAGGCCGGCCAGCGCCTCGGTGAACTGCAACATGTCCTGTTCGGCCGTGGCCAGCCCCCAGTCCAGCCAGGACAGCTGGGTGTCCTGGCAGTAGGCGTTGTTGTTGCCGGCCTGGGTGCGGCCCATCTCGTCGCCGGCCAGCAGCATCGGGACGCCCTGCGACAGGAACAAGGTGACCAGGAAGTTCCGCTTCTGCCTGGCGCGCAGATCGTCGACAGCGGGATCGTCGGCCGGGCCTTCGGTGCCGCAGTTCCACGAGCGGTTGTCGTCGGCGCCGTCCCGGTTGCCCTCGCCATTGGCCTCGTTGTGCTTGTGGTTGTAGCTGACCAGGTCGTTCAGGGTGAACCCGTCGTGGCAGGTGACGAAGTTGATCGAGGCGACAGGGCGGCGCCCGCTCGTGGCGTACAGGTCGCTCGACCCGGTGAGCCGGGACGCGAAGTCCGGCACGGTGGACGGTCGGCCGCGCCAGAAGTCGCGGACCGCGTCCCGGTACTTGCCGTTCCATTCGGTCCACAGCGGCGGGAAGTTGCCGACCTGGTAGCCGCCCTCGCCGACATCCCACGGCTCGGCGATCAGCTTGACCTGGGACACCACCGGGTCCTGCTGGACTAGGTCGAAGAAGGTGGACAGCCGGTCCACGTCGTGCAGTTCCCTGGCCAGCGCGGCGGCCAGGTCGAACCGGAACCCGTCGACGTGCATCTCCAGGATCCAGTACCGCAGCGAGTCCATGACCAGCTGCAGGGAATGCG
>WNGG01001649.1_pt1 | contig 34919 bp, 33 predicted proteins | sample 5400661 | NCBI WGS metagenome assembly WNGG01 (sample SAMN13153372, study PRJNA577476) | soil metagenome | isolation source: 100 cm soil or saprolite under Garry oak tree replicate 1 | place: USA:California | collected 2016-06-15
TCAGCAGCGCCACCGGAACCGCCCGGTCCGCCGACTCGACGGCGAGGTAGCAGTCGTCATGTCCGGAGTACCGCAGACGAGAGCCGGCAAGACCGGGCAGAACCGGCCTGCCATGGGCGGCTGTACCGATGGCCAGGGCGATCTCGTCTAGTCGTCCGGGGGTCGGCCTGCCCGGCATGTCGACCAGTGTCAGCTCGTAAGCTGACCAGCCCGCCAGGAACCGGGGCAGATCGTCCCGGCGCATCGCCAGGGCCTCCTCGCTGAGGCCGGCGACACCGGACGCCAGCGCACCGAGGAGGTGAGCCTGACAGCTGACGCCCTGCTCCGCCGCGATTCGCGACGGCCGCCACTGGACGTAATCCTCGTCCATGAAGCTGCTGGTCGCCAGGTCCACTACCACGATCGTGTCGCCAGCGGCGCGCATGAGCACATCAGCCAGTTCCGTGGCCTGGGCCGCAGCCGCATCGACCATCCAGGAGCCGCTGGCCTCGCAGGCGCTGAAGCTCAACGGGAACGGTGCCCCGCCGAGCCCGGTGCGGTTCACGGCGAACGCGCCATGACGCCCGACCTCGACCACCACCACCGCCTCCTCAGCGCGACCCGCCTGGCCCGGTCACCGTCGCCACCAACTCCGTCACACCGGCAATCATGCCGGGGACGGCGTTTCAGGAGGGACGGCAGTTGGTTCGAGTTAGATGCTGAGCCGGCCCGGAACTTCGCCGGCGCGGCCAGAGGCCAGCACTCTGGCTAGTCCCCGGCCGAGCAGGTCAACTTGCTGTGGCGTCAGTAGTTCCAGGGCGAAGCTCGTCTCGGCTGGCATGCCCGCAGTGCCGGCGGCTTCCGCGGTGAGCGTCAGGTGAAGCCGCCTGCCGCCTATTTCACACTCCCGGACGCGGCCGTAGCAGGTGGCTTGCCCTGGGCCTGCCACCAGGCAGCAGGTGTCCATGCCGAGCTGGATCTCCTGCGGGTCTTCGGCGTCGTAAGGTTCCATGAACAGCAACGACCAGGAGTCCGGGGCGTCAGTCTCGCGGATCCCGGTCATGTAAACGTCGCTGTCGTCTTCGCTCACGTCGCCTATGACTGCCGGTGCCCGCAATCGCTGCCCGTGCTCCTGCATTCCGCTCCTCGTCCGGGACTCGCCGTGCTGCGCCGCCTGCCGCAGGTTCCTTGTTTCCTGCGCCCCGGCGGCCGACCGTCACGGTCATAGGATCGCAGCAGGACTGCACCGGCGGCAACGTGCGCAATACGCCGGGCCGGCCGAAGAGGCGCCCGCAATCGCTGCCGCCGAGTCTTCCCGCGGCCGCGCAAAGAGCCGCCGATCTGTACGCCGGCGGCTCTTCGGCACCCGGGCTGGTGGTGGCGTCAGAACGGCGGTGCGCTCCCACCGACGTGGCCGGCCGGCTGGACCGACGGCCGGCCGTGTCGATGAGTGAGTGGGTTTGCCGCTGCCAGCACGGCTGCGGCCCGCGTTCTGCCAGCCCTGGATGAGACGGGTAAGGCGCTCCTACTGGTCTGCCAGTCGCTGCCTGGCGGCGGCCCAGTCCAGCGGCAGGTCGCTGCTGGCCGTTACTGACTCGGCGAATATCGAGCCGCCGACTCGCCCGGCCATATCGCGCAGCATGGCGGCGTGCTCGCCGCTTCGGACGAACTGCATCACGGCGTCCTGGTCCTTCCATGCCGACAGGGTCCAGAACGTTTTGCCGGCAAGCCGGGCGTCGAGGGTGAAGCCGCCGCAGGAGGGGTCGCTGAGCAGCTGGCGGCGGATCTTGAGGCTCCAGCGCAGGAACCGTGGTACGTCGCGGTAACGGCTCAGCGGCAGCTTGGAGGTCAGCACATGCAGTTCGGTGTCTTCGCGGAATGGGCCTGGGGTCCAGGGCATTTTCGGCACGGATTGCTCCTTGGGGCGGGGCGCCGCCGTCGCGGCGCCAGCGAAGTGTGGCGGGCGGGATCAGGGGTCAGGCGTTGGCTGCGGCGGCGTCGGCGAGGTTGCGCTCTTGCGTCCCGAGCAGTTTCACCAGTACGTGCGCGGTGACCGGATCGCCGGTAACCGCGTCGAGCGCGGCCCGGTAGGCGGCGACGGTGCCGGTCACTGCGGCCACTGCCTGGTCGAGGATCTGCCTGGCTGAGCTGCAGTCTTCCGGCAGCGCGAAGTCCCCGCCGGCGCTTCGGGCGACGATCAGCCGCGGGTCGGCGGTGGGCGCGGATCCGAGGTCGGTGATGCGCTCGGCGAGGATGACGGCGGTCGCGCGGTGGGACTGGGCGATCTGCTTCAGGTCGTCTTGCAGGATCATCAGTGGCAGGCCCTCAAGACGGTAGCCGACTGCTTCGGCCCACATGCTGTTGAGGATGTGCTGGCAGTAGAGCCGGTCCAGGTGCTCGACCATGGGCTGGCGGGCTTGAGTAGTCATGACGTTTCCTTCCGGTCTTCGAGGTGGCGGCTGGGTGCGGCCTCTTGCAGGCGATGAATGCTCGTCACAGCCTGTGGTTACGCTCTGCGGGTTCCGCCGGGCGGCAAGGGAAGACATCGGCCAGCTGGCCGATGCTGACGCTCGCCAGCCCGGCGGCGGCTGGACGGGGATCCGGATACTCACGGCGCCGAGCCAGGCGAAGTAGCCCGGCCCGCCGGACCGCCGCCTCGTATCCGGGAGCGGCCGCCCCAGCGAGCACTCCGGCGCGTGGCAGGCCACCGCATGCACCGGCTCCACCTGGTGCCGCATCCGCCGCGCCAGCCGGTAATCCTGCGTGGTCATCAACGCTGCCTCCCTCCACCCAGGCATCAGCCCCACGGGCTCACTGCCAGTCCGCGGCCATCCGACGGGCCGGGCCCTCGTAGGTGCGTGCCGCGGCGCCTCGCCCCACGGCAGCGGGCCGGGATGCAGCCAGTGTGGCGTAATGGTCTTATGCAGTTCAACACTTACACTGCTGCTGGCGCGCACATCGCCGCCTGGCTGGTCAACAACCCCTCACCAGCTGCCCCGGCCCTCGCCGCCGTGCTGGACAGCTACGACGTCCACGAGCCAGCGACGACCACGGACCAGACGCGGGCGCTGCGGCCATGGGCGGAAGACCTTCGCGGAGTCTTCGAAGCCAGCACCGCAGCCGGGCAGGCCGACCGGGCCGACGCGCTGCTCATCGCCTCCGACTGCCGCCCCAGGCTGGTCAGCCACGGCGACGGCCTGCCGTTCCACCTCCACCACGCGCCAGTCCTCACCGGCCTGAGCGCCCGGGTGAAGGCCCTGACAGCCGCCGGGCTGGCTCACGTGATCGAAGGCGGCGGCGGCTCCCGGCTGCCAGCCTGCGGGCGGACCGGATGCCGCACCGCCTTCATCGACACCTCGCCTAACGGGCGCCGGCGGTTCTGCAGCGTCCGCTGCGCCAACCAGGTGAACGTGGCCAAACACCGGCTCCGCCAGCGCCAGGCGCTCACCCGCTAACGTCACCGCATGCCGCAACCCACCTTCCGGCCCGCAGGGGTTCACCCAGCGTGCCTTCGGGCGTCATGCCCTGCGCACGCTCCCACGGCGGGGACCTGGTCGCCCGCACAACGATCCGGGCAGCCCCCTGACTGACGCCCCCTGCGGCCTCGGGGCTGCCCCCGCGGCGAGGGGCCGCACCGGCCCCTGTTCTGAGAACGCGCACACACTGGTGAGCGCCACGCGAAACGCGGGCAGGACGTCGGCGAGCTGCTGGCAAACCGGTGGCTAGCACACATCAGGGCGTTCTGCGTAAGGAGACAGGTATCGCTGGCCTACTCCGTAGCCGCTCCGAATCGGCGGTATGGAGTGTTCCTCGGTGGTTCTGCCGTGCCCCGATACGTCCTCGTTAGTGGCATAGCGTGTCTGTGCCGGGCGGCCTAGGTCGGGGTTCCGTTTAACCGCTGGGACCGGAAGTGGCCCAGCCTTCCGGTCCCAGCCTGGGCGGGAGGTGCCCGATGACCACTGCCGCCCCATCGACCGCGCTCGCCACGATCCAGCCCGCCTTCACCGACGCCGAACGAATCGCACTCGCCGGGTTCCTGGCCGGATACCGCGGCCTAACCCGGGAGGCATACGCGCTCGACCTGCGCCAGTTCACCGCCTGGTGCCGGGCCCGTTCCCTATCCCTGTTCACTGTCCGCCGCGCCGACATCGAGTCCTTTGCCCGCGACCTCGAAGCCCTGGGCCGGGCCCGCGCGACCATTACCCGGCGGCTGTCAACCATTGCCGGGTTCTACAAGTACGCCGTCGAAAAGGAACTCCTGGAGCGCTCCCCGGCCGCGCACGTCCGCCGGCCGCGGGTCGACTATGAGTCCCATGCCGTCGCGCTGGACCGCAACGAGCTCGGCGCCCTGCTTATCGCCGCCGGGCTACCACTTCGCCGTCGTGACACACCGCAACTCTCAGAGTGAACGGGAACCGCCGATCTGCGCGGCCCACTTGCAGTGATGGTCGCGCCAGTGATGCGCTCGAGATCTGGATGATCTGCGCGCTGTAGCAGATAAGGGCTACGCTGTCGCCGGGTGATGGGCTCGGGATTAATGTCCCGCCGGGTTGGCTGTACTCGGTGCCCTGACCCATCACCCTCAGCTGCAGCGGTGGGCCCAGCTTTACCTTGCCAGGGCTGAGCTGTTGAGACGCCTCGGGGGCAACGGCGAGGCCATCGACGCCTACTGATCGGCGCTCGAGCTCGAACCGGCCCCGACCTCCCGGTTCATAACCAGGCGAATCCGGGAACTCGTCGGCTGAGGCGCCCAAATGGCGCAGGGGTCCGTCCTGACAATCCGCCCGATCAGGTCGTTCGCATCGCCAGCAACCTCACGCATTAGACACGTTGAGTCTCTCGCGGTACCGGGGTTGGTGAGCCATAACTGGACGTTCGGGGCCGGTCACATCGACCTTGCCATCGGTCCGTCCAATGTGACTCAGCCTGCAGGCTGCGCTTGGAGGTACGGCACGCACGCTGACATTCATCTGCGCCCCGCCGCAGCGCCCGGCTGGGACCAACTCGGCTGAGATCAGCGGCCACAGCGCTGCCAACGCAACTGCTGCCGCCAGGTTAGCCGGTATGGCAGGTCTTGAACCGGCTCCGATTAGGGCCAGGTTACGGAGAGCATCTGACCAACCGGGATGGCGTGCGCGAAGAACCGCCTATGGCGCGGCTCACGGGCCGCCTAGTATGGCTGGCTGCGATGCATAGATCCGGGTGTTCTGCGTGCTTGTGCCTGTATGGTCGCAAGACTGGACCGGCGCTCGTCATGAGCGGCCCATGGCCGAGACCCTCCTGTAGCCGCACCGGCTGACTAACCCTGGATCATTCACGCCGGGAACAGCTGGCGGATGGCGGGGTTCCCCGGCGCGGCGGTGACGAGGTAGCCAAGGAGGTCATCGACAAGGTCGCCTGGGCTGGCGTGGCCCTTGCCGCCGGGTGACAGGTGGCCGGCGAGCGTGAGGGCGACGGCACCGTGCGCCAGCGCCTGCAGGAGGGCCGCCAGTCGTTCGGGATCTCCGTCCGGGAGCCGGCCGGCGCGCTGCTGCTCAACGACGAGGGCAATAAGCGCGGCTCTTGCCGTCTCCGCGGCGGCCGCAAGTTCCTCCGAGCCGGTGGACCACGCGCCGAAGACGAGCCGGAACCGCGCGGGGCGGGCCAGTGCCCAGTCGACGTACCCGTGCAGCACCGACCGCAGCGTCGTCGCCGTGGCCACGGCCGCGCCCTGCCGCGTGAGCTCACGGGCGGCCACCGCGGCGAGCAGCGCTTCCTTGCCGGTGAAGTGCTTGTACGGGGCATTGTGCGAAACCCCGGCCCGATGGCCGACCTCCCGCAGCGTGACTGCTTCCGGCCCCCCTTCGTCGAGGAGCTGGACGGCAGCGTCCACGAGCGCGTCGCGTGTGCTTGATGCCATCACGCCATGGTAGCCAGGAACAAGGTTGACGCTGTCAACCCGATGGGCTAGGTTGACACTGTCAACCCTAAATCAGCGGGCGGGGAATCCACTGCGGAACAGTGCTGGCTGGTACCGGTCACGCGGACGGGCGGTTCACCGGCACGCAACCTGCCTCCGGCGCCTGGCCGCGCAACAGTAAGGAACGCCCGTGGAAGAGGTTCAGCTGCTGCCTGCCGACAAGCTGGCATGGCATGAGGAGCAAACTGCCATACCGCTCCCTCCGGAGGAGGTGTACGCGCGGCTGAACGGCGCCCCGCTGGAGGGTCTCGTGCCGGGCACCGGCCGCATTCCCGCCGTGGTGGGCACCGCGGCGCTCAACGATATCCCGTTCCCTCATCCGGGAGCTCGCCGGCGGGTAATGCTCGCCGACGGCAACACCGCCACCGAAGAAGTGATCGAGAACACGCCGGACGCCTACTTCTCGTACAAGGTCTGGGCGTACACCCTCAGCACGGCTCGCCCTATCCGGTACGGGAAGGGAGAATTCTGGTACCTGCCCGCGGATCACGGCCAGGCAACCACCCTGCGCTGGCGTTATTCCTTCAAGCTGCGCAGCGACCGCTTCCCGGGCATGCTAGGGCCATTCGGGCGCTTCCTGTTCACGAAGGCCTTCCTGGACCGCGCCTACGCGACTTTCATGAAATCGGCCATGAACGCGATAGAACGGTACGCGCTTCAGCCCGCCGGGCGCCAGCCTGGCCCAGGCGATTTACGTTACCCCGATGCCGCGACATCGATGCCTTGCCTTCGCCGTACGCCGTCGACCGCTCTGTATGACTCCTAGCAAGCGCTCCGGAACAGTCGATATGGGCGCCGGTTCCCTATTGCGGCCCTGGCGATCGTTCCGCGCAGAGTCGGCGCACCGGTCCGCGGGACGGATCACACTGGGTGATCGGCGCCCGTCTGTGCCCAGCGCGCAAGTATCGGATCTGTGCGGCCGGCTGTTGCGGGCCGGCTGCCCCGTGTGTGACGCAGATCCGGGCCATCTGCACACCTGAGCCGGGATGGCCGAGGCCCGCTAATGCATTCGATGCGCTACGTCGGGACGACATGGTGAGTGTGAGCCGGGCTCGGCAGGGATGGCGATCTGCTCCCCTCCTGGCGGCTGGGTCGGTCATTGCAGGCGCTGGGGTTCGCTTTCAGCTCGCCCGGTAGCCGTGGCTTGCCGCAGGCGGTGGCGGCCAGTTATCTCCAGGCATTCCCTATACGCTGGTCTGGGTCGCTGTTGCTGGTAGCGGCAGGCGGGGTGCTGTGCGGGCCGGGCCAGGGCACGAGGGAGGCGCTGATGGGCCAGTTCGGTGCCCAGGCAGGCGGTGATGTGCTGCACCGGGGAGGCTGGGTCGAGCGACCGGTCCGGCTTTACCGCGATGAGTGGGGGATCCCGCATGTTCGCGCGCGGTCGGTGCATGACGTGTTTGTCGGTCAGGGGTACGTGCACGCTATGGACCGCCTATGGCAGATGGACGCGGCCAGGAAGCAGATGGAAGGCAGATGGGCCGAGTGGGTCGGCGTGGCGGGCCTGCCGGCCGACCGGCTGGCCCGGCGTCTGCGCGTTGGTGCGGCATCGATCCGGGATTACCGGGCACTCGGCGCGGACGCCAGGGTGATGGTCGATGCCTACGCGGCCGGGGTGAACGCTTATCTGCGCAGTCATCCGGCTCCGGCCGAGTACGGGCTGGTGGCAAGCGCGCCGGAGCCCTGGGAGGGCTGGCATTGCATAGCGGCCATGCGGCAGCGCGGCTACCTCATGGGCTCCGTGTGGTTCAAGCTCTGGCGCGCTGCAGCAGTCGGCGTCCTCAGCGCTGATGACCTCGTCAAGCTGCGCTACGACGATGGCGGGGCCGACCGGCTGTGCATTCCGCCCGGTGCCGATGCCAGCCGGTGGGTCGCTAGCCTGGCCGATCTTCGCGAGCCGATCGGTGCGCTGAGCCTGCTGGCGGCGAGTGCCGAGACCGGCGGCGGGAGCAACAACTGGGCGCTGGCGCCGAGCCGGACCGCCACCGGCAGGCCGATACTGGCTGGCGACCCGCACCGCGCTTTCGAGCTGCCGGGCATGTACGCGCAGATGCATCTGGGCTGCGACCAGTTCGATGCGATCGGCCTCACTATCCCGGGCGTGCCGGCCTTTCCGCACTTCGCGCACAACGCGCAGGTGGCCTGGTGCGTTACGCATGCGTTCGCGGATATTCACGATCTGTATGTCGAGCAGTTCGACCGCGCTGATCCGTCCTGGTACTTGCATAAGGGCGACTGGTTGCAGGCCGCGACGACCACCGAGGACGTCAAGGTCCGCGGCGCAGACTCAGACCCGGTGCAGATCGTGGAGACCATTCACGGCCCGGTCGTCGCCGGGGATCCGGCGCACGGCACCGCGCTGACGCTCAAATCGGTTCAGTTCTTTGACCTCGACCGGTCGTTTGACTGCCTTCTCCCCATGCTGGCAGCCACCTCGGTGGATTCGCTCTTCCAGGCCGTACGCGGCTGGGGGCTCATCGACCACAACCTCGTCGCCGCGGATACCGGCGGCCGCATCGGTCACCTGGTGCGCGCGGTGATCCCGCGCCGGCCAGCCATCAACGGGTGGCTGCCCGTGCCGGGGTGGACAGGTGAGTACGAGTGGGACGGCGTCATTCCCGCCGGGCAGATGCCGCGCGTGGATGATCCGGCGCGCGGCTTCATCGTGACCGCTAACAACCGGGTGGTAACAGCCATCCCGGATACAGGTGACTACTTCTGCACGGACGCCCATCCGCCATACCGGGCACGGAGAATCGAGCAGCTCATCGCCGAGCTCGCACCCGCGTCGCCGCAGGACATGGCGACGATCCACCGCGATGATGTCAGCGCACCCGCTCAGCTGTTCCAGGCAGCCCTAGCCGACGTCGCACCGCCCAGCGCAGCCGCCCGTGCCGTCCGGGACATCGTGCTCGGCTGGGATGCCCGCATGTCGCCCGACTCAAGCGGGGCGGCCTGTTACTCCCGGCTGCGCTGGGCTCTGGCCAGGATCGTCGCAGGCCGGTCTGGCCTCGCCGCCGCCGGGAGCGCCGGGCTGATGCAACTGCCCGGCAGCGTCTCGGCCGTCAGCCACCTCTGGTGGGTGCTGCCGGCCCTGCTGCGATCGGGTGATCTGGCGCTGACCCGCGGAAGCACCTGGGATGAGCTGCTGGCTGAGGCGCTCAAGGAGGTCTCGGCCGAACCGCCGGACATCCCGTGGCACCAGCTCCATGCCGCCGCGCTCACCCATCCGCTGACGCCACTGCTTCCCGGCGCGCCGTCGGCCCTGAGCCCGGCCGGCGCGGGGGTCGGCGGCGACAACGAGACCGTCTGGGCAAACGGATGCCGGGCCGAGTCCGGCACAGCGGCCGTCTACGGTGCCGTGGCCCGTTACGTGTTCGACGTCGGCAACTGGGACAACTGCACGTGGATCGTCGTCGGCGGCGCATCAGGAGATCCGGCGAGCCCGCACTACACCGATCAGCACCAGCCCTGGTCCCGATGCGAGCTCATCCCCATGCACTACGACTGGGACACGATCGCCGCCGCCAGCCCGCAGCTGACCCTCCAGCCACACGACAGCACACCGGCAAGAGCCGGACCGGCGTGACTCCCGCGCTTCCGCAATGCCCGTGCACCACGGCATACATCAACCCCGCTTCGCCCGGCCAAGCCGCGCCGCGCCGCGCCGACCGGCAGCAATCACGCCGGGTCCAGGAGAAGACAGGGACAACGCCCACCGAGCCGCCTAAATCTGTACGGTCATGGGGTCGATGGGATCCGCCCGCTGAGTCACACAGATCGTCAGCGGTCTCCAGCTCGTTGCTGACCAGGGCCCCGTCTTCCCACCACTGGGTCAGTCCGCGTCCCATCTCCTGGCCTGCCCTGGTGTGGACGCACAGGGCATAGTCAGGGACGCTGACCACGAGGTCGCCGCGTTCCACCTGGCGGACCGCGGGCACCTGAAGCTCGCAGCCGGTCGATTAGGCCCGCGGTCTCAGCAGGGACCGCTGACCTGCAGGGTGCTGCTGCCTTGGGCCTGGCCATCGCTGACTAGGAGGATGGCGAGGGCGGCTAAGTGCGGGAGGATCTGGTCCTCGCGGACGTAGGTGTTTCTTGGCCGGGTTCCGGGTGGCGGCGCTGGTGTAGCCGTGGCGGCAGCGGTAGGCGGGCCTGTGATCTCCCGCTTGGACTGCAAGCCCAGCGCCAGCATCGTCTGCTCGTGGTCCTCGGCGTGATAGTCGATCCGCCCGCCCACCTCCGGAGCCCACAACGCGATGCCGTAATGCTGGAACAGCGACGCCATCGACGCGTACTGGCCGCCGTAGAACGCCCGCTCGTACTCCCCGATCACGACGCATCCCACCCCGCCGCGCCCACGGCAGCGTCCGGCTCTGCCCTGAATCAAAGAACTCCGCCACGATCGTCCCGTGCCCGGCCACCAGCACGCCGGCCTGCTCCCGCTGCCGCGCCCGCGACGTCACCGGGTCCTGCCAGTCCTCGGTCGACACCCGCCCGTAAAACGCGAACCGCAGACCCCCGCGACCCCGGTACACCGCCCCGGCGCAGCCTGGTCCGCTCCGCCCACAGGCCAGTGGCCGGTGCGTGTACCGGGGTGGGGTAGTGCACCGCCCGTCTTCTGGCTGGACGTTCAGTCCGGGATCTCCAGGAGAACCCGTCCGCGGGCACCCGCGTCGACTCGGTCGTGGGCCTGTGCTGCCTGTTCGAGGGGAAGCACGGCGTCGACGGCGATGGACAGCGCGCCGTCGCGGGCGGCGGTTGTCAGGTCGGCGGCTGCCTGCTGCTTGGCCGTGGCCGGGAAATCGTCGCTGCCCAGCAGGCGGATGGTGATGTTATCGAAGAGCATGGGCCAGAAAGGGAAACCAGGACGGTCCTCGCGGGTGGCGTAAGCGGCGATCACGGCCTGGTTCTTGACCACGGCGGCATCGAGATCGATGTTGTCGGAGAACGCGACTTCGATGATCCGGTCTACGCCGCCGGGCGCGTGCGCCCGGATGGCTGCAGCCGGATCGGGCTCATCAAGGGCGACGGCATGCGTCACGGCCGCGGTCGCCGCCTGCGCCAGGCCGGCATGCTCGCGCACGGTGCCGATGACGGTCGCGCCACCCCAGCGCGCGAGCTGCGCGGCCAGTGACCCGACCCCGCCCATCACCCCGTGGACCAGGATTGTCAGGCCAGTGACCGGGCCGTCGCCGAACACGGCCCGGTGCGCGGTGATCCCCGGGATGCCCAGGCAGGCGCCGGTCTCGTCGCTGACGCCGTCCGGGAGGGCGACGGCTTGATCTGCGGGAACGATCGTCATCTGCGCGGCGGTGCCGAAGGGCCGGCCGGACTGGGCACCGAACACCCAGACCCGCTGCCCGGTCCGGCCCGGGTCCACGCCCTCACCCACCGAGTCGATGACTCCGGCCCCGTCGCTGTGCGGTATGACCCGCCGGAACGGCATCGCCGACCCGAGCCAGCCGCGCCGCTTCTTGGTATCGCCCGGATTGACGCCGGACAGGGTGACCCGGACCCGGGCCTCTCCCGGACCCGGCTCAGCCGCTGGCAGCTCACCTGCCCGCAGGACCTCGGCGGCTGGCCCCTGCCGGTCGTACCAGACTGCGCGCACAGATCGCCCCTTTCACCACGCGGACCACGGTAGCTGCGCGTTGCCCCCGGCAATACGATAAGTCCCATGACCCCACCTGGTTCGGCCCGGTGGCGATCAGCTCCGGTTTTTTGCGCGCCGGATGGGCGGCCTGCGCACGCCGCTCGCGGACCTGCTCCGTTTCCCGCCGCAGCCGGTCCATCGTGGAGGCCGAGGCCGCCGGGTGGCCGGGACCAGATTGCCCCACGCCGGGACCACAGCGCGGCCATGTGGATCACGGCACCTGCCCTGGGCCGCGCAGCTACAGGCGACCAAGCCCGCCTTATCGCAGCAGGCTTGCCGCGGCCGGGAAGCCAGTTTCCCGGCGAGCCCTACGCAGCAGCGGCGTCAAGGGCTCCAGAGAGGCGCTGAACGCGCTGGGGCGCGCGGTCAATGCCGAGCTGGCAAGCGGAGCAGCTCTACCCCCGCCCAGCCTGCCGACACAGCCGGGCCGTCAAGGCAGGCTCGTCTCCCCGACCTAGTGCCGCCGGACGTCCAGGTTGTTTAGCAAGTCAGGAGTAGGTGTACCGGCCGCGCCGTGATCGCCGGTCGGCACGCCGGTCCCTCCGCGACCACTGAGGCGATCCGCTGCGGCGGATCCGAATGCCGCCGACCAGCGAGAACGCGCGGATATGGACGGTCGGCGCGCCGGGGCCCGGCTCCGGGCCGCCTTCGACCCTGGTGCCGCCGACCAGGCTGAAGCCCGATGCCTCGACCCGGATCCCCGGCGGGACGGTGATCCGGGTCCCGCCCACCAGCGACACCTTGGTAAACGTGACTTCCGGCGCGGCCAGTTGCGCCTCGCTCAGGTCAATCTGGGCGCCACCGACGAGGCTGACCACGATGACATGGCGGTCCATCCGCCACGGCCCGTAGACCCGCAGGCCGCCGACCGGCGAGACGTGCCAGGTGGCCGGGCCGGCCGCCGTCGCCCGGGCGGGCGCCTTCCCGCCGACCGCGGCGGCGTCGGCGGGAAGGTCGGCGATCAGACGGTCGAGTTCGGCCCTGGTCCGGGCCACGGTGGCCAAATCCATCCGCTGGCTGAACTCTTCCAGGGTCAGGCGCCCGTCCCCGGCGGCCGCGCTGAGCCGCTCAACGGTCGCATCCCGCTCGGCGTCGGAAGCCCGGATGCCCGCGGCTGGCTCGTCGTCGCCTGTGGTTCCGCCCATGGCTGCCTCCGGCCTGCCGAGCCCTGCCCCCGCGACCACCCTAACGGCTGGCCGGTGCGCCGGGCAGCCGCGCAACATCGATTCCCGGCGCCCGCGACGTGTACGTGCGCATCGTGCCGAACCGGGTCAGCGGGCGGCGCATTCAGCCGGGCTAGGCCGCCCGGCGGGCATCGCCGGCGTGGTCACCGGCCAGTCGTGGCCGCGAACTTCAGGCGGTCACCGGCCACCTCCACCCGGGCGAGGGCGAACCCCGCGGCGAGGAGCCTGGCCTCTAGCGTGGCCGGGTCGACCGGGACGAACACATCGTCTTCGTGTACCTCGCGCCGCGCGGGCGTATCCAGCCCGTCCGAACCCGCCAGCAGCCCGCCGGGCCGCAGCACGCGGGCGAGTTCGGCCAGGGCAGCGTCCTGCAAGGCGGGCGACGGGATGTGGTGCAGCATCGTCAGGCAGGCCGCGGCGGAGAACCGGCCGGCCGGGAACGGCAGCCGGGTCACGTCCCCGGCGACGACCCGGACGTTGCTTCCAGCCAGCCGTGACGCCAGCGGCCCGGCCAGGCTCAGGTCCAGTTCGACCGCCGTGACCCGGGCCGCCTTCCGCCGCAGGACATCAGTGGTCAGCCCCGGGCCGGGACCGACCTCGAGCAGGTCGTCCCCAAGCTCGCAGCCGTCAAGGACCCAGGGCAGCAGTTCTTCCTCGACCTGGCGGGCCCACTCCGGGCTGGAACAGATCTCCAGATGCGCCTTGTTCACAGGTCCCCAGGGTAACGCGCCCCGTCTGGTTCGGCCGACGGTGATCGTACGGTAGTCCTGGTGAGCGTTGGGCGGAGGTGATGACGGCCGTGGTGCGGGCGGTATGGACGCGGGTCGGCCCGGTGGCGGGGCAGGCCCTGGACCTGCTGCACGCGCGGGTAACCGAGCCTTATGCCCCGCATCTGCACGAGGAGTTCGCCGTGGGCGCGTGCACCGACGGCCGGGAGCTAATCCGCTACCGCGGGACGCTGCACCACGCCGGGCCGGGCAGCGTGGTGATCCTCGAGCCGGGTGAGCCGCATACGGGCGAGCCTGCCGATCCCTCGGGTTTTGTCTACCGGGTCATGTACCCGGCCGCGGATCTGCTGTGCGAGGGCCTGGCCCGGGCGCCGCGGTTCCGTGAACCGGTCGTCACCGACCCGGGGCTCGCGGGTGAACTGCGCCGGGTGCATGCTCTGCTGAGCCGGGAGGCTGAGCCGCTGAAGGCTGAGCCGCTGAAGGCTGAGCCGCTTGAGGCGGAATCGCGGCTGTCGTGGCTGTTCGGGGAACTCGTTCGGCGCCATGCCTCGCCGCCGCCCGACCTTGAGGTCCGCGGAGCCGGCCGGGTGGCCCGGCTGGTGATGGCCCAGCTGGCCGACCAGCTGTCGTGCCCGCCCGCTCTGACGGAGCTCGCCGCGGCAGCGGGCTTGTCCCGCTACCAGCTGGTGCGGTCCTTCCGCGCCGAGGTGGGCCTGCCCCCGTACGCCTGGCTGGCCCAGCACCGGGTGGCCCGCGCGCGGGTGCTGCTGGAGCGGGGCTGCCGCCCGGCCGAGGCCGCGGCGTTGACCGGGTTCGCTGATCAGGCGCATCTGACCCGGTGGTTCCGGCGGGTGGTCGGGGTCACCCCCGGCGCGTACCGCAACAGCGTTCAAGACAGCATCCCGCGGCATCGGCAATGCTCGCCGTTATGTCCGGCGAGCCTGCGCCGGGCGTGCGGCTGAGGTCTGCGGAATGCGAGGTGCGGTGAGCCGGAAAGGCTGGGTCCTGTTCGCGATCATGTGCGTGGTGTGGGGAATACCGTACCTGCTCATCAAGGTCGCGGTCGGGGAGGTCGCGGTTCCCGTGGTGGTGTTCGCCCGGACGGCCCTGGGCGCGGCGGTGTTGCTTCCGCTGGCCCTGCGGTCCGGGCAGCTGGGCGCGCTACGCCGGCAGTGGCGGCCGCTGGTGGCGTTCGCCGCGCTGGAGATGATCGTGCCGTGGGGGCTGCTGTCGCAGGCCGAACGAAAGCTGCCCAGCTCGCTCGCGGGGCTGCTCATCGCGGCCGTGCCGATCATCAGCGTGGTGACCGCCAAGCTCACCGGCGGGACCGAGCGGCTCAGCCCGCGGCGCTGGGCTGGCCTCATCATCGGCCTGGCCGGCGTCGCGGTCCTGGCCGCCCCCGACCTGAGCGGGGGGAGCGGATGGCCGGTGGCCGAAGTGCTGCTGGTCGCGGTCGGGTACGCTTCGGCCCCGCTGATCGCGGCGCGGAAACTGAGCGGCGTCCCGGCTCTGCCCATGACCGTGGCCTGCCTCAGCCTCGCCGCGCTCGTCTACACGCCCGCCGCGATCCTGGCTTGGCCGCACCGGATGCCCTCCGGCCGGGTTCTGGCCGCGCTCGCCACGCTCGGCATCGTGTGCACCGCCTGCGCGTTCATCGCCTTCCTTCAGCTCATCCGGGAAGCTGGCACCTCCCGGGCCATGGTCTTCACGTACATCAACCCCGCCGTGGCCGTGGCCGCCGGCGTCGCCCTGCTGTCAGAACCCTTTACCGTCACGATCGCCGCGTCGTTCGCGCTGATCCTCATCGGCTGCCTGCTGGCCACCGGACAGCGCCGTTCCACAATGGAGCCACAGGCGAACACCGTCACCCGTCCGGCCTTGGAGGCAGGGGACAACTACCTGGAATCTCAGCGCCTGGCCGGACCGCCAAAGGGCGGGAAAGGCTCATAAGGCAGAGCGACAGGTGATGCAGGATTGCCCCGCTTCGGGGTCCCCGCGACCCTGCCGGGCTAGCCAGGTAACCCAGCTCGCTATGCGTCCCTCCTGCGGACGATGACGAACGTGACCGCGATCAGGGCCGCGGCCAGCAGGACGTAGATCCCTGTCTCGATGCCCTGGAACGGCCAGTAGCGGCTGGCGGGCTGGTAGGTGGCGAACCCGCGCCAGCCGTGAGCTTGCATGCAGGAGAACACGGCGTTCAGCGAGGCGCCGGACTTTGCCCCGGGGGTCCCGGGGAGCAGCTCCCGGCAGGAGGCCGGAAGCGCGGGATACAGGTCGCCCCATCCCGTCGGCACCACCCGCCCGGTCCTGCTGACGGCGCCCTGGGCGAGCATCCACGCTTGCCCTCGCGGCGTGAACGAGCCGGTCACGTTGTAGTAGGTCGTGACCGCCGCCATGTAGTGCTGCCGGACGAAATCGGAGATCACGAGCCGCAGCGCGATGAACCCGCCGAGCACGACGGCTATCGCGGGGAGGGTCCGGCGCGCCATGGTGCCCGCGGCGATGCCGAGCGCCATGGCGAACACCGCGTACCCGATGGGGACGATGCCCTGGGTGTCGAAGTGGCCGGGCTCGAACGCGCTGGCAAAGCGCGCGTTGTCCGGCCCGGACCACCAGGTGGTCAGGGCGGTGACCGCGGCGCCGCAGGCGGCGGCGGCGAGCAGCAGCCAGCCTGCCTTGACGGTCAGCCAGCGCGCCCGGGTGACGCTCTGCGCCCACGCGAAATCGCTGGTGCGGGCCTCGAGCTCGTGTGCCACGAGCGGCGCGCCCCACAGCATGCCGAGCACGGCCGGCACAATCAGGCTGAGGTAGGGCAGGTCACTCACCACGCCGTTGACCAATGGCGCCTGCTGTTGCAGGCACGTGCTGTTCCCCGAGCATCTGACGAGGATGGAGTGCCAGTGCGAGGCGATCTGGAAGCCGTCCACAAGCATGACCGCGGCGGCCGCGGCCAGCAGCACGGACGCGATCGCGGCCTGGGCGCGGTACTGGCGCCAGACAAGCCAGGTCATGAGTCTTCTCCAACCGTCGCGAGATGCTGGCCCGCGGACGCCTCGTCGGCGCCCATGTAAGCCAGCACCAGCTCTTCAAGGGTTACGTCCTCGGCCTGGTAGGCGGGGTCGATGACCGGGCCGTTGAGGCGGACAAGCAGGGTGGACTGACGGGCCGTCGCCACCGTCAGCACGACCTTGTGCGTCCGCTCGATCGGCGCGGTGTCCTTGCGCGGCCCGACCAGGACCTTATGCTCCGCCAGCAGCGTGTCGATGTCACCGCAGAGCTGGACCCGGGACCCGGCCAGCAGGATGATGTGGTCGCACACCCGCTCCAGGTCGGTGACCAGGTGCGAGGACAGCACGACGGTGAGGCGGCCCGCGGCGTCCGCCACGGCCGAGGCAAGCGTGGCGAGGAAGTTCCGCCGCGCCAGCGGGTCCAGTGCCGCGAATGGCTCGTCGAGCAGCAGCACCCGCGGCCGCTTGGCCAGCGTCAGCGCCAGCGCCACCTGGGCACGCTGGCCGCCGGACAGCGTGCCCACGCGCTGGTCGAGCGGAATGCGCAGCTCCGCCAGCCGGGTGCGCGCCAGCGGGGCGTCCCAGCGCGGGTTCAGGTGCGCCCCGATCCGGATGTGATCCTCGGCGGTGAACCTCCGGTACAGCGGGATCTCCTGGGCGAGGAACCCGATCTCGGCGAGGAACGCCGGGTCCTGCCGCGGCGCGCCGTCCAGAACCGAAGCCGTGCCGCTGGTCGGGCTGGCCAGCGCGGTGAGTATCCGCAGCAGCGTGGTCTTGCCCGCCCCGTTCGGCCCGACCAGCGCGGAAACCCGTCCCTCGGGCACGGTGACCGTGCACTCGGTCAGCGCGCTGACCCGCCGGTAGCGCTTGGATAGTGCATGCGTCTCGATCGCCGCGCTCATGCGATCTCCTCCGATTCGGAATCCGCTGCGTCCGCCGCCCGCAGCGTGACCCGCAGCAGCGACTCCATCGACTCGTCGTCAAGTCCGGCCTCACGGGCCTCGCGGACCCAGCTGGCCAGGCTGCGGCCGAGCCGGGAATGGGTGCCGGGCGGCGGCCCCGGCGGGCGCGCCCGGACGAATGTGCCCTGCCCGGCGCGCGCCTCGACCAGGCCCTCGCGCTCCAGGTCCCGGTAGGCCTTGAGCACGGTGTTCGGGTTGACCGCCACCGCGGCCACGGCCTCCCGCACGGTCGGGAGCTGGTCACCCACGTCGAGGACGCCCATCCGCAGCGCCTGCCGCACCTGCCGCACGATCTGCAGGTACGGCGGCACCCCGGATCGCCCGTCCACCCTGAAGCTGATCATGTGTTACCCATCCAGTGTCTTAGGTAACTAGTACCTTAGGCAACCGAAAGATTCCACGTCAACTTCCCCGAACGGATCACATCCCATGCAGCGGTTTCACCGGCTGGGCGGGGAACTGGCGGCAGGCTCGAACAGCTCGATCACGTTGCCCGCAGGATCCTCGATCAGGATCTGCTTGCCGCCGGGGCCGGTGACGATCTGGTTGCGGAAACTCACGCCCTCGGCGCGCAGCCGGGCGACCTCGGCGGCGATGTCGGGCACGATGAAGTGGATCCGGTTCCAGCCGCCGGGTCCCGGCTTACGCCCGTCGGGCATCGCCCGGCCCGCTGAGCTAGCCGGGCCGGCCAGCAGCAGCCGCAGGTTGCCGCGGGTCACGTCGGCGAACGCGGGCGCCGCGCTGGTGCGCAGCGTGAAGCCGAGATGACGGGTGTAGAAGTCGATGGCCGCTTGCACGTCGTCGACCATGTAGCGAACATTGGCCATGTCTTCTGGGCTGCTCATTTACGCCTCCTTGGCAGATGACTGAGCGGGTGCCGCGCCGATGGCCGCGAGCCAGAACCCGATGCGGGTCTCCAGCCCGGCCGCCATCTGCTCGAACGCCGGATAGGTGTCCTCGCCGTCGGCGGCCGCGGCCGGGTCGGGGATGCTCCAGTGCAGGTAACCGGGGTGGCCGGGGAACTCTGGGCATACCTCCCGCACCCGGTCGCACAAGGTGATCACGAAATCGAACCGCTCAGCGGCGAACTCGCTCAGGTGCCTGGGCCGCTGCCCGGCAAGGTCAATGCCGCGCCCGGCCATGACCCGCACAGCGTCGGGGTGCAGTGGCCGGGGGTGGCTGCCGGCGCTGAACGCCTGGACCCGGCCGCCGGAACGGACCCGGGCCAGCGCCTCGGCGGCCTGTGACCGGGCGCTGTTGCCGGTGCACAAGAACAGCACCGTGCGGGGCACCAGGCGGCCGCCTGCGGGCGGGGCTGGTGGTGCAGGGTCGAGCCGCAGCCCGGGATGAAGCGCCGTCCCGGCCGCCGCCAGCTCCTGAGCGCACCGCGGCAGGTCGAGGTGGTAGTAGGTGTCGCGGCCGTCGAAGCTGCTGCGCCGCGCTCCCACCAGCCCGCTGGCCCGTAGCCTGGCCAGGTGGTAGGAGACCAGGTTCTGCGGCTGGCCGGTCAGCGTCACCAGTTCCCGCACCCGGCGGTCGCTGCCCGAAAGCTCGCGCAGCAGCCGCCACCGCAGCGGGTCCGCCGCCATCCGCGCGAACGGCGGCGGGGTGGCTTGCGCTCCTGACTTCACACTCTGGACTATACATCAATCTAGTTTGATGGACTCCGTCCCTTCCGGACGCAGGCGTTAGACTGACCTGTAGGTGTGCCGGGAAGCCTGGTCGGCGGTGTTGCGCGAACGTCGCAGCGCCACCAGACGGCGGAAGGCGTCTCCCTGATGCGCACCACGACAGACAGGCCGACAACAACGGCCCACCTCGACGCGGGACTGGTCGAGTATCGGTGGGAACAACGCGGCGACGCCACTGTGGTGGTGTTCCACGGCGGACACGTACGGGCCGGCCTCGCGGTGGGCGAAAACGTGTTCGCCGAGGCGGGCTACACGATCCTGGCACCCTCACGTCCCGGATACGGTCGCACCCCGCTGTCGACCGGCACCACGGTCACCGGGTTCGCCGACGTGACCCGCACGCTGTGCGCACACCTCGGCATCACCAAAGTCGCCGCCGTGATCGGCACCTCGGGCGGCGGACCCACCGCAGTAGCGATGGCGGCGCGCCATCCCCACCTGGTAGAGCGGTTGATCCTGCAAAGCGCCGTCGGGCCGCTGCCGTACCCCGATCGTCGGGCCCGCCTCGGCGCCAAGGCCATCTTCGCCGCCGCCACCGAACCAGCAACGTGGGGCCTCATACGCGTGCTCCTGCGCCACGCACCCGACCCGGCCCTCCGCCTGCTGCTGGGCAGCCTGTCCACCCTGCCGGCCCGCAACGTCATGGCCGACCTGCGCGCCGAGGACCGCGTGGCGTTGGCCACCCTGTTCTCCCGCATGCGTTCGGGCCGCGGGTTCCTCAACGACCTGCACACCACCCCCGACGTCACCGCCGCTGTCCGCCAGCCCACCCTCGTCATCGCCACCCGCAACGACGGCGGCGTACCGTTCGCCCACGCCCGGGCCCTCACCGCCGCCATCCGCCACGCCCACCTGGTCGAGAGCCACGCCGACAGCCACCTCATCTGGCTCGCACGCGACTGGCCCAACATCGCAGAAACGATCCGCGTGTTCCTCACCACCGACCCTCCCAGGTACCCGCCGGCAGGCGACCCACACGCCGAGTCAACGAGCTGATCGGACAACATTGACTGACTTCCGCACGATTCACGGTCATGACCGGCGGCTGACCAACCCGGTCTGGTAGGCGATGACGACCAGCTGCGCGCGGTCGCGCGCACCCAGTTTCACCATCGCGTGGCTGACATGGGTGCGGGCGGTGGCCGGACTGAGGAACAGTTCGGCACCGATCTCGTCGTTATTCAGCCCCCGTCCCACCAGGGCCAGTACTTCACGCTCGCGTTGGGTCAGCACCGCCAGCTGGTCCTCCGCGACCTGGGTGGCGATCCGTTCCGCGGTGAACTGAGCGATGAGACGTCGGGTGATCTGCGGTGCGAGCAACGCCTCGCCGGCGGCGACTACCCGGATGGCATGCAACAGCTCGGCCGGTCCGGCGTCCTTGAGCAGGAAGCCGCTTGCGCCGGCTTGCAGCGCCTCGAAGACGTATGCGTCGGTGTCGTACGTGGTCAGGATCAGGATTCGGACCTGTTCGAGGCCGCGCGTCTTGACGATCTGGCTGGTTGCCTTGATCCCGTCCAGCACCGGCATGCGGATGTCCATAAGTACGACGTCGGGCCGGGTGGCCCGGGCCCGCTCTACGGCCTCGGCACCGTTAGCGGCCTCCCCCACCACCGTGATGTCTTCTTCGGCGTCGAGCAGCACCTTGAACCCGGACCGCACCAGAACTTGATCGTCGGCGAGCAGCACCTTGATCGGAGCACTGCCGGACGACGAAACGGCCGCCGCGCTCATCGGTGCATCGTTTCGGCCGGAGCCAGCGGCAGGCGCGCTTTGACTTCGAACCCGCCGCACGGCCGCGGCCCGGCGGTCAACTCGCCGCCGAGAAGCCGGCAGCGCTCGCGCATTCCGACGATCCCACGGCCCGGCCCGGCCGAACTGCCGTCGACGGTGCCGGCCGGGTGTTCGGCCGGTGCGCGCGGACCCGCGGCGTCATCGCCGGGGGCGTCCCGGCCGCCCTCGTCGCTCACTCGGACCTCCAGGACATCGGTTCGGTAGTCGAGCGCGACCATCACCCGCGTCGGGCCGACGTGGCGGATCACGTTGGTGATCGACTCCTGCAGGATCCGGTAGGCGGTGTGGTCCACCGCGCTGGGCAATGCCGCTGTGGGCGGCGTCACCTGGAGTTTGATGTCGAGTCCCGCCTCGCGCGCCATCGCGGTGAGCTCGTTGACCTGTCCCAGGCCGGGGTGCGGCGCTCGCCCGTTGTCTGAGTCACGAAGCACCCCGAGGACGGCCCGCATCTCGTGGAGCGCTTGGGCGCTCGTCTGCCGCTCGGCGTCGACCCGCGAACGCGCTTCCTCCTCCCGGGTCCGTTCGGCTCGTCGGGCGCGCTCCAGCGCTTCAGCCGCGATGACCCGCCGGGACCGGACCGACTCGCCCAGGGCAGCGGCCATGACCGATGCCGCGATCCGGAAGAACACCCATCCGATGGCGGCCCTCGGCTCGATGTCGGCTGCGCTGATGAGCCAGCCGGTGGTCAGCACGGTGATACCGACGCCGACGATCGCCAGCGACCTGCGCCCGTCGCCGTAGGCGGTCAGCGTGTACAGGGCGACGAAGAGCCCGATCCATCCGGGCCCGTCGGCGAAGCCGGCGGCGTAGTACACCAGGCTGGCGAGAGCGGCCGTGCTGAACACCGGCACCGGCCACCGCCGACGCAGGGCCAGTACCAGGCCACTCACGGTCAGCAGGACGTATCCCAGGTGTCCGAAGTCGGTAAGCGGCCGCGACCCCACGTCCGGGGGTTTCGCGACGCTGCCCTGGACCTGCATGGCGGCGACGAAGAGTCCGAGCAAGGCGTCCTGCGCCAGGACCGGCAGGTGGATCCGCGCCGCTCGGCGTTTCATACCGCGATGATAGTGACCGCGCTCGGGTCACCGGCTCAGGTCCGGAGAGCGACCGGCTACGTCGACGAGCGCGACCTGGTACGCGTCGCCTACGCAGATCTGCGTAGGAACTGCCGACCACCGCCCGAGGACGCGCCCGGGTCGGCGGCCCGATCATCGCTTCCATGACTGAACCGAAGCAGGTCCCCATCGCTGACCTGATGTCCGCGCACGGCGACCGTCGAGGCTCACCCCACGCACCGCGACCAGGACCGCTGGGCAGGCTCGGCGGCCTGGCCTACCGCCGGCGGGGAACGATGCTGATCGCCTGGGCCGTGGCGTTCGCCATCGCCTTGGGGCTGTCGGCGGCCTTCGGGGGCACGTTCACGAACGACTCCTCCGCGCCGGGCTCGGACTCCGCGCAGGCACAGAGCCTGCTGGGAGAGCGGTTCCCGGCCCAGTCCGGCGATACCGAGAGGGTGGTGGTGCGCGCCGGCAACGTCAGTAGCGCCGGCGTGCGGAGTGCGGTCAAGGCGCTACTCGGTGAGCTGGAACGCATGCCGCACGTCACGTCCGTCGAGGATCCCTATGCCACTAAAGGCGCCATCACGCCGGACGGCCGGACCCTCGTCGCCCGCGTCTATCTCGATGTCATCAACCCCAACGACATGCCGAAAGAAGACACCAAGAAGCTGCTGGCCGCCGTGCAGGCGGCCGAGCGCGACGGGCTGAATATCGCGCTGCTCATCGGAGGCGTCGTCGTCGTCTCGATGCTCCTGTTGCTGGTGGCGTTCCGCAGCGTCGTGATCGCGATCACGGCGGCCGTGATGAATCTGCTGTCGGTGGCGGCGGCCTATGGGGTAGTTGCCTTCTTCCTCAAAGGCGGCTGGGCCGGCAAGCTGATCGGCATCGACACCGCCACCCCGCTGGCGGCGTTCGTCCCGGTCATCATGTTCGCGCTGCTGTTCGGCCTGTCCATGGACTACGAGGTCTTCCTGATCAGCCGGGTACGCGAGGCGTGGGTGCGCACCCGGAACAACAGTCAGTCCATCACCACCGGACTGGCCAGCACCGGACGGGTGATCACCGCGGCCGCGGCCATCATGATCGTGGTCTTCGCGTCAATCGTCCCGAGCGACCAGGTCTTCATCAAGATCTCCGGAGTCGGCATGGTCGCGGCCATCCTCGTCGACGCGACTATCATCCGGATGCTGCTCGTGCCGGCGGTGATGCACCTGCTCGGCCGCAGCAACTGGTGGCTGCCCCGCAGCATGGGGCGGCGCCTGCCTCAGCTGCACATCGAAGGACCACCCATGACGTCCGCGCACCCCCTCGATGGCGCACAGCCGGTCCGAGCCGGCCGGACGTCATCCCCCGGGAGTGACACGCTTGCAGCACCACCCGCGGAGTCCCGGTACATTCTGGGCAGGGGACAATATAGGGGCCAGACCAGAGGCAGCCGGCGAGAGGGACGCAATGCCTGAGTCACCCGTGGCCGGGTCGCAGGCCGGAGCGGACGGAAGGCGGGCATCGCCGTTTCTCGATACCAGCCGCCCGAACATCGCGCGTGTCTACGATTACTGGCTCGGCGGAAAGGACAATTTCGAGGCCGACCGCGCCGAGGCGGAAAAGCTGCTGCTGATCTTCCCCGGTCTCCGGCAGCTGGTGCGCGAGAACAGGCAGTTCATCGGCCGCGCCGTCAGCTGGACCGCGGGGCGGGGAATCGGCCAGTTCGTCGACGTGGGCGCTGGCCTGCCCACCAGCCCCAGTACGCACGAGTCGGCCCGTGCAGTCAGCCCCGGTGCCAGGGTGGCCTACGTAGATAACGACCCGGTTGTGGTCAGTCATGCCCGCGCCTTGCTCGCCGCCGGAAACAACGCTGTGGCCGCGGTGCAAGCCGACCTCCGCGACCCGGCCGGGGTGCTGGCCAGCCCCGAACTGCTCGCGGTTATCGACCTCAGCGAGCCGGCCTGCCTGATTCTCGGCGCGGTTCTTCACCTCATGGAGGCCGGTCCGGCCGCCGCGATCGCGGCGGAGTACATCCGGGCGCTCGCACCCGGCAGCTACGTGATCATCACGATGGCCCGGTATGACGACCCTGTACTCGGTGACAAGATCATGCACGAGTACTCGGCGGGAACCTTCTTCAACCATTCGCCCGAGGAGGCGGCGACGTTCTTCCGCGGACTGGAGCTCGTACCGCCCGGACTGACCAGCGGGAGGACCTGGCGGGCCGGGATGCCCGAGCCAGGGTTGCCTCGCGGCGACGTGTACGCGCTAGCGGGGGTTGGCCGCAAACCGTAATGCAGCCGCCGCGTGCCTGTCTGGCCGGCTCGCCGCGGGCAGGGTGCTTCACGAGGCTTGGCTTGCGTTGCGGTGCGATTACCGGCCCAGCTGTGTTACCTGACCGCCGCCTAGCCCTGCGGGGACCAGCCTCTGGGGCGTGGCGGTCTGGAAACGACCTCACCACCCGGGCGGCCGGGGTTCCTCCGCGCCGGCGCCGCGTCCCCAGGCGGCGAGCGCGCTGATGACCGGTTCGAGCGTGCGGCCCTTCTGCGTCAGCGTGTACTCCACTCGCGGGGGGATCTCGGCGTACATGACCCGCTCGACCAGCCCGTGCTGCTCCAGCTCCCGCAACCGGTCGGTGAGCGTCTTCGGGCTGATCCCGGCCAGGGAGGAACGCAACTCGGAAAAGCGCCTGGTGCCCTCGAGCAGGTCACGGATCACCAGCATGGTCCACTTCCCGTCCAGGACACGAACCGCCCGGGCCACCGGGCAGCTTTCATCCACGCATGGTTCGCTCAATGCGTTTCACCTAGTCATGACCAATAGTTCAGTTTCGGATACTAGTTCACTCATTGACAACCGACAGTACCACCCGCCTACCGTCGAGGCGAAAAGCCACCGGATGAAAGGCCATCACCATGCGGGCCCTGCGCGTCACGCTCATCACCACCGGGATCTTCCAGCTCGTCCTCGGCACTCTCTTCCTGGCCGCACCCGCGACCACCGCCCACCTGCTGGGCCTGCAACCGGCCGCCCCCGCCTGGGCCAACTGGCTGTTCGCCATGATGGCCGGCCGGTTCCTCGGCTACGCCTACGGCATGTTCGCCGCGGCCCGCGCGCCCTGGGCCTGCCGCACCTGGATCCACACCATGATCGTCATCCAGGCCATCGACTGGCTGGCCACCATCGGCTACCTGTCCGCCGGGCAGCTGACCCTGCGGCAGGTCAGCACCGCAGCGTTCATGCCAGTGCTGTTTATCGCCGGGCTGCTGTGGTTCCGCCCACGCCAGCCACCAAGGGACCAGGCGCCGTCCAAGGACCTTACGCAAGTCAGCAATGGCTGACCATGCACCGCACCTACCAGATCCTGTACCGCCTCGGCATCACGCCATGGGACGCCGCCCGCATTCCCGCTCCGCTCACCGCCGCCGTCGAGACCCTGGCCGGCAGGCCCGGCATCGCTGTCGATCTCGGCTGCGGCACCGGCCGCCAGGCACGCTACCTGGCCGCCCGCGGCTGGTCCGTGACCGCCGCCGACTACATACCCAAGGCCATCAAGACCGCCCGCCAGCACGACCCAGACGGCCTCATCACCTGGCGCGTCGCCGACGTCACCCAGGTGGCTGCCGTCGATCCCGACGGCAGCCTCGCCGGCACGATCACGCTGCTGCTCGACAACGGCTGCCTGCACGGAATACCCGACCAGCGCCGCCCTGGCTGGGCACATACCATCCACACGCTGGCCGCCCCGGGATGCCTGCTGCTGGCACGCGGAGCGCCTCGCCGCCATCACGGCCCCGGACCCCGCGGCATCCACACACACGAACTAGCAGCACTCCTGGGCCGCGGCTGGCGACTGGGCCCCTCGCCAGGACCCGGCTGGTACCGCTACACCCACCCGTGAGCCGACCGAACGCAAACCCCGGCAGGCCCGGCGGCGACACAGAGGGCTAGCGGCAATGCCGCGCCCGCGCCAGCCGGGCCTAGATAGGTTCGGCATAGCTGTTAACGCGGAGGAGATCTCATGGTGGTGCCGTTGGCGGCCCGGCTGGTGGCCGCCGTGGTCGGCGGTCTGCTGGTGCTCGCGGCGTGGGCCAGCGTCACCGAGACGCTTATCGTGTCGCGTTCGGTCGGCGGCTGGCTGACACGGTGGGTGGACCGGATCGTGACCGGGGCGTTCGGGCTGGCGGCCGTCCCCATCGCCGATTACAGGCGGCGTGACCGGCTGCTCGCCACCCAGCCGGCGGCGATCTTGCTGGCGCAGCTGGCCGCCTGGCTGGGGATATCTTTTGCCGGGTTCGCGCTGCTGTTGTGGCCCTTCGCCGCGCGCGGTGTGGCGTCGGCTTTCACCGACGCCGGGTCCTCGATGTTCACCCTGGGATTCGCCGAGCCGGCCGGCGCCGCGCCGTCGGTGGTCGTCTTCCTGGCCGCGGCGACCGGCTTGGTGATCGTCACGCTGCAGATCGCCTACCTGCCGACCCTGTACTCGGCGTTCAACCGCAGGGAAACCGAGGTGGCGCTGCTGAACGCGCGGGCCGGCGTCCCGTCCTGGGGCCCGGAGTTGCTGGCGCGCACCCACTACGCGCTGGGATCAGGCGTTTCGACCATCGATACGATGCCTGACCTGTATGCCCGGTGGGAACGCTGGGCCGCGGACATCGCCGAAAGCCACACCACCTACCTGCCGCTGGTGCGGTTCCGCTCCCCCCTGCCGCTGTCCTCCTGGGTGACCGCGCTGCTGGCCGTGCTGGATTCCGCCGCGCTGTTTCTGGCCCTGTCGCCCGGGTCCGCGCCGGTGGTACCGGCGCGGCTGTGCCTGCGCGGCGGATTCCAGGCCTTCAACCGGATCGCCCGGGCGATGGGCATCCAGGTACCCGATGAGCACGGCCCCCAAGCCGGCATCAGCCTGAGCTACCAGGAATTCCTCGACGCGGTCGCCCGGATGCACGAGGTCGGCTTCCCGATCGAGCGCGACCCCGCTGAAGCCTGGCCGGACTTCGTCGGCTGGCGGATCAACTACGAGCAGGCTGCCTACGCGGTGGCCACCGCCGTCGACGCGGTACCCGCACTGTGGTCGGGCCCACGCCGGCATCCCGCCCCGGCCATCCCGCCCATCCGCCCGCCGCTAGGCCGGCCGCCCGGCTAGGCGTACGCCCAACCGCGGCCGGCCCGGCCCGCCAGTGCACGGGAAAGCTGAATGGAACGGCCACAGCGCCTACCCGCACCGTTCGGCCTACCCGCCGCAGCCACCGCCGGTAACTCAGGGCTACCCTATAGGCACTGGCAGGGGCAGATCGCCACGAACCAGACCGCCGGTCTCTGGCGCACGCTCAGCGCGCCGACACGACAGAATGCTCATTCCGGCCCGCCATGGACGGCAAAGCCGCCGCTAGATTGGCTGCATGGCTTACAGGCAGCTGCCGCCTGTCGCCGCAGTGGTCAGTTTCATCGATTGCATCAATCGCGGCGACGTAGATGGTCTGGGCATGCTCATGACCGACGACCACGGCGCCGAGCGCGTCGCTCGCTACCTGCGGGTCGAGATCGCCGACGGCGAGCCGAGCGCGCAGGGCATCACCGCTGGGGTGAGCGCCACGCCTCCACCACGGGGGGACACCATGGCCGCCGCGCCGGTCTTCAGCCGGTTCCTCCGCCACCTGGCCTACCTGGAACTAGCCACGACCACCGCACCTTTGCCGGAGATGCAGTGGTTCCCGCCGACCAGGGTGGTGCCGTGATGCGCGCCGATCTGCTCGCCGGAACCATCGCCGGGCTCGACGATGCCCTGGCGACCGTGGACGCCTTCGACCGGATCCTCGTCGCAGGCCTGCTCCGTCCGCAGCCCGCCCAGGCCGTCGGCCTGACACAGCTCGCCCGCGCCCTCGCGGGGACGCCGCTTGCTTCCAGGGTCGCCGAGGCGGCAGAGAAGGCGGCAGCAGGGGCCGCGAGCGAGGACCACTTCGTCGCCCTGGCCGCGGCTCGCACCGCATTGCTCGGCTCCGTCCACGACGCACTGATGACCCAGGTCGCGGAGGCGACCGGTCGGCCCGGCAGCGAGGAGATCGTCACAGCGCCGGGCGGGCAGCAAGCGGCGAACCTGCTTGCCGCCGGCCGCTCCTGGCTGTCCGATCTGGCGCGCTCCGGGTGGCGGGGCCTCGACAACGACGTGGTCTCCGGGTCGGCACAGGTCGTCTCCGCGATGCTTCCGGACCCGGCCTTGCGCCGCCTGGCTACGCTCCTCGACGGCTTCGCCGCCGAACTAGCCGCATCATGCCCGGGCGCGGCCCTGGAACGCGTCCCGGCGCGCCGCTGGGCCGACCTGTGGTCGCGCGCGATGCTGCTGACGCTGCCCGGTGCGGCCGACACGCCCGTGACCGGTACGGTGACCGGCCGCCTGTTGCCCCTCGGCGTCGACCTGCAAGAACACGCGACCGCCGTGCAGGCCCAGGTCCACGCGGTGTTCGAGCCCGCCGACGGCACCGTGTCGCGCCTGGTTCGTGCCAGTGTCTCGGCACCGAAACCGGACACCGTCGTCGGAGCCGGCGTCTGGCAGTTGCTCCGCCCGCACATGTCGCTCCTGGCAGCCGTCAGCGAAGGCCGCTCAATGGACCTCGCGGACATGCCGGTCACGGCCGAGGGCGACCTGATCTGGATCGACGAGCACGCCCGCCCGGGCCAACCCGCCGACCCCTTCGCCACCGCCCGCGTGGCCCTGCCCACCGCCGCCGACGCGGCGGCCGTACCGCTGGACCGGCACCCGGCGCGCATCGCCGTACCCGTCTTCCTGGAGGGCTACGCCGCCCGGAAGGACGACGACGCACTGACGTTCACCGTCGCCGGACACCCTCTGGCCGTCGACACCGACCGCATTCCGGCCGCCGGACCGCTCACCCCCGAGGCCGTCGCGGCGTCCGGTGCCTGCATCGGGCTGCTCCGCTGGGACGCCGGGTCGTTCAGCGTCCAGCCCTTGGCCGTCGAGACGACCGTCAGGAAACAGGCTGTCGCGGTCCACGCCGGGGGGTGGGCCGGGGGCACGACCGGCCAGGCCGGCGTCAAGGCCGAGAAGGCCGCCACCGACGCCATGTCGGTGTTGCGCGAGCGCGCCGGAAGGCTGTTGCGGAAATGACCGAACGGGATCCGGGGGTGGACCCTCACGACAACCGCCGTCAGGTCCTGTACTGGCGGCTCCTCGCCCGCCTCTTCGACCACGAGGAGCAGGCGACGCTGGAATCGGCGAGCCTCGCCGTCGTCGAGGACATCGGTCTGCCGGCCGCGCTGCTGGATCCGCAGGCTTCCGTCGACTCGATCGTGCAGCGCCACCCGGAGCTGGCCGCCGAGTTCGACGGCCTGATGGCGCCTGACCCCGGCACCGGTGACGCACGTGACCGGGCCGCCGAGGTGCGGCGCGCGGCGCTGGCATCGAAGGTGCTGCTCAACGTCTTCGCCACCGGCTCTGGCACGGTCACCGCCGGACAGCTGGCGCGCTGGCAGTCCGACGCGGGCTGGCTGGAGCGCGCGCTCGGCGGCAAGCCCGGCGAGCTGCGCGGCGGCCGTGGTACGGCACCCGACCTCGGCCGGCTGATTCCGGCTATCGGCCCGGAGCTCGGCGCCATCGAAGCCGACCTCGTCAAGCGTATGCACCTGCGCGAGGTGCTCGCCGACCCCAAGCTCGCGGCACAGCTGACCCCCAGCATGTCGCTGATCGAGCAGCTGCTGCGGGACAAGAACAACCTCTCGGGCGTGGCCCTGGCTAACGCCAAGGCGCTCATCCGCCGTTTCGTCGACGAGGTCGCCGAGGTGCTGCGCACCCAGGTGGAAAAGGCGACGGTCGGCGCTGTGGACCGTTCGGTCCCGCCCAAACGGGTGTTTCGCAACCTCGACCTCGACCGCACAATCTGGAAGAACCTCACCAACTGGAGCCCGGAGGAGGAGCGGCTGTACGTCGACCGCCTCTACTACCGGCACACCGCCCGCAAGACGACGCCCAAGCGGCTGATCGTCGTCGTGGACCAGTCGGGATCGATGACCGACTCCATGGTGAACTGCACCATTCTGGCTTCGATCTTCGCGGGGCTGCCGAGGGTGGACGTCCACCTGATCGCGTACGACACGCAGGTGCTCGACCTCACGCCATGGGTGCACGATCCCTTCGAGACCCTGCTGCGCACCAACCTGGGCGGCGGCAACGACGGCATGGTCGCCATGGCGCAGGTCCAGCCGAAGATCGCCGAGCCCCGCAACACCATAGTGGTGTGGATCTCGGACTTCTACGAAACGCGGATCGAGCAGCTCTTCGAGAGCATGGCCGCCATCCACCGCTCCGGGGCCAGGTTCATCCCGGTCGGCTCGGTGACCAGCTCTGGCCGCGGCAGCGTCAACCCGTGGTTCCGGGAGCGCTTCAAGGACCTCGGCACGCCGGTGATCTCCGGTCACATCCGCAAGCTCGTCCACGAACTCAAGACGTTCCTCGCTTAAATCCGCCGAGAAAGGCCTGATATGTCCGACCTGTTGCGCGCCCCTGCCGAGATCAAGTACGCCGAGGAACTGGACTGGCTGGAGTCCGTCGACGAAGGCCCCAAGCCCTTCTTCTGGCGCTTGTCCCCGAAGATGGTCCGCCTGTTCATCCTGGGCTCCGAGCGCTCCGACGGCTTGGACCGGGAGATCTCGCAGAAGTGGTTCGGCGACCGCAGTTTCGTCGAGCGCTCCATCGTCACCCTGGCCTCCGACCGCGGCCTGTTGCTCATCGGCGACCCCGGCACTGGCAAGAGCTGGCTGGCCGAGCTGCTGGCCGCCGCGATCAGCCGCAACTCCACAATGGTCGTGCAGGGCACGGCCGGCACCACCGAGGATCACATCAAATACTCCTGGAACGTGTCCATGGTCATCGCCAAGGGCCAGTCGCGGGAGTCGATGATCCCATCGCCGATCATGACCGCGATGGAGACCGGCACGATCGGCCGTTTCGAGGAGCTCACCCGCTCCACCAGCGACGTCCAAGACGCCCTGATCTCGATCCTGTCCGAGAAGTACATCTCGGTCCCCGAGCTGGACAGCGACAACATCGTCTTCGCCAAGCCCGGCTTCTCGGTCATCGCCACCGCCAACAGCCGCGACCGGGGGGTCAACGACCTGTCCTCGGCGCTCAAGCGCCGCTTCAACTTCGTCCGCATCCCGGTGGTGACGAATAAGAAGAGCGAGGCGGAGATCGTCCGCTTCCGCACCGAGGAGCTGCTGCGCCGCCACCAGATCGAGCTCGACGTGCCGCCTACGCTGCTCGACGTGCTGCTGCAGAGCTTCGCCGACCTGCGCACGTCGGCGGCCGCGGCCAGCAGCGACGACGAGAAGCTGGAGTCCGCGCTGTCCACCGCCGAACAGATCGGCGTGCTCGAGGACGCGATCCTGCACGGCAACTTCTTCGGCGAGCGCGCGCTGACCGCCCACACGCTGGCCTCCTCGCTCGTCGGCTCACTGGTCCGGCGCGAGCCCGAGGACCTGGCCATCTTCAACAAGTACCTGCACGGCATTGTCGAGCCGCGGAGCAAGGATGAAGGCGGATCCTGGCCGGAGTTCCTGGAGGGTGGCCGCGACGCGATCGCCACCCTGTCATGAGCAGCACCCACGAGGGGACCTTCGAAGCGCTGCGCGCGCAGCTGCAGCAGGCCGCCGCGACGTTCGCCGACGGCCCAGACGCCCTGGAGGGCATCCTCCTCGGCATCGTCGAAGACGTCGACCGCGCGGTGCGCGAGCCACTGGAGATCTTCCCCGTCTGCCACCACTCGCCCGCCTCGGCGATCGCGATGGCCCGCCACCTGCTCCAGAAGCAGCCGAGGGTCGTGTACCTGGAGCTGTGCGAGGACATGGCGCCGCTGCTGACCGAACTGCGCAACTGCAGGCTCCCGGTGGCCGTCCAGGCGTTCGCGACCGAGGTCGACGGCTTCCCCGCCGAGTGGTCCCCGCTGTCGGTGGTCGCACCGGTCACCGAGGCCTCGGCCGAGTACCAGGTGATCGCCTACGCGCTGGACACCCCGGGCGTCGAACTGGTCCTCGTCGACCGTTCCTCGGACCACGTGTTCCAGTGGGACGCACCCAGGACGCACTCCGCCGAGCCCGGCCCCGATCCAGGGATGCCGGACGCACCGCCCGCCGAGGAAGAGGCCGCACTGCACGGCGACGCGGTCGGCGTCGAGATCGGCGACCTGCGGCCGCGCTTCGCCGAACTGGAGGAACACCTGTTGCGCCACGGCAGGGTGCGGCACTGGTCGGAGTGGTGGCACCAGTACGTCGAACTGCCGCTCGGCGACAGCGACCACGACACGTACCGCCAGGTCATGCTCCTGATCGGCAGCCTCTTCCGGCGCCTCGCACCCGGCGACCCGCACAGGGTCCGCGTAGACGAGGACCGTGAACGCTACATGTGGACCAGGATGCGCCAGCATCTGTCCGCGACCGGCACAGAGCCCGCGGACTGTCTCTACGTCTGCGGCGCCTTCCACGCGGCCAGCCGCGTCGCCGAGTTCGGCGTCCACGGCACCGATACCTTCGAGATCAGCCCGCGCAGCGCCACCACGTGGCAGCACGGCCTGATTCCCTCCAGCCACGCGGCGATCGAGGCGCAGTTCGGCCTCGCCGCGGGCTCCGTGTCGATCGCCGCCACGGTCTGGGCGAAGAACGTCAGGCGCACGGGCGTGGAGCCGTACCATCTGGCGGGACAGACGGGCACCAGGAAAACGAAGGCCAAGAGGACCGCTGCCGCGGCGACGCACGTGCCGGCGGTCCCGACATCGGACAAGCTGACCGGCTTCCTCCGGCAGCCGCCCGTCCTGGATCGCCTGGACGAGGCCGAACTGCTCGACTGGTCGGTGGAGATCGTGCGCGCCGCGCGCCGTAACGGCTACCTCGCCTCCACCGCCGACGCCATCGCGGTATTCGAGACGTCGATCCTGCTGGCCGGGATGCGCGACCGGGCCAAGCCCACCCCTTACGACTTCCAGGACGCGGCGGTCACCTGCATCGAGAAGGACACCGTGCCGGGCCGGCGCGACGTGCGCCGCCTCGTGGAGATCATGATGGGCGGCGACCGGATCGGCCAGGTCGGCTACGACGCGCTGCCGCCTCTGGTGCGCGACGTCCACGACCGGCTCGCGCCGCTGAACCTGAAACTGCAGCAGCGCGGCGTGCGACGGGCGTTGCTGGACATCGCCTCCCAGCCGGAACTGGCGCGGTGCTCCGACGTGCTGTGGATGCTGCGCTACCTGATGCCGCAGGGCGCCGTGCGGCCGATCATGGGTGAGCGCCGGCTCGGGATGAGGCCGATCCAGGAGTCGTGGGACCTGGCGCTGGGCACCCACCAGCGGGCACTCATCGAACTCGGCTACGAGGGCATCAGCGTCGAGCAGGTTATGGAGCAGCGCCTGCGCCGCGCGGCGTACGGCCCGCGCGCCACCGCGGCGACCGTCCTGGAGGCCGTCGAGAACGCCACGCTGTATCTGCGCAGCCGCCGCCTCGCCGACGAACTGGGCACCCGCGCCCTGGAGGTGCTGTCGGCCGAACGCAGCGTCGATGGCGCACCAGAGGTGCTGCGCCGCGCACGACGGCTGCTGGCGTACTACCGCACCAGCGAGCCCGTGCTGCCGCCGTGGATCGAGTCCTTCGTCAAGGCCGGCTACGCGCACTACTGCACCCTTCTGCCGACAGCCTTCAACGACGACGACGCCACCGTCCGCCATGTGGCGGCGATGCTGGGCTTCCTGTTCAGCATGGAGAGCCTGGCACTGTCGTTGGGCTGCGACCGGACCCAGCTGGAACTAGCGGTCGCCCAGTCGCACCCGGAGGAGCCGTCGAAGACGGCGCTGCTGTGGGCGGCCCGGACGCAGCTTGGCCAGCTCTCCCGCGCCGACCTGCGAACGCGGTGCGACGAACTACTCGGCAACCCCTTGGTGGTGCCCGCCTATCCGCGCTATCTCAGCGGCTTCGTACATGCCCTGGAACCCGTCCCGGCTCTCACCGACTTCGTGGTGGAAATGGTGTCGAATGCGTTCGGACGGCTGCCGGACCCGGTGCTGCTGCCATGGCTGCCCACCCTGATCAGCACCTTGCGATCGGGCGGCGCCGAGCTGGCCCCGCTACTTATCCGCGAGGCCGGACGAATCTTCCCCGGCCGGCTCTCGGCCCTGGACGAATGGGTTCCGCCGTGGCGGGTCCAGCCTGAGCCGGGAGCCGTGCATACGGCACAGAGCACGGGCGTCGGCCAGGGCATCGCGCTGCTCGCCGCTCACTCCGCGACGTGCGATGCGGTGGCAAGTCTGCTGGCGCACCTTGGGGGCTAGGCCGCGAGGTAACAGTTCTCTTACCGGCGGCCCGTGACCAGCGTCATGCGAGGCGAGGAGACGGGGAACACCAGGCAGTGGCGGATGCCCTCGCGGGCAGGTAGGCGGCGAAGACCACGCCCGGCGGGTCTCAGGCTTCGTCACTGGCCGGACCTTCCATAAACGCGGTGGCGTGATCGGCGACCGACTGGCGAAACGATCGCGGCGCCGATCCGAGAATGTCGAACACCGTAGAGGTGATGAACGCCGGCCTGCCGATCGTTGCGCCCCACGCGGCGAGCAGCATGTCCACGACCGGGCGCGGCCAGCTTCCCTCCGTCTCGCTTCGGAACTCGTCCGGCGACAGCTCCTCAAATCTGATCCGGCGCCCCAAGACGTCGCCGATGATGCTCACCTGCTCTGCCTGACTCAGTGACTCGGGGCCCGTGAGGACGTAGTCGCCTCCAGCATGTCCGTCCTGATACAGGGTCCGCGCCGCGACGGCTGCCACGTCGCGGTCATCGACGGGTGCCGTCTCGGCAGCGCCGTAAGGCCACCGGACGACACCGTCGGCGCGAATCGCGGTCGCCCACCAGAACAACGCGTTCGACGCGAACATCCC
>WNGG01002450.1_pt1 | contig 34905 bp, 36 predicted proteins | sample 5400661 | NCBI WGS metagenome assembly WNGG01 (sample SAMN13153372, study PRJNA577476) | soil metagenome | isolation source: 100 cm soil or saprolite under Garry oak tree replicate 1 | place: USA:California | collected 2016-06-15
CATGCTCCTCCTCCGGGGCCGCGTACTCTTCAGTCGGCATTTCAGCCGAGGACGGTATCTCCGCGGCGGACAGCTCGGCGAAGAGCTCGGCCATGCGCGACTCCAGCGAGACGCCGAGCCCGGGGACCGTCGACGCGACTTCTTCGACGGACGGCGCGGGTTCGGGAGCCAGGACCGGAGCGGAGTCGCTGCTGGCCGGCGCCGCGGCCGAGGCTTGCACGGCTTGTGGCTCGGGGAAGGGGGGCCACGCCGGTGGGACGACGGGCGGCTCGGCCTCGATCCCCGTGGGAGTCTCTATTGCGGGCGGCGTCTCCTCGGCGGACAGCTCGGCGCAGAGCTCGGCCATGCGCGACTCCAGCGAGACGCCGAGCCCGGGGACCGTCGACGCGACTTCTTCGACGGACGGCGCGGGTTCGGGGGCCACGAACGGAGCGTAGTCGGCGGTGGCCGGCGCTCCGGCCGACGGTTGCACGGGCGGCGGCTCGGCGACCGGGCGCCACGCCGGTTGGACGACGGGCGGCTCGGCCTCAATCCGCGTGGGAGTCTCTATTGCCGACGGCGTGTCCTCTGTGGACAGCTCGGCGAAGAGCTCGGCCATGCGCGACTCCAGCGAGACGCCGAGCCCGGGGACCGCCGACGCGACTTCTTCGACGGACGGCGCGGGTTCGGGGGCCACGAACGGAGCGTGGTCAGCGGTGGCCGGCGCCCAGGCCGAGGGTTGCACGGCCGGCGGCTCGGCGACCGGGCGCCACGCCGGTTGCACGACGGGCGACTCGGCCTCGATCCGCTTGGGGGTCCGCACGGGCGTCGTGATGATCACCCTCTCGTCATCCGAGAGAGGCTCGACGGGCGCTGCACGCCTGAGCCGCTCGACCAGATCGAAGTAGACAGCGGACGCGCCATTCACCTCGAGGTGCCGGAACTCCAGACAGTCGATCTCGAGAAAGCTGAGCTGCTTGATCCGGCGCACAAAGGCGTCGGTCACGCGCTCAACGATGAACAGGATTCGGGGCGGGCGTGTCGCTGACACATTCGCCATCGGATAGAGGCGTCGGAGCGTATCGGGGTACTCGCGGCACCAGGAGTACGCGTCCATGACTCGCAGGAGGAGACCTTCGTCCGCAGCGAAGTCGAGAGCGACGAGCACCAGCGCTTTTCTGGCGTCGAGCGCGACCAAGTCGATCGCCGCTTGTCCGAGACAGAGGCGCGCGTCAATGACCCGGAGGCCAGGCTCGATGCCCTCGATGTTCTCGGCAACCAACTTCTCCAGGTTGCTGAGATCCGGGACTTCCAGCTTCTTGAACGTCGGTTTCATCCCTGTCTCCCGTGGCCTTGAGGTCTGTTCATACCCCGACTCAGAAGGAACACAGCAAACCCCAGACCAAAGGCGCCTTCACGCGCTAACCGATTGAAAGAGTGGCGAATCCCCGGGGGCCCCACAGCACCGCATCCCCGGCTGATCGGCTCATTCCTGACCAATGCCTCAATCACGCCGGCTGTGGGTTTCCGGAAGTCCTGAATTCCAGGCAACTTACGGAATTCCCGGCCCGAAGGTCTCAAGTGGTGCGTCAGTGACCAGCGGTGAGAATCTGGCCCGGTCCGGTGTCACTCCTCCGTGAGCTTTTTGCGCAGCGTCTGGCGGGAGATTCCCAGGATCTTCGCAGCCCTGCTCTTGTTCGCCTCGACCCGCTGCATGACCTGGTTGATGTAGGCGCGCTCCACTTCCGCGAGCGTCCGGAACTCCTGCGGCCCCTCCTGACGCGGCAGCTCGACAACCTGCGCCGCGAACTGGAGAGGCAGGTGCTGCGGCTCGATAGACTCGGAATTGCCCAGGATGACGAGGCGCTCGATGAGGTTGCGCAGCTCGCGCACGTTGCCCGGCCAGGGGTAGTTGAGCAGGAGGCGCTCGGTCTCGGGCGTGAACCCCTTGATCGATTTGTGCGAGCGCACGTTCGACTCCGTGAGGAAGTGCCGGGCGAGCGGCATGGTGTCCTCGCGGCGCTCGCGGAGCGGCGGAATGTGGATCGGAATGACGTTCAGACGGTAGAAGAGATCCTCGCGGAACTGCCCTTCCTTGACGCGGGTCTCAAGCGGCCGATTGCTCGCCGTGATGACGCGCAGGTCCACCCTGATGTCGCGCGTGCCACCGACGCGCCGGAACACGCGCTCCTGCAGGACCCGCAGGAACTTCGCCTGGCTGTTGAACGACATCTCGCTCACCTCGTCGAGGAAGAGCGTGCCCCGGTCGGCGAGCTCCATCAGCCCTTTCTTGGCGGACTTTGCGTCGGTAAACGCGCCTTTCTCGTGGCCGAACAGCTCGCTCTCGAAGAGCGTCTCCGTGATGGCGGCGCAGTTGACCTCCATGAACGGGAAGTCGCGCCGCGCGCTCTCGTAGTGCAGGCCACGCGCCACGAGCTCTTTCCCCGTTCCGCTGTCGCCCTGGATCAGGATCGTCTGCGCCTCACTCCGTGCGACCTTGCGGATGAGGTCGCGGAGGTTGCGGGTGGACTCGGAGTCACCGATGAGCTGGTCGACCCCGTACTGCTTCTCCTGCAGGCCGTGCAAACGCCGAATCTCGCGCTTGGCCCTGATCTCGTCCAGCGCGCGCGAGACGGCGAGCTTGAGCTTCTCGAGGTGCTCGAAGGGCTTCTCGATGTAGTCGGTCGCGCCGACCTTGATCGCTTCCACCGCACTCTGGATCTGGCCGAAGCCCGTGATGATGATCACGGCAACTCCTGGGTGCCGGTTCTTCAGGGTCCGGAGGACGTCCATGCCGTCCATGTCCGGGAGGCGGAGGTCGAGGAGCACGAGGTCCGGGCTCATCTCGTCGGCCATCTGGATCCCTTCGCTCCCCGTGCCAGCGCCCTGGACCTCGATCTGGTCCGGCGCCAGGACCCGGGCCACGAGGGTCCGGATGTTCCGCTCGTCGTCCACCACGAGGACGTTGTCCATAATTCTAAAGTAGCTGAGCGTGAAGGACGATTCGCCCAATTTCTTACCACACGGAGAGCCCACAACAGGACGTACGTCTCCCTGGTGGCGCCCCTACCCGCGGACCGGTCTCAAGCCCGGCGCGTCGCCCTTGACGTCAGTGGTGGCAGGTGACGCAGTCGAGCGGGGCCCGCGCGCTGTGCGCGGCATTCTGCTGGCGGTGGCAGGCCACGCACCATCCCATCGTGAGCGGGCGCGGCAGCGGCTTGAAACCAACGAGCTTCTTCAGGTCGTCGGCGAGCGACGGCCCGGTTTCGGCCCCGACCATCCGCATGCGCTCGATCGGGCCGTGGCACGTCTGGCACGCGAGGCCGAACCGCACGTGGGCCTTGTGAGTGAAGTAGGTGAACTCGGGGAGTTTGAAGATCCGGACCCACGGGATCGGCTGCCCGCGACCCGCGTACTCCTGGATCTTGGTGATCTCGGGGTTGTCCAGCGCGCCGATGATCTTGTGGCATCCCAGGCAGCGTTCCACCGACGGAAGGCCCGCGTACTCGGAGCGCCGGGCGTCGGCATGGCAGTACTGGCAGTCCATCCGGTACTTGCCGGCGTGGATGAGGTGGCTGAAGAAGATCGGCTGCGTGGGCGCTCGGGGCGCCGTCACGATCGGGACCACGGCCGCGGCGCGGAACGGTGGCGACGCGAGCGAGCGCACGTGGAGGATCACCTGGCGGATCTGCGCGTCGCTCAGGTATTCGCCGAACGCGGGCATGCCCGGCGAGAGCCCCTCGACCGACCCGCCGTGCCTGATGACGTTGGCGAGGAAGTCGTCGGGCAGCCCATTCATGAGGCGGCCGTCGGCGAGGTTCGAGGGCTTGGTGGCGAAACCGGCGGCCGAGGGGCCGTCGCCCTGCCCCGACGGGCCGTGACAGAGTGCGCATTGCGTGGCATAGAGCGCCTGGCCCGGTTGGAGATCGAGGGCCGCCGGCGCCGCGCCGGCCCAGGTGGGCGACCCCATCCAGATGAGGACCGCGATGAGAACGACCGTGACCCTGAAACCGGGGCGGAGCGCGCGCCCTGCCCGGGTCGAGCCGGTGTTCACGCTACTCTTTGATCACCTGCTCCCGGCGTCGGAGATAGCCGTGTCGCACGGCGCTGTACATGTCGACCACGCTCTCCTCGAAGCCCTGGAACAGGTCGAGGTTCAGCGAGCGGTCGTTCACCGTGTCGCCGGCCTCCATACCCACCCGTGTCCAGAGGAACGGCAGCACGTAGGACAGCGGATCCATCGCCCCGTCGACGGCCTTGCCGATCCCGTCACGCACCGTCAGCGGCGGGAGGAACGGCAGGACCAGGTACGGGCCGGGCCCTGCGCCCCAGACGCCAAGCGTCTGGCCGAAGTCCTCGCTGCTCTTCTCGATCTCCCAGTACTTCGCAGCGTCGAAGAGCCCGCCGATGCCGAAGGTGCTGTTGATCAGGAACCGCCCGACTTCACGCCCCGCCCCCCTCCACTTGCCCTGGAGCAGGTTATTGACCGCGCGCGGGACGAACCGGATGTTGTCGAAGCCGCTGGCGATCAGCAGCTGGAAGGGCTCCGGCATGATCTTGTTGTAGACCTGCGCTGCAGGTTTCAGGAGGTACCTGTCGAGCCTCCGGTTGAACTCGAACATCCTCTCGTTGAACGCCTCCCAGGGATCGTAGTCCTCCTCGACCTCCTCACCGTTCGAGGTCGTGGGCGCCACCTCGGGCGCGCGTTGCCTCTGCGCGACCGCGGGCGCCCGGCCCTCGTCGCCCTCGGTAGCCACGCTCTCCTGCCCGCCCGTGAGGAGCGGGCTCCCGGCCACCGTGGTCGCGACCTCCTCCGCGGCGAGCTCACGCGCCGCGCCGACATCGTTCGGTGACGCGGACGAACCAGCCAACGGCACCGAGTCGGCGCGAAAGGCGGACAGGGTCCCGCACCCGCCGAGGAGTAGTGCGAGAATGGTGGGCGCTAGGAGGGCTGTACTGCCGCGAGAGTTGACAGCCGCGAACGGAGACAAAACGGACCCTCCGGTGGTGGCGCCGCATGTGAGTTCGGAAAACCCGTGACAATATATATCGGAAGCCGAGCCTCGTTCTGCGAATTTACACGCTCGCCCCGGACCGGAGGGACACGAGTCGTGGTTGTGCGGCCGCGCGCAGGAGCGTATGGTGGTGGGGAGCGTTCGGAGGCCGGGACGCCGAGGGAGATATAGTGAGTCGGACCCGAGTGCGAGATTTCTGGTGCCAGGTGGTCCAGGAGACTGTCCAGATCGGGCTGCGCAGGTCGAGCGGGTTCGGACGGCCCCGAGGGTATTTCGTCCAGTGTAATCAGCTCGATTGCCAGTACGTCGAGGAGAACAAGCCGCCCTGCCCGCTTCACATCGACATGTTCGCCGACGAGATCAGAGCCGCGGAGGAGGCGCGCCGAGACCGCAACGGCTAGGCGCCGCTGAGGCCCTCTTCGATCCTCAGCGAGCCCGGACCACCAGCGTCGTGAGCACGCCGAGGTACTGCCGGGCCACTCGAAGGACATCCGCGACCGACACCGCCTCAACGGCCCGCTGGTAGCGCTCCGGAAGATCGCGAGCCTGCCCCTCGATCTCGTAGAAAGCGAGATACCACGCCAGGCGCTCGTTCGTGCGCCGGTCCATGACGTAGCGGCCGAGCAGGTAGCCCTTCGCACGCGCGAGCTCGTCGGCCGAGACGGGTTCGCGGCGGATCCGCTCGACCTCGGCGAGGAGGGCCGATTCCGCCTTCTGCGCGTTCTCGGGCGCAGTGCCCAGATAGAGCACGAGCGCTCCGGGCTCGCGCACGGGGTCGTAGTAGGAGGTCGCGGTATAGGCGAGGCCCTGCTTGTCGCGCAGCTCTGCGAAGAGCCGCCCGGCCATGCCGCCGCCGAGGATCGTGGAGAGCACTTTCACGGCGGCGTGGTCAGGATGATCGAGAGGGGGCGCGAGGGCACCCATCAGGATTTGGGACTGCTGAGCCGGCATCTCGATCTCAACCCGCTTGGCGGACGCGACCGGTGCCGGAATCGGCGGATCGGCGGCCGCGCCGCCTCGCGCCATGCCGCCGAAAAGGCGCCGGGCCTCGCCGAGGACCTCGGACGCCGCGACCTGGCCGCTGACGGCGAGCACCATCCGTTCCGGTCGGTAGCCCGCGCGGTAGGCCGCGGCGATCGCGGCGTGGTCGATGCGCGCGAGCGACTCGGGCGTGCCCAGGACGGGCAGCGCGTACGGATGCGAACCGTAGAGGGCGGCGTAGAACGCGTCGACGGCGCGCGACGGCGCGTTGTCACGTCGCTTCTGGACGCGGCTCAGCAGCCACTCCCGTTCCCGGTCCACCTCGTCGGGCCGGAGCTTCGGCTCGAGCGCGAGCTCCGCCACGAGGCCGAGCACGTCGCGCCAGAAGCGCGCGAGCGACGACGCGCGCACCTCCGAGTAGTCCACGTCGCCCGTCGCGCTGATCTTGCCGCCGAGCGCCGCGACCGCCTCGGCGAGCTCGCTGCCGCTCCGCTTCGCGGTGCCCTTCACCATCACCGCGTGGACGAAGTTGGAGATTCCGACGGTTGCCGGCCGCTCCCAGCGCGTCCCCATCTTCACGAGCAGCGACACGGCGACGACCGGCGCCACGGGGTTCTCACGCACGATGACCGTCAGGCCGTTGTCGAGCCGCTCGTGGCGGATCTGGGCGCCTGCCGCGGACGGGGGAGCGAGGGCGCCGACGGCCAGCAGGCCGACGAGACCGAGGAGCGCCGGGCGGCACGACGGCCGCTTCACTTCGCGGTCCCCTCCGGAACGAAACGCACGCGCGCGTAGTTGTCGTCGCCGAAGTACTTGCGCGCGACGGCCTGGATCTGCGCAGCCGTGATCTGGCGGAGCCGCCCGAGGTAGGCGATCTCGTCCTCGAGTGTCCAGGTGGTCTCGGCCTGCCCGTAGGACTTCGCGAGCCCCTCCGCCGTCTCGATGTCGAACGCGTACGAGGACTCCGCGGTGATGATCGCCCGCTGCCGCTCCGCCTCCGTCACGCCCGTCTCGCGTACCTTCCGGATCACGTCGAGGATCGCGGCCTCCGCCTTCGTCACGTTCTGCCCGTCGAGCCGCGCGTTGACCGTGACAAGGCCCGCCGTCTGCCAGGCGCCGTAGCCCGCCTCGATCGAGGACACGAGGCGCAGCCCCTCGCGGACCGCCTGGTTCAGGCGGGAGCTCGGCGAGTCGCCCAGGATGTAGGTGAGCAGGTCCACGGGGTAGATGTCCTCGTTCCCGGTCGGCGCCGTCTTCCACGCGAGGCCGAGGTACGCCTGCTTCTCGGGGCGCGAGACATCTACGCGCCGGGTCGCGTCGATCGCGGGCGGCGGCGGCAGCTCGGGGCGCCCGCCCGGCCGCGACGGGATCTTCCCAAAGGCCGCGGCCACAGCGGACCGGACCTCCGCGGGCTTCACGGCGCCGATGACGACCACCACCATGTTCTTCGGTACGAAGTACTTCCGATAGAACGCGAGCAGCCGGTCGCGCCGCAGGCGCTCGATGAACTCGTGCGTGCCGAGGATCTGCCGGCCGTACGGGTGCGGCGAGTACGCCACCTCGTAGAGGCGGCGCAGGAGGAACTTGTCCGGGTCGTCTTCGACGAGGTTCATCTCCTCGAAGACGACCTTCTTCTCGCTTTCGATCTCGTCGGGAGGGAAGCTCGCGTTGACGGCGAGGTCCGCGAGGAGCTCGACCGTCGCGCGAAGGTGCTTGACCGGTACGACGAAGTCGTAATGCGTCGTGTCGTACGAGGTGAACGCGTTGCTCGTCCCGCCGAACCCCTCGATCATGCGATCGATCGACCCGGGCGGTCGCGTTCGCGTGCCCTTGAAGATCATGTGCTCGATGTAGTGCGCGAGCCCGAGCTCGTCGGGGGCCTCGTCGCGGCCGCCCATCCGCATCCAGAGCTGCACCGCCACGACGTCGCTGGCGCGGTGCTCCTGGACGATCAGCACGACCCCGTTCGGCAGGACCTCGCGGATCGGCTTCGGCGGCCCGGCAGACGTCGCCGAGTAGGCGCCCGCCGCCGCGCACCCCGACGTCAGGAGCAGGAACACACCGAGGAAGGCCACGCGACTGCCGTGTCCAGTGACCATGTCGCCAGAGTCTCTACGGTTCATACGGCTCAGTCAAGGCATGCGGATTTCCGCGGTCGCGACCGTCGCCGTCCGCCGCTCGCGGCGTCGGCGCACCGCGCGGAGGGCGACGTCGCCGAGGCGGATCGAGAGCAGGAGGACGAGCGTGGCCACGTACCAGTACTGGTCCGTCCGCCCAACCTTCGCCAGCCAGAGGAAGTGGACGCAACCCGCCACCCCGGCGAGGTACACGAGCCGGTGCAGGCGCCGCCACCTGCGGGCGCCCAGCCGCTTGATCATCCCGGCGGTCGACGTGGCGGCGAGCGGGATCAGCGAGAGGAGCCCCAGCATGCCCATGGTGATGTAGGGCCGCTTGACGATGTCCTCCCACATCCGGTGCCAGTCGAAGAAGAAGTCGAGCACGATCCACACGCTGAAATGGAGGCACACGTAGAAGAACGCGAAGAGTCCCAGGAGCCGCCGCAGCGTGATCGGCCACGAGACGCCGAGGACGAGCCGGATCGGCGTCATCGCGAGTGAGGCCAGGAGGATCCGGAGTGTCCAGTCGCCGAGCGTGGTCGTGACGAAGCTGATGGGGTTCGCCGTGAGGTCGTCGCGCGCGTACCAGTACACGAGCGTCCCCAGAGGTACCAGACACCCCCCCCAGATCGCCGCCTTGAGCGCGGTGCGGGCGCGGCGCGACACGGGACGCTTTAGTAGTCCTTCCGGAGGTCCATGCCGGTGTAGAGGTGCGCCACCTGATCGGCGTATCCGTTGAACGGAAGCGTGGGGCGGCGTCGGAACTCGCCGATCCGCCGCTCGGTCGCCTGGCTCCAGCGCGGGTGGTCGACGGCGGGGTTGACGTTCGAGTAGAAGCCGTACTCCTGGGGGGCGGCCTTGTTCCACGCGGTCGGCGGCTCGGCGCTCGTGAGCCGGATCCGCACGATCGACTTCGCGCTCTTGAAGCCGTACTTCCAGGGCACGACCACGCGGATCGGCGCGCCGTTCTGGTTCGGCAGGACCTGGCCGTACATGCCGACCGTCAGGAGCGTCAACGGGTGGAGTGCCTCGTCGAGTCGCAGCCCCTCGGTGTACGGCCAGTCGAGCGCGAACCCGAAGAAGCCGGGCCGCTGGCCGGGGAACTGCTTCGGGTCGAGCAGCGTGACGAACTCGACGTACTTCGCCTGCGCCGTCGGCTCGACCCGCTTGAGCAGCGACGCGAGCGGGAAGCCGATCCAGGGGATGACCATGGACCATCCCTCGACGCAGCGGAGCGCGTAGACGCGCTCCTCGACGGGGAAGAGCCGGAACAGCTCGTCGATGTCGTACGTCTTCGGCTTGTGCACGAGCCCGTCCACCTGGACCGTCCACGGCCGCGGCTTGAGCGTGTGCGCGAGCCGCGCGGGATCGTCCTTGTTGACGCCGAACTCGTAGAAGTTGTTGTAGGTCGTCGCGGCCTCGAACTTTGTCGGCGGCTCCTTGAGGCTCTGCGCGTCGTTGCGGGTCGCCGTGAGCGGCTGGCCCGGCGGGGTCACCGCGGCGCTCTCGCCGGGCAGGAGTGTCAGCGCGGCGGCGCCGACCATCCACTCCCGACGGCTCAGGTAGAGTTTCGCGTCGGTGATGTCGTTGGACGTGAACCGGGGCGCGCGTCTGATCAGCATGCTGCGAACGCCTCCTTGCTCCTCACCAGGATCTCACAGGGTGGCGAACTTGTAACCCTGGCCGTGGACGGTCAAGATCCAGCGGGGTCGGTCAGGATCGGCCTCGAACTTCCGCCGGAGCCTCAGGATATGGGTGTCCACCGTGCGCGTCGTGGGGAACCGCTCGTAGCCCCACACCTCGTCGAGCAGCCGTTCGCGGGTGACCACCTCACCCCTGTACTCGACCAGGAACGCGAGAAGGTCGAACTCCTTCCGCGTCATCCGCATCTCCTCGCCCGCCTTGAACACCTGCCGGCCACGGAGGCGGATGCGCACGTCGCCGAACGCAAACTCGGCGAATTTCTGCCGCGGCCCCGGGCGCCGCAGCACCGCGCGCACGCGAGCGAGGAGCTCGCGCAGCGAGAAGGGCTTGGTGACGTAGTCGTCGGCGCCCAGCTCGAGCCCGAGCACACGGTCCACCTCGGCGCCGCGCGCCGTGAGCATGATCACCGGCACGTCGATGCCCTTCCGCCGCAGCTCGCGACAGACGTCCCAGCCGCTCATCCGCGGCAGCATGAGGTCGAGGAGCACCAGGTCGGGCGCGTCGCTCATGGCCAGCGCGAGCGCGTCCTCGCCGTTCGTCGCCGAGGTGGTCTGGTAGCCCTCGAAGCGCAGGTTGTCCTCGAGGCCGCGCACGATCTCGGGCTGATCGTCCACGATCAGGATCCTAGGCATGGCCCCTCACGGGGAGCCACAGGGTGAAGCGGCTCCCCGCGCCCGCCTGGCTCTCGACCGTGACGCGGCCGTGATGGGCCTCCGCCACGTGCTTCACCAGCGCGAGGCCCACGCCAGTGCCCCTCCGCCCCTGAGTCTCGCTCCGCCCCACCCGGTAGAATTTCTCGAAGATCTTCCTCTGCTCCTCCGCGGGGATCCCCATGCCCTCGTCCGCGACCGAGATCGCGAGTTCGCCGTGGACGAGCACCGCGTCCACGGCGATCGCACGACGGTGGCGCGAGTACTTGATCGCGTTGTCGATCAGGTTGGCCAGCGCCTGGCCGACGGCGTCGGTATCCATCGGCACCTCGGGCAGGTCGGGCGCCACCCGGGTCTCGACCTTGAAGCCCCCCTGAGCGAGGGGGTACGCGAACGCCTCGAGCGTGTCCCGGATCAAGGGCTCGACGGCCGTGGGCACGATGTCGTAGGTCCGCCGCCCGCCCTCGATCCGCGAGAAGTCGAGCACGTTGTCGATGAGGCGGGAGAGCCGCTCGCTCTCGCGGGTGATCACCCGGTAGTACTCCTGACGCCGCGCCGCGTCGGTCACCCGTCCCATCTCGAGCGTCTCGCCGAACATCCGGATGACCGACAGCGGCGTCTTCAGATCGTGGGACACGTTCGCGACGAAATCGGATTTGAGCTGGGCCATCTCGGCTTCCCGGCGCATGAGCCGCCAGGCGAGGACGAGGCCCGCGAGGATGACGATGAGGAGCGCGCCGAAGGCCGCGGTAAAGATGACAACCTGCCGTCGGACCGTCTGCCGGGGAGACGCTCCGGGGGGCAGGTAGACCGCCACGCTCCAGCTCGGGAGGCCTTCGCGGAAGGTGACCGACAGAACGCGCTCGGCCCGGTCGAGCGACGCGCGGCTGTAGACGGGACGCCCCTGGTGGTCGAGGATCGCGACGATGGTCGGCGACTCGAGCCCGCCGAGCGTCGCCTCGAAGATGTCCTGGCGGAGCGCGTCGAGATCGCGGGCGAAGGCCACGAGCACCGGCTCGCCGTGCGACTTGAGGAGGGCCACCAGGAGCACCTCTCCGCGGGAGACCACCTCGCGCTTGCCGCCTCGATCCCAGAAGCCTGGCGTGATCTGCGCGAGCAGGGGACGGAAGACCGCAGCGTCGTCGTCCCGCCACGCCGTCGGGTGGAGGAGACGGCCGCGGCGGTCGAAGATGTAGAGACGGCGGACGAGCCGGGATTGCGCGACCAGCTCATCGAGCGTGCGGTCGTCCACGCGGACGCCCGACAAGAGGACCTGGAGTCGGTCGAGGAACGCGTCCTCGGCGTGACGCAGCATCATCTCCACCTTCTCCGTGGCCATCGCCGCGACGTCGCGCGCCTGCTCGCGGAAGAGCTGGTCCGCCGCGGTCTCCCACTGCCGCAGGGAAACGTAGCCCAACCCGGCCACGATCGTGGCGGGCGCCACGATCGCGACGAAGGCGAGGATCGAGAACCGTGCCGACGGCGAGCGGACCCCGCTCGTCAGCGGCCCTCCGCGAGGAGCCGCCGGATCATCGCCTCGGTCTCCTCGTAGTCGCCCTCGCCGATGTGCCGGTACCGGACGACCCCCTTCCGGTCCACGAGGACGAGCGTGGGCCAGGCCCTGACGCCGAACCGCTTCCAGATGCCGAGGTCGTTGTCCTGGACGACCGGGTATCGCACACCGAGTCGCCGCGTCGCGTCCGCGACCTTCTCGTACGGCTTCTCCCAGAAGAACTCGGGGCTGTGGACGCCGACGACGGTCAGCCCGAGGGCCTCAAACCGCTGGTGCCACGCCCGCAACTGCGGGATCACGTTGCGGCAGTTGATTCAGCCGTAGGTCCAGAACTCGACGAGGACCACGCGGCCGCGCAGCCCCTCCGTCGTCAGGGGCCCACCGTTGATCCACCGCTCCCCCGCGACGTCGGGCGCGGGGTCGCCGATCCGCGGTGTCTGGCCGGCTGCGAGCACGCCCCGGAACGCAGTGAGCGCGACGAGCAGCACGACGACGATGAGCCCGGGACGGCGCACGGCTACTCCTTCTTCTCCATCGTCTTGTCGTCCTGTGTCATCATCTTATCGCCCTCCACGCCTCCGTGGTCGAGATCGAGCTCCCGTACGTCTGCCGCCATTGTCGGCGTTGCCGCGGGCCGGCTCGTCAACACCGTGTGAATTCTTGGTGAGCTCCGCCGTGCCGACGACCCCGGCGGTCGCGTTGAAGTGGAGATGCACCGCTCCGGCGCGTGACAGTGTCTGAGCGGAGGACTACACGATCTCGTCGGTGCGGGAGGTGGTCTCGCCGAAGCGGCCCATCGCGTACGGCGGCAGCCCGCGGTAGACCTCCTCGAGCCGCAGGTTGATCTCCCGATTCGCGAGCGCGAAGAGGCTCCGTCCCTCCCGGTCCCCCTCGACGAGGAAGGGGCCCAGCCGCTCGACCTCGAGCACCCAGAGGGCCTGGGCGATCCCGAGCGCTTCGAGCCAGTGGACGTCGACGACGCGCGTGATGCATCGGCCGTACGCAGCGCCCATCCCGTAGCCCACCGTCGTGAGGTAGACGGCCCCGTGCGGCACGAACCACTCGCGGTACGCGAGCTCGGTGAGCCCCGCCTTGCCGACGACGACCTTCGCGCCCGAGCGCTCGAACCACCGGCTCATCGACTTGCCGAAGCGAAAGCTCGCCGTGGCGGTGACGGCTTCGACAGCGTACGTCCCGTCCGGCCGGCCGGTCGCGGCGGGAGAGCAGTGGAAGTTGACGTTGGTGAGCGCCCGGACGCTGGCGGGGAAGTCCACGCCCTGCTCGACGACCTTGCGGTACACGCCCTCACGGGCCGTGTAGAGGACGCCCGAGATATAGACGACGTCGCCCAGCTTGAGGCGCCCGATGTCCGCTGAGCCGACGGGCGTCGTCAGCTCGACCTCGTCCATCCTGACGTCGTCGAGCCGCTCCGCCGGCTTCACGGTACCGGGGTCCGGCCTCATTCGATCCCCTCGCGGCGGTAGTAGTCGGTGAACCACATGGGGTCCGCCCGGAACTCGACCCGCCCGTCGGAGTGGATCCGCGCGGTCGCCCGCCGCGACGAGAGACAGAAGCTGTGCATCCCGACGGGCAGGCCGCCCGTGTGCGTGTACGCCACCTCGATGTGCGTGGCGACGACGAGCGACGTGCCGGCGAACCCCATCGCGCCGATGCCGACGTAATTGCCGAGCGCGGTCAGCTCCTCCTCGAGCGCCGCGACCGCCGACTCGGGGTTTCGGCTGCCGACGACGCGCAGGCACGCCGCTTCCTTACCAAGGCGCACGCACGTGTCCTTCGAGCCGCCGAGGCCGAGCCCGACGATCGCCGGCTGGCACGCGAGGCCGCGCTTGCCGAACTCCACCAGCGTGTCGACGAAGAACCGCCTGATGCCGGCGACCCCGTCCGTCGGGAAGAGCATGCGGTAGTCGGTGCCAAAGAGCCCCCCTTTGTGGACCGCGGTGATATCGATCCAGTCCGCGCGCGGCTCGAACGCGTAGGTCACCTCGGGCGCATGGACGCCGACGTTGTTGTCGTGGTCCCTCCGCGTGAGCGGGTGGACCCGGTTGGGCCGGAGCGGGATCGAGGCGGTCGCGTCGGCAGTCGCCTTGCGGAGGGCGCGCTCGAGGGCGACGAACCCACCTTCGATCACGGCCTCGTTGCCCGCCCGCACGTAGTAGCGCGGCAGGCCGGTGTCGGCGCACATGGGCCGCCGATCGGCGGTTGCAATGTCCCAGTTTCGCTCCATCTCGGCGAGCACGAAGCGCGCGATCCGGTTCCGCTCGCGCTCGCGTGCCTTCCGCACGCCGTCGCGGTAATCCGCCGGGATGTCGATGGCGGCGCGCGCCATCAACTCGCGCGCGGTATCTTCGACGAGCTTCTCCGGGATGGGCCGGGACACCTGCGATCCTCCGGCCCTAGATTATTACATCGCTGTCGTCTTGGCGCGGAGCGCTTTGGCGTGGTCGGGCGCCAGCCCCCAGGCGCAGGACGCGGCGGCGAGACCGCCGAGACCGAGGCTCACGAACGCCCAGCCCCACGTCGTGGGGAACGGGCCGGGCGCGTTCGTCAGGTCGAGGATCCGGCCGAACACGATCGGCGCGACCGCGCCGGCGCCGAAGCCGAGGAAGGAGCGCAGCGCGAGGGCCGCGCCCAGGTGCGCGGCACCGACCTCCTCAGTGAGCGCCGTCGAGAGCACCGGCGAGTCGCCGAGGGCCGTGAAGCCGTACACGGCGCCCACCACGAAGACGACCGCGACGGGCAGGCCGATAAGCCAGCCGAAGGTGAGCGAGCACACGGCGCTCGTCGCCGCCAGGCCGAAGAGAACGATCCGGCGGCCGAGCCCGTCGGAGAGCCGGCCCATCGAGCTCGACGCCACGAGCCCCATCACGTGGAACGCCGCAGAGACGTACGACGCGAGCTCGGCGGCCCTGACCGAGCCTGCGCCCGAGACCGCGAAGACCGCGGCGACGAAGGCGGGCGTCCACGCCCACATGCCGAGGAGCTCCCAGGAGTGAAAGGTATAGCCGAGGATGAGGCGGATCGCCGGCCGGTTCCTGAGCACGGCCGTGCCGAAGCGCGCCCCCTCACGCCGCGGGTGGAGGACGTTGGGCGTCGCCCGGAGTGCCTGCCACAGGACGACGACGCCAAGGACCGGGCCGCAGGCGCTCGCGAAGAACGAGAGCGGATAGCCGCCCCAGGCGAGCGCCGAGCCCGACACGAGCAGCGAGAGGGCGTAGCCCGCGGACGAGCTGGCGATGAGCCACCCGACGGCGGCGCCGCGGCGCTCGGGCGGGTAGCGGTCGGCGAAGAGCATGATGGCCGTGGTGTAGGTCCCGCCCTGCGAGAGCGCAACGAGCGTGTAGAGGACGAGGCCCGAGAGGTAGGAGCGGGCCCAGAGGGCCCAGGCGAGTGCCTGGACCGCGCTGAGCCAGGCGGAGCCGAGGAACACCCGGCGCGCGCCGACGCGGTCGGCGAGCGAGGAGAAGAACACGAGCGACACGGCGTAGCCGAGCTGGAAGCCGGTCGAGATCGACCCCGCGGCGGTCGCCGACATTCCCCACTCGTCGCGGAGGACGGATAGGGTGGCGGCGTACGTCATGAACACGGATGTCATGAGGGTCCGCGCCGCACAGACGGCCAGGAGCCAGCCGTCGACTCTCACGGACGGCCGAACATTCGGCCGATGAACTCGGGGAAGCGATTCTCCAGCTCCTCCGCGATCGCCTCGGCGACCTCACGCGCCGGACCGGGCCGCTCCTGCACGGCGCCCCGGGTCCACTGCTCCAGGTACGCCTCCGAGTCCTGAAGCCCAAGCTGCATCGCGACAGAGTCGATCAGCGCCTGGAACCGGTCGCTCAGCTGCCGCGTCACGGTCTCCGTGCCGTCACGCGCTTCGACGACCACAGGGATGTCCTTCCACGCAATGATCTGGTACGTGGCCACGACGCGACGGAACGAGCGGGCGCCTACGCGCCGCCCATGAACTGGGCGAGGAGCGTGAGCCGATCGCCGGGCTTGAGGGGCGAATCGAGCGAGTGGGCGATGCCGAGCACGGCGTCGTTCACGAGCACCTCGATGTGCTCGCCGAGCTCGCTCCCGTGCCAGAGCGCCGCGTCGAGCTCCGGGTACCTCGATGACAGGCCCGCAAGGACGCTCCGCACCGTCGCCCCTGGCGTGAGCGGCTCCTCGAGGACGCGCCGGCCCGTGCCGTCGCCGCCGATGAACTTCGTGACCCAGGAGGCGACCTCGACGGGGACCGTCGCCGTCGCGTCCACGCGGTTCATCGCGTCGTTCGGCACGTCGACCCTCCGCGCAGCGCTAGCAGCACGCGGTCAGCAACCGGACCAGCTCGGACGCGGTGTCGGACTGCGCCGAGTAGTAGACGAAGCGCTCCTCCCGGCGGCTCTGCACGAGCCCCGCCCGGCGCAGGACGTCGAGATGGTGCGACAGCGTCGGCCCGGGGACCTCGAGCTCGGTCTGGATCTCGCCGGCCGGCACCTCGCGCCCCTCGCGTACCAGGAAGAAGAAGATCTGCAGCCGCGTGAGGTGCGCGAGCGCTTTGAACGCCTCGACGTGGTCCTCGCGCGCCTGGAGTCGGGCGAGCGGTAATGTCTTCACGCTTCTGAACTTATGGAAATATTCGCGCTCCGTCAAGTCCGCCATGAGGCCCCCGTGCGACCTTCACGTCGAGCCGACCCGCCGCTACAGCAGCGTCCCGTGGAGCACGAGATACGCCACGGTGAAGTAGATGACGAGGCCGCTGACGTCGACGAGCGTGGCCACGAACGGCGCGGACGCGCTCGCGGGGTCGAAGCCGATGCCGCGCAGGATGAACGGGAGCATCGACCCCATCAGCGAGCCGAACGTCACCACCCCGACCAGGGTTGCGCCCACCGTGAGCGCGACCAGCAGCCAGTGCGGACCGTAATCGTAGAAGCCGAGAGTCTGCCAGGCGATGATGCGGGCGATCCCGATGGCACCGAGGATGCCGCCAAGGGACACGCCGGTGGGGGCTTCGCGTAGGGCGATGCGCCACCAGTCGCCCAGGCGCACCTCCTGCAGGGCGAGCGCGCGGATGATGAGCGAGGTGGCCTGGGATCCCGAGTTGCCGCCCGAACTCATGATGAGCGGGATGAAGAGCGCGAGGACGATGGCGCGGCTCAGCTCCGCCTCGAAGTGCTGCATGGCGGTGGCGGTGAGCATTTCACTGAGGAAGAGCGCGCAGAGCCAGCCGGCCCGCTTGCGGATCATCATCCCAAAGCCAATCTTTGTGTAGGGTTCGTCGAGCGCCTCCACGCCGCCCAGCTTGTGCAGGTCCTCCGTCTGCTCCTTCACCATCGTGTCGATCATGTCGTCGACGGTCACGATGCCGAGGAGGTGCCCACCCTCATCGACCACCGGCACGGCCAGCAGGTCGTATTTCGCGATGAGCCGCGCGGCCTCCTCACGGTCGGCCCACGTGGTGACGGTGATCGGCTGGCGCCGGTCCCCCACCTCGAGCAGCGTGCGGGTGGGGTCGGCGAGAATCAGCTCTCGCAGGGTCACCACGTGGACGAGCCGGCGGTCCACGGGGTCCAGCACGTACACCGCGTATACGGGCCTCTGTGGATGTCCCGCGGCGCGGATGTGCGTGAGCGTGCGCTCGACCGTCCACGTGGCGGGCGCCTCCACGTGCTCCGTGGTCATGATGCCGCCCGCCGTGGTTGCGGGGTAGCCCAGGAGGGAGCGCAGCGACTCCTTGGTGGCAGCGTCGATGGCTGGGAACAGGCGCGCGCGGGTGCGGCCGGGGAGCTCGCGGAAGAGGTCTGCCCGCTGGTCGGCCGACATCGCCGCCACCAGCGCCACCGCCTTGTCGGTGGGCAGGTGCTCGAAGAGACGCGCAGGGCGATCGAGCTCGGGCTGGTTGAGGGTGCGCACCGCCTGGTCGAAGGGCAGCGCGGCGAGCACGCGAGCGGCGGCGCCGGGTTCGATGGCGTTGAGCGCTTCGGCGATGTCGGCGTCGTGCGCGCTCCCCAGCGTGCGGGCAACGTGGACGGGATCACGGTTTTCGAGCCGGCGGTCCTCCATGGACTCTCCATCGGGCGCGCACGACGCCCAAGAAAGGTTTACTCGGACGGGCTCCTAGGTAAGAGGTCGGGGAGGCCGAGCAATAACAGAAACGTCGGCGGTGCGGGCCCTAGTCCGACGAGCGGCGGGAGGTGGCGGATTCGTTCAGGAACTCGTCCCGCTTGTTCTTGAGCCGCCGCATCAGCTCCCCGTAGGAGGTCGTGCGCACGATCTTGTCGAACTGGGCGCGGTAGTTGGCGATGAGGCTCACGTTCTCGATGAGGACGTCGTAGATCAGCCACCGGTCGCCGCGGTGGAGCAGCCGCGACTCGACCGGCACCTCCGTGCCCTTCTTCGTGACCACCTTCGCACGGACGATCGCGTTGTCGCCGTCGACCGTCTCGCTGACGTAGCGGATCCGCTCGCCGCCGTACTGGTCGATCCGCGCGATGTAGGTGCTCTCGAGCAGGTCGGCGAAGAGCTGGGTGAACTCCTCGCGCTCCTCCGGCGTCCGCGCCCCCCAGTGGCGTGCCAGCGCCCGCTTGGCCGTCTCCGCGACGTCGAAGATCTCCTTGGCGATCTTGCGGACCGCCTCCCGGCGGTCCTTGGGCTTGAGCGCGGGGTCATCGAGCACCTTGGTGACCTGGTCGCTGTACTCGCGGAGCTGGTCCGTGGGCGCCCCGGCCCGAGCGGGCGTCGACACCCCAACGACCAGGATGAACCCGAGGAGGATTGCCGCCATCGTCTTCATCATGATCGGGAGTATACAACGGCGCGGCGCGCGGGCTCCCGCACAACCAGCCACGCCGCCGCCGTCATCAGGGCCAGGGCCGCCAGATACACCGCGCGGACGCCGAGCGCGTGGATCAGGAGGCCGCCGGCCAGCGGCCCGAGGACCCCGCGGACACCGGCGAGCGTCGCGCCGATCGCCACGTACTGGGCCGCGCGCGCGGGGCCCGCGATATCGATCACGACCATCATCCACACCAGCTCGAGTCCGATCCCGAGGAGCGCGTCGGTCACCGAGCTGGCGACGAGCACCCAGGGGCTCCAGGCGAGCGCGCAGATCGCCGGAGTCGCCGCGCCGATGAGGTACATCATCCACAACGCGTCGAGGCTCGAGCGTCGGTCCACGAGCCCGCCCCACCACGCGCCGCCGACGAGCGTCGCCGCGGCCGCCGCCGCCGCGAAGACACCCACCTGCGCCGTGCTCACATGCAGGACGTCGACGAGGAGCAGCGGATGGGCGGGCGTCTGGATCCAGCAGCCGGTGCCGAAGAGAAACGACGCGACCAGGAGCCGCCGGAACACGTCGTCGTCCCTGACCGCTGCCCAGGCCTCACGGAGCCCGCCGACGGTCCCCTCCCCGTCCTCCGCGGCCGCCGGGACCGGCAGGTACCGCTGGCGCAGGCTGGCGGCCATCCCGAGCACGGCCGCGGCGGGGAAAATCACGCGGTAGTCCACGCGCTCGAAGAGCTGACCCGCGGCGAGCGCGAGCCCGACGCCCAACGCCGCGCCCGCCATTCTCACGAGGCCCAGGGCCCGGCCGCGCGCGGCGCGTGGGTAGAGGCGCTCGACGACGGCGGCCTGCGCGGGCGCCGCGGCGGCACCGAACACGTTCGTGGCGACGATGAGGCTCACGAACAACCACGCCGAGGAGGCGAGCGGCATCAGGAGGAACAGGCCGCGCGCGACGAAGGACGGCCACACGAGGTAGGGCAGCGGCGCGTGGCCGCAGAGCGCGCGGGCCCACGCGAGCGAGAGGAGCAGGCATGCGCCGCCGGCCGCCGACATGACCGAGAGCTGGAGCGGCGTGGCGCCGAGCTCACGTCGCAGGATCAGACCGATGAACGGCGTCGTCAGGCTCGCGAACACGGTGAAGAGGAGCACCGCCGAGACGTCGACGCGGAGCGCGCGCTCGATCTCCGGGCTGAAGGGCGGGGATCTCATCTTCATCCATTATGTCGTATCCTCGGCGGCGTGACGACGAATCCGAGCGGACCGCCCGACCTCGCCGGCCAGGTCGCCCTCGTGACGGGCGCCGGCCGCGGCATCGGGCAGGCGATCGCGCTGGCGCTGGCGGCCGTGGGCGCCGACATCGCGGCGCTCGACCTCGAGCCGCCCCTCGAGACGCGGGCCCGCGTCGAGGCGCTCACGCGGCGCTGCCTCGCGATCCACGCCGACGTGGCCGACCGGACGGCGGCGGAGGCGGCGGTGGCACGTACGCTCGCGGAGCTGGGGCGGCTCGACGTCGTCGTGAACAACGCCGGCGTGGCCGAGCGACTCGCGCTCGAGGACCTCGACGACGCCACGCTCCAGCGCGTGCTCGACGTGGTCCTCAGGGGCACGATCCTCGTAAGCCAGGCGGCCTACCCGCACCTCAAGGAGCGCGGCGGCGCGATCGTCAACATCGCGTCGGTGTCGGGCATGGCGGGCGGGGCCGTGTCGCGGCCGGCGGACGACGGCGAGACGCGCGGCGGCAGAAGCGGACCGGCGTACGCCGCGGCCAAGGGAGGCGTCATCGCCTTCACCCGCTGGCTCGCCAAAGACGCGGGTCGGCACGGGGTGCGCGTCAACGCCGTCGCGCCGGGTCCGGTCCAGACGGAGATGACCCGGGGCTTCGACTACAACATCGTGGCCCAGCCGATCTCCCGCATGGGGCATCCCGACGACATCGCACAGGCGGTGGTGTACTTGGCCTCCTCCATGTCGAACTTCGTCACGGGCCAGGTGGTCGTCGTCGACGGCGGCGTCGTGCTCGACTAGCGACGGGGAAAGGAGCCCGCATGCCCATCTCGCCTGCCGATCCCCACCCGCGAAGGCGGATCCGCGTTCTCGACACCGAGCTGACCTACGTGGACACCGGAAGCGGCGACCCGATCGTCTTCCTCCACGGCAACCCCACGTCCTCGTACCTCTGGCGCAACGTCATCCCCCACGTCGCGGCGCGCGGCCGCTGTCTCGCGCCGGACCTCGTGGGCCGGAACGTGACGCTCGTCGTCCACGACTGGGGCTCGGCGCTCGGCTTTCACTGGGCGCGTCGCCATCCTGAGCGCGTCCGCGGGATCGCCTACACGGAGGCGATCGTCCGCCCCATGACGTGGAACGACTGGCCTGAGCCGGGGCGCATGATCTTCCGGGCGATGCGCTCGGCGGCGGGCGAGGAGATCGTGCTGGTGAAGAACGTCTTCGTCGAGCGCCTCCTGCCGGCGAGCGTCATGCGAGGGCTCGGTCCCGAGGAGATGGAGCGCTACCGGGCCCCGTACCGCGAGTCCGGCGAGTCGCGCCGGCCCACCCTCACCTGGCCGCGCCAGATCCCGCTGGACGGCGAGCCCGCCGACGTGGTCGAGATCGCCCAAGCGTACGCCGACTGGCTCACGAAGAGCCCGGTGCCGAAGCTCTTCGTCAACGGCGACCCGGGCTTCCTCCTGACCGGGGCGCTGCGCGCCTTCTGCCGGACCTTCCCGAACCAGCACGAGGTCACGGTCCGCGGCACGCACTTCGTCCAGGAGGACTCGCCCGACGAGATCGGGCGGGCCGTGGCCGACTTCGTCGCGAGGCTCAGGTGAGCGCTGACGGCCCCGAGCCGCTACCGCGCGCGACCCGCCGCGGGCGCCCCGAGCCGCTCGATCCCGACGACGAGGAGGGCGCCGGGGACGTCCTTGAGCCCGAACGCGACGCGGTCGCCCGGGTGGAGGTCCCCGAACAGATCCGTCGAGGCGGCGAGGAACGGCATGTCCATCGTCTCGTCCATGAGCCCACGGATCGGGTCGTGGCGGATGATGATCACGGGGCGCGTTGCGTGCAGGCTCGACGGTGGCGGCAGGATCGCGACAACGACGCCCGTGCCGCGCCAATCGGGCCTCGCCGTGGCGGGCCCCTGCGGCGCGGCGGGCGCCGGCGCGGCGACGAGCGCGGCGAGCAGCACCGCCGCGAGCTCCTGACGCGTGGAGCGCATGCGGTATTGTAAACGTTGGAGGTTGCGATGAAGATCCGCGAAGTCCGCACCTGGGTGCTGCGCCACGAGCTGCCCGAGGTCGACGTTTTCGGCTCATCGAAGGGCTGGCATACCGTCCGCCAGGCGCTCGTCGTCGAGATCCTCACCGAGGATGGCCTCACGGGATTCGGCGAGGCGTACGGCCCGCCGGCGGTCAACCGGACGCTGATCGACGAGATGTACGCGCCCCGACTCGTGGGCAAGAATGCGCTCGAGCACGCCGTGATCTGGGAGGACCTCTACAGCACCTTCCGGGACTACGGGCGCAAGGGCTGGCCGGTCGCGGCGATCTCGGCGATCGACATCGCGCTCTGGGACCTCAAGGGCAAGGCGCTCCGCCAGCCGGTCTTCAGGCTTCTCGGGGGCCCCTTCCGGACGCAGGTCCGCGCCTACGCCACCGGCCTCTATCGCCACCGCATCGCCGACAACGCCACGGCGCTGGCGCGCGAGGCCGAGGCCTACACGGCCGAGGGCTTCCGCGCGATGAAAATGAAAGTCGGCTTCGGCCTCGACGAGGACGTGCGGAACATACGGGCGGTGCGCGCGGCGATCGGTGACGACCGGCTGCTCGCGATCGACGCCAACCACGCCTACGACGCCGGCCAGGCGATCCGCCTCGGCCGGAAGGTCGAGGCGTACGACCTCGCCTGGTTCGAAGAGCCCGTTGTCCCCGAGGACGTGGACGGCTACTGCCAGGTCAAGGCGACGCTCCGAATCCCGATCTCGGGCGGCGAGACCGAGTACGCACGTTGGGGCTTCCGCGAGCTCTGCGCGCGGCGCGCCGTGGACATCCTGCAGCCCGACATCTGCGGTTGTGGCGGCTTCACCGAGGCGTGGCGAATCGCCGCATTGGCATCGGCGTCGTCCATGACGGTCTACCCGCACGTGTGGGGAACGGCCGTCGGCCTGTTCGCGAGCCTCCACCTCACCGCCGCGCTGCCGCCGAACCCGCCCGCGATGCTCGCGGCCGAACCCTTGTTCGAGCTGGATCGCACGCCCAACCCGCTGCGCGACCAGCTCGCCCTCAACCCGCCCAAACGCGCCGGCGACGTCCTGGACGTCCCGACGGGACCCGGCCTCGGCCTCGAGATCGACCGCGCCGTGCTCGAGCGTTACCGCGCGTGAGCGGCAGCGCGGCCATGCCGCTCCTCGACATCCTCAAGACGGCCCTAGTCGGTCAGTTGAGCCGGGCGCGTAGCGAGTGGAGGGTCTTCCTCAGCTCGACATCGTCGGGCGCCAGGCGCACGGCGGCCTCGAACTCGCGCAGCGCCTCCCACCAGTGCCCCTGCCGAAGATGGATCCGCCCGAGGTTCATGTAGGGGAACTGCCGCGGCTCGTAGCGCGGGGCGCGCTTCGCCTTCTCGAGCCACGGGATCGCCTCCTCGAACTTGCCCTGCTGCATCAGGTAGCAACCGATATCGTTGTACGGGTTGCCGAAGTCGGGATCGACCTCGATCGCCTTGAGACACTCGCGCGTCGCCTCCTCGAGGCGCCCCTGGAAGCTCAGGGTCCACCCGAGGAACGTGTGCGCCTCTGCCGTCGGGTACACGTCGATGGACCGCTGGTAGAGCTCGATGGCGCGCTCGAGGTCACCCTGCATCTGGTGGCCATACGCCTCCCGCCACAGCGCGGTCGCGCGTTTGAGGAGCTCGGGATCGCGCATCAGAGCTCCGTCCCCTCAGAGCGGCCACGCTTCGCGACGGTAGCCCATCTCCCAGAACATCCACTCGTAGCGGCTCGTCGTCACGAAGTGCCGAATCATCGCGTGGCGCTCAGCCGCTGAAAGACGGACCGCGACCCGGTTGGTGGCGTCGATGACGGCGCGCACCACGTCGCCGAACTCGTCGGAGGCATAGGTGCCGATCCAGCGCGTGTAGAGCGGATCGGGTGAGCCCGCACGCTCGAGCTCGCGGCCGACCTCCCAGTAGATCCAGTAGCACGGCAGCACCGCCGCCATCGCCTCGTGGTACGGCGCGCCGTAGGCGACGGCGAGGAGGTAGCTCGTGTACGCGAGATTCGTCGGCGCCATCGGCGTCGCGGCGACGGCGTCGGGTGTCATGCCGAACTCCTTGAAGAAGCTTTCGTGGAGCGCGCGCTCGACCTTGAGGGCGCCGGCCGCGTGCTCATTGAACATGATGATCCAGCTGTCCTCGGGCGCGCGGGCCGCCACGAGCGAGAGCGCCCGCGCGAACTCGCGCAGGTAGAGCGCGTCCTGCACCGCGTAGAACTGAAAGCTCTCGCGCGGGAGCGAGCCGTCCGTGAGCCCACGCACGAAGGGGTGGCGCAGGATGGCCGCGTAGACGGGCCCGACCGACTGCCAGAGCTCCTGCGAGAACGCCATGCCGTATTTTAGGGTCGGAGGGGGCCTCGACGGCCCCCTCCGATGCCTCCCCCAGGAGAGATTGCGCGGGCAAAGCCCGCGCTCGAACGGTGGTTGCTCCGACGCACGCCTAGCGGCCCCGGAAGACGGGCTCCCGCTTCTCGACGAACGCCTTCGCCGCCTCCCGGTGGTCTTCGGTCATCCCGCACCGGGTGTGGTGCCACGCCTCGAGGTCGAGCAGGTCCTTGAGCGTCCCGCTCTCCGCCGCGTTGAAGTTGCGCTTCATATAGCGGTAGGCGATCCGCGGGCCCCGGGCGAGCCGCGCGGCGAGCGCCATGGTCTCGTCTTCGAGGCGCACGTCGGGGACGACGCGATTCACGATCCCGAGTGCCAGGGCCTGCTGAGCGTCCATGATGTCTGCGGTGAAGTAGAGCTCGCGCGCCTTCGCGGTGCCGACGAGCTGGGTGAGGAACCAGCTCCCGCCAAAGTCGCCCGAGTAGCCGACGCGCGCGAACGCCGTCGCGAAGCGCGCCGAGTCGGAAGCGACACGGAGGTCGCACGCGAGCGCGAGCGACAGGCCCGCGCCGGCCGCCGCGCCCCGCACCATCGCGATCGTCGGCTTCGGCATCTCGTGGAGCCACCGCGACACTTCCATGCGCGAGCGGAGCCCCTGTGCCTTCTCCTCGAGCGTGGTCCCGATGGACTCGCGCCCCTCCGCCATCGCCTTCACGTCCCCGCCCGCGCAGAAGCCGCGGCCGGCGCCCGTGAGCACGACGACCCCGACCTCGGGGTCGTCGGCGAGCCGGGGGAGCGCCTCGAGCAGCGCGTCGAGCATTGGCGGCGACATCGCGTTCAGGCGGTCGGGCCGGTTCAGCGTGAGCACCGCGACTTTATCTTTAAGTTCTTCGAGCAGCTCCTGGCCCATGGGATCCTCCGGCGACGAATGTGCGGCGATAGTACCATCGCCGTGGGCAGCGGGGGCAGCGCGGCGCCCGCCGGGGACGGGCCGGCTAATCTCAGAGAGGAGGATCGTCGATGGAAGCGGTGAACGGGGTGCTGCTCGTGCTCTACCGCGGCTGCGCGCTCTGGACTCCCCGCTCCTGGAGGAACTTCGCGAACCGAGGATCCTTCCTGAGACTGACGAGAGAGGGGTCAACGCTCAGGAAGTCCGTCTGTTCGTAGCCGAGCTCGAGCGCTGTGGCGAGCCACGCGAGCGCCTTGTCGTGGTCGCCGTAGAGCGCATAGAGGCGCGCGGCGTTGTACGCGGCCCCGGGATCAGCAGGGCGCGCTTCGGACGCTTTCACGGCGCTGGCGATCGCGTCCCGACGCTCCTGAGTGAGAGCGACGTTCCGTTTCGCGGTCTCGAGGTTACCTCGTGCCGTGGCGTTCGCGGGGTCGCGCCGGAGAAGCTCCTCGAATTCGCGCACGGCCTCGCCGGAGAGGCCGTTGCGGCTCAAGAGGTTCCCGAGGTTATTGCGGGCGAGAACATTGCCCGGCTCGAGCTCGAGGACCTTGCGGTACGCGGCGATCGCCTCGTCGCTCCGTCCCTGCCGGTCATACGCGAAGGCCAAGTTGGCCTGGACGACGACAGACCTCGGAGCCATCTCGACGGCCTGCTGGAGTTCCGCGACGGCCTGCTCCAGCTTCCCCTGCTGCAGGAGCGCAGCCCCGCGGTTGTTCCGTTCGACAGCCTCGTCGGACGGCCCTTCCTGCCCGCGGGCGACCCCGATCAGGAGGGCGCAGAGCGCCAGCGCGACGAGCGGTGCTCTCACTGCGCGAGCTCACGCCACCAGCGGACCTGCTTCATGACCGCAGGCGCAGGTATCGTGTTGCTCAGGAGCTGCTGGTTCGTCGTGCCAACGACGGCCGACGCCGCGGGCGTCTGCTCCGAGGTCGCGGGCGGGGTGAGGACGATGACCGGCATTGAGGCGATCCCCCCGCCGATGGTCTTGGACCGAGTTTTTGTGGCGTCGGTCGAGACGAGGGCGGCGCCGGTGGAGTAGTCGACGGCCGCGTAGCCGGTTTTAACCTGAACGGCGTAGAGCTTGGCCGTCCCGCCGCCGCTCTCGCACGTCGCGGTGCTGAGCGGCGTGAAGGTGGAGAAAAGGGCGACCATGTTGAAGACGTTGCCCGCCGCGAGCACCTTCTCGTTGGGGCCCAACCTGACGAACCACCCCGACGCCGGGGTCGCGTTGGCCGAGGTCACGTCCGCGAGGTTATCCTCCGTCAGCGTGGCGCCGTTCGTCATGTTGGTTGTGTCCTTGATCCCGTAGAATCGGTTCGGCGCCGTCGCGTTGTTGGGGTGGTTCCTGTCGCCTGTACCGAAGAAGACCCACAGCTTGAGCTCCTTGTCGCGGGCGAGAACTGGGGCACCGTAGATGCCCTGAGCCGGATAATACTCTCCGGCCGCGGGCGGGTTGGTGGTCCCCGATGCCAGGGGCGCGGCGAAGAGGCGCTTGCCCGTCCAGGTGGTCGTCGCCCCCGTCGAGACATCGAACTTCCAGACCTGCCCGCCCACGTCGCCGATATAGACCCGGTCAATGAGTCCGTCGTTGCTCAGGTCGACCGCGGTCGGGTTCGCAGCGAGGCTGAAGTTCATGTACTGGCGGTCACCCCCCGTGCCGTCGTTGTAGTACTCCCAGAGCTTCGCGCCGGTCGCGAGGTCGATGACAAAGAACGCCTTGCCGGTATTGTTGTTCTGCCCCGTGTCGTATCCCCCGCCGACGAACGCGACGAATTTCTCGCTGTTACCGATCTTCACCTTGCCGATGGCGGGCTCGGACCACGTCTCCCCCATCTTCGTGTCGGTGAAGCTCCACATCAACTGGGGTCCGTTGGGGTCGGTGGGATTCGTGATGTCCAGAGCGTAGTAGAAGTTCCCGCCTCGTCTCAGACCGAAGACCACGATCGTCTTCCAGGTGCCCGAGTCGTTGATGTCGGCGGCGATCGGACTGCCGTCCACAAAGTACGGGTGATTTCCATACGTGACGACCGCATTCACCAGGTCGTCGACCAGGTCCGGCGGGATGAAGGCCCAGATCTCCGCGCCGTCGCTCTCTTGAAACGCGTGGAGCATCCCGTCGTTGGCGCCGGCGATCAGCACCTTCGTCCGGCTCGCCTGGCTCTGCTTGAACGTCTGATAGCTGGAGTCGTTCAGCGCCAGGAGGGGCGGCGTGACGAGCACCGGCGTCGAATGGAAGATGTCGCCAAGCTTCCAGGCCCGGTCCTCCGTGAAGTTGCCGTTGTTGTTCTCGTCAAAGGTGTCGACTCCCCGAATGTAGTCGATGACCTGGTCTGAAGTGGCTCTGCCCGGGACGGCGAAGCGGGCCGGATTGATGGCGTTGTTGGTCTTGTCGAACACAGCAAGCCTCCCGCTCTGATTGACCGCCGTATAGATTTTCCGGCTCGTCGACGGAATGCTGGTCGCCAACTTATCCCCGCTGTCCCAGTCCTTGTATGAGTCTAGGGGGACCCCGTTGGAGTCCACCGGGACCGTGCCGGTAGAGTCCCGCCGGTAGGCCTTGAGGTAGCCCTGCCAGAACGAGCGAGTCGGGTCGGACCTGAAGGACGCAAGATAGGCCCTGGAGCTCCCCGTCGTGCTGGTCGTGGGGAGCACCGGGGTGGCAAAGGTAAAGGTGGCGGCGGTGATTCGGCGGATCGCCTCTTGAAGTTTTCTCTCCAGCTCGGACTCGCTGGTCGTGCTGTAGAACTGGCCGCCGCCGGCGGTGGCCGCCCGCTGGAGGTCATCATTGGCGCCCGCACCCAAGTCGGCCGCGCTGAGGCCGAAGCCGACCGTGTCGACGATGACGTTCTGCTTCCCGAGAAGGCTCGAGTGGTCCTCTTGGTAGCGGTTGGTCGCCTGTTGCACCATGTCCCCGGGGGGTGAGGAGATCTGGTTCTCCTTCCCGTCCGTGACCAGGATGATGAAGTTCGGCTGGCAGGCGAGCTGGATCGGGCTCGGGAATTGCGACCCGTTCCTGAGCGTCAGCCCCTTGTAGTACTGGCCCCCGTCGTAGAGGGCCTTGCCCAGCGGCGTGCCGCTGTGCATCAGAATGCCGTCGGTCGTGGTCGTCCCGATTCGGGTCTTGATCGTGGCGATGTCGGTCCCGATCTCCGCGACCATCTCGGCGCCGTCGTTATCGCCGGAACCCGGGGCCCAAAACTTCATGAGACCGAACCGGATGCCCGTCACGTTGTCGAGCACCTTTTTGATGACCCGCTTGGCGATGATGATCTTCTTCTCGGTGCAGGTTGAGCTCGTACAGTTCCCTTGGTTGAGGTAGTTCCCCAGGAAGAGGTGAACCGTGGAGCCGCCGATGATTCCCGTCCAGAACCCGGCCGTCGACAGGGCGCTCCTCGCGTTCGCGTCGCTCACGGAGGTGATGTTGGTGGCGTATTGGGTGTATTTCGGGGGGGAGCTCGTGTCGCTCTTGTACACGACGGTGGCGACGCAGTTCACGTCGGGAGTCGTTTTAGTAGTGGACGAGTAGCAGGCTTTGATGGCTGGGTACGTGGTCGCGGGGTTGTATTCGCCCGATGGTACCGTGTCGTCCATACTGCCCGAGTTGTCCAGGATGATCAGGACGTTGGGCTGGACATTGTGTCCGAAGATGTCGCTGTCGTCGGCGAACGCCACCGGGTGGAGCTGCAGGAGGAGCGTGGCGATCAGGACGAGCGCGGTCAGTCTCTTCATGGCAGTCCTCACTGGGCGACCGGGCCGTAGGCGGCCTGGACGTCGATCTGGCGCGTGGCTTGGCGCGGCGCGATCCAAGTGTTCGGACCACTGCCCGTGCCCACGAGCGAGTATGTATAGAACGCGAATCCGCCTGGGTTGTACCCCGTCCCGGCGCCCATCGAGTAACCCGGCAGTCGAGTCGGGCCCGTGAACCCGATGGTTCCCGTGGCCGTGAAGGAGTCCAGCGCGGGCGGGGCCGGAGCGAGCGCCGTCGGTGTCAGGGTGGTGTTGGTCGGCGTGACCTGGTCGAGGCCGACGTTGATCGCCGCGTCGGCGGCGTAGAAACTTCCTTCCGACCACATCGCGTTGTACGCGATGTCGCCCTCTGTGCTGGACATCCGCACCATGAAGACGCCAGTCATGAGAAGAATGGCCATCATGAAGAGAGCGATCACCAGGACCATTCCACGCTCGTCGGCGCCCTGACGCCACAGTCCGCGCATACGCGGGCCTTCCATCACGGGTTCCGGAGCCTGACGTCGGAGGTCAAGGTGTAGGTCTGAGCCGGCTGGTTGGGCACGGACTCTCGGGCGGTCAGCGTGATCACGACCCGCCGCACGACCGACCGCTGAGTCGTGTCGTTGAGGGCCGGGACGGCCTCTGCCGGCTGCCCATCGAGGGCCGGCGGACTCGGGATCGGATTGTTGTTGGCATCGTAGTAGGCGAAGCCGAGGCTCGTGACGCTCTCGGCCAGGAGGTCGCCGCCGGAGCACACGTAGGAGGCTGCGACGCCAGTCGCGGCGTTGAGCACGGCGTTGACCCTCCGCAGCCCCAGCCCCGAGTTGTCGAGGCAGAAAACGAAGGCTTTGCTCGCGCCCGCGCACGGCCCCGCCGGGAGGGTCGCGCAGGACCCATCAAGGTCGCCGGCCACGGCCAGGGCCGCGTTGGTGGCGATCTGAACCCCAACCGGGTTGGCCACGTCGTCTGTGGTATCGGTGGTCAGGTTCTCCGGGAAGAACCCGGCCGTCCGGATCTGTCGCACCATCATGTCCATCGCGATTCTGGCGTTCTGCTGGACGCCAAGCTTCCGCTCGCTGGAAACGTACGCGGCGTTGGTCGGCTCGAAGATCTGGAAGACCCCCATGAGGATGAGGAGGAAGATGCTCAAGGCGATCAGCATCTCCACCATCGTGAAGCCGTCCTGGCCGTGGGGCGTGGCGGAGCGCATCAGAACAGCCTGGCGATGATGGTGGTGAGCCTGACGCTCGGGGGCAGGCCGGGCACCGTAACCGTCACTGCGGCCTGGCGCAGCGTCAGGCTGGTGGGGGCTGCGCACGGGGGCGTAACGCCTGGATTGCATACGCCGATCGTCGCCCTTCCCGCGAAGGGGGTCACGGTGCCCCACTGGGCCTGCTCCGCGGTCGTGAAGGTGAAGCCATCGCCCGCTCCCGCCAGCATGTACCGCCAGCGGCGAGCGACCGTCAGCTCGGGGTCGCTCGCGGGAAGAGTCGCCGGATTCGTCGTGTCGAAGCCGTTCAGGTTCGAAAGGCTGGCGAAGGGGAGAGCGCCGACGTCCTCGAGAATCTGTCGGGCCCCGGTCACGGCGAGGGTCATCCTCCCCGCATCGGCGACCTGGCCGTACCCCACCGGGAACATGCCGACCACGGCCAGCAGGCCGATCGTCAGGACCATCGAAGCGATCATGACCTCGGCGAGCGTGAACCCGCGGCTGTCGTCGTGAGGCATCGCGATCTTCCTTTGCATCATGGGCAGGCCGCGGCGGCCGTGATCCGGCTGCCACCCGACGGATTCACGACCAGGTCGAGGCAGGACGTTCGCGACGAATTCTGCACCCGGAGCGTGCCGGAGGGCGTCGCCGCGCCCAGCGCGCTGAAGGTGATCTGCGGGCCCAGGACGATGCGGGCCGAGTTATCGAGCGCTCTCCATCCCGAGCCATCGGTTCCTGCGCCCGTCCAGACCGCGGCCGTGGGACACGGGGTCGCCGTGCCCGTGCAGAACCGCAGCCGGTTCTGCGTCGTCTGCAGCTCCACGCTGTACGATGTGTTGCGCGCGATCGCGAGCTGGCGCGCCTGGTTCAGCGCGATCTTGAGCTCTCGCACCGCGCCGTCGGTTTCCTGGGCTCTGCTGAAGCTCAAGTACAACGGAAAGCCGATCGCGGTGACGATGAGGATCAGAGCGATGGCGATGATGAGTTCGAGGAGCGTGTACCCGCGCTCCGATCGAGCGACGACCCGGCGCATCTCCGACACGTCCTTTCCCTCCCTCTGTTGGTGGGGCGCACCACTCTTCTTCGGACAAGAGATCAAGAGAGCCGCCGAACGAGTCGCGCCCACATTTCCGCTTAAGAGCAAAGGGTATGCCGCGTATCCAATCCTGCGATTTATAAGAAGTGTTTGGCCCGCGCCGGAGCCCGCCTGGTAAGGTTCTTGGCGTCGGGCTCTTCCAGCGCGGTCAGATGGTGGTCAGTTTATGTCCACGTGACCAGAGTGTCGCGGGTCGCGAACGGCGAAGACGAGCAGCGCGAGCCCGATCGCTCCGGCGGCGGTCGCCGCCGCGAAGACGGCGGTGAAGCCGAACGCGTCCGCCGCGAGGCCCGCCGCGAGCGGTGCGCCGCACGCCACCGGCGCCATCGAGGTCGTCCCAAGCCCGACGTAGGTCGGCTGCTCGCGAATCGTGGGCGCGAACTCGAGCAGCACGTTGAGGTTGGAGACGCTGATCGCCGCCCCCTGGATGCCCGCCAGGACGAAGACGGCGCCAAACGCCGCGAGCGAGGGCGCGCCGAGCGCGAGCAGGTTCGCGCCGACGGTCGCCGCGAGGCCCGCGATGATCACGACACGGTGACCCATGCGGTCGGCGAGCCAGCCGAGGCTGACGTTGCCGGCCACCTGGCCCGCGAGAAGGAGCGTGGTGAACACGCCCGCCTGGGAGGGCGGCGCGTCCCAGGCGGCGAGCGCGTACACGGTGTAGAAGCCACTCGCCATCATCGCCGCGATCGCGAAGGCGCGCGCAAGGAGAAATCGGCGGAGATTCGCGTCGCGGCGCAGGAGCGCGGGAACGCGGGCGAGATAGGTCCGGAGCGCGACCGGTGGCGCCGCGGTCGAGGTGGCGGGCTCGCGCACGAGCGCGAGGGCGATGTACGACGCCGCCATGCACGCCGACGCGTACAGGAAGCAGATGCCGTAGCTCCGCGGCGCCGGGACCGTCTCCAGCACGTGCGACGTCAGGAAACTTCCCGCGAAGCCGACGGCGCTCGCGGCGAGGTTCGCGAGGGCGAAGAAGCGCCCGCGCAGCGTCACAGGGATCGCCCGCCCCACGATGTCCATCCACGCCGGCATCAGCACGCCTCCCACGCCGGTGACCAGGAAGAGCATGGCGAGCAGGACGCCGAGCGCGAGCCCCGGCGCACGCTCGGCCGCGACGAACGCGGCGAGGGCCAGGACGAGGAACGGCGCGCGCTCCCAGACCGTGTGGCGGAGCACGAACGGAAGCTTCCGGCGGAGCGCCTCCGTGTGACCCGCGGCGAAGAGCGACGGGAGGAACCACCCGAGGGTCATCACGGCGGGGATCGCGCCGATGGCGACGTTGGGGGCGCCAAGGTACGCCGCGAAGGCCGGCAGGATCGTGGCCTGCGAAGCGAACGAGAGCCCGACCATGAAGAACCCGTAGTCGGCGCCGAGGGCGAGGACGTTGCGGCGCAGGGCGCGGCTCAGCCGATGCGGATGTCGAGCCAGCCGTGGGGCGTGATCGTCACGCGCTCGCCCTCGCGCACGAGCACGGTCGTCGTCGCCGACTCGAAGACGGCCGGGCCCTTGACCTCGTGGCCGGCGGGGAGCGCGTCCATCCGGTAGACGGGCACCTCGGTCCAGTCGCCGAGCCAGACGCGGCGGCGGGCAGGACCCACGGTCGCACGCCCGGAGGCCGCGGCGGTCTGGGCCGGCAGCACCGGCAGCTCGCCGACCACCGCGACGCGCGCGTTGACGATGACGACCTCCTGGCCGGCAGCGCTGTAGGCGTAGAGCGCCTCGTGCTGCGTGTGGAAGCGGTCCGCGATCTCGGTCATCAGGGCGGGCGACCCGAGCTCCACCCCGTCGAGCGGGACCTGGATCTCGAAGATCTGCTCGCCGTAGCGCATGTCGAGCGACCGGTGCACGCGGATCGGCCCGTCGAACCGGCCGAGCCGCTTTCGCCCCTGCCGCTCGAGCTGGGCGAAGAGCCGCCGGAGGCCCGGGGCGGTCAGGCTGCCGACCTCGCTGACATGCGAGCGTACCAATTCGTGCCTCAGGTCCGTCGCCAGCATTCCCCAGGCCGAAAGCACCGCGGCGACCGACGGCACCACCACGCGCCGGATCTCGAGGAGCCGCGCGACTTCGGTGACGTGCAGCCCCGCGGCGCCGCCGAATGCCACGAGCGCGAAGCGGCGCGGGTCCACCCCGCGGCGCACCGAGACGATCTTGATCCCCTCCGCCATGTTGGTGTTGACGACGCGCGAGACCCCCTCGGCGGCGGCGAGGAGGCTCGTACCGAGCCGCTGCGCGACCTCGGCGACAGCGCGGTGCGCGGCGTCGGCGTCGAGGGCGATCCGACCGCCGAGGAAGTTACGTGGGTCGAGGTAGCCGAGCACCAGGTTCGCGTCGGTCACCGTCGCCCGCGTGCCGCCCTTGGCGTAGCACGCCGGACCAGGATCGGCCCCGGCGCTCTCCGGGCCCACGTGCAGGATCCGCCCGGGATCCACCCACGCGATGGAACCGCCGCCGGCGCCAAGCGTATGGATGTCGAGCGCGGGCAACGCCACCCTGGCGAGGCCGACCCTCTTCTCACCGGTGAGCTGGGGCTCACCGCGCTGCAGCAGCGCGATATCGGTGCTCGTGCCACCCATGTCGAAGGTGATCAGGTTGCCCTCACGGAGGAGACGCGCCGCGTAGCGTCCCGCAGCGACGCCGCCCGCCGGCCCCGACAGCACCGCGCCCGCGGCGAGGCGCGCCGACTCACGGACGGGCGCCACACCGCCGTGGGACTGCATGATCAGGACGTCGCCGCGATAACCCCGGGCTCGGAGCTCCGCCGCGAGGCGCACGAGGTAGCGCGTCAGCGCCGGCCCCACGTAGGCGTTCACCACGGTGGTCCAGACGCGCTCGTACTCCTTGATCTGCGGCAGCACCTCCGACGAGAGCGAGACGTAGGCGCGCGGCAGCCGCCGTGCGACGGCGCGCCCGGTCTCGATCTCGTGCCTGGGATTACGGTAGGAGTGCAGGTAGCAGACCGCGACCGAGTCGACGCGGGCCGTCTCGAGGCGGCGGATCGCCGCGTCGAGCGACGCGGCGGCGAGCGGCATCGCCACGGTGCCGTCGAACCGCATTCGTTCGCGCACGCCGAGCCGCCGCGCGCGCGGCACGAGGGGGACGGGCGGCGGCATGCGAAGGTTATAGCGGTCGTCCTTCAAGCCCTCGCGCATCTCGATGACGTCGCGGTGCCCCTCGGTCGTCAGGAGCCCGACGCGGGCGCCCTTTTTCTCCAGGAGCGCGTTGGTGGCGACGGTCGTGCCGTGGACGATCGCCTCCGTCCGCGCGAGGAGCGCCGGCAGGTCGAGCCCAAGCTCGGACGCCAGGAGCCCGAGCCCCTCCATGAGCCCCTCGGAGGGATCCCGCGGCGTGGAGGCGCATTTGGCGATTACGACGCGCCCTTCGCCGTCCACCGCGGCGAGGTCGGTGAAGGTGCCGCCCACGTCGACGCCGATCCGGATCAGTAGAGGGTCCTCTTGAGTCCTTCCTCGCTCTCGCGCTCGTACTCCTCCACGGTCTTGCCCGCGGGGCGGATCTGCTCGAACAGGACGCGCGCCATCGACGGGAGCGCAGCGCGGTCGAGCCACCGCTCGGGGTTCCAGAGCTCGG
>WNGG01003057.1_pt1 | contig 34905 bp, 34 predicted proteins | sample 5400661 | NCBI WGS metagenome assembly WNGG01 (sample SAMN13153372, study PRJNA577476) | soil metagenome | isolation source: 100 cm soil or saprolite under Garry oak tree replicate 1 | place: USA:California | collected 2016-06-15
GCTCCTGCGGGCCGTCCAGCGTTGCGTCCGGGAGAGCGGAGGCCGATGCATCCGACGCGGCAGTCTCCAACCGGCACGCGTCCCCTGGGAGTGGGCCCGGGTTTGCCTCCGGGGCCAACTCGTCCGGGAAGCCGGCCTGGAGGTCCGTCCCGCCGGCCTGGTCAACGCTATGTTCCGCGCGGGGTGAAGGAAGGCCCGATGAAGGGCTATACTCCGCCGCCGCGCCTTACGCTTTCCAATGAACCGCAGCCGATCACGCGCAGCATCACGATTACGGAAGGAATTAGCGTTAAGGATCTTGCGGAGAAACTTGGAATCCGTGCCAAGGATTTGATCGCACGATTATTGGCTCGTGGTGTGTTCGCCACAATCAACCAGACTCTGGACGGAGAGTTGGCTAGTGAGATGTCACGTTTCTTTGGAGCGGATACTAGTGTGATCAGCTTCGAAGAGCAGGCTGCCAAAGATGTCTCCGACGCAGCTGCGGGTGAAGAGGGCGCTGCTGCGGATACAGTGCCACGACCGCCGGTGGTCACCATCATGGGCCACGTCGACCACGGCAAAACCACTCTGCTAGATTCCATCCGTCTCACCAACGTCGCTGGAGGTGAAGCCGGAGGAATTACGCAGCACATCGGCGCTTACAAAGTGACGATCCTCGATAAGGAATCGCCAGCATTCGGACGTCAGATCGTTTTCCTCGATACTCCAGGTCACGAAGCCTTCACTCGCATGCGGTCTCGCGGCGCGAAGGCCACAGACATCGTCGTGCTGGTGGTGGCTGCCGACGATGGCGTGATGCCGCAGACTTTGGAAGCCATTGATCACGCACATGCTGCGGAAGTGCCCATTATTGTGGCAGTGAACAAGATCGACAAACCCGATGCCTTGCCGGATCGGGTCAAGAAGCAACTCGCCGACCGCGGACTGATGCCCGAAGATTGGGGCGGAACAACCGTCTTCGTCGACGTATCGGCAAAGCAGAAAACGGCTGGTTCAGAACGGCACGTTGCGCGCCGGAGACAACTTCGTGGTGGGCAACGTGTACGGAAAAGTCCGTGCCATGTTTGACGATCGTGGAGCGCAGCTTGAAGAAGCGCCACCCTCGACACCAGTGGAAATCCTGGGCATGGAAGGATTGCCTCAGGCTGGGGATCAATTCGTGGTGGTGGCGGACCGTGACAAGGCTCGCGGCATCTCCGGGTACCGGGAACAGAAGGCTCGTGAGGCAACGCTGGCCAAGAGCTCTCGCGTCTCGCTAGAAGGGCTGGCGGAACAATTAAAGACAGCCGGGACCAAGGAACTGAACATCATTCTCAAGGCGGATGTGGGCGGCTCGGTAGAAGTGCTGAGCGACTTGTTGTCGAAGCTGTCCAATGACAAAGTCCGTCTCAAGGGGCTGCGTTCCGGTGTCGGCGCTATTACCGAAACTGACGTGCTGCTGGCGTCGGCATCCAACGCAATCATTATCGGGTTCAACGTCCGTCCGGAACGCAAAGCGCAGGAATTGGCGGAGCAGGAGAAAGTAGATATCCGCCTGCACTCGATTATTTACGAGCTGCAAGACGAGATTAAGCGCGCCATGAGCGGCCTACTCGAGCCTACCTTCAAGGAAAATTATCAGGGCCGTGCTGAAGTGCGCGATACTTTCCGTATCCCGAAGGTTGGCACCGTTGCCGGTTGTTATGTGCAGGATGGGATTATCAAAAGGGACTCCGAAGTCCGGCTGCTGCGCGACAACGTGGTCGTGTTCAAAGGCAAGGTTGGATCGCTACGCCGCTTCAAGGAAGATGCCAGCGAGGTGCGCAACGGCATGGAGTGTGGAATCTCGATCTCCAACTATGGCGACATCAAGGTTGGCGACATCATTGAAGCGTTCGTTACCGAGCGGATTGCAGCGGAAGTGATTGCTTAAACAAGTCTTCAGTGGCCAGTGGTCAGATATCATTTTCACTCCCTGACTTAGGCCACTCGTTCCAATGATCGCATTTCTCACCCTCGAACTGCGCATTGAAGCGGCGCAGTCTCTAAAAGACAAGAGACAAGTGGTACGCAGCCTAAAGGACCGGCTGCGCGCGCACTTTAACGTTGCTGTGGCTGAACTCGATGCCAATGGATTGTGGAACCAGGCCACGTTGGGCGTGGTGAGCGTGTCTGATTCGCGCGATTACCTGGATGGACTTATGAAGAACGTGGAACGTCAGGCTGTGCGCATCGCGAACAACGGTGGCGCCGAGGTTGCAGATTCGTTCGTGGACTACCTCTAAGGCTGAACGGCGTCAGGATCGCCACGTAAACCGTATTTTCTGATATTCTCATCCGTTTTACTCCGAGGTGTGTTGGTGGAAAGGCGCGGGCAGAAATATCATCGGGAGCGCCTGGGCGAGGCACTTCGCGAGGAGATCGAAACCATCGTCGAGGGTGAACTTGGCGATCCGCGTATTGGACTGGCGAGCGTCAGCAGTGTGGTAATAGCCGAAGATGCACGCTCGGCGCGAGTTTTCGTGAATGTCGAGGGAGACGAAGGAGAAGCGGAGCGCACCCTCGAGGGATTGATGGCGGCGGGCGGATTCATCCGTCGTGCGGTGGCCGAGCGTCTGCACTTGCGGCGTCCGCCGGAGTTAGTGTTTCAACTGGATCGATCCCAGCAATACGGGTCCAGGATCAATGAGCTTCTGAAGCGAGCAAAAAAAAGGAGTGGGTAGAGCACCCGCCGACCGGTTCTGGCAGACATGTTGAACGAGGTTCTAAAGCAGATCGAGCAGCGCAAGCGGTTTGTCCTTACCTCCCACGCGCGCCCGGATGGAGATGCTGTGGGATCGACGCTGGCTTGCTGCCAGATCTTGCGCGCCATGGACAAAAACGCCGAAGTTATTCTGCACGATGGTGTTCCCCGCATTTACCAGCCGCTGCCCTTTGCCAACACAGTGGTGAAAGCGGATAGGGTGAACGGAAATTACGATGCTGCCATCATCCTGGAATGTGACAGCATCCAGCGCACCCGGCTGCAAGGGCTGGAGCAGCAGTTTCTCATCAACATTGATCATCACCTGAGTGGGCGACAGTTTGCGCACATCAATTGGATTGACCCGAAGGCGGTTGCCACTGCGGAAATGGTCTACCGCCTGGCTCGGGAAGCAGGAGTCACAATTTCCCCAATGATCGCCACTTGCCTCTACACCGCGGTGCTCACGGATACAGGTTCGTTCATGTTTCAAGGCACTAGCGAGCACACTTTTGCGCTGGCGCGGGAACTTGTACTTGCCGGCGCTGATCCGGCGCAGTGCGCGCGCAGTGTTTACTTCGGGCATTCTGCCGCGAAGATGCGTCTGCTGGGCGCAGCGCTTTGCAATCTGCATTGCGATGGGAAGTTGGCGTGGATTTCGGTATCCCAAGGGCAGATGGAGCAGTGCCAGGCAAAAGACGAAGACTGCGAAGGCCTGGTAAATTACGCGCTCTCTATTCAGGATGTTGAAGTCGCAGCATTTTTCCGTGAACTATCCGACGGACGATTTCGAGTGAGCATGCGCAGCAAGGGGTTGTTGAACGTGGCTGCTGTCGCCGAGCGTTTTGGTGGGGGCGGTCATGAATGCGCCAGCGGCTTCTCGGTCGAAGGTCCTCTGTCCGATGCGGTGGCGCGCGTGCTCGGGCAATTGAGAATCGGTCCCTCAGCAGAATAGACATTTATGGATATATCCCTGGCAAGGCAGATTGTTTCGTTCGCCGGTGCACTGCTTATTCTGGTCGCCTATACCGGCCAACAAATGAACTGGATGAATGCTCGCAAGCCGGCATACAACATGTTGAATGCCCTCGGCTCCGCGATTCTCGCCTATATCGCTTTCCGTCCATTCCAGATCGGGTTTGTGGTGCTGGAAGTTGCCTGGGCGCTTATCAGTGTCTACGCGCTGATTCGCCCGAGGCAGCAGGAATGAAGGGATTTACGATTTACGATTTACGATTGACGAATTCACCACCACCCGCCCTTGATCCGAAATTGAAAATCGTAAATCGACAATCGTGCTTGCCGGTGCTGCGTTGAACCAGCGCTCTCGTTCCTACACAGACTGGCTGCTGCTGGCCGGTTTTTGTGGTTTTTTGTTTTTCTGGGGTCTCGGATATTTCGGCCTGATTGGCGCCGATGAACCGCGCTATGCCCAGGTAGCGCGCGAAATGCTCGAACGCCGTAATTGGATTACCCCGTTCCTGGATGGCAAGCCGTGGCTGGAAAAACCTGTCCTCTATTACTGGGAAGCAATGTTGATTTACAGCATTGCAGGAGTGAGCGATTGGGCGGCGCGTGTTCCCTCAGCCTTGAATGCCACCTTGATGTCGATTGCGGTCTATTTATTTCTGCGACGTTTTCGTCCAGGGTTTCAACTCGATGGCGCCCTGATGACAGCCTCGGCAGCGGGAGTGATTGGCTTTGCCCGCGCCGCGTCCATGGATATGCCACTTGCGGCGATGTTCACGATCGCATTGCTCGGCTGGTATGGTTGGTATGAGAGTGGAGCGAAGCGTTACCTCGCGCTGTTCTACGTTTCTCTGGGATTGGCAACCCTGGCGAAAGGGCCCGTGGCACCGTTTTTGGCAGCCGCAATCATTATTATTTTTGCCGTAACCGCCACACACCTGATACTGGTTGTACGCACCTTTTGGATTCCGGGGATTGTTCTCTTTTGTGCGATCACCCTGCCCTGGTACATAGCGGTTCAAATTAAAAATCCAGAGTTTTTCAGGGTCTTCGTTCTGCAGCACAACTTGGCACGCTTCGGGACTGACCTCTATCAACATAAAGAATCGTTCTGGTATTACGTGCCGGTCCTTTTGTTGGGATTGATCCCTTGGACCGTCTTTGTCGCCGCGGCTCTGCTCGACAGCATTCGGGCCTGGTGGTCCGAACGAAAGCAATCGTTTCAGCCTGAGAATGCATTGAACGTTTTTTTGGTGACCTGGCTGATCGTGCCCGGCGTTTTCTTTTCCTTCTCACAATCGAAACTTCCAGGCTATATGCTGCCGGCGCTGCCTGCCGGGACATTACTGCTGGCAGAGTACATTCGACGGCGTGTCCTGATGGCGGATCCGCGCCCAGATTATCTCCTAGTAATTTGTCATTCGATTGTGGCGGCATTTCCACTGATTCCTGCGCTCATGCTGAACTACATTCCTCTTCAGCATCGACTGCCATGGGGCAGTGCACTTGCGATTTCCAGCGCACTCGCTGCCGCGCTGGCGATCGGGATGGTGGTGACGTTGCGTACCCAGTTAGGTCTGGGCATGCTCAGGTTTGTGACCCTGATTCCGGTGGTGCTATCTCTGGCTGCCGTATTGCGCAATGCAGCTCCCACGCTGGATGCAACTCTGTCCGCGCGTCCGCTGGTCAATCAGATCGATCGGATGGAGAACAAGCGATTGCCCATCGCGGGCTTTCGTCTGTCGCGAGAGACGGAATACGGTCTCGAGTTTTACCGCAATCAGATCATCGCGAGATACAACTGGGGACAGATACCGTTTGGAGAACATCTAGTTGTTGCCCCAAGCGGACTGCAGAGTGCAATTGCTGAAAAAGTAGCGGACCGGCGCGTGCTGTATCTGGGAACCTTTGCGCCGCAGGGACTAGATTATTACTGGGTAGGGGCGAAGGGCAGCCATTAGCAGCTAAGCGTCGAACCGTAATCCGCGCGCATCCGATATTGCTTGTTCATGTTCCCGCGTTTGCCTGCTGCTAGCTAAAGCACTACACTCCATTTTCGCGACACCAATGCATGCCGCTATAGCCTCTCAGGAGCCACGGTTGGAAATTCTCGATCTTAGACACTTTTCCTCGGTGGACCTGCGTGCCTTGCTGAATGACGAAATCCAGCTGTGGGGCCGGCTTCTTTCGTGGGACTATAGTGGCTCCGCCGATATGATTCTGCGCTATGTAGACGCGAAAATCCTGCCCGGCTATGCTGCGATTGATCGGGGGCGCATTTTCGGGTACGCATTTTTTGTGTACGAAGGCAGTAAGGGCGTCATCGGCGATTTGTTTGTGGCTAATGGCGATCGCCTTCCTGACCCTCACGAGGTGGAATCACGCCTGCTGATGCATGTGATTGAAACTCTGCAACAGTCTCCGGGTATTCATCGCGTCGAAGCGCAATTGCTGGCTCACGAAGCCGGATTGGTTGCGCGTCCCTTCGTGGATCAAGGTTTTCAGCGTCACGCCCGGCTGTTCATGGTTCTTCCGCTGGTGAAAGCGAGCAAACCGGCAGCCAAGGCTCAATCAGAGATTGAAATCCGGCGTTGGTCGGAGCCCGATTACCAGTCTGCGGCGGCCGTGATCACTACCGCTTATCGCGGTCACGTGGATTCTCAGATCAACGATCAATACCGCACGCTGAGCGGCTCGTTACGTTTCCTGAATAACATCGTGCGCTTTCCAGGATGCGGAACCTTTGATCCTGATTCGTCTTTTGTTGCGGTGCAGAAGCAGGCGCGAAGTTTGGCTGGGCTTATTTTATGTTCTCGAGTGCGGCATGACGTGGGCCACGTCACGCAATTGTGCGTGCTGCCCGAGTACCGCTCGCATGGAATCGGGCAGTCGTTGCTGGCAGCCACAGCAGTGAATCTTCAGCAGCGTAATTTCTCAACGCTGTCGCTTACCGTCACTGAGGCCAATACGCACGCCGTAGATCTCTATCGCTACTTGGGATTCGATATCAAACGCGTTTTCGATGCTTTCGTTTGGGAAGGTTAGATTTTCGGGAATCAGCGTCTCAGTAACCACATCACCCATCCCGCCACGAAGACTCCGCCCACGAACATTGCGAAGCAGTAAAGACCGTAACGGATCTGCTCGCGCGCGTCGTTCCGCTGCGTGATGCCGAAAACGATAGAAGCGAATAGGGAGAACAGCAATGCGGCGGTGAAATGGGATAGTTCCAGAGTCATTTGGGCCAGGATCATTTGTGCCATGATCATGGTTTCTTTCCGATAGCGATATGATAAGCGTCTGCCACGCTGATGAAATTCAGCAGTCCGGCGACAATGATGAATTTTGTGCCATAGTCGGCGGTGGCGTGCGCAATGGCTCCCTGTCCCCAGTCCATAACACGAGTCACGATATAGAGCCCGCCTGCTCCTAAATCACCGACAAACCCCAGGATGTCGAGAATATCTCCACCATTTGGACGGTAGACACGCCCTTGCATCGCGAGCCCAAGGAAAAACATGGTAGTGATGGAGAACATGAGCAGCAGGCCACGAATCCAGCGTTTCTGGATGAGGTGACCCGCGCCGGGAATCAGCCAACCCAAGGCGGGCGCGAGCACCGACATGGTGGTCATTGACTGCGTTGTCGTGGAGTTTCTTACTTCCACAGTTTTCGGTTTGCTTACCGACGAATTTGCCATTCAGATGGTCACGATCTCGTTTTGAATTTTACCGGTTACTTCCGCCGCCTTAGGCCGGACCAGCACGTTGACTTCGCTGCGGACGCCGAATTCGGGCAGATAAATTCCGGGTTCGATGGAGAAGCAGGAGTTGGGCAGAATGCGTCGATCATCGTGAACCTCGAGATCGTCCATGTTGGCGCCGTTGGCATGGACATCGGTGCCGATGGAATGCCCGGTGCGATGAATGAAATATTCTCCGAAGCCGGCCTTTTTTATATGTCCGCGGACCGCTCGATCGACTTCCCATCCAGCGATCTGACGTCCCGCGGCGACAGCTTCCTTCACGGTCTTCACTCCGGCGTCGCGCGCTTGAGAGACGATCTGGAATATCTCGCGCATACGATCCGACGGGGCCTTGCCCACGGATCCCGTCTACGTAATATCGTAGTACACAGCGTCGGGCGTATTCTTTTTGGCCCAGACATCCAGCAGGACGAAATCGCCTTGACGGATGGGGGCAGAAGTCTTTTCCTGCGGCTCGTAATGCGGGTTGCCGCTGTTGGCATTCACGGCAACGATGGGCGGGTCATCCGTAGTCAGATTTTCACGGGCGAAAGCTTCCATGAACTAGTGTTGAATGTCACTCTCGGTTGTGCCGCCATTGCGGACGCGGCGACCGATCTCCTTGAAGGCGGCGGCGGTGATGGAGTCAATCGCATCGCGCGCAGCAAAGTGAGTCTTGATCTGCTCCTCGGTCCAGGTAGCTTCGAATTGCGCCACCAAGTCACCGGAACTGACCACGTTCTTGCCCAGCCCGCGGATCATTTCCAGCGTGCCGCCGTCCACCAACGAAACGTAGAAGACCAGGTTGTTGGGCGAATATTGCATGGCGATGTCGCGAAAATTCGATAACATCGCCTTCACCTGGTCGAACAGCTCTTGCCAGCCCGCATACTGGAGCTTGCTGCCGGGCAGAGTGTCCAGGTGGCCGGATTCAATTTTGTGGACAAGTTTAACCGGCTCTCCCTTGGCAGGGATGACATAAAACCACCGTCGCGTGACCATCAGGCCAGCGGGAATTCCAAGAACGCGATATGCAATGGGATCGCGATGGTGATGATCATAGAAGAGCCACGCGTCCATATTGCGTTCACGCAGGACAGCTTGTATGGCTGGAAGGTTCATCGGCAAACAACCATTCTAAACAACTGCGCGGTTTTGAGCGAATCGTGCTGAGTTCTATGCGCGCAGCTAGGAAAGAATTTGCTGCTCCATCTAGCTTGCCGGAATGTTGCTGGTACGTACTTTTTTGTCATAAATCCAGAGCAGTGCCGCGGTAGCCACGCCCACCGCAGTGACAGCCCACCAGATCCGGCCGGGCTGGTGCTTGACCTCTCCGAAATGATGAATCAGCAGTCCACCGAACCAGCCCCCGATAAGAGATCCGATTCCAATGGGTAAAAAGGCAAATCCCATATATGTCCCCTGTTGACCCGGAGGCGCGAGGCGGGAAATGTATTCGTAGTAACGAGGCGATTGGGTGATCTCGCCGAGAGAAACCGCGAACAGTGTCACTACCACCATCAGCACTGAGGGATGCACGATCAGAATTACCCACGCGAGGGCTGAAATCAACGTGCCCAGCGTGATGGCGCGGAGAGCCGGTATCCGTTGCGTGAGAAAACTTACAACCATCTGTAGTGCTATCACGGTCAGTGGCCCGGTGACGAGCAGCAGTTCGGTGTTCGCGTTTGGATCGATGTAATCATGAACGTACAGAGGCAGGATGATGAATTCTTGCCAGTAGACAATCCAATATCCAGAAAAAATCAAAAGAAAAAGCATGAAGCGCGGGTTGGAGAGGACAGTTACGAAATTTTTTGCTGCCTGGCCCAGGCTGACGGTCTGCGTCTCACCCGAGCGCTGCGGCTCTTTAAAGAACAGCAACACGGCGAAGAACATTAAAAACACGCTCAATGCCGCCACACGAAATACATTTTCCACACTCATGTGCTGGTGGACCCAGGATGCGACGTACGGTCCAGCAGCTCCGCCGATGTTCACTAACGTGTAATAAATGGAATAACCGATGGAACGAACGTTCTCCTTGGACGCGCGCGCTGTTGTCCCGACGACGCAAGGCTTGACCAGCGCGATGCCCAGAGCAGGGAGCATCAACACCAGAGCTACCAGCACGCCCAGCGGCATGGCATTGCGGATAGGAGCGAGCCAAGATGCCCCCAGGGATCCGAGTAAGAAGTACGAGCAACTGAGGATCAGGTAGGCTAGCGACAGTGACCGTCGAAAGCCGAGCCGGTCGGCGAGAGTTCCGCCGAATGCAGCTAGAAACCATACCAGTCCGCCGAATAATCCAGTCAGGCTGCTGGCTTGCTTGACGTCAAAATTCAAACTCTCGTGAAGATACCGCGCAAGCGAGGCGAAGGCGGCGTAATAGGAGAGTCTCTCGAAGAGTTCGCTGATGTTCGCGACCCAGAAGGGACGCTCGAAGCCGGTGCGAATCTCATGCAGGCGTTCGGAAAAGGTCATTGAGTTCTCTCTGAGCGTGTGGCGCGGGCGCCCTCGCCCGCGTCATTGCGACGTGAATAGAGCCTTCCTGACTTCCTCGGCAGCCGGTCCCGCCACACGGACGATCTTCCTGCGGGTGCTTCGGCCGGACGCAATGGTAACGGAGGAACGCGGAACCTTCAAAAGATTTGCCAGGAATTCGATGCATGCCTGGTTGGCCCGGCCTTCCGCCGCAGGCGCCGTGAGCGACAGCTTGAGCGCGTCGCCGAGTTCGCCGGTGATAGCATTTTTCTTGGCCTGAGGATGTACCTTGACGGCAAAAGTGGCGCCCGTCGCAGTGTTTTGTATAGGAATCATTCAACTTTCGGATGTAAGGAGTATGGATGCCGCGAAGGCATTTTTCTGTCCCCAAAGATCGCTGTGCCTAGCCGCACACACGTCGAACCTTCCTCAATGGCGATTTCAAAGTCGTAAGACATCCCCATAGAAAGGATAGCCATGGCGATGCCGGGCAACCGACGTGCGCCGATCTCATCTTGCAGTTCACGCAGTTTCCGAAAATACGGCCGCGCTTCTTGAGGATTGTCCGTGCGCGGAGGAATCGTCATCAAGCCGCGAATTTCCAGATGCTCAAACGAGGGTGCAGCCTGAAGAATTTTGTCCAACTCCTGTGATTTTGGCGCCACACCGGTCTTGGCGGCCTCACCTCCAACGTTGATCTCGACCAACACTCCTAGCTTCTTGCCGACTTGTTGTGCGGCGGAGTTGAGCTTCTGGGCAAGCCGCAGTGAGTCAATCGAGTCCACGGCGCCGAATAACTCAGCCGCCTTGGCAGCTTTGTTGGTCTGCAGATGACCGATCATGTGCCACTCGGCATCTGATAAATCCCGCAAAGCGTCGACTTTCCCGGCAAATTCCTGGACGCGGTTTTCGCCGAACACTCGCATTCCCGCCAAGTGAGCTGCACGAATGAGCTCTGGCGGAACGGTCTTGCTCACTGCCATCAGCGTGACCGCATCCGGATCGCGTCCAGTTCGTTTGGCCGCAGCATTCATTCGTTCGCGGACCATGGCAATGTTGTCTGCGACCGGCATGGATAAAACAATAAACCACGAAGGACACGAAGTTACACGAAGGAAGGCTAAGAAACGTTTTTTGGTACGGCTAACTTCGGGTTGGAGCCTTGCCTGGGGACGCGGGCGAGGGCGCCCGTGCCACACGTTTCGATCACATCATGGCTACCGGCGGCGCCGGTTCGTTGGGGTCGCCGGCACTCGATAGCGGAAGTCGGATCATCAGAACGGCCAGAGCAATCATCACGGCGATTCCGGCAACATATGACTGATTGCTAAACACCTGAGGTCGGGCCCAGACGGGTGCGAATTGCAATCCGGCCCACACCAGTCCAAGGATAGCTTCGCCGGCGATGAGGCCGGAAGCGGTGAGCACGCCGGCATTCTCAACGCGTGCTTTTTGCGCCTGATTGAATCCGCGGCGCTCGGCCACCCAATCTCCGAGGGAGCGGAAAACTCCACCGAGGAATATGGCGAATGTGGTCTCAAACGGCAGATACATACCGACTGCCACCAGCATGGGGCTGCGCACCTGCATCATGATTAACCCAATGCCCATAAATATGCCGACCACCACCAGCGGCCATGGCATCTCGCCGCCCACGATTCCCATCGCTAGCGTGGCCATTAGTCCAGCTTGGGGAGCGGAGAGTTGGCGGTCTCCAAATCCGACTCCGCCGGCTTTGATGTTGGCTTCGTGCAGCAACATGAGGGGAAAGTACATCACCAGACTTGCCACTACGACCGCGATTAATTCCGCCATCTGGATCTTGCGAGGCGTGCCTCCCAGGATGTATCCGACTTTAAAGTCCTGAAGCAGTTCTCCTGCTACTGCCGAGGAAACGCAAACCACAGTAGCAACGCCGAGCACCGCGGCCACGCCGGCGTTTCCAGAAACTCCCAGCGCAACCATGAGCAAAGCCGCAATCAGCAAAGTCGAGAGAGTTAATCCTGAAATCGGATTGTTGGACGATCCGATGAATCCGACTAGATTGCCGGAAACAGTCGCGAAGAAGAAACCGACAAAAATCATCACCACGGCTGCCAAAATGGCCGGCCAAACCAAACCGGTAATATGAATATAAAGAAAGCACATGAGCACGAACATGAGGGCAATCAATCCGAAAACAACCTTCGAGCTCATATATTGTTCAGTGCGCGAAAGTTGGGCTCGCTGCGCGGCAGTCTGTCGCAGGTCAGCGAATGCTTTGCCCAGGCCGGCAGTCAGGCTCTTGCGCATTTTGAATAACGTATACGCGGCCCCTACAAGCATTCCGCCTACGGCGATGGGACGCACGATGAACCTCCATACCGCCGCGGCGATGGCTGCCCAGTTATCGGGCGTGTCGGATGGCAGGTATTGTTTGAGTTGAGGGCCGAGAAAGAAGATGAGCAGAGGAACCATCAGTCCCCAGGCCAGCACACCGCCGGCAAATTGGAGGGCGGCAAGACGCAGCCCGATAATGTATCCAACTCCTAAGTAAGCGGGACTCACGCTCGGCGCCGCGAACATGCTGGTTCCTCCTGCGGCCACCAGGTTCGTGCTTCCTGCCGTACCCAAACGAACTTGGCTATGACCGAGACTGCCTACCACAGGATGGAAATCTTTATCGGCGGCGAATAAACCGAAGCGTCCGAGCATATACACCACACCGCCGATGCCGATATTCCAGAAAAGATATTTCGCAGCTTGTGCGCCTCGCTGGCCGGCTTTATGAATTTCTGCGGCGGCCACGGATTCTGGGAACGGGAGTTCCGGGTCCTCCACCATCACCCGCCGCACTAGAGAAATGAAAAGCACCCCCAGTATGCTGCCCACCATAATCAACGCCGTGGATTTCCAGTAGGCGTCGGCGGGACGAAAAGAAGTCCAGGCCCGAGAAAGCAAGAAAGCAGGAATGGTGAAAATCGCGCCAGCGGCAACGGACTCTCCGATGGAGCCGGCGGTACGGGCAATGTTTTCTTCCAGCAGCGATCCCTTCCACGCCCGCAGGACGGCCATGGCAATTACCGCGGCAGGATAGGTTGCCGCAATCGTGATTCCCGCGCGCAAACCCAGATAAGCATTGGCCGAGCCCAGAACCACCGTCATAACCAGTCCCAGCAAAACCGCCCGGAGGGTAAATTCCTTCATTTCTATGGTTTCGGGCACAAATGGTTGGTGCTTCCTGGGGCTGTTCACCGTAATTTCGGTGCTCATGGGTGAGATCCTCGCAAGTATTTAAATCTGCTCCACATAGGGCAAGACCGCGCACGTTAGCACGCGTGCTGGCTCCATTACAAGTGATCAAGAGAATTTCAGTGTTCTGATTGTGGAAGTCTTGATGGTTTCCGCTCGCATCCCAGAAGTTTCACGGAAAAGTACATTCTGCCCGTGCTGTTCTTGCGTCCAGTGCGTTGTGCGGATTGCTACCGTCGCGATTACCACACCGTTTTTATGAACGTGCGAGAGCGCGAGGAATCCGAAGTAACTCATAAAGCTGCGGCGTGACTTCGGTGCGTTGCGTGCGGGATGTCTGCCCGTTATACTGAAGAATATCCGTCCCTGAAAGGCCTTGGCGGGACAGGAGGTTCGTCTTCAGCAGTAGCGGTGACCCAATTCGTACCGGGACCCAAGTTATAGCGAAGGATAATTCGCTGGTTTCTTTCCTGGTCTCTTCGGCGAGCGGTATCGCCGAAAGCCTGTTCGCTACCCTGTTTCCCTCCGATTGCCGCCTCTGTGGTACCCCTCTGGTCAATATTTCAAGATTGCCTGTATGTGATGAATGCCTCTCGGCCATGCGGCCAATCGCGGGTGGGACCTGTTCGATTTGTGGCGAGCGCCTGCTGAGCCCATACGCGTTCCTGGCAGAGGCTGAGGCTCGATGCGGACTATGTCGCAGGCTCGAACCCCCGTTCGTCAAGGCGGTAGCCTATGGCAGTTATGAAGGCGGATTACGCGAACTCATCCACATTCTGAAATATGGGCAGGTACGGCCTGCAGCCAACGTGCTGGGACGCATGCTGTCGGAAGTAATGGCCGGGCTGGAGTCCGCCTTTGGACCTGGCACAGTCGTGGTCGTGCCCGTGCCCTTGCATGTCCGGAGATTGCGTCAAAGAGGCTTCAATCATTCGGAATTGATCGCCCGAGCTGCGCTTAAGCTGGGACCAACCGGAGATCGACTGGTGCTCAACGCCAAGATATTGGAACGCCATCGCGACACTCAATCCCAAACCGGCCTGACCCGGCATCAACGTCGGGAAAACATTCGCGGTGCTTTTGTGGTGGCAAATCCTGAAGCACTAAGCGGGCGAGAAGTACTCGTTGTGGACGACGTATTCACGACCGGCACGACAGTCTCGAGTGTGCCAGGGTATTCCTTCGGGCCGGCGCATCTAAAGTTTGGATAGCAACTCTGGCACGTACGTTGAAAGGCGATGCCCAGCATGCCGACGCGGAATTGGATGAGATCGGCGTGACGATGGCGGCCCACGGATAAAAAACTCGTATGTCAGGGAAGTGGAACAATTCGATGAGTGGGTTGGGCAGGCCTCATACCCCTTCGCCCGCAGTCGTCGGAATGCAACCGGAGAGTAACGGCCATGTCCTGCACGCTCCAGTGCTGGTCCTGAACGCGTCGTACGAGCCGATTAATGTGTGCGCCGCGAGGCGAGCCATTGTGCTGGTGCTGAAAGGTGTAGCCATGACGGAAGAAGAGAACGGGCACTTCCTGCACGCTGCACGCTTGGCGCTTCGTGTACCTTCCGTAATCCGCTTACTGGAGTACCGGCGAATCCCGCATCAGAGCCGGGCGCTGTCCCGTAAGAATATTCTGCTGCGCGATCGCAATACTTGCCAATACTGTAGCGAAGTCCTGCCCTCGAGCGAATTGACGCTTGATCACGTGGTGCCGCGCTCGCGCGGTGGTGCTTCCACCTGGGAAAATCTTGTGGCCTGCTGCCATCTCTGCAATCGCCAGAAAGGAAATCAACTTCCTGTCGAGGCGGGCATGAGGCTAATGCGGGAGCCACGCGCATTCAATCTCCACACCAGCCGTCACATCATGCGCCTGATGGGTCGCTCGGACGATAAGTGGCGTAAATATCTTTTCTATTGAGCCCTACGGTTTTGGCGATTTTTCCTGCGCCTGAGTTGTAGCGGGTGTTCGGTGGTAATTCGTAAACTTCAGGGTTTGCTTGATTCGCACATCACTTCGATTGAAGTGCAAAGTGTCGTCCGCTGAAGAAAAGGTTGGAAACCAATACTTCCCGTCAATCAATTCCCGCCACGTGGTAAAGCGTGGGAATAAGTTCTCTTCGAGACGCTTTTTCTTCATGATCTTGATATCAGGTTCTGATTTCCCGCTGTTCTTCACGATCTGAAAGTCTTGATCGTCCAGCCAGATTCGTCCCTTAAAGTAGCGTTTGCCGGGCTCGATCCGTTTGGGTGCAACATCAAACACGTAGCAATGCAATTCATCCATCTTCTGCTGGCCGATGTAAAGCACATCGTATTCCGGGAGTTCATCCTGACTGATGGTGAAAGATGAGCGCGTTTCGAGATCGTCCAGGTCCTCTTTCGACATGGGTGTGCTGGCCTGCGGCGAAAACACGACTTGCTTTACGCGCTTACCGTTCTGGTAACTGATGTCCGCTACTTGACGATATTCGCCGATTTCGCTTTCACCGTCGAGCGCCTGTGCTCTTATCGTTTGCCGGAAGGTGTACTGCTCGCGTGCCTTTTTCCATTCCTTTTCCTTGGCGGAGAAACGTTGGATAACTTGCTCCGGGGTCACACCTTTGGGCGGGGATTTATCGAGTTCTCCCTCCTGTGCGCGCGACCTGGGATGCAACCAAAGGAGCGCAAGTAGAAGAGCAAGGCTAGCTCGCTGAGCTTTGAGAGGCAGCTGGACGCTCATGACGGCCTAGTCTAATCAAACAGAGCCTCAATGTCAGCGGAAGATAATTTTCGGTTTCTGAAGGAAAGCCCGCCAGATCGTCCGGCGGGCTTTGGATTGTTGAGACGGACGGCTACTTCTGTGGTTTCGTTTCCTTGGGGATTTCCTTACCCTCATAGGTGATTTTCGACTTGGATCCGAAGCGCTGGTAGTTCTCATACTTCACAACTTCGCGAATGTGAACGTCGCCCGCCATGCCCGAGAAGTGAAGCACGTCATCAGCCTTCGGCAATGTCGAAGACATACGTATGCAGTTCATCTTCCTTCTGCTGGCCAACATATAGGATCTGGTACTCAGGAACTTCCTCGCTGGTCAGCACGAAGGGCAGCCGGTGCCGGATATCGCTAACGTCTTCCGGCGACATCGAGATTTTTTCCAAAGTAGACTGCGGCGCAAAAGTGACATTCTCCAGACGTCTTCCTTTGTCGTCGAAAACTACGTTGAAGACCTCCAGATATTCCCCGGTGACGGTATCGCCGTCAACGGTTTGCACCTTCACCGTCTGTTTGTAGGTGTACTGGTCACGGGCTTCTTTGAATTCCGTCTCCTTGGCTGCGAACCGTTGAATGATCTCTTCTGGAGTGGTCCCTTTGGGCTGACTGGGATCGAGTGGGCCTTCCTGCGCCGCTAGCCCGGGCAAGATGGATGCAAATAGGCAAACCGTGAGTGCTAGAAGTAAGAGAGAACGATTGATAAAGTTCATAGACGTAAATGAAGAACCTGAAGGAACGATTTGTTTGAAATGTCTGCTTCACCCGCTGCCCGATTAGACTGCCGAATGCTTTTCGGTCGGCGGCCCCGCGACACAGAGATTTGCAGCCCTACTTGTTTATTAGAGTCATTAAATGGAGGTAAAGTTGCCGCAAAAAGCACTCGTCAGCCTGCGATCCCGACCTGATGCCACACAGGTTGGTTTAAACTACCGATTCCCTGGGAGGATAGATCATGCGTCGTCTCGTAGTTATCGCAGCGGTACTGATGTGGGTTCTCCCGGTTTTAGGACAGACCAAGCGTCCATTCACTTTCCAAGACATGATGTCACTCAAGCGCGTGGCTGAGCCTGTCCCCTCGCCTAACGGAAAGTGGGTGTTATTCAGCGCCGTGGATGTGAGCCTGGAGGCGAACACTAAGACACCGCATGTGTGGGCAGTGCCGGCAGCGGGGGGAGAGGAGCGCGAGATCATCACTGCTCAGAATGCAGATCGTCCGCGCTGGGCGCCCGACGGCAAACGCTTTCTATTTCTCTCAACGAAGGAAGGCGGTTCGCAAATCTGGATCGCCGACTTTGATAGCTCTTCTGGTACCGTCACTGGGGTCCACAAGTTAACCTCGATTGCCACCGAAGCCGACGGCCCAATCTGGTCTCCGGACGGAAGGAATATTCTGTTTGCCTCCAATGTGTATCCCGAATGTACGGATGCAGCCTGCAATCAGAAGAAGCTTGCCGAATCCGCGCAGACAAAGATCAAGGCTCTCATCTTCACCCATTTGCTCTACCGCCATTGGAATGGCTACAAAGAGAGCAAGCGCAGTCATTTGCTGGTAATTCCCGCCGCGGGTGGCGCGAGCCGCGATCTCACCCCTGGCGATCACGATGTTCCGCCATTTAGTTTAGGCGGGCAAGACGATTACGCCTTTTCTCCCGATGGCCAGGAAGTCTGTTATACGGCGAACCTCGATGAGGAAGAAGCCACCAGCACGAACAACGACCTTTTTATCGTTTCGGTAAATGGCGGCTTGGCAAAGAAGATCACAGATAATCCTGCCAGTGATTCCACGCCGCTCTATTCCTCGGATGGGAAGTACATCGCGTATCGCGCGCAATTCAGGCCAGGGTATGAGAGCGATCGCTTCCGGCTGATGCTCTACGAACGCAAGACAGGCGAGAAGAAGAACCTGACGGAGAACTTCGATCGTTGGGTGGGGACGTTCACTTGGGCGCCGGACTCGAAAGCGATCTACTTCAGCTCTGAAGATAAAGGCGAAGCGCCTGTCTACCGTTTGAATTTGCCCAGCGGCGTTCCTGCAGAGCTCACTCGTGGTTACAACGATGACCTTGCCATCACCCGCGACGGAAAGACTCTACTGTTTACGCGGATGTCATTGCTGCATCCTAACGAGATATACGGTCAAGCAATCCAGGAGGCCGGTGTGGAGCGTAGCGCCAATGGTATGGGTTGGACAGCCGTTACCCATTTGAATGACTCCATTCTTTCCCACGCTTCCATGTCTCCAGCCGAACCTTTCTGGTTCACCGGCGCGGAGAACGTCAAAGTAGAAGGTTTCATCGTCAAACCGCCGAACTTTGATCCCAACAGAAAATATCCAGTCAAATTTCTCATCCACGGCGGGCCGCAAGGGGCCTGGGGCGATGATTGGAGCTATCGTTGGAACGTGGAACTTTTCGCGGCAAAGGGTTACGTCGTCGTCATGATCAATCCCCGAGGATCAACCGGCTACGGACAGAAGTTCGTTGACGACATCAATGGCGATTGGGGTGGCCGTGCCTTCGAGGATCTGATGAAAGGGCTTGACTACGCCGAAAGCACTTACCCATTTATTGACAAAGACCGGGAATGCGCGCTGGGCGCCAGCTATGGCGGCTACATGGCGAACTGGATTCTCGGCCATACCAACCGCTTCAAGTGCATCGTGTCGCACGATGGCATGTTCAACACGGAATCTGCCTGGGGCACGACGGAAGAGTTATGGTTCAACGAATGGGAGTTCAAGGGTACGCCATACAACAATCGCGAACTCTATCGCAAGTGGTCACCACATCTCTCGGCGACAAGCTTCAAGACGCCCACCCTTGTAATTCACGGCCAGCTCGATTACCGGCTGGATGTTTCAGAAGGATTTCAGCTTTTTACCACGGTGCAGCGGCTGAAAATTCCGTCGAAAATGCTTTATTTCCCCGATGAAGGCCACTGGATACTCAAGCCGCAAAACAGCCAGCTCTGGTACAAGACAGTGAACGATTGGGTAGACCAGTGGGTCGGGCAGAGTCACCGATAGCGCTCGAGTGTTCCAAATTTTGGCTGTCGCACGGATCGGAGTCTTCCTTTTCCAATCCCATCTCCTCGACGTGCACTGCCGATCGCAGGGTTAACCGGTCCCAGCGATTGCAATGCAAATTGGAGAGTACTAGTTCCTGCCTTTGACGTTCCCAATATCAAAGTAGATCCCTGAAGTCTTCCGGTCGCCTGCTCCCGCCCCCACAGGCCGCAAAAGATGCTGGTGGCGTGGCCGTGAAAAATACACTGGCGCCGGCCACTGGCGTAAGGCCGCCGGCTGTGAGCACCCACACTCGTATCGGATTCGGCGCCTCTCCCCCGACGGACGTTGCTGGATTCGAACCTGCGACCAGGCGAATAATGTCGTCAGAGGCGGCGCCGTAGGTCAGAGCTCCTGTCATTACGGAGGCCGCGCCAGTAGCAGGATCACTGAGCGTGACGTTCTGCAACCCATCCGCCATGGCAGGCGCAGTCGCAGTAACTTGATTCGCGGACACCGCCAAAAGCGGCGCATTCATGGCTGCGATTTTTACGGCCGTGTTCCCGCGCAAGCCCGGGCCTTGAATGGCGAGGGCTGTTCCACCGCCGACACTGGCGCGCGGGGGAATTACTCTGTCGCCATAGAAAACGCGGGCGCGATAGCGAAAATCAGGACGTCCGTCGCCGCGATAGTCGGCGATGCCAAGACGGAAATTGGTGGTCGCCAATAGAACAGCATCCAACCGGGTCATGCCGAAATTAAACGTGTTGAACGCCATCGGCGTGGCTGCTGGTGCAGAATTCCCTCCCGGATTAGAAAGCGCCCACATGCCTATCACGGGAAGGGATTTGCTCTGCGAGGCGACTCCTGACTCGTCGAGCGCAGTCATTTCCACGGAGAGCGTTCGGTTGTTCTGCCCAGAGAACCAGAAGTAGTCGGTGTTGCCGTACCCGCTCAGCCCTGCCAGCCACTCTCCTAGAGTCGGAAGCGGCGCAGGGTGACGTGTAATCGACCGGTTCGAACCAGTCCGGGGGATGAACCGCACTGCCCTGCATGAGGATGTCTTGCTGGAGATTGCCACCCTTGCTCACGGTGACTACGATCGGCGGAGTCGAGCCTGAAGGCTGCACCTGCCACGGTCCGTATGGTCCCACGGTTTGCGACCATAACGGATCAATTGCCTCCACAGTGAGTTCGTATTGTGCGCTACCGCCGCTACCTGGGATCTCCAGCCCCGCAAGATCGAACGTTCCCTCGACGGCGGCATCGTCGGAGCCAAACCGGTCGAAGGGTTGTCCACTGCCATCATTAGGGCCGTTCACCGGATTTCCGGCATACCCGCGAAACATGAATCCAGAAACAGACGCTGCCGCATACGCCCGCGAGGCCAGACCAGTCGTAGGATCGACCCAGCGAGCCATGACGTTGACGCCCTGCATGGGTTGTGCCGGCTGGCCATTTGCATCCACGAAGTGCACCGTGCCATGAATACGAATTGTGTTTTCGAAGAAAAGCTGTTTGCCGGGAAAGTTGGACTGGTTTTGCAGAGTGACGGGATACAGCCTGGAAAGCGATGCTCGGTCGTCCATTTTCGGCTGATCAGGATTGGTGTAGCAGATGGAAATCGGGACGCAACTTATGCTGTCCGTGGCATGCATGATCGTGAACCCAGCATAATCAGCTGCAGTAGGAACGGGATTGCGCGTGATGACATTGAGGTTTACCTGCGACCAATCCAGTCCCAGGACGCGGCCAAAAGTCCGAACCATGCGATACTTCAGATCGGGCAATTGGGAGGATGTCTGGGCGCAATTGCCGTTTACGATGACCAGAGCGTGCAACAGGCGCGCGTTCGTACTCAGGCTGTCAGCTCCGCCGAACACCGAGTTGGTAAAACAGTACAAAGTATTGCCGGCGCCAGAGCCAAGCAAAGCGCTGGTTACTGCCCCATCGCTGTCGTATACGATCGCCACAGGCTTATTTACCGCGGTCGGCAGAATATCGGAGGGCATGGTAAAGGTTCCATTACCGTTCGCGATCACATTCGTCCCGTTGACGTCCTCACCCAGCTGTCCCGCAAGCGTTGTGGCAACGGCCGCCGTAGGAATGGACGTCCAATCGCTGAAAGCATCGGCGACAAAGAGGTCTGCAGCAGCGTGCACTAGCAGGGGACTGAGGTCGCCCTGGTCTGTGTAATAGCTGATCGAGCCTTGCGCCCAGGTTAAGGGAGTGCCCTTTGTGCCAGCGTCAAAGTAGTTGACGCCCGCGATGTAGCGCGGTCCACCTGCACTTCCCATTTGCGGCAGAAGCAGCATTAGAAATATCGCTAAGAGCGTGTAGAGGAGTAGCCACAGAAGCCGGCGCAATCTCGTGGGCTGTTCTCTGATGCGGGTGACGACAGCGGCCATCGCTACTCCTCGACCAATCGCCGAATGGCACGGGCAAAGTCGCGACGGGTCACAAGTCGATTTTCCCGTTCCTATCAACTGTAAAACGACCCAAGGGCCCGCGACCGGGCTGGTCAATCCCAATTGGCTAGGACGATAAAGGAGAAGCAACACGCGCTCGCCGAGCCGATAGCGTTCGCCCTGCTCCCACAAACCAACCCATTCGCGTATCACCAGTGTCTGCCCAGTGCGGACTCCTCGAATGCCTTGTTCTACCTGGAATGTGATTCGCACCGTGGACACGTCGGCAGTTAGACTGTCGGCCACCCGCTCAATCCCCGTGACTTTGCCCGCGAAAATATAGCCGGAGTCGCGTGTCATCTGACGCAGGCTGGGCGTGGACCCAAAGCTCTGTGCAAACGCCGGCAGTGAGAACATGTACAGAAAAAAAAGGCAGAGTCGGGATTGGTAGCTTTTGAAAGTCAAAGAAGACATGGAAGGCCCCAGTTAAAACTTGAGGCCAGTCCATAGCGGGGAATATTCATTCTAGGACAATCATTGCGGAATCGTACTCGTAGTCACTCGGGTGTGTGACAGTGTGGGAGATGATGAAAAATTTTTCATGAACCGCTTTTTCTCCCGTCATTTCAAAGACTTGCACTTTCTCAACTCCGGCTGGACGCTCCAGTTCCATAATGGTCACGGGAGGAAATCCAGGGCAGCGTGCTAAAACGTTTCAGTTGCCGCTTTTCTTCTCTTGCCAGATAGAGAGTTCCTGAATATTATCTTCTGCTCGCTGAGGCAGTTCGAGCGGTGAGCATCAATTTCAGGTTGATGTTTCGTGATTGGCAGTCGAAACTCGCGCCACGCAGAAAGGCTCCGGAGCTCTGGCCGTATTCTTTGCAGGCGGCGCAGAACTCAGGAGCCTTTCTCGTCGATACCGGGTCGGCGGTGCACGGAATTTTCACCTGATACGCTTCCGCGTCCTTTGAGGAGAAGGGTAAGTTGTGGGCTTCGCAAAGGGTGCGGAAGAATTTAAATCACAGCAGAGGCGAAAGGAGTTCTTTGTGAGAGAGAAGGGTACAGTAAAGTGGTTCAATGGGGCGAAGGGCTATGGTTTCATCCAGCGCTCCACGGGGGAGGATGTCTTCGTCCATTTCTCCGCAATCCAGGAAAACGGTTACCGCACTCTCAATGAGGGCGAAACAGTGGAATTCGATCTGCTGAAGGGCCCCAAAGGCTTCCAGGCGGGTAATGTGGTCCGCGTATAAAAACTCCCACCCCGATTCCTTACCCTCTTGGCTCGGGCTGAGAGGGTTTGTTGTTTATGGGTTCTACTGGATCTCGAGTGACACTAAATCTCCGTCGACTTTGCCGCCCGCCTTATAATTCGCCGACACTGGAAGATTTTTCCATTCGCACGAAAACTGATCGGCGCCAATAACCGTCATCGATTTGTAATTTTCGGTGCGCAACTTCATCATCTTTGTTCCGATCGCGACCGTTAGGACTGCGGCCGGCGGTGAGGTGCAATCCACACGAACCAATTTCCCCTTCAGGAATTTGACCGCGCGCTTGTCCGGGGCAGGTGGTTGGACCGGAACTGTTTGCTTTTCCGTGGCAGATTCATCTTCTTCCTCTTGCGCGTCTTTATTGGCCGGGGCGGATTTCGAAGGCGCGCCTGGCTTCGTTACAGCGGAGGGTGAGCTCTCCGCTTTGGCCGCACTTACAGTCTGCTGTGGCATCAGGCCGTATTTCTTCAAAGTAGGAAGATCTTCCAGGTTCTTTCTGGCTGCGCGGGCAATCTGCGGATCTTGACTGGCTTTCAGGCGATCGAGCAATGCCGTAGCAGCGTCCCACTTTTTGCCCGCCATGTAGATCTGCGCCATATTCAGCAAGTAGCCTTGGTTGCGGGGACTGAGTTGGATCGCCGCCCGCATGGCTTCCATCGCGGAGTTCACGCCTCCGCCTTCCACACGAGCCATAGCCAGCATGCTGTAAGCCTCAGCCAATTCCGGATTCCAATCGAGCACTGCCCGCAGATCCTGCATCATGTTCGAAAGGCCTTGAAATGGATGTCCGCTAGATTCGGCTGCATGATACTTCACCAAGGCCATGTAGTATCGTACCCAGGGATCCGCGCCATCGAGTTCGAGCGCGCTGGAAAGTTCTTCGTTAGCCGCATCGTATTCCTTGCTTTGCAGATGCATCCAGGCCAGAGCGCGATGTGCGATCGCGTTTTCGGTCTTCGGCTGACCGATTATCGTATTCAGTTCCTGCAAGGCTCGTTGCCGGTGTTCGGGAAGGCGCACCATCAGTTCCGCAATTAGAGATCGCGCATCTGTGTCTGGAACCTGCTTCGTACTGGTCCCAATGTTGTCCACCGGAAGTGGGAATTGGGATACGACCGAATTAGCCGCTGTGGACGATGACGGGGCAGCCTGATTTTGGAAAGATGCTTCGAGAGAATGAAAGTAGTCTTTCAATGCCTGGTCAAACTCTGCCGGAGTCATGCCGTAAGCCTGCTGGATCGCCCGTTCCACGGGGACTTTTTGGTTTTCCACGAGATCAAAATAGGTCCCGGTTTCCGAGAGCTTGTTTTTGTTGAGCAGGTAGTGCAGTGCAATCCAGGTTTGTGCGTAAAACAACGTGTGATGCGAGCCTTCCCCATAGTTCGACCTGCTATGTTTCGCGGTAAAGAGGTCCGAAGTGGAAAGCCAGACGGGCGTGTTCAGCAATTCGCTGAGCGGCTTTGGTGGGTTGCGAACCTGCACCTGATTTTCCAGTAGGTTTTGCTGCCGCGCTACGCTAATTTCAGGATCGCCGCCAATCTGTGCTTGCTTGTTGTCCAGTCGAACGCTGGAAAAATATTCCGCAAAACCTTCGTCGAACCAAGGCTGAGTTGGTGGATAGTTGTGGTCTAACAACAGATGAGCGAATTCGTGAGTAACAGCGCGCCAGGGATCGTCCTCGAAAAGATTAAGAACGATATAGTTGCGGTCCTCGCCAGGAAGAAAAAATGCAGGTTCGGATTTAGGCTGTCCGTCGTGGAGGGGAGCGATCTGGGCGTACTCTTTGTCCGTCTTGAAAGCGATAACGTCCAGAGGTTCGGGCAGGTTAACCCGGGTTTTCATTAACAATTGAGCGAATACCGTGCGCATCTGCTCCAGGCGCACAGCGACCTCGCGCCCTCTATTTTCGCCACCATCGGTGAGGACGGAAAAATGTGAGGAGCTCACCCGAATCCAATGCGGCTCCGCGTCACGAGAGGCTGCAACGCACCACAAAGCACAACCGTATACAAAAACAGGGAAAACTCCGCGCAGAAGTCGAAATACTCGAGACATGGCGAGCGACATTTTCAAAGCCATGAAATGCTACCACGCACTTTCGCCAATCGCAGGCATCAAGGTCCTGGACGAAAGAGCTTGTGGAATAAAAAAGACCTCCAGGCTCGACTCCTGGAGGCCACCTTGCCCTCTACCGCCACTAAATTATGGCGAGGCAATCACAGAGTTCACCCCATGCAGAATTGCTGATGCATGACTTCTATTCAGGTTAGAACTAGAGCAAGACGAGTTGGTTGCCTGCCTAGCCGAGGGAAAGTTTCTGCTGCGCCCAGCGCGCATGTTCTGCGACGATTGGGTCTTCATCTTCGGTTAAGCGATCGAGCACCGGTTTAAAGCGCGAATCTCCACTATTTCCCATTGCAATCGCCGCGTTGCGCCGAAGTCCCCTTCTTTTCGCCCGCCGCACTGGAGATCCGCGGAATGTCTGTTGAAATTCCTCGGCGCTCATTTCCGCCAACCAGTCGAGCGCAGGATTCACCAATCCTTCTCGCGGTTTAAATTCTGCTGCAGTCGTAGCGGGCGCCTTGCGATTCCAGGGACACACATCCTGACAGATGTCGCATCCAAAGACATGCCGACCCATTGTGCCCCGAATTTTTTCCGGAATCATGCCTCGCTTTTCAATGGTCAGATAAGAAATACATTTGTTGGAATCGAGTTGATACGGTGCAATCAGAGCGTCCGTAGGACAAGCATCAATGCAACGTGTGCAGCTTCCGCAGCGATCCGGCGCCGGGAGATCAGCTTCCAGTTCGAGCGAAGTCAGGATGACACCGAGGAACAACCACGATCCGATCTTCTGATTCAGAATGCACGTGTTCTTGCCGATCCAGCCAACTCCCGCATATTTTGCGTATACGCGTTCCACCACAGGGCCGGTATCCACATAGCAGCGGGTTTGAGGTTGACCCGCCGAGAGTGGGCCGCGGACGGCGGAATCCTTCGCCGTAGTCTGCCGGCGGGGATCACTGCAATGTTGGTTCAGGGCGGTCTCGACCAGACGTAGTCGCTTCATCACTCCGTTGTGATAATCCTCTTGGCCCCAGGCATATCTTGAAATCCATCCTTGTCTCGAGTCGTTTACCTGGGTAGAGAGTGGCTGTGCCGTGTTGTAGTTGATTGCGCACACGATCACACTGCGGGCCCAGGGAATCGTGGAGCGAAGGGAAGCGCGTTTCAGTTGCCCGGTCTCGTGCCGCGCTTTCATGTATTCCATGTCACCCGCATGGCCGGCGTCGATCCAGTCCGCAAAACGATCCAGTTCAGGGAAATCCCGGACCGAGGCGATCCCAGCGAGCTCAAATCCCGCATCGCGAGCAGCCTGTTTGACGAACGCAGTGATGTCGGAGAGGGGAGGCATGGTTGAAGGAAGAATCTGAGATCTCGGGTCGCAGGTCTTAGGTCCTAGGTCGCGGGCTCAGCTCTTGATCGAGGTCGATAGCGACGCGGGAAATTAGGCATGAGGCGTTCTGAGACCTGACACCTGACCCCCGAGGCCTACGGCGCTACACACCCAATTTCTTCACTTCCTCGTTGTAATACTTGCGGTAGAGGATGTCCCATTCCTGGCTGCCTTCTAGAATTGTACGCTTCTGATTTTCGATCTTGTGTCTTGCCGCCTGGTCGATTTTCGCTTCCTGATTGAGCAGGTCTTCCAAAATCTTTCGCACTTCCAGCCGGAGAGTGTTTCGGTCTTCAAGAAACTCAACCTCGCCCATCTCTGCCAGAGCGTCGGTGACCACGTGCGCCACCTTATTTACTTTGTCGCGGCTAACTCTCACAGCACGGCCTTGTATTTACGTACTAATTCATTCTTCACTTTGCGAAACATCTCCTGATAATTTGCGCCGCTCTTGCGCATTTCTTCCGAATAGGCTTCCAGGATCACTCGCACTTCGTCATTGATTCGGTCCTCCAATGTTAATTCCTCAAGCATGGAGGCGTGCACTTTTTGGGTTAACGCGGAAGCGTCCTTGGTCTCAATGAACTCGCCAGCAAGCAATTTTTTGGTGAGTTCGCGGGCCAGATAGCCCACATATTCTTTCGAAAGAAGCATGATGCGGATCGAAGGTGTGTTGTGAAACAGGTAGTGTAGCACAGGGAGCAGTCAGCACTCAGCATTCAGCATTCAGCCGTTAGGGCATGGCTGAGGTTGCATACAAAAGCCAAAGCTAGGTGGGGGTTTTTGTCTATCTCCTATTACCGAGAAGGGCTGAATGCTGACTGCTGAGTGCTGAATGCTAAGTCCTGAATGCCGACTGCCGAATCGCTCACTCCCCTAGTACCCATCCATCAAAAGTCATACAATGCTGACTTACCCAGAGTCTTTATGTCTCCCGCGCCTGACGATCTGTGCAGCCTCAAAGACGATATGATCGCCTTCATCGAAGGGCATGGTATGCGCCGCTTCCACGGCTATGTGGATTATGAAGAAGTACCCAGCGTGATGTGGAAATCGGAGGACAACCCTGATAGCTGGAAAGACTTTGTGGAACTCGCCAAGGCGGCGAGCGCGCCTTTCCTCATCACCGATTCCTGGACATTGCGAAAGGAAGAACTGGAACAGCTTCTTCAGCGCCTGGCGAACACCGAATTTACTAACGACGAAGATATGGAAGATGCGCGCTGGCTGCGCACCTATGTAGGCAAGACCGGATTCGTGCAGTTGGCATTCGCTCATGAAGGCATCATGCTGGTTTATGAGTCTTCCACCCCCTGGTACGAGCACTATCAACGCTTGCTCGAGGTCGCCGAAGACTTCGGTGGCATTCCCATCGACGAACCTGATCAGGATGACGAAAGCTAGCCGTGCGCTGGGTTCTTCGAACCGCCGAGCTGGCCCGAGTCCAGGATCTTGCTGAAAATCTACGTTCAGATTCCGCGCTTCGTCTGAATAATTCCACCCTCGCCTCAACTCTGGCTCGGTTGCTGGTACTGCGTGGTATCACGGACATTGAATCCGCCCAACGTTATCTCGCACCGTCGCTTGTACATTTGCACTCACCTTACCTCATGACCGGCATGAAGGCCGCAATCGATCGATTGGAAGCGGCCATCGAACGCGAGGAAGGCATCCTGATTTACGGCGACTACGATGTTGACGGCACCACCGCGATTGTCATTCTCAAGACCGCCATCGAACTCTGTGGAGGCGCTGCTGACTTCCATGTTCCACACCGTATTCGCGAAGGCTACGGCATGAAAGATGATGTCATCGAGCGCGCCGCCGCTGCTGACATTCGCCTGATCATCAGTGTTGATACTGGAATCCGGGCTCTCGATGCGGCGCGAACAGCTCAGCGACTCGGCATTGACTTGATCGTCACCGACCACCACTTGGCGGGAAAAGATGGTGTGCCCAGTGCGCTTGCCGTGCTTAATCCCAATCGGCCGGGCTGCGATTATCCATGCAAAGACCTCTGCGGAGCGGGAGTTGCATTCAAGCTGGCGCAAGGATTGATGGAACGGCGGCTGGCACAGAATGATCAGTCACGCCTCTTGACGTCGTTCATGAAGATGGTAGCGATCGCGACCATCGCCGATGCTGTTCCTCTCACCGGAGAAAACCGCGTGTTTGCCAAACTTGGACTTGAAGCGCTGCGCTCTCCAGTAAACCTCGGCCTGCGCGCACTATTCGAAGTCGCGCAAGTCGGCGGACGGGCGCTCACTTCAGGAGAAGTGGCATTTCGCATTGCGCCCCGACTGAACGCGGCAGGACGCATGGACGTGGCTCGCGACGTTATCGAGCTTTTCAGTGTAAAAGATTCCGCGCGGGCGAAAGAGATCGCGAACCGGCTGGACCAGCTCAATGCTGAGCGTCAGCAAGAAGAGCGTCGCATTCTGGATGCGATCGACGCCCGCTTCATTGACGACCCGGCGCTGCACGATGCTTTCTGCATCGTAATTGACGGAGACGGCTGGCATCGCGGCGTGATTGGAATCACCGCCACGCGGATCGTCGAGCGTTATGGCCGGCCCGCACTGGTAATTTCGCGAGAAGGTGACGAATGCCACGGTTCTGGACGTTCCATCTCTGCATTCCACCTGCTCAATGCACTCGAATCATGCGCCGATATTTTTACCCGATATGGCGGACATGCCCACGCTGTCGGTTTTTCTCTCTCCAGCTCCCGCTTGGTCGAGTTGCGCACGCATTTGGACGAATATGCCCATGCGCGTCTGACTATGGCTGACTTCGAGCCGGTCCTTAATCTCGATGCTCCCCTTCCACTCGAGCACATCACGCCTGAGCTGTTTCAGGCTCTCTGCCGCCTTGAACCATTCGGCATGGGAAATCCGGAACCCGTCTTCAGCGCGTGTGCTGTTCGCACGACGGCTCCGCCGCGACTCATCAAAGATAAGCACGTGAAGCTGAAGCTGGCGCCATCACTGGACAATCAAGAAGCAGGTTCCTCTGAACCGAACTGGAGACGATCGCTTCAATTCGACGCATTAGGGTGGCACATGGCCGCGGCGGTGCAGAAGGCCCAACTCTTACCGGGCGATACTCTCGATATCGCCTTCAGCATCGATCAAAACGACCATCCTGAATTCGGCGGCTTAGAACTCTCGCTGCGGGACATCAAAGCCAAAACCGCGGATGTAGCGGAAAACAAGTTGATGCGCGCCATAGGGAACTGATCGTTCGCTGAATTTCGTGTCTGTTCATTTTCAAATCCTTGCTTTACACAAAACCCTTGCGAAGCTAATATTCACCCCTGCATGCCAGACCAAATCGTTTTCTGTAATCAATGCGGGAGTCAGAATACGGCGGGAGCAACCTTCTGCTCGAAATGTGGCGGTTCCCTTGGCGGCGTTGCTCAACCTCTCGCAGCTACTTCCGCTCATCCGTTGGCTGTGCCAGTCCGCTACGGCGGTTTTTGGATTCGGTTCGTGGCAGCTATCATCGATGGCATTCTCGTGCAAGTCGTTGTCGTTCCGGTTGGCGCCCTCTTGGGCGGGATGATTGGCGTCGCCGGTGTGGCTGCACGCATGCCTGGAGAGGGAACGCGACTGGTTGCTGTCATTGTTGGGGCCGCACTCGGCTTACTTGCTTCGTGGATCTACGAAGCCGCTATGGAAAGTTCATCTCTTCAAGCGACACTGGGCAAGATGATATTCGGGATGAAGGTCACAGACCTGAACCGCAACCGCATATCCTTCGCGCGCGCCACCGGGCGTCACTTTGCGAAATATCTTTCCAGCATGATTCTGTTCATCGGTTACATCATGGCTGGCTTTACCGAGCGCAAGCAGGCGCTGCACGACATAATCGCCAGTACAGTAGTGGTTCGCCGCTGAGGCCGCTGCCTGTGGGATTGCCGGCGGGACGCCGGCGCTACTCTTCTCTTCGACCTGATTCTCCACACGTGATCGCGACGGTAAGCTCGAGACCTGATACCGGGCACCTGACGCCACCCTGCATTACACTACTTCCACATGCCTCTTCGAATTCCTCGTCTTCGTCGATGGTTTGCTGGCGGCGCCATCCTCGTGGTCTTACTCGTTGCCGGCGCTTATTTCTATGCTAAGTGGCGGGTGAGTAATGCACTCCAGGAGGTACCGGAAAAAATCGGGATCAATATCGAACAGACTGCGCAAGGATTTACGGTATCGCGCTCCGCGGCAGGCCGCACGATTTTCAAAGTTCAAGCCAATCGAGCGGTGAAATTCAAGGAGGGTGCTCGCGCGGAGTTACACGATGTGATGATCACCCTCTACGGACATGATTCCACCCGCTTCGATCAGATATATGGCGCCGATTTTGAATACGATACCCAATCCGGGGATATCACCGCCAAGGGTGAAGTCAATATCGATCTCGAAGCCAATCCGGAAGGTTTGATCAAACCCGATCAGGCGCCTCCCAAGGAATTGAAGAATCCCATTCACTTGAAGACCACCGGCCTGATCTTCAATCAGAAAACCGGGAACGCTTATACAAAAGAACTAGTCCAGTTCAGCACTCCGCAGGCCAATGGGTCAGCGGTGGGGGTGAACTATGTGGGCAAGGACAACGTGCTCACGCTGCAATCGCAGGTGAACGTGATTTTCAACGGCCCAACCCCTTCAAAGTTGACAGCCGATCATGGAACTATCACCAAAAACCCAAAACAGGTTCTGCTCCAACACCCGCATCTGCAAAGCAGGGATAAACAACTGGATGCAGACAAGGCGACACTCTTTCTCCGTCCAGATAATGTGCTGGATCGTGTTCTCGCCAGCGGCAATGTCCTCGTGCAATCGGAGACCGATCCAATCACACGGATTCGCGCTGCCCAACTGGACGCCCTCATCGGTGCGAAGGGCGATACATTCCGCCAAGCTGTGCTTTCTGGCAACGTTCAACTGGATAGGGCAGGACCTCAGGCCATGCAGGGGACTGCAGGGCGTGTGGTCATGAATTTTCTGGCTAAGAACCTGTTGAACACTGTGCACACCGAGGGAAGTGTCAAGTTAGTGCAGCATCAAAAATCGACTACCCCGTCATCGCCCGCACAAGATCTCGAAGTCACAGCCTCGGCCATCGATTTTTTTCTGGCGGGCGGAAATCGTTTGGACCACGCTCACACTTCCGGCCCTGCACAAATAGCCTTGCGAACTACGGAGGGCGTTGCGCGACCGCAGACCGTAGTCACTGCGGGAAAATTTCAAGCACGCTTCAGCAAGCTGGGTCGCCTGGCATCGGTTCACGGCGCCCCGAATGCGCGCATCACCACCAGCAATCCTGGCCAACCTGATCGGATCAGCAGCAGCAATACGGTTGACGCAAGCTTTGGCGCCAGCGGCGCTCTTGATTCAATCGTGCAGCAAGGTGCCGTCGCTTATGTGGACGGCGGCCGCAAAGCTTGGGCTGAACGTGCTCGCTACACGCCTGCCGACCAGATGCTCGTACTTGTCGGAGCTCCGCGTGTGGTCGAACAAGGGATGACCACCACGGCCAACACCATGCGACTGAACCGATCCACAGGAGAGGCTCTTGCCGATGGCAACGTCAAGAGTACTTACAGCGAACTTAAGGCACAACCGAATGGAGCGCTGCTGGCCTCTTCATCTCCGATTCATGTGACTTCGCAATCCATGAGGGCTCAGCGCTCTCCGGCAATCGCGGTGTACACCGACAATGCTCGTCTTTGGCAGGACGCCAATGTGGTGCAAGCGCCCACCATTGAGTTTGATCGCGATAAGCGATCCGTTATCGCTCGCGGAACTGGTGCGCAAAAAGTCTCCACCGCGCTGGTGCGGACCGACAAGAACGGCAAGACGACTCCGGTGGCGATCACTTCAGCTCGCCTCACTTATGCCGATAATGAACGTAAGGCTCATTTCGATGGAGGAGTGCTTGCCAAAGGCGCCGACCTGACGATTAGCGCGAACCAGATGGATGTTTTCTTGCAAGCCAGAGGGCAAGCAACAGCCAATCAGTCGGTTACGACAGTGGGCAAAGTAGAACGGATCGTGGCCCAGGGCCAGATTGTGGTGACTCAGCCAGCTCGCCGGGCGACAGGGCAGCAGCTGATTTATACGGCTGCGGAGGATAAGGTCGTATTGACCGGCGGACCGCCTAGCATTTTTGATGCCGAACATGGCAAGATTACCGGGGTTTCGTTGACTTTCTACATACACGATGATAGGGTTTTGGTGGAAGGAAGCAATTCATCCCCCACCGTCACGCAGACGCGAGTGGCACGATAAATGCGTACTCTGGCCACGGACGAAATCGGCAAGTCTTATCGTGGTCGCCGGGTTGTAAATGGAGTCAGCCTCCGCGTCGAGCAGGGCGAAGTCGTTGGTTTACTTGGACCTAACGGCGCCGGCAAAACCACTACCTTCTACACCATAGTGGGCCTGATCCCCCCTGACACAGGCCGGGTGTTAATCGACGACGAAGATATCACGGACGTACCCATGTACTTGCGGGCGCGTCAGTTTGGAATCAGCTATCTCCCCCAAGAAGCTTCTGTGTTTCGCAAGCTGACCGTTGAGGAAAATATCCTCGCGGTGCTGGAAGCGCAGCCTATCTCCTGGCATGAGCGCCGGGAGAGGATGGAGAAGTTGATCGATCAGTTAGGACTGGAGCATATCCGGCTAAATCGCGGGTACGCGCTCTCCGGGGGCGAGCGGCGACGGGTGGAAATCGCGCGCGCCTTGTGCATCAATCCGACATTTATTTTGCTGGATGAGCCGTTTTCCGGGATCGACCCGATTGCTGTGCTCGATTTGCAGAAGATTATCAGTGACTTAAAGGCGAGCGGGATTGGAGTGTTGATCACCGATCACAATGTGCGGGAGACGCTTTCGGTCACCGATCGCGCCTACATTATTAATGTAGGACGAATCTTCCGCCAAGGAACGCCAGAGCAGTTGGGCGGCGATCCCGAAGTGCGGCGCGTATATCTGGGCGAGAGTTTCTCGCTAGTGTGAAAGCCGTCGTTAGCGCTTGGTCGTTGGTCGTTCGCACAATCAAGAACGACCCGCAATCAACAGCCAAGGGCGAATGACCAACTACGAAGACCAAGGACCAACGACCAGCCATGGTGTTGTTGCAGCCAAAGTTGCATCTGAAAGTCTCCCAGAGACAGATACTGACCCCTGGTCTGGTCCAGATGGTCAGCGTTCTCGCGCTCAACAAACTCGAGCTGCGAGACATGATTACCGCCGAAATGGTGGAGAATCCGGTGTTAGAGGAACTGGAAGATTCGGTTCCTCTGATTGACGAACTGGGACGCCGCCAGGAGGATCGCGATCGTCCAACTCCTGAAGAAAACACAGTAACTGCCGTCGAGAAAAAGGATCCTTTCGAAGAGATCGATTTCGGTTCGTTTTTCCAGGAGTACCTGGATCCTGGCTACCGCAGTCCCGGCGAGATGGAAGAAATCGAACGGCCATCATTCGAAAACTTTCTATCCAAGCCAGGAAATCTAACCGACCACCTCACATGGCAATTGGGCGCGATCCCGACTCGGCCTGCAGTCCGCGAGGCTGCTGAGCTGATAATTGGCAATCTCAGCGAGGATGGATACCTCATTGCCAGCGACGACGAGTTGATGGGGGTTGCCCCGCCGGCTCCGCCCGAAGTGGACGCCACCATTGCCGAGAACGTTGTCAAAGAAGCTGCAGCGTTGGGACTGGCCACGGCAATCGAGGAACCGGATAGTGACGCACATATCCCGTCGGAGTGGAACGAGAATGAGGCCCTGGATTTAGGACCCCAGGACTTAGAACCGCCGGATTCAAGAAACCAGACTCTAAATAAGCAGGAGTTCGAGAATGCCGGCAGCACTGCGGCAACTGGCATTGCGCCAGCTTTAGACACTACTCCTAAGGTCTCTGTTGCTCAGGTGCCCGAAGCGAATCCGGTTCCGAAACCAGTCTACCGTCCCAACTTCAGCCTTAGCGATCTGCATGAAGCGCTCGAACTGGTGCGCCAAATGGATCCTCCCGGAGTGGCTTGCCGAGGTTTGCGCGAGTGCCTGCTCTGTCAGTTGCATTACCACCAGCACCAGCTTGCGGTAAGTAAGAACGGCAACGGGGAAGCGACGGCCCAGGTGCTCTCGGATGCGATTCCGATTGTGGACCAGCATCTTCGCGCGTTGCAGAATAAGCAATACAAGGAAATAGCCAAGGCAATTGCCCGCCCCATCGAAGCCGTACAGCAAGCGCTGGAATACATCAGGACGCTCGATCCGCGACCGGGCCTGCGCTACAACAAGGTTCAACCTCGACTGATCGAGCCTGACGTAGCATTTGTGAAGCATGGGGACGAGTGGCTGGTGATGATGAACGACGATGACGTTCCCCAACTACGTCTGAATCCGGCTTACAAACGACTGCTGAGTCGCGACACCCAGGACAAAGACACGCGCAATTATGTGAAGGAGCGCTACAAGAGCGCCATCCAGCTCATAAAGAACATCGAGCAACGCAAGCAGACGATTTTGAAAGTGTGCTACGCGATCGTAACCCGTCAGCCCGACTTTCTGGAAAAAGGCATTGACCAGTTAAAACCCATGATGATCAAAGAGGTCGCCGAAGAAATTGGCGTACACCCTTCCACCGTCAGCCGGGCGGTGGCTAATAAATATGCTCACACTCCCCAAGGTGTATTTGAATTACGGTACTTCTTCAGCGAAAGCGTGAACGGTCCCCAGGGCGGCAACACTTCGTTGCTTATCCTGAAACGCCGGGTCAAAAAGCTCATTGAGGAAGAAGATCCCACCCGCCCGTTGACCGACGAGCAGATCACCCGCATCCTTCA